>Ga0208460_10000156_pt1 | contig 50827 bp, 40 predicted proteins | sample AD_STIC10_MetaG_FD_184436 | JGI IMG/M metagenome (GOLD analysis project Ga0208460, IMG submission 184436) | Active sludge microbial communities of municipal wastewater-treating anaerobic digesters from USA - AD_STIC10_MetaG (SPAdes) (version 2) | ecosystem: Engineered > Bioreactor > Anaerobic >... | reverse complement strand
CATGCCGCTGGGTGGTTCGGGCGAGCCGCCCTTCCTGCCGCCGATGCGCGCGCTGGCCGACGCACCGTTGACTGTGCTCGCCCAGGTCGCCAGGGTCACGCCCGGGCAGATGCGCGAGCGGCTGCAAGGCCAGGGACTGGCGCCGACCGCCGACGCAGACACCGTGCGCAGCCTCGTGGGCGACGACACGCGGGCGCAGATCCGTGTGCTTTCCAAGGTGCTGGCGGCGGGGTGAAGCGAGATCGGCGCGGGTAACATGCGCGCCGATGTCCAGCACCGAACACTCGCCCGGCCTCTTCATCCGCGGCTTCACGCCGCCGCTGCACCTGGCCGACTTCAGGCTCGTCGCCTTCGACATGGATTCGACGCTGATCAACATCGAGTGCGTCGACGAGATCGCCGCGGCCGTCGGCCGCAAGGCCGAGGTGGCCGAGATCACCGAGGCGGCGATGCGCGGCGAGATCGCCGACTACAAGGACAGCCTGCGCCGGCGCGTGGCGCTGCTGGCCGGCGTACCGGCGGCGGCGCTGGAGAAGGTCTGGGCCGACAAGCTGCGCCTGAACCCCGGCGTGCAGAGCTTCGTGTCGGCCTGCCAGGCAGCGGGGCTGAAGACACTGCTCGTCTCCGGTGGCTTCACCTTCTTCAGCGAGCGCATCCGTCACCAGCTGGGGCTGGATTTCGCGCGCGCCAATTCCTTGGGCATCGCCAACGGCCGGCTCACCGGCACGCTGTTCGACCGCCCCTGGGGCGACATCGTCGATGGCGCCGAGAAGAAGCGCGTGCTGCTCGAGGTGGCTGAACTGATGGGCATCGACATGCGTCAGGCCATCGCCGTCGGCGACGGCGCCAACGACCTGCCGATAATGGCGGCGGCGGGGCTGTCGATTGCCTACCACCCCAAGCCGGCGGTGGCCGACGAGGCAATGATCTCGATCATGAGCGGCGGCATGGACCGCGCGCTCGAGGTGCTCCAGCCCTAAGCGTCAGCCGGCTTGGCGCAGCACCAGCTGCACCTCGTGGGCGCGCGGTGCGTCAATCGGCTGATAGCGCCACTGCCGCACGGCCTCCAGCACGGCTTCGTCCATCTGCGGATGGCTGGAAGAGCGGACGACCGGCTCCACCACCGATCCGTCAGCCCGGACCGTGAAGCTCACGACCACCTGGACCTCGCCGCGCAGCTTGCCGAGCAACAAGCGGGGGGTGACGGGTTCGACCATGTCGGCCAGTTGCAGCGGCGCCAGCACCGTTGCCGGCGCGGCCGACGAAGGCAAGGGATCCGGTGCGGCCGGCGGCGGCACGGGGGCTCGCTCGGCCTCGGCCCCCACCTCGACGGTGGCGACCGTCGACTCGACGGTGCCGGCCGGCACGGCGACGCGGGGCAGTTCGGCCGGGACCGAAGCATCTGCGGCAACCGACGGCACCGCCGCCTGTACAGGGCGATCGACGGGCCGCACAGCTTCGGCAGGCTTCGCCTTGGGCTTGATCTTGCTCGCCTCGATGATCATGCGCAGCGGGTTGTTCGCCTCGCGCTCCACGCGCGCACCCCGGTCCTGCGCCGCTGCGAGCGGCGTGACCAGGATCAACAAGAGCAGCGGTATTCGGCGGTGCGGCATGGGCGGGTCGAGAATTCTGGCAGTCTGCGCCGAATCGGTGGGCCTGCGCGGCGGCGGGGAAAACCTCATGCCGTGACGCAGTCCACACCCCTAGCATGGCGCAGGCCATCGACACGAGGAGAACCCATGAGCACGCCCACCAAGTTCCTGCTCGACGAAAGCAGGATGCCCAAGCACTGGTACAACATCGCCGCCGACCTGCCAAAACCGGCCCCGGCGGTGCTGCACCCCGGCACGATGCAGCCGGTCGGGCCCGACGACCTGGCACCGCTGTTCCCGATGGAGCTGATCCTGCAGGAGGTCAGCACCGAGCGCGAGATCGCGATTCCGGAACCGGTGCGCGAGGTGTTCCGCCTGTGGCGCCCGTCGCCGCTGGTGCGTGCGCACCGCCTCGAAAAGGCGCTCGGCACGCCGGCGAAGATCTACTACAAGTACGAAGGCGTGTCGCCCGCGGGCTCGCACAAGCCGAACACCGCCGTGCCGCAGGCCTGGTACAACGCCCAGGCCGGCATCAAGAAGATCGCCACCGAGACGGGCGCCGGGCAATGGGGCTCGTCGCTGGCCTTCGCCGGCGCGCTCTTCGGCATCGACGTGACGGTGTTCCAGGTGCGCGTCTCCTACGACCAGAAGCCCTATCGCCGCGCGCTGATGGAGACCTACGGCGCACGCTGCATCGCCAGCCCGTCGAACGAGACCAACTCCGGCCGCGCCATCCTGGCGCAGAACCCGAACCACCCGGGCTCGTTGGGCATCGCGATCTCCGAGGCGGTGGAAGTCGCGGCGACCAACGACGACACCAAGTACGCGCTCGGCTCGGTGCTCAACCACGTGCTGATGCACCAGACCATCATCGGCCAGGAGGCCATGCTGCAGCTCGAGATGGCCGGCGACGACCCCGACGTGGTGGTCGGCTGCACCGGCGGCGGCTCCAACTTCGCCGGCATCAGCTTCCCCTTCATCGGCCAGCAGCTGCGCGGCAAGGGCAAGACCAAGCAGCGGCGCATCGTCGCCGTGGAGCCGGCCGCCTGCCCGTCGCTGACGCGCGGCAAGTACGCCTACGACTTCGGCGACACGGCGCACCTCACGCCGCTGACCAAGATGCACACGCTGGGCTCGACCTTCACGCCGCCGGGCTTCCACGCCGGCGGCCTGCGCTACCACGGCATGGCGCCGCTGGTCTCGCACCTGAAGGAGCTGAACCTGATCGAGGCGACGGCCTACCACCAGAACGCCTGCTTCGAGGCCGGCGTGCTGTTCGCGCGCAGCGAAGGCATCGTGCCGGCGCCCGAGGCCAACCACGCCGTGAAGGGCGCGATCGAGGAGGCGCTGCGCTGCAAGCGCGAGGGCCGCTCGGAAGTGATCCTGTTCAACCTGTGCGGCCACGGCCACTTCGACATGTCGTCGTACAGCAACTTCATGGCCGGCAAGCTGGTCGACCAGCCCTATGACGAGGCCGAACTCGCGATGGCGCTGGCGGGCCTGCCGTCGGTGCCGGCCTGATCGCTCAGCCGGCGCTCGACGGCATCACCACGATGCCGTCGGCGTCGGCATAAAGCCAATCCCCGGGGCGCACCCACACGCCCTGGATCTGCACCGCCACGCCGGTCTGCCCCGGGGCCTTGCGGTCGGTGGGCAGCGGGATCAGCGCAAGCGCGCGGATGCCGGTGTCGCAGGCGGCCAGCTCGGCCGTGTCGCGCACCGCGCCGTCGATCACCACGCCGGCCCAGCCGTTCTTCGCCGCGGCGGCGCCGAGGTTGCCGCCGAGTAGCGCCCGGCGCAGCGAGCCGCCACCGTCGACGACGAGCACACGCCCCTGCCCGGGCGACTCCACCGCCGCCTTCACCGGCGTGTTGTCCTCGAAACACTTCACCGTGACGACCGGCCCGCAGAACTTGCGGCGCGCACCGTAGTCGTGGAACACCGGTGGCAGCACGCGGAAGGCGCCATCCGTGTCGGTCTTGTGGGCGTCGCACAGGTCGCAGGTGGCGAAGTCGGTCGGGCTCATGCCTGGGTCTCTTTCCGGATCGGGGGTTTCACGTCCTCGCGGCGCGGCGGCAGCATGGGCTGGTGCTCGCGTGCGGGGTTGAGGATGATCGACGTGGCCGTCTCGGTGAGCAGGCAGAACTTGCTCACCACGGAGTCGAGGTGCGCCACGTCGATGACGGCGATCTCCAGCACCCAGCTGTCTTCGCCGGTCACGTTGTAGGCATTGATGCACTCGGGCGTCTGCTGGATCAGCTTGATGACGCGTGCGTACTCGGCGCGGCCGATGCGGATCAGCGCGCGGATGCCGTAGCCGAGCCGGCCGAGATCGACCGTGGCTCGATAGCCGGTGATGACGCCGGCGGCCTCGAGCTTGCGCACGCGCTCGGTTACGGCAGGCTGGCTCAGGTGCACGCGGCGGCCGAGCTCCGACATGGTCAGCCGCGCATCGGCCTGCAGTTCGGCGAGGATGCGGGTGTCGTGCGCGTCGAGTTCGAAGTTCAAGGCCACGATGGGCGATCTCCTTGAAGATCACGGCATTGTGCCTCCAGGAACTGCATCGGGCCATGGATCTTGGCTCCCGGCTTTCATACGATGACGGCCTGATATCGCCCGACGCCACCATGTCCTCACACGCCCTCGCCGGCCACGAGCCGGCCCGTTCGTCACTGTCCACGCTGCTGTGGCTCTGCCTGGCCGCCACCTGGCTGGTCTGGGGCTCGACCTACCTCGCGATCAAGTTCGCACTGCTGAGCTTCCCGCCGTTCTTCCAGATGGGCACGCGCTTCCTGTTCGCCGGCGCGCTGCTGATGGCCTGGATGCGCTGGCGCGGCGCAGCCTGGCCGACGCTCGTGCAGTGGCGCAATGCGCTGGTGGTCGGTGCGCTGATGCTCGGCGGCGGCATGGGCGGCACGGCGGTGGCCGAGGTGTCGGTGGGCTCGGGCCTGGTGGTCGCCTTCATCGCTGTGGTGCCGCTGATGATCGCGGCGCTGAATCTGTTCTGGCGCGTCGTGCCGGGACGGCTGGAACTGGCAGGCATCGTCGTCGGCCTGGTCGGCGTGCTGATGCTCACGCAGGGTGCCGGTTTCCAGGCTTCACCGGCGGGGCTGGCGGCCATCGCCACGGCCTGCATCACCTGGTCGGTGGGCAGCGTGCTGAGCCAGCGCAGCCTGCCGCTCGCCCCCGGCGCCACCGGCTTCGCCAGCGAGATGCTCTGCGGCGGCGTCGTGCTGCTGATCCTCTCGCTGGCTGCCGGCGAACAGCCGCAGTGGCCGCCGCAGCCTGTGGCCGTGGCGGCGTGGTTCTACCTTGTCGTGTTCGGCTCGCTGATCGCCTTCAACGCCTACATGGTGCTGCTCGCGCGGGCGAGCGCCGGGCTGGCGTCGAGCTACACCTTCGTCAACCCGGTGATCGCCATGCTGCTCGGCGTGGCGGTGCTCGGCGAGGTGGTCAGCGGCTTCGAGTGGATGGCCGCCGGCGTCGTGCTCGTCGGCGTGGTGCTGATGCTGCGCGGGGCCGCGCTCAAGCGCGCTTGAGCGCGTTGTCGCGGATGGCCGTCAAGGTCGTCCGCGTCGTGCTGACGTCGGCATCGAGCTTGAGATGCAGCAGCGACGGGCCGCCCGCGGCCAGCGCTTCGCGCAGCGCCGGCTCGAACTGCTCGGTGCGCTCCACTTTGGCGGCATGCCAGCCGTAGGCCCTCGCCAGCGCCGCGAAGTCCGGGTTGAACAGGTCGCTGCCCGACACCCGCCCGGGGTACTCGCGCTCCTGGTGCATGCGGATCGTGCCGTAGGTGCCGTTGTCGACGACGATGCTGATCAGCTTGCCCGCACCGCGGCCGGCGCCGTAGCCGGTGGCGGTGGCGAGTTCCTGGCCGGTCATCAGGAAGTCGCCGTCGCCCGCCACGTTGATCACCGTGCGATCCGGGTACAACAGTGAGGCGGCGATGGCTGCCGGCACGCCGTAGCCCATCGCCCCGGAGGTCGGCGCGAGTTGCGTGCGGCCATGGTGCTGCAGGCCCGGGTAGCGCACGTAGCGGTGCAGCCAGCCGCTGTAGTTGCCGGCTCCGTTGGTGTAGACCGTGTCCTCGGGCACGAGGCGCTCGACGGTCAGCATCACCTCCGCCATGTCCAGCGGCGATACGGCCGGCGGCACGCGGTTGGCAGCGTAGTCGGCCGCGGCGGTTTCGGTATCGGCGCGCCAGGGCAAGTTCGGCGGCGCAGCGAGCGACTCCAGCGCCTTGGCGGCATGGTTCACCGAGGCCTGCATCAGCAGGTCGGCGGCGTAGACGCGCCCGAGTTCATCGGCTCCAGCGTGGATGTGGACGAGCTTCTGCCTGGGCCGCGGCGCTTCGAGCAGCGTGTAGCCGCCGGTGGTCATCTCGCCCAGGCGCACGCCGAGCGCGATCACCAGGTCGGCCTCGCGGATGCGCGCCGCGAGCTTCGGATTGATGCCTATGCCCACGTCGCCGGCGTACAGCGGGTGGCGGTTGTCGAACGTGTCCTGGAAACGGAAGCCGCAGCCCACCGGCAACTGCCAGTTCTCGGCGAAGCGCTGCAACGCGCGCGCGCCCTCGGCGTCCCAACCCCCGCCGCCGGCGATCACGAACGGTCGCTGCGCCTGCACGAGCAGCGCGCGCAGGTCGCGCAGCGGGCCTGGCGCCGGCCAGGCCAATGCCGGCTCGACACGCGGCAGCACGGACGCTGCGGTGGCGGTGGTCAGCAGGTCTTCCGGCAGCACCAGCACCACCGGACCCGGGCGGCCCTGCATCGCCGTGTGGAAGGCCCGCGCGACGTACTCGGGCAGGCGGTCGGCGCTGTGCACCTCGCCGACCCACTTGGCCATGCCCAGCGTGCCGGGGCCGAACACCTGGCGGTAGTCGAGCTCCTGGAAGGCCTCGCGGTCACGCTGGTCGCTGGCCACCTGGCCAACGAACAGGATCATCGGCGTGCTGTCCTGGAAGGCGGTGTGCAGGCCGATGCTGGCGTTGGTGGCGCCGGGCCCGCGCGTCACGAAGCAGATGCCCGGGCGGCCGCTCAGCTTGCCCTGCGCTTCGGCCATGAACGCCGCACCACCTTCTTGCCGGCAGGCAATGAATCGGATGCGCTCACGGTGCTGGTGGAAGCCGTCGAGCACCGCGAGGTAACTCTCGCCCGGCACGCCGAAGGCGGTGTGCACGCCCTGGGCGACCAGGGCCTCGACCAACGCGTGGCCGGCGATGCGGGAGGGGCTGGCGGGGCTCGGGGTGCCGGTGCGGTTCATGCCGCCATTTTCACCGCCGCCCGCTGGCCGCGCGCCACCTGCAGGCCGACCAGCGAGGCCGAGACCACGCCGCCCACAAGCGCCAGCGCGGCTCCAGTGAACACCGACGACGGCGAACCATGGTCGAGCAAGGCGCCGAACACCGGTGCGGCCAGCGCGAAACCGAGGTCCAGCCCGGAGTAGACGGTGCCGTAGACGCGGCCGGTCGCCCCCGGCGGTGCGGCGCGTTTAATCAGCATGTCGCGCGACGGCCCGGCCAGGCCGGTGCCGAACCCGGCCAGCGACGCCAGCGTGGCGGCCAGCATGCCGGGCAGCCCCGGCAAGCCGGCCAGGAACAGCAGCACGGCGGCGCCGAGAAGGCAGGCACCGATGGTGCGCTCCAGCCGCTGGCCGCGCGCGGCCAGGAAGCCGCCCACCACCATGCCGGCGGCGCCGCACAGCATGAAGCCGGTGACGACGAACGAGGTGATCGACAGCGGCAGGCCATGCATCTTCTGCAGCGCCGGGCCGGCGAAGCTCTGGATGGCGCTGAGCGCACAGGTCGACCAGAAGAAGAACGAGAAGCACAGCCAGACCGAGGGCAGGCGCAGGAAAGCCAGCGGATGCTCCGCCGGCGCCGAGGGGCCCGCCTTCGCGGCCGTCGCGTGAGCCCATTCACCAAGGCGATCGTCGATCGCGCGACGGTTCAGCGCCAGCGTCGCCAGCACGAACAGCGCCCACAGGCCGGCGCCGGCCGCCGCCCAGCGCCACGAGCCGGTGGCCGCGGTGATGCCGGCCATGAAGACTGGCGCGGCCGCCCAGCCGAGATTGCCGGAGATGCCGTGGACCGAGAACGCATGCCCCAGCCTCGGCGGCGAGACGCGCTTGTTGAGGATGGTGAAGTCGATTGGATGGAAGGGCGAGTTGCCCAGGCCCGACAGCGCCGCGGCCAGCATGAGGCCCGCGTAACTCTGTGCACTGGCTGCCGCCACGGCCGCCAATGCGAAGCAGCCCAGCGCGGCGAACAGCACGGGCCGCGCGCCGACGCGGTCGACCAGGAAACCGGCCAGCGCCTGGCCGATGCCGGAGATGACGAAGAAGGTGCTGACCAGCAGGCCCAGTTCGGAATAACTCAGCCCGAAGTCCCGGATGAACAGCGGGAACAGCGGCGGCAGCAGCATGTGGAAGAAGTGCGAGGTGCCGTGCGCCAGCCCGATCAGGCCGATCGTGCGGGCATCCTGGCGCAGGGAAACAGCCGGTGCGGTCATGAAAAACGGGGATCCATCAGACGGGCCCCACTGTAGGACGCGGCAGTTCGACGTGGTTACGATAGGGAGTCAAGTTCTATCGAGAACCCGCCAATGCCTGCCACCCCCCGCTCCCAACGTGCCAGCGTGGCGCCGATCGACCCGCCGGCGTTCGCCCCGACGCCGCAGCGCCCGGTGCGTGCCAAGCTGCGCCGGCTGGCGGCAGCCACGCGCGTCGAGCCGCACCAGCACCCCTGGGCGCAGGTGGCGATGTCGGCCACTGGCGTGATCCGCATGAACGCGGGCCACGGCACCTACCTTGTGCCGCCCACCCGTGCGCTGTGGATCCCGCCCGGCGTGGAGCATGTGGTCACCGTGCTGGAGGACGCCGAGATCCGCACGCTGTACGTGCACCCCGATGCCCGCTTTTTCGGCGGCGCGGACGGCACGCCGTTCTCGCGCTGGCCGGCCTGCCGGGTGCTGGAGGTGTCGCCGCTGCTGCGCGAACTGGCTGCTCATCTCGACACCGCGCCCGGCCCGGGCGCCGCCGACGAGCGCGAGGCCTGCCTCGCCGCGCTGATCCTCGATGAGCTGCGGCGCGCCGCGCCGGTGCGCCTGGGCGTGGACCTGCCCGCCGACAAGCGGCTGCGTCAGCTCTGCGAGGCAGTGCTCGACGACCCGACACGATGGACTTCGCTGGACGACTGGGCCCGCCATGCCGGTGCCAGCCCGCGCACGGTCGCGCGGCTGTTCCGCAGCGAACTCGGCACCACCTTCGTCCAGTGGCGCCAGCAGGTGCGGCTCGCCCATGCCCTGGCGCTGGCCTCGCGCAAGCTGCCGATGGCCACCATCGCCGCCGAACTGGGCTACGCCAGCGCCAGCGCCTTCGCGGCCATGGTCAAGCGCACCCTCGGCGCGCCGCCCACGCATTTCTTCACCTGAATCGGGGGGTGTCGGCCCGGTGACACCTTGGAACACATCTTCCATCTGGGACGAGAATCCCATCCTGCAGTTGCACGTACGCTGAGGCAGAGCGAGCACCGCGCTTTCGCGGGTGTGCCGCCGGGGAGAAAAACCATGTTGAAGTCGTTGTTCGGAGAACTCGGCCCTGCCGAAGACCCTCGCCTGCGGGCGGCCACGCCCGACGAATCCGACGGCGGGTTCGCTGCCACGGCCATCCTCGAAAGCGTGGCCACCGAGGTCAACGATCGCGGCCAGATGGTCGACCGCCACCTGCGCGACCTGGTCGTGACCGGTTCGCCGGCAGCGGCCATCCGCGAGCATTTCGCGGCCACCCGCGCCGACCTGGGCACCGCCACGCGCCAGATCACCCTGCTCGACCCCACCGGCGTATGGGCCTCGGCGGTGATCAAGGCCTTGTCCGACGCCGGCGGCCAGCCGGTCGAGCGGCTGCACCTGCGCGAGCACACCACGCTGAAGACGCTGGCGGTGATCGAGCGCACGAGCCTCGTGCGCCGCCACGAGGAAAAGCTCAACCTCTACCACGCCGACGTGCGCGCCCCGGGGCACGACAACGCCGAGATCCCGGTCGCGCTGATGGAGCACAGCCACCTGACGGCGGTGATCGTCGGCCCGATGCAGCCGCACGCCATCGACTCGCTGCTCGCTTCACTGAGCGACGCAACACAACTGCCCGCCTGGCACTGCCCCAACCTGCTCTTCATGCTGCCGCCGAACGCGGTGTGGATCGCCAACAAGATCGCCGCAGTGCGCTGGCCGGCGCGGTTGCAGGTGCACGTGATCGACGAGCCGCTGATCAGTTCGTCGGCCGTGTGGAACGCGATGCTCGGCATCTGGAACCTGGTCAAGCTGCAGCCTGCCTGGGACAAACAACCGCCGAAGCAGGACTTCCCGTTCAAGGTCGCCGAGTTGTCTGCCCCACCCCAGCCGATGCGTCCTGCCTCTACCGTGAGCAGCCCGGCGGCACCGGTGGCGCGGCTCGGCCGCGCCGTGCTCGACCCGGCCCGTGCACGGCAAGCCCTGACCGACATGCTGCCGCTCGAAGGCATGCTCGGCTGCGCGGCGGTCGATGCCACCACCGGCCTGGTGCTGGCCCGCGAACTCCGCGAGGACCAGCCGGTCGACATGGACGTCGTCGGTGCCGCCTGTGCGCAGATCCTGCGCGATCACCGTGCGGCGTCGAACGCCATGGGCGTGGGCGGCCCGGTCGAGGAGATCATGACCAGCACCGGCTCGCGCCAGCAGGTCATGCGCGTCATCTCGCGCTACCCCGACGTCTTCATCGTCGCCCTGCTCGACCGCCAGCGCACCAACCTGCCGCTGGCGCGCTACAAGCTCATGGAACTCGACAAGGCGCTGCTTTGACCGGCTCGTAGCGCCTTAGGCAAAGCCGGCTCCGCGTCGGCCGCTGGACTCTGGCCTACCATTGCGCCATGAGCCAGATCCTCTACGACTACACGAAGCAGGACGCCAGCGGCAGTAGCTGCGTCGCCCACGCCTGGGCCAAGGTGCCCGAGCCGCTGACCCCCGATCAGCGCCGCGAGTGGAAGGCGCGAGCCGCGGCGCTGCTGAAGCAGCACGGCGCCGTGCTGGTGGCGCATTACTACGTCGACGGCGACCTGCAGGACCTGGCGTTAGAAACCGGCGGCTGCGTCGCCGATTCGCTGGAGATGGCCCGCTTCGGCCGCGACCATGCGGCGAAGACGCTGGTGGTGGCCGGCGTGCGCTTCATGGGCGAATCGGCCAAGATCCTGTCGCCCGACAAGCGCGTGCTGATGCCCGACCTCGACGCCACCTGCTCGCTCGACCTGGGTTGCCCGCCGGATCAGTTCGCCGCGTTCTGCGACGCCCACCCCGATCGCACCGTCGTCGTCTACGCCAACACCAGCGCGGCCGTGAAGGCGCGCGCCGACTGGATGGTGACCAGCTCCTGTGCGCTGGCCATCGTGAGCCACCTGAAAGATCGCGGCGAGAAGATCCTCTGGGCGCCCGACCGCCACCTGGGCCGCTACATCCAGGAGCAGACCGGCGCCGACATGCTCTCGTGGCACGGCGAATGCATCGTGCACGACGAGTTCAAGGGCATCGAGCTCGACCTGCTGCGCAAGCAGCACCCCGGCGCCAAGGTGCTGGTGCACCCCGAGTCGCCGCAGAGCGTGGTCGCGCAGGCCGACGTGGTCGGCTCGACGACGCAGATCCTCAATGCGGTGCTGCACAGCGACGCGCAGACCTTCATCATCGCGACCGACAACGGCCTGATGCACCGCATCCGCCAGCTCGCGCCGGGCAAGACACTGCTGGAGGCGCCCACGGCCGGCCGCAGCGCCACCTGCAAGAGCTGCGCGCATTGCCCGTGGATGGCGATGAACGCACTGCAGGGCGTGGTGCAGGCACTGGAGCAGGGCAGCGGCGAGATCTTCGTCGACGAGCCGGTGCGTGCCCAGGCGCTGGGCTGCATCGAGCGCATGCTCGACTTCACGGCAAAGCACCCCGCGGCCACGGCGCAACCCGCATTCGTCAAGAACATCGGCGCGGCCTGATCATGTTCGAGCACAACGAGACCCTGGAGCAGGCGCGCGAGCGCAACATCCACGATGCGCTGGCCGAAGACATCGGTCGCGGCGACTGGACCGCCTTGCTGGTGCCGGCCACGCAACGCGTGCGTGCCCGCGTCATCGTGCGCGAGGCGGCCGTGCTGTGCGGCCGCGACTGGTTCGACGGTTGTCTGCACGCGCTCGACCCGGCCGCACGCGTGGCCTGGGCAGCCGACGAAGGTGCTCGCGTCACGGCGGGCGCGACGCTGTGCGAGATCGAGGCGAAAGCGCGTGCGCTGCTCTCGGCCGAGCGGCCGGCGCTGAACTTCCTGCAGTTGCTGTCGGCCACCGCGACCTTGACGCGCGAACATGTCGACGCCATCGCCGGCGCATCGCCCAACCCGCGCGGCTGCGCCATCCTCGACACGCGCAAGACGCTGCCGGGCCTGCGCCAGGCGCAGAAGTACGCGGTCCGCGTGGGCGGTGGGCGCAACCAGCGCCTGGCGCTGTGGCACGGCATCCTGATCAAGGAAAACCACATCACCGCCGCCGGCGGCATCGCGCAGGTGCTGGCGCAGGCGCGGGCGCTGAACGCCGGCGTGGAGATCCAGATCGAGGTCGAAACCCTGGCGCAGCTCGAAGAAGCGCTGGCCAATGGCGCGACCAGCATCATGCTCGACAACTTCGAGCTGGCGGACATGCGCCGGGCCGTGGCATCGAACGCCGGCCGCGCCGAGCTGGAGGTCTCCGGTGGCGTGCAGATCGAGCAGCTGCGCGACATCGCCGCCACCGGCGTGGATCGCATCTCGGTGGGCGCGCTGACGAAGCACGTGCGCGCCGTCGACCTGTCGATGCGCATCCTCGAGCGGCTCTGACGATCGCGCGAACTGCGCCGTCGCGGCCCCGCTTTTCAGCCGCTGGCGCGGCAGCGCCCCGCCCATACTGGCTCGATCCGCCGCACTGCGAGGCCCCGCCATGAGCGCCGATTTCGAGACCATCTTCAACCACCACGAACGCTCGGTGTTCGAGGCCGTCAAGGCCGCTTCGGCACGCTTCTCGCACATGGCGACGCCGGAGCTGCTGGCCGATGTCGCCTGCGTGGCGCTGAACCGGCTGCCGCCGCGCTACATCCGGCACGAGGTGGACTTCGCCTTCTACCTGACCGACAAGGAGCGCGGCGACAACGAGCGGGCGATCAGCGACGCGGTGAGCTTCGCGTTCGAGTTCGTGCAGGCCCGGCGGGCGATGCGGGCACGCGTCTAGCGCCGGCTCAATGCGCGCCGGCCGCCACCTGCGGTTCGGCGGGCGTATCGATCTCGCCCGGCACCCGGCCGCGGGCGAACAGCGTGTAGACGGTCGGCACGACGAACAGCGTGAGCAGCGTGCCCAGCGACATGCCGCCGACGATCACCCAGCCGATCTGCTGGCGGCTTTCGGCACCGGCGCCGGTGGCCAGCGCGAGCGGCAACGCCCCCAGCACCATCGCACCGGTGGTCATCAGGATCGGGCGCAGCCGCAGCGCAGCGGCCTCGACCACGGCGTCGGCCGTGGACCGGCCCTGCTGGCGCAGCTGGTTGCTGAACTCGACGATCAGGATGCCGTGCTTGGTGATCAGCCCGACCAGCGTGACGAGCCCGATCTGTGAGTACACGTTCAGCGTGCCGCCGGCGTACTTGAGAGCCAGCAGCGCGCCAACCATCGACAGCGGCACCGCGAGCAGGATCACGAACGGGTCGACGAAACTTTCGAACTGCGCGCTCAGCACCAGGAAGATGAACAGCAGCGCCAGCACGAACACCAGCCCGAGCGCGCCGCTGGAGGCTCGGAATTCGCGCGACATGCCGTTGAGTTCGGTCGCGTAGCCGGGCTCCAGCAGGCGCGCCGCGGTGGCATCCATGAACTGCAGCGCCTCGCCGAGCGCATAGTCGGGAGCGAGGTTCGCGGTGATCGACACCGAGCGCCGCTGGTTGAAATGGTTCAGCTCGCGCGGGCTGACCGCTTCGCGCACCTTGACGAGCGACGACAGCGGCACCATGGTCTCGTTGCGTCCGCGCACGAACAGCTTGTCGATGTCCTCGGGCGTGGTGCGGCCGCTGCCGGCGGTCTGCACCAGCACGTCGTACTGGTCGGCATTGCGCTTGTAGCGTGTGACGGCACGCCCGCCGAGCATGGTCTCGACCGTGCGGGCCACCTGGTCGACGCTGACGCCGGCGTCCGCGGCGCGTTCGCGGTCCACCTCCATGAAGATCTCGGGCTTGTTCAGGCGCAGGTCGGTATCGGGCTGCACGAAGCCCGGGTTCTTCGCCATCTCCGCGACCATCGCCTGACTGACACGCGACAGGTTCTCGTAGCTCTCGCTGGAGACGATCACGAAGTTGACCGCGCGCTCGCGGAAGCCCTGCCCCAGGCTGGGCGGCGCGATCGGGAACGCGCTGACGCCCGGCAATGCCTGGAACTTCGGAAGCAGCTCGCGCGACAGTTGCTGCGTGGTCTTGCGGCGCTGGTCCCAGTCCACGGTGCGCATGAACGAGATGCCCTGCGACACCGTCGGGTTGCCGGCCACGACGAAGACGCGGTCGAACTCCGGATGCTCGCGGCCGATGGCCTCGATCGCGCGCAGGTAGCGTGCCGTGTACTCCAGCGTCGCCCCGTCCGGCGCGTTGACGTTGGCGAAGATCACGCCGCGGTCTTCCAGCGGGGCGAGTTCGCTCTTGGCGGTGCCGTAGAGCCAGGCGCTGCCGGCACCCGACACCAGCATCACCAGCAGGACGACCCAGCGGTGCGCCTGCACCCAGCGCAGCGCGGCGGCATAGCGGGCGGTCAGGCGGTCCAGGGCCGACTCCATCAGGCGATCGAAGCGGTTCGGCTCGGGGTTGTGGCGCAGCAGCTTGCTGCACATCATCGGCGTCAGGGTCAGCGCGACGAAGCCCGAGACGATCACCGCGCCGGCCAGCGTCAGCGCGAACTCGGCGAACAGCCGGCCGGTGCGGCCCGGCGTGAACGCCAGCGGCGCGAACACCGCAGCCAGCGTCATCGTCATGGCGACGACCGCGAAGCCGATCTCCTTGACGCCCTTGAGTGCGGCCTGGAACGGCGTCAAACCCTCCTCGATGTGGCGGAAGATGTTCTCGAGCACCACGATCGCATCGTCGACCACCAGCCCGATCGCGAGCACCAGGGCCAGCAGCGTGAGCGTATTGATCGTGAAGCCGGCCAGCGCCATCACCGAGAAGGCGCCGATCAGGCTGACCGGAATCGTCACCAGCGGAATCACCGAGGCACGCAGGTGGCGCAGGAAGACGAACACCACCAGCGCGACCAGCACGACTGCCTCGCTGATGGTGGTGTAGACCGACTTCACGGACCGGTCGATGAAGACCGCGTTGTCGTTGGCGACCTGCACCGTCAGCCCGGGCGGCAGATCCTGCTGGATCTGCGGCAGGATCTCGCGCACCGCCGCCGAGATCTCGAGCGGGTTCGCCGTGGCATTGCGGATCACGCCGGTGGAGATGGACGGCACGCCGTTCAGGCGCACGCTGCTGCGTTCGGCGGCCGCAGCCTGCTCCACCCTGGCCACGTCCTTGATGCGCACGGTGTAGCCGTTGACGACCTTCAGGCTGACGGCGAGGAACTGCTCGACGGTGTTCAGGTCGGTGCGCGCGGTCACGCTGAACTCGCGCTGCTGGCTTTCGATGCGGCCGGCGGGCACCTCGAGGTTCTGGCGCCGCAGCGCGTCTTCCACGTCCTGCACGGTGAGGCGGTACGCGGCCAGGCGGTCCGGGTCGAGCCAGATGCGCATCGCGAAAGTGCGATCGCCGTTCACGCGCACCTCGGCCACGCCGGGTACCGTCTGCAGGCGCGGCTTGACGATGCGGTTGATGATGTCGGTGATCTCCAGCGGCGACAGTGTCTGGCTGGTGTAGGCCAGCCAGATCGTCGGCGTGGAGTCGGCCTCGACCTTGGCGATCACCGGTTCGTCCACCGCATCGGGCAGGCGGCCGCGCACCCGCGAGACCCGGTCGCGCACGTCGGCCGCGGCGTCCTCCGGGTTCTTCTCGAGCTTGAAGCGCACCGTGATCTGGCTCTGCTCGGCGCGCGACACCGAGGTGAGGATCTGCACTCCGTCGATGCCGGCAATGGAGTCCTCCAGCGGCTTGGTCACCGTCGACTCGATGACCTCGGACGATGCTCCGGTCAGCCGCGTGCTGACGTTGACCACCGGTTCGTCGATGCGCGGGTACTCGCGCACCTGCAGCCCGGTGTATGACACCAGCCCCACCAGCACCAGCAGCAGCGACATGACCGTGGCCAGCACCGGCCGGCGGATCGAGACTTCGGAGATGCGCATGGCCGCAGGCTGCCGTGGTTCAGGCCGGCGAGCCGGTGCGCCGAGCTGGAACGGAAGCTGCGGGCGGCATCGGACGGGCCGCGCTCGCAGCGCCCGGCCCGACCTGCACCGGCTGCACCACCTGGCCATCCTCGCGCATCAGGCGCGCCTGCCCGGCCGTGACGACGACGTCACCGGCCTTCACGCCTTCGAGGACTTCTGCGCGGCCCGGGAGCCGCACGCCGATGCGTGCCTCCAGGCGCTGTGACACCTTGCCGGCAGGCGCTTCGATGACCTTCACGATGTACTGCTTGCCCCCCTGGGGCACGAGTGCCTCTTCCGGCACCACGACGGCGGACTCGCGCACGGCGAACACCGTGCGTGCGCGCACGAACATGCCGCCGCGCAACTCGCCACCGGCGTTGGGCAGGCGTGCGCGGATGAGCAGCGAGCGCCCGTCGGCGTCGAGCAGCGAATCGACCGCCTCGACCCGCGCAGCCAGTGTTCGCCCAGGCAGGGCGTCGAGCTGCACCTCGACCGGCTGGCCCGGCCGCAGTCGCGTCATGAACTGCTCGGCGAGCCGGAAGTCCACCCACATCGACGAGGTGTCCTCGATGTTGACGATGTCTGCACCGTCCTTCACGTAGTCGCCGAGGTGGACGTTGGAGATGCCGGCCACGCCGTCGAACGGCGCCAGGATGCGCATGCGCTCGAGCTGCGCCTGGGCCAGCGCCACCTGGGCCTGCGCCACCTCCAGCGCCGCAGCACTCTGGTCGACCGCGCTGGCACTGACGAAGTTCTGTGCCACCAGTTCGCGGTTGCGCTCGAGATTGGTCCGGGCGATGCTGGCCTGCGCCTGCGCCTGCTGCAACTGGGCGCGCTGCAGCGTGTCGTCGAGCTGCACCAGCAGCTGGCCGCGGCGCACCCGCTTGCCGTCGGCAAAACCGACCTTGGCCACACGGCCGCTGACCTCGGGGCGCAGCATCACGCCCTGATGCGCGCGCAGCGAGCCGATGGCCTGGGCATCGTCTTCGATGCGCATGGCCACCGCCTTGCCCACCTCCACCGGCACGGGGCCGCCTGCGGCGGCCTGCCGTGCCGGCGCCACCACGGCGGCCGAAGCCACCGGCGAGCGGGCAGCCGCGCCGTCGCGGTTCTGGTACCACCAGGCAAGCGCAGCCGCTGCTGCGATACCGACCACCGCGACAGCGGTATGGAGAGTCTTCAAGTCCCTGCTTTCCGAGTTGTTGACGGACTGTAGCGTCGCAGGCCTGATCCTGCTGAGGCAGCAACCCTCATGACGGCGTGTCCACGCCACGATTGGCCAGTGCGTCGGCGCGTTCGTTGCCCGGGTCGCCGGAGTGCCCCTTCACCCATCGCCACTCGACGTGGTGAAGCTGGCGAAGCGCATCCAGGCGCTGCCACAGCTCGGCGTTCTTCACCGGCTTGCGGTCGGCCGTCTTCCAGCCGCGCTGCTTCCAGCCATGGATCCATTCGGTCATGCCCTTGCGCACGTACTCGCTGTCGGTGTGCACCGTGACATCGCAGGTGCGCTTCAGTGATGCCAGAGCCTCGATCACCGCGGTGAGTTCCATGCGGTTGTTGGTGGTCAGCGCTTCGCCGCCGAACAACTCCTTCTCGTGCTCGCCGGTGCGAAGCCAGGCGCCCCAACCGCCGCGGCCCGGGTTGCCCTTGCAGGCGCCGTCGGTGTAGATGACCACGTGGGGGCGCTTGACCGCCGGGGCTGCGGCCGTCATGCCGGTTCCTTCTCGCGCTCGCGGCGCTTGTGCGTGGCCACCGTCGCAGCCGCCTTGACCCGCTGGCGCTGGTCACGCACCAGGCCCACCAGCCGCATGCCACGCACGCGCTTGACCGCCACAACGAAGTAGGCCGCGCCGAACACCGGCCACCAGCGCTCGCCGGAGCCGTCCATCCATTCGTAGCGCTGCAGCCAGCGCTCCGAAGCCACCGGCGGGCGATAGCAGCCGAAGCGGCCCGACTCCACCTCGAAGCTGAGCAGGCGCAGCCAGTCGCGCAGGCGCCGGTAGCCGAGGAACTCGCCGGTGGCGGGCAGGAACAGCGGTCGCTGCCGCCCCAGGCCCAGGCCAAGCCGGGCCCGGCCCAGCCCCTGGCGCAGGCCCCACAGGCTGGCCGGGTTGAAGCCGACGATGACCACGCGACCCTCCGGCACGAGCACGCGCTCGACCTCGCGCAGCGTCTGGTGCGGGTCGCGTGCCATCTCCAGCGTGTGCGGCAGCACGACGAGATCGAGGCTGGCGCTGTCGAAGGGCAGCGCGTCGAAGTCGAGGTTCAGCGCCACCGCGGCGCGCGGCATCGGCTCGCCTTCCGATGGCGGCGGCTCGACGCTCTCGCAACCGACCCAGCGGTGCGGCATGCGATTGGCGCGCAGGGCATCGAGTTCAGGCAAACCCACCTGCAGAGCGTGAAAGCCGAACAGGTCGGCCACGGCCAGGTCGAGGTGATGCTGCTCCCACGCCAGCAGGTATCTCCCTGCCGGCGTGGCGAGCCACTGGGCCAAACCTATAATCCGCTCGCTGTGCGCCATGATGAATCTGACTGCTCTGCCCGCCTTCACCGACAACTACATCTGGATGCTCGACGACGGCACGAGCGCCTTCGTGGTGGACCCAGGTGAAGCAGCGCCGGTGCAGGCCGCGCTCGATGCCCGCCGGTTGGCGCTGGCGGCGATTCTAGTGACCCACCACCACGGCGACCACGTGGGCGGCGTCGATGCCTTGCGCAGCCGGCTCGAGGGGCCCGTCTACGGCCCGCGGCGCGAGCAGATCCCGACACCGTACGTGGCGCTCGACGATGGCGATGCGGTCGAGGTGCTCGGCCAGCGCTTCGAGGTGATCGAGGTGCCGGGGCACACGGCCGGCCACATCGCCTACTTCCATGCGGGGCGCGAAGGCGCCCCGATCCTCTTCTGCGGCGACACGTTGTTCTCGGGCGGTTGCGGCCGCCTGTTCGAGGGCACGCCCGAGCAGATGCACCGCTCGCTGTCGCGCCTGGCGGCATTGCCGGGCGACAGCCGCGTGTGCTGCGCGCACGAGTACACCTTGTCCAACCTGAAGTTCGCCCGCGCGGTGGAGCCCGACAACGCCGCGCTGGCGCGCTACAGCACCGACTGCGAGGCGCTGCGCGCCGACAACCGGCCCACGCTGCCGTCGAGCATTGCCGTCGAGCGCGAGGTGAACCCCTTCCTGCGCTGCGACCAGAGCGCCGTCGTGCGCTCGGCCACCCGGCACGGTGCCGCCAGCACGGCAGGCAGCGATGTCTTTGCGGCACTGCGCCGCTGGAAGAACGATTTCCGATGAACATGCTTCGACGCGCCGCACTGGCTGTGGTGATGGTCGGCGGGCTCGCCGCAATGGCGGGCTGCGCAAGCATGCCGGCGGCCGAAAGCGGCCAGGACGGTGCGCCAGCACCCGCGGAGGCGACACCGGCGGACCCGCCTGCAGCACCACCCGGGCCGGCGGTGCCTGCCAGCCCCCAGCCGCCGGCCGCCGTGGCCGATGAACCGGCACCGACGCCGGCCGCCGTCGACCCGCTGCGTCCCGAGGTGCGCCTCGATCTCGACGACCGATCTGCCCAGCTCGACCTGTGGGCACGCCTGCGCGTCGGCTTCGCGATGCCCGAGCTCGACAACACGCTGGTGCGCGACCGCGAACGCTGGTACGCCACGCGGCCCGACTACGTGCAGCGCATGACCGAGCGCGGCAGCCGCTACCTGTTCCACATCGTCGAGGAGGTCGAGAAGCGCGGCATGCCGACCGAACTGGCCCTGCTGCCGTTCATCGAGAGCGCCTTCAATCCGCAGGCGATCTCGTCAGCGAAGGCCTCCGGCATGTGGCAGTTCATGCCGGCCACGGGCCGCAACTTCGAACTGCGCCAGAACGTGTTTCGCGACGACCGGCGCGACGTGCTGGCCTCCACCCGCGCGGCGCTCGACTACCTGGGCAAGCTGCACGGCATGTTCGGCGACTGGCACCTGGCGCTGGCCGCCTACAACTGGGGCGAAGGCAACGTGCAGCGGGCAATCGCGCGCAATCGGCGGGCTGGCTTGGCCACCGACTACGAGAGCCTGCGCATGCCCAACGAGACTCGCCTGTACGTGCCCAAGCTGCAGGCGGTGAAGAACATCGTCGCGCGTCCGGCGGCCTTCGGGCTGCAGTTGCCCGATCTGGCCAATCACCCGTACTTCCTCGCCGTGGCGATCGAGCGCGACATCGACGTCGAGCTCGCTGCCCGGCTGGCGCGCCTGCCGCTGGACGAGTTCAAGGCGCTGAACCCGCAGATGAACCGGCCGGTGATCCTGGCCGCCGGCACGCCGCAGGTGCTGCTGCCCTACGACAACGCCAACCACTTCGTGCGCGATCTGCCTCAGCACCGCGGCCGCCTGGCCAGCTGGACGGCCTGGGTCGCACCGAAGTTGCTGCGGCCGGCCGATGCCGCCAAGCAGGTCGGCATGAGCGAAGAAGAACTGCGCGAGGTCAACGGCATCCCGCCGCACTACCTGGTGCGCGCCGGCTCCACGTTGCTGGTGCCGCGCAGCGACCAGCGGCACGCCGACGTCTCCGAGCATCTGGCCGAGAACGCCACCATGGCGCTCGCCCCCGACGGCCCTTCGATGCGCCGCGTGGCGCTGAAGGCCGGCAAGCGCGACAGCGTGAGCAGCGTGGCGCGCCGCTACCGCGTCAGCGCGCAGCAAGTGGCGCACTGGAACGGCGTGACCGCGGGCTCCAGCTTCCGGCCCGGGCAGCCGATCATCGTCTACGTGGTGCAGCGCGCGACGACCGCGAAGTCGACCAAGTCGACGAAGTCGGCCAAGTCAGCCAAGTCGACGAAGGCCCGCGCCGCTGCACCCATGCGCAAGGCCGTGCGCAAGGCCGCGCGCAAGTAGCCGCGGCACTGCCGCGCTCAGCGGCGGTCCGACAGCGCGTGGGCGATGGTGCCCAGGTCCACGTACTCGAGTTCGCTGCCGATCGGCACGCCGCGCGCCAGCCGCGTGACCTTCAGGCCACGCGCCTTCAGCGCCTCGGCCAGCACGTGGCCCGTGGCCTCGCCCTCGGCGGTGAAGTTGGTGGCGATGATCACCTCCTCGGTCACGCCATCGGTGGCACGGCTCAGCAGTTCATGCGCGCCGATGTCGCGCGTGCCGACGCCGTCCAGCGGGCTGAGGTGGCCCATCAGCACGAAGTACAGGCCGCGGTAGCTGCCGGTGCGCTCGAGCGCCGCCTGGTCGGCCGGTGTCTCCACCACGCAGAGCTGGCGCGCATCGCGCGCCGGGTCGAGGCAGATGCCGCACACCGGCGCCTCGGTGAAGGCGTGGCAGCGCTCGCAGTGGCGCACCGACGTGGACGCCGCCTGCAGCGCCTGCGCCAGCCGCTGCGCGCCCTCGCGGTCGTGCTGCAGCAGGTGGAAGGCCAGACGCTGCGCCGACTTCACGCCGATGCCCGGCAGGCGGCGCAGCGCCTCGATCAGCGCGTCGAGCGACGAGCCGCTCATCGCAGTGCGCGCGGCGTCATCAGAATGGGAACTTCATGCCCGGGGGCATCGGCATGCCGGCGGTGAGCTTGCCCATCTTCTGCTGGCTCACCTCCTCGGCGCGGCGGATCGCGTCGTTGAATGCAGCGGCCACCAGGTCCTCGAGCATGTCCTTGTCGTCGGCGAACAGGCTGGGGTCGATGGCGACGCGCTTGACGTCGTGCTTGCAGGTCATCGTGACCTTCACGAGGCCGGCGCCGGACTGGCCTTCGACCTCGATCAGCGCGAGCTCCTCCTGCGCCTTCTTGAGGTTGTCCTGCATCGCCTGGGCCTGCTTCATCAGCCCGGCCAGCTGGTTCTTCATCATGATGGATGCTCCTTCGAAATCAATGCGGCTTGACCGAGCCGGGCACGATGCGCGCAGTCTTGTACTGCGCCATCAGGGCCTGCACCAGCGGGTCGTCGTGGATGATCTGTTCGGCCTCGGCCTGCCGGCGCGCACGCTCGGCAGCGTCGCGGCGCGCCGGCGAATCCTCGGCCACGCCGGCCTCGAGCTGCAACTGCACCGGCCGGCCCAGTGCCTGCGCGAGCGCGGCCTGCAGCTTGTCGGCGTTGGCCGCGCTGCGCAAGGTCTCGCGCTCGACACGCAGCGTGATCCGCGCCGGCGTGGCGGCGTCGTCGAGGGCCAGGCACTGCGCCTGCATCGCCAGTTCGCGCACCAGCGCGCCGATGGCGCCGCTCTCGCACAGCTCGCGCACCTGCAGCGCCCAGCGGTCGCCCAGCGGCGTGGTAACGAGGTCCGGCACGGCCATCGCCATCGGCTCGGGAACCGGGCCGCGCGGCGGCGCCGCAGCCGTGGGCAGGTCGTCATCGGCCTCGTCAGGCGCATCGACCCAGGGAGGCGGCTCGGGCGAGCGCGCGACGGGCGGACGCTGTGTCGGCTTCGCCGGCGGCGCCGGCACACGCAATGCCGGGGCACTCGCCACCACGGCGGGCTGCGCCGCCACCGGGTTGCGAACGACGGCCGGGGCTGCGGCACCGCGCACCACGGCACGCTCCGCGGAACCACTGCCGGCCGGCCGGAAGGCCAGCATGCGCAGCAGCACCATCACCAGGCCGCTGTATTCGTCGGGCGCCAGCGCCAGCTCGGCGCGGCCGTGCACGACGATGCTGTAGAGCAACTGCGTCTCGTCGGCCGGCAGCGCGGCGGCGAGCCGCTCGACCGCCGGCGCGTCCGGGTCGTTCGGATCGAGCGCGCCGGGCATGGCCTGCTGCACCGCCATCTGCTGCAGCAGCGAGGCCATCTCCTCGAGCGTGCCGGCGGCCGACAGGCCGAGCGAACGCAGACCGTCGACCGAGCCCACCACCGCGGCACCGTCGCCAGCCGCGAGCGCCTCGACCAACCGCACTGCATGACCACGGTCCACAGCGCCGAGCATCTGGCGCACACCGGCCTCGGCCAGCGCCCCGGCCCCGAAGGCGATCGCCTGGTCGGCCAGCGAGAGCGCGTCGCGCATCGATCCGCGCGCAGCCCGCGCGAGCAGGCGCAGCGCGCCGGGCTCGGCTGCGATGCCCTCCTGCGCCAGCACCGTGACCAGGTGCTCCTGCACCGTCTGCGGCGCCATCGGCCGCAGGTTGAACTGCAGGCAGCGCGACAGCACGGTGGGCGGCACCTTCTGCGGGTCGGTGGTGGCCAGCACGAATTTGAGGTACTCGGGCGGCTCTTCCAGCGTCTTGAGCATCGCGTTGAACGCGGTGTTCGACAGCATGTGCACTTCGTCGATCATGTAGACCTTGAAGCGGCCGAGCACCGGCTTGTAGACGGCCTGGTCGAGCAGCTGCGAGATCTCCTCGACACCGCGGTTCGACGCCGCGTCGAGCTCGACGTAGTCGACGAAGCGGCCGGCATCGATATCGCGGCAGGCATCGCACGCGCCGCAGGGCTGCGCGGTGATGCCGCCGCTGCCGTCGGCACCGGTGCAGTTCAGCGACTTGGCGAGGATGCGCGAGACGGTCGTCTTGCCGACCCCGCGCGTGCCGGTGAACAGGTAGGCATGGTGCAGCCGCTGCTGCGTCAGCGCGTTGGCCAGCGCCTGCACGACGTGCTCCTGACCGACCAGCTCCTCGAAGCTGTGCGGTCGGTACTTGCGGGCCAGCACCTGGTAACTCATGCATCGATTCTACGGGCCGCCCCCGCGCCGACCCGGCCCAGGGGCTGACCGATAATCCCGCCCCATGACCGACGCCGCCCGCCCCGCCACGCACGCCGATTCGAACAGCACGCTCAGCTACGAACAGGCCGGCGTCAACTACGACCTGATCGACCCGCTGAAGGTCGCCGCGCAGCGCGCCGCCGCCGCCACCGCCGTCAACCTGGCCGCGCATGGCTTCAGCGAGATCGCCGCGTCGCGCGGCGAATCGGCCTACGTGGTCGACGTCGGCCCCTTCTACCTGGCCAGCATCGTCGAGTGCCTGGGCTCGAAGGCGCTGGTGGCCGACGAGATGAAGGCTCTCACCGGCCGCAGTTACTACGCCGCCATCGCGCAGGACACCATCGCGATGGCCATCAACGACCTCATCACCGTCGGCGCGACACCGCTGGTGGTGCAGGCCTACTGGGCGGCCGGTGGCTCCGACTGGTTCGGCGACGCGCAGCGCGCGCAGGCGCTGGTGCAGGGCTGGAAGGCCGCCTGCGACACCTGCGGCGTGGCCTGGGGCGGCGGCGAGACGCCGGCGCTGGCCGGCATCGTCGAGAGCGGCCGCATCGACCTGGCGGCCAGCTGCACCGGCATCGTCAACCCGAAGTCGCGCCTGTCGGTGGGCGACCGGCTCGGCGCCGGCGACGCCATCGTGCTGCTCGCCTCCAGCGGCATTCACGCCAACGGCCTGAGCCTGGCGCGCAAGCTGGTCGAGCGCCTGCCGCAGGGCTACCTCACCGAGGTGGCACCGGGCCTGAGCTACGGCGAAGCGCTGCTCGCGCCGACCGTGCTCTATTCGCCGGTCACCGAGGCGCTGTACCGCGCCGGCATCACGCCGCGCTACTGCGCCAACATCACCGGCCACGGCTGGCGCAAGCTGCTGCGTCACCCGGCCACGCTCACCTACCGCATCCAGAAGATCCCCGCCGTGCCGCCCGTGCTCGCCTTCATGCAGCAGCATGCGCGACAGGACGACCACGAGGCCTACGGCACGCTGAACATGGGCGCGGGTTTCGCGCTGTTCGTGGCTGCCGACGAGGCGCAACGCTGCGTCGAGATCGCGCGTTCGCAGGGTGTCGATGCGCTCGTCGCCGGGCGCGTCGAAACGGGGCCGAAGCGGCTGATCGTCGAGCCGCTGCACATCGAGTACGGCGACGACGCGCTCCAGCTGCGCTGATCCGCTGCGGCCGAAGGGGCCACGCGCCCCTCGCCTACAATGGTCCTCGACGGGCCTCCCCGCATGGGAGCGCGCCCAACCGGGTCAGGTGGGGAACCAAGCAGCCCTAAGCGTTGCAACCAGTGCCGGGGGTAAGGCTCGTCACCTTTGGCGGCACGACGTGCGGCGCATCACCCTGCCGGACGCCGCCAAATTCCCTAGAATTTACTTTCGCTTTGCACGATAACTACTTGTCGTGCAATGGTTTTCGTTCTTCAGCTCGATTGCCGGAACGCCATCACGGCCTGGTTGCGCAGCGTGCGCAGCAGCGACAGTTCCTTCTCGCCCAGTTCGATGCCACCGGGTACCGCCTTGTCGGCATAGATCAGCGCGAAGGGCGCGCCCTTGAGCATCAGCGGCAGCAGCAGGAAGGCCGGTGCACGCACGCCGGCGCGGTACCAGGCGGGCAGACGCGCCTCGATGTGGGCCACCGTTGCGTCGCTGATCAGCGTGTCGGCGCCCTTGGTGCACACCGCGGAGAACAGATCGGTGCCGCCCTTGAGCGGCACACGGAACTGCGCCGCCACGGCATCGGCGCCCTCGCCCAGCCCGAAGCGGCCGGTAAGCGTGTCGGTCTTCGGGTCGCGCAGGCAGAACACCACGCGCCTGAAACCCAGCGCGCGGAACATGGTCTCGAGGATCATGCGCAGCACTTCGTTGAGCTTGAAGTTCTCGACCATCGAATTCGTGATGTCCGCGATGCCCGAGGCGAGCACCTCGGCGGCGCTCTCGCGCGGCGCCTGTGGCACGGGCGCCGCTTCGATGCGCGTGGCCTCGAACGCCGCCACGGTCGCCTGCAGGCTGTGCGGCGACAGCGTGTCGGCATCGGCGGTCTGCTGCGGCGTCACGACGATCGTGGCGAGCAGCCGCCGCGCCGGCGAGCTCGGCGCCACCTGCAGGTTCATGGCCTGCGCCGCCTGCGCCAGGCGCTGCCGGGCGGCATCGGTGGCGGACTGGATCTCGCGCACGCTCAGGCCGATGCCGCGCGCGTGGCGCTCGGCCACGGAAACGAGGCGCGCCGTCGGGTCGCCGTCGGTGCGCAGCAGCGTGTCGGTCAGTTCGTTGGCGGCGAGCGAAAGCCAGCGCAGGCGCTCGGCGGGCTTCTCCGGCACTCGCGCCGGCGGATCACCCTCGGGGCGGCGCATGCAGCGCTGCAGGTTGTCGGGCAGGCCCCAGCTCTTGGCAATGCCCAGGCCGAGGTCCTCGAAGCTCAGGCCCAGCACGCTGATCGATGCCGCAGTCTCCGCCTGCACCATCGCCGCATGCGACGCGTTCTCGCGCTGGCCGGTCGCCACGACGCTGCGGATCTGGCGCGACTCCTCGGGAAAGTAGTACTCGGTGAGCAGCCGGCCGAGGTTCTGGAACATGGCGCCGATGAAGGCCTCTTCGCCCTCGCGGCCGACGCGGCACATCTCGCCGGCCAGCGAACCGGCCATCAGCGCGCGCAGGAACTCTTCCTTAAGCTGGTTGGCATGGCCCTTGTCCTGCATGTGCTCGAGCAGCACCAGGCTCAGCGCCATGTTGCGGATGCCGGCGAAGCCGACCAGCGCCACCGCGCGCGACACCGTGCTGATGCTGCCACCGCCCGCGTGCGAGTAATGCGCCGTGTTGACCAGGCGCAGCAGCTTGTTGGTCAGCGCCACGTCCTTGAGGATCTCGGCCGACAGGCTGGCCAGGCTCTCGTGTTCCGAGGTGGCGATGCGCTGGATGCGCGCCACCGAGTCCGACAGTGCCGGGAAGTCGCTCTTGTGGCGCATGCGCCGCAGCAGGAACTCCAGCGTGCCGCTGTTGCCGCCGGCGGCTTCGGCCGCACCGGCCAGCGGCGTCATCCACTGGCGCAGCGCGTCGGCAAAGGCCGCGGCATTGGCATAGCGCTGCGTAGGGTCGCGGGCGATCGCTCGGCGCAGCACGCTGCGCAGCGTGTCGTCCACCGTCGACGGCAGTTCTTCCGGCAGTCTCAAGTCTTCCTGCGCGATTCGCTGCATCGCGCGATACGGATCGCGCTCCTTGACCACCGCGCGGCCGGCGAGCATCTCGATCAGCACCAGGCCGGCGGCGAACACGTCCATCGCCGGCGTCGGCGCCAGGCCCTGCGTGGCCTCGGGCGACATGTAGCCCGGCGTGCCGACGACCAGGCCCTTGGCAGCACGGTTGGCGTCGTGCAGCCGCGCGGCGATGCCGAAGTCCATCACCCTCGCCCGGCCGCCGCCGTCGACGAGGATGTTCGAGGGCTTCAGGTCGCGGTGCACCACGCCGGCGGCATGGGCCGTCTGCAGTGCGTCGAGCACGCCCAGCATCAGCGCCAGCGACTCGGGCGGCGGCAGGCTGCCACGCGCCTTCAGGTGTTCGGTCAGCGTGCGGCCAGGCACGTACTCGAAGACGAGGTAGGGGCGGCCTTCCTGCACGTCGGCCTCGAACACCGGCACGATGTTCGGGTGCGTGAGGCGGCTGACGCTGCGCGCTTCCTGCAGCCAATGGGTGATGTCCTGCGGGTCGACGTCGGCACCGGCGGTGATCATCTTCACCGCCACCTCGCGCTCCAGGCGCGCATCGAAGCCGAGCCAGACGGTCGCCTGCGCGCCCTTGCCGAGAATCCGGCGCAACTCGAAGCGGCCGAGCCGCTGGGTCTTGTCGATCGCTGCGACAACGCTCATCGTGGCCCGTCCATCAAACGCCGCTCCGGGCGGCCGGTGCGGCAGGTTCGCCGGTGAACGAGGGGCGTGTCATCTCGCCCGTGCCGGTGGCGTCGCCGTCGAGCGTACCGCCGCGCTTCATGGCGGGAGCGGCAGTGCCACTGTCCAGCGCGGCGCGAGCGCCCTGCAGGGCCTCGCGGATCTCGCCCGCGTCGAGTTCGAGCACGCGCGCGTAGCGCTGCGCCACCTGCGCGAGCGCTGCGGCGACACGCGGGGCCGGCAGCCGCGTCATTGCGTCCACCGCCTCGTTGGCCGCACTGGCGGCGGCGCGCAGCATGTCGGCGTCGCTGTCCGGCGTGCGCACCGGCTTGCCGGCCGGCAGCCGGCGGATCATGTGCTGCACCTCGTCGCCCAGGCCCCAGTGGCGCGCCACGGCGGCACCGAGCGACTCGATGTCGGCGCCGAGCACCGCGTAGGCCGCCGACTCCTCGCTCATGCCCGGGTGCTCAGGGGCGCCGGGCAGGCCGGGAAGCGGCTGCATCAGGTGGTGGATCTGCTCGGATTCCTCCGGGAAGTGGTACTGCACCAGCAGCCGGCCGAGGTTCTGAAGCACGGCGACGAGGTAGGCGACCTCGGGGTCGTAACCCGGCGGGCGCAACGCCTGCGCGGCGTGGCCGGCCAGGCGCACGTGGTTCATCTGGCGGCTCAGCGCGGCGGCGCCGGCCTCGTTCATCGGCCCGGGCCAGTGTCGCAGCGCCTGGGCTGCGCTGCGTACGCCGTCCACGCCCAGCAGCGCGATCGCTCGGCGCAGCGTCAGCACCGGGCCGTTGCCGGCCACCTGCGTGCCGCGCACCTGCGCCGAGTTGACCGTGCGCAGCAGCTCGAAGCTCAGCGCCATGTCCTGCAGCAATTGCTCGGCGATCTCGTCGGTGCGCTGGCTGTCGGTGATCGACAGCCGAGCCATGCGTCGCGTGATGCCCGGCAGCGCCGGCAGGTGGCCGACGGTGCGCAGGCGGTCGATCAGCAGCGCGATCGGGTCGCCGTTGCCCTGGGCTTCCACCTCGCGCCAGCCTTCGAGGGCACGCAGCAGCGTGCGGGCGCTGCGGTAGCGCTGGCGCTCCTGCGAGGCGGTGCAGCGGTTGGCGATGGCCCGCAGGCCCTCGGGCACCGGTTGCGGCGTCGTCCAGGGCAGGCGCACGAGGTCGCGGCCTTGCGGCGACATGCGGTCGATGACGCGGGCCACGTCGGGCTCGTCGAGCACGGGCGCGCCGGCGAGCATCTGGTGCAGCAGCACGCCGCAGGCGAGCACGTCGCGCTGGGCGGCGTCGCGCTGGGCGCGCAGTTCACCGGGATCCATCGGCATGGCGCGCTCGTTGGCGTTGTCGGCGGCGACGGGCGCGGCCGGCAAGTCGGCGGCGGCGAGCGCCGCCACCCGCACCTGGCCTTGCGGGCTGACCAGCAGCGTGTGCATTTGCAGGTCGTGATGCGCGACGCCTGCTTCGTGCGCGAAGGCCAGGCCCGACAGCGCGTGGCACATCAGCGCGGCGATGTCGATCGGCGCCGGCCGCGGCTGGGCGGCCAGCCATTCGCCGAGCGTGACGCCCAGCGCGCGGTCGCTGGCCACGTAGGGCCAATGGTCCTGCACGCCGACCTCGATCACATGGGCCAGATTCGGGTGGTTCAGCCGCGCCGCCTGCTTCATTTCGCGCAGGCGCGACTCGAGCGCGGCGCTGTCGGCCGGTTGCACGCGCGGCAGGGTCAGCATGACCTCCTGGCCCAGGCGCGGATCGAAGGCCAGCCAGGCCATGGTGCCCTGGCTCTTGCCCAGCAGCTGGCGCAGCTCGAAGCGGCCGAAGGCACGTGTCGGGCTGGAGCGGGCAGCGGCAGTGGCGGGCGTGGCAGTCGAAGCCATCGGACGTGGCGAGTGAGTTGCTCCGATTTGAAGCCCAGCCGGGCGTTGCCGAACGGGCGATCAGCGGGCCAAACCCGGCCCATTCGTGCGCTTCGCCACGTCCGCGCTGCAGTTGGTGCGCGGCTCGCCGTGCACGGTCATGCCGATTCGATCAGGCTGCCGTCGCCGGCGATGAAGGCGCTGCGCACCTGCGCGCCCGGCTGCGCCGCCTGCACCGCGGCACGGTAGCCAGCCAGTTGGGCGTGGTACCCGGCCAGCTCCTGCGGCCGATGCTGCAACTTGTAGTCGAGCACCCACCAGGTCGGAATGCCGGCTTCGTCGATCAGCACCAGGCGGTCGATGCGTTGCACCGCGCCGGCCAGGCTGACCGGCACCTCGTTGCCGGCCCAGACCAGTCGCCCGCGGTCGAAGAAGCGGGCGCATTCGGCGCTGGCGAGGATGCGGCTGGCGATGCGGATCACTTCGTCCGCCGGCGCGCCGAAAGCGTCGGCCGCTGCCGCGGCGAGCCCGGCCAGCTCGCCGCCGCTGCCGGTGTGCCACTCGAGCACGCGGTGCACGGCCGAGCCCAGGCGCGAGGCGGGGCTGTCGGCAGCGCTCATCGGCACGGCCTCGGGAGCGCGGCCCGACCAGCGCGGCAGCACCTCCACCGACGGCCCGGGCTCCGGCCGGCCGCCGCCGCTCTCGCCGGCCGCTGGAATCCAGGGCGAACCCAGGCCTTCGACACGCGGCCACCAGTTCACCTGAGTCGGGCTTCTGCGCAGCGGCTCGGTGGCGCTGAAGACCAGACGGCGGCGCGCGCGCGTCATCGCCACGTACAGGCCGTTGAGCTCCTCGCGCCGGCGGGCCATCTGCTCGTCGGCCATCGGCCCGGCCAGCTCCGGCGGACAGCGGCTTTCGCTGTAGACGAAGGCGCAGCGGCGCGGCTGCGTGGCCTGCACCGGCCAGTCGACCAGCAGCGTGGCGTTCTCGGAACGCGGTGGCTCGGGGTCGGCATCCATCACGAAAACCACCTCGGCTTCCAGGCCCTTGGCGCCGTGCACCGTGAGCAGCTTGACCGCGTCGCCGAGATCCGGCGCCACGATCGTGATGGCGCGTCGGCGCAGCACGCGCACGAAGGCATAGGGGGTGGCGTAGCGGCCACCGTCGAGCTCCAGCGCCTGCGCGAGAACGGCATCCACGCTGGCCAGCGCCACCGCGCGCTGGGCCGCAGGCACCCGGGCGGCGACACGCTCGCGCAGTTCGCCCTGCGAGACGATGCGGTCGAGCAGATCGTGTGGCGGCAGCTCGCGGCCGGCCGCCTGCCAGGCGGGCAGCAGCGTGCGCGCACGCTGCAGCGCCGCGCTCGCACCGTCGTAGCCTGCAAGCGCGGCCCACCAGTCGCCGGTGCCGGCAGCGCAGCGCGACAGTTCGAGCAGGTCCGCGTCGCTCGCATCGAACAGCGGGCTGCGCAGCGCACGGGCCAGCGACAAGCGGTGCTGCGGCGAAACCAGCGCGTCGAGCAGCGCGAGCAGGTCCAGCGCTTCGGTGGATTCGATCAGCGCAGCATCGTCCACCGCCACGTGCGGCACATGCCGCCGCTGCAGCGCCCGCGCCACCAGCCTCAGCGGCGCGCGCTTGCGGCACAGCACCATCACCTGCTCGGGCGCAGTGCCGCGGGCGATCTCCTGCACCACGGCATCGGCGACCCGCCGGGCTTCCTCCTCGCGCAGCAGTTCCTCGGGCTCGTGGCGCGGCTCGGTGAGGCTGTCGCGCCAGGGCGCGGTCTCGGCCGCGACGCCGCGCGGCGCTGCCGGGGGGCGCGGCACCGGCGGCAGCAGCCACAGGCCCGGTGTGCCGGCCGGCTCGATCTCGGTGGTGTGCGCCCGGAAGCCTTCGAGCTCGCCTGCCTGCTGGGCCGCACCGAACACTGCGTTGAGCCCGGCCAGCACCTCGGGCGTGTTGCGGCGGGTGTGATCACACTCGAGCACGCAGCCGCCCAACGCCTCGACGACGAACTCGCGCACCGCGCCGAAGACCTTCGGCTCGGCGCGGCGGAAGCGGTAGATGCTCTGCTTCGGGTCGCCGACGACGAACAGCGCCGGCGCGTGCTGCCCGCTGGCCCCGCCGCCGGCGCCGGCATAGCCGGCCAGCCAGGCGTGCAGCGCATGCCATTGCAGCGGGCTGGTGTCCTGGAACTCGTCGATCAGCACATGGCGGATGCGCGCATCCAGCCGCTCCTGCACCCAGCCCGACAAGGAGGCGTCGCGCAGCAGCGCCAGCGCGCCATGCTCGAGGTCGTTCATGTCGATCAGCCCGCGCTCGCGCTTGTACTCGGCATACACGCCGAGCAGCACCCGCGACAGCCGCACCAGCCGTGCGTGCTCGAGGTGCGACTCGTGCTGGTGCACGCGCTCGGCGATGGCTTCCAGGGCACGCTGCGTGGCATCGAGCCCGTCGACTTCTCCGAGCTTGCGTGGTGCATCGTCCTTGGTGAAGAGCGCCGACCAGACTGCCTCGTAGAGCTGCTGCCGGTCGTCCAGGGCGAGCGCCTGCTCGAGCGCAGCGGCGGCGTCGCGCGCCTTCTTGCCGCCGCGCGACAGCGCTGCCGCGAGCTGCTGCAAGCCGTCGCGCCAGGCCGAACCGGACACATCGGCCTGCGGCGGCGGCGCCCCCTGCGGTACCGCCGGCGCCACGCCCTCGTCGAGCACGCCAGCGCGGTCGGCCAACTCCAGCTCGACCCGCCGGGCCAGCACGGCGTCCAGCCACTTGGCGGCCTGGCTGCGCCCTCGCTGCGCGATCAGCGTCGCGTGGTCCGCGCGACGGGCCGGTTCGCGCAACAGCGCCGCGTGGAAGCGACGCATGACCTCGCTGCGGTGGTCGTCCAGGTCCTGCAGCAGTTCCCCCTCGGGGTCGATGCCGATCTCGTCGAGCAGTTCGTAGGGTGCGGCGCGCAGCAACTGGGCGAACCAGGCGTGGAAGGTGCGCACCTCGACGGCACGGCCGGCGTCGAGCAAGCGCCGCTGCAGGCCGGCCAGCGTTTCGGCGAGTTGTTCGGCCTGCCCGGCCGGCACGCCGCGGTCACGCAGTTCGCGAGCCCGCTGCGCCGCCGTCATGGCCGGCGAGGCGAAGGACTGCAGCCAATCGTCGAGGCGCTCGCGCATCTCGCCGGCGGCCTTGCGCGTGAAGGTGATGGCCAGGATCTCTTGCGGCTGCGCGCCGTCGAGCAAGGCACGAACAATGCGCGAGACCAGCATCCAGGTCTTGCCCGCGCCGGCACAGGCCTCGACGACGACGCTGCGCCGCGGGTCGCAGGCCAGCGCGTAGAAGGCCTCGCGAGTCACCGCTGCGCCGTCGGCGCGGTAGGCAGGCGAGCCGGTGATGGGGCGACCCTGCGCGCTCATGCGCCCTGCCCGTCCGGCCAGTGGTCGCGGCGGCACAGGCCGCGCGCTTCGCAATGTTCGCAAGTCGGCTCCTCGCCGAGTGCAGGCAGCGGCGCACCGGCACGCAGGCGCGCGAACTCGCCGCCGAGCTCGCGCACCATCACCTCGGCACTGTGCCGGACGTCCGCATGCGGGACCTCGACGACACGCTCGTCGTCGTCCAGCGCAAGGTAGCAGGCCAGCAGGGGTCCGTCGGTTTCGGCCGACAGCAGTGCCGCATAGAACGCGAGCTGCGTATCCTCCAGCGGCTCGCGCACCTGGCGTTTGAGCTTGTCGGCCTTCACCGTCTTGTAGTCGATCAACTGCACGGCCGTGCCGTGCTCGACACGATCGATGCGGTCGATCACGCCCTGCAGCTCGACGCCCTGCAGCGCCTCGGGCCGGCTGCGGCAGTCGCGCTCGCCGTCCTGCCAGCGCGCGCCGGCTGCGTCGCGTTCGTGCAGCCAGGCCACGTAGCGTGCCGCCACGCCGTCGAAGGCGGCGGAAAAGGGCAGGAACTCGTCGTCGGCCAGGCCCATCCCGGCCTGAACCGCCAGTGCCAGCTCGTGCAGGCGCACGCGCTCGGCCTGCGCCGTGCCAGGTGCCTCGCGCGTGAGGTGGAAGCGGTGCAGCACCGCGTGAAGCCAGGTGCCGTAGTCGCGCTTCTCGATCTCGGCTTCGAGTTCGTCGTCCTCGCGAAGCCCGAGCACGTGGCGCGAGAAGAATCGGTACGGGCAGTCGCGCAGCGCCTGCACGGCGCTGGCCGACACGCGGCCGGGCAGTTGCCCACCGGCCACCGGCAGCGGTCGGGCCACCGGAGCCGCATCAAGATCGATATGGATCCTCGGATCCGCCCAGTCCGCCAGCGTGCGGCCCTGTGCGGCCAGGTCGAGCGCCAGCCGCTGCAGCAGCGGGCTGTCGGCCAGAAGCTCGCCGTTGGCATCGACATGGCGCCGCAGGAACGTCACCCGGTTCAGCGCAAGCGCATGCTGGAACGCCAGTGTCTCGCGCTGCCGGCGCTCGACCCGCGCGGGCAGGCCGAGGGCCAGCTGCTCGGCATCGGACAGCAAGGGATGCGGCGGCACGCTCGCACCCAGATGCCGATCGTCGGCGCCGGGGCACACCACCGCGGCGAAAGGCCGCAGCATCGCACGCGCCAGCGGCGTGACGAACACCTGCGCCGCACCTCCGGGGCCGGCCGGCATGAAGCTGGATCGCTCCAGCACCTCGTCGACCCAGGCCACGAAGCCTTCAAGCGCCATGGGCGAGGCATCGGCCGCTTCACGCCAGGCGCCGTCGACATCGGCCACGGCATGCAGCCGCAGGGCCGACAGCACGGCGCGGCCGGCATCGTCGTCTTCCAGCATCGGCCAGGCGCCAGAGCCTTGCAGCGCCTCGCGCAGCCGGTTCAGCCAGGCAGCCACGCCGAGGCGCGAGGCGCGCAGCCGTTCGAGCTGGGCGCGCACGGCCGCCCAGTAGGACGCGAGGTCCGTGTCGAGATCGATCCGGTCGAGCGTTTCGATGCGAGACACCGCGCGCCTGCGGCACAGGCGCTCGAGTTGCTGCAATCGCAGCGCGGCGTCGTCGCGGCCGGGCCAGCCCGGCAAGGTCTTCAACCAGTCGAACAGCGCGTCGGTGCCGGCACGCGCTGGCACAGCGCGCAACAAGGCCATCACCTGCGCCGCCGCACGCGTGGTCGACAGCGCCCAGCCCGTTTCGTCGGCCAACGGCACGCGCTGGCGCTCGAGCAGGGCGCGCACGCGGCGCACGTGCTGCCGGTCCTGCCCGATCAGCGCGATCGGTACTTCGCCTCGATCGAGGTGCACCAACACCTGGGCGGCGGCGCACTGCGCCTCGTGCTCGAAACCGCCGCAACGCGCGAGGCGCGGCAGCTCGGAGACGACAACCTGCATCGACGGCGCAGCGTCCGCATCGATGACGAGGCAGGGTACGCCGAACGGTGCCGCGTGCATCAGCGACTGCACCAGCGGGTCGGGCCCACCGGCCTGCAGGGCGATCCAGGCGGCTGGCCGCGCATCGAACAGGCGGTCGGTGGATGGCGCCGAACTCTGCGCCGCCCACTCGAGCGCCACCCGCGCCAGCCAGCGCTGCTGGCTGCCCGGCCCCGTCGCCGGCGAGAGCAACTCGCGCGCCGACGCCCAGTACGCATCACGATCCGCAGGGGCGACTGAGAAAGCGGCCTGCGCGAGCTCTTGCGCCGTCTGCGTCAGCGCCGCGACGGCACGATCGAAACGGCGCGGGTCGCTGCGCGCCCACGCCATGGACGCCCCCTGCGAGCGGATCAGCCGAGCAGCATTGAGGCGGTCTGCCGCCACGTCGAAGGCCAGTTGCATTGCCTGCAGGGACGCGCCGGGGCCCAGCGAAGCGGCCAGTGTCTGCGTCGTCTCGATACGCGGCTGCCAGCCGCCGATGTGCCCGAACGCCTGGCGCGCCAGCGGCAGCAGTTGAGCGAACGGCAGCAGCAACACCACATCGCGCAGGCTGAGCTGCTGCAGCGCGGCCCAATCGGTCACCTGGCGCGCCAGCGCATCCCAGGGCGTCGCGCCATGGGGTCCGGGGACCTGGACTTCAAGAGGGAGTCGCGCTATGGCGGCCATAGGAAATCAGACGGCCCGCGGAGAAACGGCAGCTGGGGCTTTATGTCAGAATGATTGTGCCTTGCCACCCCATCAGCGTGGTGCCCGCAGAAGGACATTCCATGAGCAGCGATCTGATCAAACACACCTCCGATGCCTCGTTCGACAGCGACGTCCTGAAGTCCGACAAGCCCGTGCTCGTCGACTACTGGGCCGAGTGGTGCGGGCCCTGCAAGATGATCGCCCCCATCCTCGACGAAGTGTCGAAGGACTACGACGGCCGCCTGCAGATCGCCAAGATGAACGTCGACGAGAACCGCGACGTGCCGGCGAAGTTCGGCATCCGCGGCATCCCAACGCTGATGCTTTTCAAGGACGGGCAGCTCGCCGCCACCAAAGTCGGCGCGCTGTCGAAAGCGCAATTGACGGCCTTCCTCGACGGTCATCTATAATTTCCTGAATCGCAGCGCAGCCCGGATCCACGAGTCGCCGGGCCGCGCCGCAGGAAATCAAGCCACCACGCCAAGATTCGGCGCCCTGATACCGGGGGCGTCGTGTCCCGCCAGATCCGGCAGCGCGTGGATTCGGCCCCTACCCCCGCGTTCCTGACAGTTCCGAGACGCAGGTTCATGCCGCAGGCCATCCTGGCCGGCGTCGTGGTAGGCCGAGACTCCGGTCGACATGCCGTTGGCACGGCCGTCGACAACTCACCCCAGGGTGTCCCCTCATGCATCTGTCCGAACTGAAAGCGCTCCACGTCTCCGAGCTCATCACGATGGGCGAGGCGCTCGAGATCGAGAACGTCGCCCGCATGCGCAAGCAGGAGCTGATGTTCGCGATCATGAAGAAGCGCGCCAAAGGTGGCGAGCAGGTCTTCGGCGACGGCGTGCTGGAGGTGCTGCCCGACGGCTTCGGCTTCCTGCGCTCGCCCGACGCGAGCTACATGGCGTCCACCGACGACATCTACCTGAGCCCGAGCCAGATCCGCCGCTTCAACCTGCACACCGGCGATGCCGTCGAAGGCGAAGTCAGGGTCCCGAAGGACGGCGAGCGCTACTTCGCGCTGGTCAAGGTCGATCGCGTGAACGGCCTGACGCCCGAGGAGAGCAAGCACAAGATCATGTTCGAGAACTTGACGCCGCTGTTCCCGAAGGAACAGTTCAAGCTCGAACGCGAGATCAAGTCGGAAGAAAACATCACCGGGCGGATCATCGACCTGATCGCGCCCATCGGCAAAGGCCAGCGCGCCTTGCTCGTCGCCCAGCCCAAGACCGGCAAGACGGTGATGATGCAGCACATCGCGCACGCGATCGTTGCCAACCACCCCGACGTCTACCTCATCGTGCTGCTCGTCGACGAGCGCCCCGAGGAAGTGACCGAGATGGTGCGCACGGTGCGCGGCGAGGTCATCAGCTCCACCTTCGACGAACCGGCCGCCCGCCACGTGCAGGTGGCCGAGATGGTGATCGAACGCGCCAAGCGCCTGGTCGAACTGAAGAAGGACGTGGTGATCCTGCTCGACTCGATCACCCGCCTGGCCCGCGCCTACAACAACGTGCTGCCCTCGTCGGGCAAGGTGCTCACCGGTGGCGTGGACGCCAACGCGCTGCAGCGCCCGAAGCGCTTCTTCGGCGCCGCGCGCAACGTCGAGGAAGGCGGCTCGTTGACCATCATCGGCACCGCGCTGATCGACACCGGTTCGCGCATGGACGAAGTGATTTACGAAGAGTTCAAGGGCACCGGCAACTGCGAAATCCACCTCGATCGCCGCATGGCCGAGAAGCGCGTCTACCCGTCGATCCTGATCAACAAGTCGGGCACGCGCCGCGAAGAACTGCTGCTCAAGCCGGAGATCTTGCAGAAGTCCTGGATCCTTCGCAAATTGCTCTACCCGATGGACGAGATCGAGGCGATGGAGTTCATCCTCGACAAGATGAAGTCCACGAAGAACAACCTCGACTTCTTCGACATGATGCGTCGAGGCGGGTAAGTTATACTTCGCGGTTTTCCAGCGTCGGAAAGTGCGTCGAAAGGTTCGACGTGGCTCCCGAGTCACCAGCGCAGAGGCAAGGCATGAAAGAAGGCATTCACCCCAACTACCGCGAAGTCTGCTTCGTGGACCTGTCCAATGGCTTCAAGTTCGTCACGCGCTCGTGCGCGCAGACCAAGGAAACCGTGAAGATGGACGACGGCCGCGAGCTGCCGCTGTTCAAGCTGGAATCGACCAGCGAATCGCATCCGTTCTATACCGGCACGCAGAAGAGCGTGGACTCGCTGGGCGGTCGCGTCGAGAAGTTCCGCAACAAGTTCGCGCACCTGAAGAAGTGACTTCTTCGCGCACTTGAACTCAAAGGCAGCTTCGGCTGCCTTCGTGTTGAAAAGGCAGCTTCGGCTGCCTTTTTGTTGTCTGGCGCCGACTTGCTGCATGATTCGCTGCCCCTGAACGCCGCTACGCATTGAACTCGCCCACCCCTGCCCTGGTCACCCAGCGCGCCGCCCAGCGGCTGCCGCGGCTGGCCCTGCTGCTCTTCTGCGCCGCCTATGTGCTGCCGGGCGTGTTCGGCCGCGATCCCTGGAAGAACGCCGACGTCACCGCCTTCGGCCACATGGCCAGCATCGCCAGCGGCCAGTCCGGCTGGCTGTCGCCCTCGATCGCCGGGCTGCCGGGAGACGTCGCGCTGGTGCCCTACTGGCTGGGCGCCGCCTTCATCCGCCTGCTCGGCGGGCTGCTCGATCCGGCGGTCGCGGCGCGCGTTCCCTTCGCGCTGCTGCTCGTGCTGGTGCTGGTGTTGACCTGGTATGCCACCTACCACCTGGCGCGCACGGAGGCCGCTCAGCCGCTGCCGTTCGCCTTCGGTGGTGAGGCCACGCCCGTCGACTACGCCCGGGCCATCGCCGACGGCGCCCTGCTCGCGGTGATGGCCACGCTCGGCCTGCTGCAGCTGGGCCACGAGACGACGCCGGAGCTGGTGCAGCTGGCCGGTGCCACCTTGTTTCTCTACGCGCTGGCGGCGGCGCCGTTTCGCAAGGGCCGATCACGTGCGGCAGCGCTGGTGGCGCTGCCGGTGATGGCGGCCAGCGGCGCGCCAGCCATCGCGACCCTGCTTGCGATGGTGGCCACGGCCATCTGCTGGCGCTCCACCTATGCCCAGGTGCGCGAAACGTCGTGGTGGGTGGCGGGTGCCGGCGTGCTGGCCGCCGGCTGCGCGACCGCGCTGCATGCCTGGGGCTGGCGCGTGTCCCCGGCCAGCGCATTTCAGCCGTTGGGCCTGCTGCGCCAGCTTGCCTGGTTCACCTGGCCCGTCTGGCCGATGGCGATGTGGACGCTGTGGCGCTGGCGCGGCCACCTGATGCACCGGCACATCTCGGTGCCGCTGGGCTGCGCACTGACTGCGCTGCTGGCCAGCTTGGCCATGGGTGGCTCCGACCGTGCCTTGATGCTTGCCCTGCCCGCGCTGGCCGTGCTGGCGGCCTTCGCCTTGCCGACGCTTCAGCGCAGCACGGCCTCGGCGATCGACTGGTTCTCGGTGTTCTTCTTCAGCCTCTGCGCGCTGGCCATCTGGGTCATCTACGTGGCAATGCAGACCGGCTTCCCCGCCAAGCCCGCCGCCAACGTCGCGCGGCTGGCACCGGAATTCGGGCCGAGCTTCTCCCTGCTCGCTCTGGCCATCGCCGTGCTGGGCACGCTGGCCTGGCTGTGGCTGGTGCGCTGGCGCACCGGCCGGCACCGCCATCCGCTGTGGAAGAGCCTGGTGTTGCCGGCCGGCGGCGTCGCGGTGTGCTGGCTGCTGCTGATGACGCTGTGGCTGCCCCTGCTGGACCACGCCCGGAGCTACCGGCCGCTGCTCGGTCGCATTGCCGAGCATGTGCCCCGCAGCGCCTGCGTCGCCGCACCCCAGGTGCCACGTGCGCTGCTGGCAGCGCTCGAATCCATGGCGGGTTACCACGTCGATGCGATCACGCCAGCGGAGCTGACGCCCTGCGACTACCTGCTCGCCTCGCAGTCTCCGAAGGTGCCAGCGACGACCTATCCCGGCTGGGAGTTGATTACCCGCGTCGAGCGCCCGACCGACAGGCTGGACCTCACCGCCATCTACCGACGTACGGCCGCGGCGCGTTGAAGCGGTTCAGGCAGCCTCGGCAGAAACGCGCACGCGTGCGGCAGGAAAGACGAGCCTGAATCGCGACCCCTTGCCCGGCTCGCTCTGGATGTCGAGCTCCGCGCCGTGTCGCTGCACCACGTGCTTGACGATCGAGAGGCCGAGTCCGGTGCCGCCGGTGTCGCGCGAGCGGCTGCCGTCGACGCGATAGAAGCGCTCCGTCAAGCGGGGAATGTGCTCGCGCGCGATCCCCAGGCCCGTGTCGCTCACCGCCAGCTCGCCACTGCCCTCGGCCAGCACCTGCCAGGTCACGTCGATGCGCCCGCCCTCGGGCGTGTAACGCACGGCATTGCTGACCAGGTTGTTGATGGCGCTGTGCAGCTCCGAGTGCGAGCCGGCGAGCTGAGCGCCTTCGCCACCGCTCACCGTCAGTGAATGCCGCCCCCCCGACAGCGCGCGCGCATCGGCTTCCACCTGCGCCAGCAAAGGCCCCAGCGGCACCCAGCGGTCGGCAGCGGGCCGCGGGCTGCCCTCGAGCTGCGCCAGGGTCAGCAGGTCGCTGACCAGCGTCTGCATGCGCTGCGTCTGCTGCGTCATCAGCTCCAGCACCCGCTTGCGTTCGACCTCGGTCAGCGGCAGGTGGCTCATGGTCTCGATGAAGCCGGCCAGCACAGTCAGCGGCGTGCGGATCTCGTGCGACACGTTGGCCACGAAATCGCGGCGCATCGCCTCGTTGCGTTCGCGGTCGGTGATGTCTTGCGACAGCACCAGCTTCATGCCTTCGCCGTAGGGCCGCAACAGCACCGACAGCGTGCCGTCGCCGCGCGGGTTCGGGAAGTGGATGGCCTCGCCGAAGACACCCTCCTGCAGGTAGGCCACGAAGGCCGGCGCACGCACGAGGTTGGTCAGGCGCTGGCGCCGGTCACGCTGCGGGTCGAGACCGAAGTGGTCCGCAGCCATCGAGTTGCACCAGACGATCTGGTCGTTGCCGTCGAGCATCAGCACGCCGTTGGGCGACGCCTCGATGGCCGAGAGGAATTGCTCCAGCCGCAGCCGCTCCTGCGCCAGCCCCTGCTCGCGCAACCGGATCGAGCGCTCGACGCGGTAGCCCAGTTCGCCCCAGAAGCCGGCGTCGCGCGGCGCCTGCTGGTCCTGGCTGCCGCGCAGCCAGTTGATCAGGCGGTAGCCGCGCAGGGTGTCGAGCAAGGCGACGCCCGCCACGCCGACGCCACCGCCCACCAGCACGCGCCACAGCAGTGTCTGCTCGGCATTCGAGACGGCGAAACCGATCACGCCGCCGGCCAGCATGGCCAGCACGCCGGCCAGCAGACGCGGCAGCAGCCAATTCATCGCGGGCTCCGGGAACTCACGCCTGAGGCGCCGTCACCTGCTGCGTGAGCCGATAGCCGGCACCGCGCACCGTCTCGACCATGTGCGCGCACTGCGCTGGCGCCAGCGCCTCGCGCAGGCGCTTCACGTGGACGTCGACCGTGCGCTCCTCGATGAAGACATGGTCGCCCCAGACGCGATCGAGCAGCTGGGCCCGGCTGTGAACGCGCTCCGGGTGCGTCATGAAGAAATGCAGCAGGCGGAACTCGGTCGGCCCCAGTTTCAGCTCGACGTCGCCGCGCGCGACGCGTCGTGTCGAGGGGTCGAGCCGCAGGCCGCCCACTTCCACGGCCGCATCCAGCGCCTCCGGCGCCTTGCGACGCAGCACGGCGCGGATGCGCGCCATCAGCTCGTTGGTGGAGAACGGCTTGGCCAGGTAATCGTCGGCACCGGCGTCCAGCCCGGCCACCTTGTCCGTCTCGTCGGCGCGCGCGGTCAGCATGATGATCGGCAGTTCGCGCGTGCGCGCATCGGCGCGCCAGCGACGCGCCAGCGACAGGCCGGATTGCCCGGGCAGCATCCAGTCCAGCAGCACCAGGTCGGGCAGCACGCCGTCCACCGCGGCCTGTGCCTGCTCGGCGCTGGCGGCCAGCGTCACCTCGTAGCCTGCGTGGCGCAGGTTCAGCGAGATCAGCTCGGCGATCGCCGACTCGTCTTCGACCACCAGCACCCTGCTCATGCCATGCTCCTCATCGGACGATCGACTCCACGTTCTCGAGCGAGTTGTGTCGCACGTCGGTGCCCTTGACGATGTAGATGATCTGCTCGGCCAGGTTCTTCGCATGGTCGCCGATGCGCTCGATCGCCTTGGCGACGAACACCAGGTCGATCGAGGCCGAGATGGTGCGCGGGTCTTCCATCATGTAGGTGATGAGCTGTCGCATCAGGCCGTCGAATTCGCGGTCGATCTGGTTGTCGTCCTTGATGACCTCCAGCGCCTTCACCGCGTCCAGCCGCGCGAAGGCATCGAGCGCCTTGCGCAACGAGGCGATGGCCAGGCTGGCCTCGAAGGACACGTCGCCCACCGGCAGGCGCATGCGGCTGGAGATGCCCGAATTGATCAGCCGCTGCACGGTGCGCCCGATGCGAGCGGCCTCGTCGCCGACACGCTCGAGGTTGCCGATCGTCTTGGAGATCGCGATCAGCAGGCGCAGGTCGCGCGCGGTCGGCTGCCGCCGCGCGATGATGGTCGAGAGATCGCGGTCGATCTCCAGTTCCATCTGATTGACGCGCTCCTCGCCCTGCAGCACCTGCGAGGCCGTTTCGCCGCTGAAGTTGACGAGGGCGTAGATCGCCTGCGTCACCTGGGATTCGGCCAGGCCGCCCATCTCGAGCACGCGCGTGGAGATGGCGGCCAGTTCGGCGTCGAACTGGGTGGAGAGATGCTTGTCGCTCATGGTCTGTGCCTTCCGTTCAACCGAAGCGGCCGGTGATGTAGTCCTCGGTGTCCTTCTTCTTCGGCTTCATGAAGAGGTCCGACGTCGGCCCGAACTCGATCAGGTCGCCCAGGTACATGTAGGCGGTGTAGTCGGAGCAGCGCGCCGCCTGCTGCATGTTGTGGGTGACGATGGCGACCGTGTAGTCGGCCTTCAGTTCGCCGATCAGTTCCTCGATCTTGCCGGTGGAGATTGGGTCGAGCGCCGAGCAGGGTTCATCGAGCAGCAGCACCTCGGGCTTGATGGCGATGCCGCGGGCGATGCACAGGCGCTGCTGCTGGCCGCCGGACAGGCCGGCGCCGCTCTGGTCGAGCTTGTCCTTCACCTCCGTCCACAGCGCAGCCTTCTTCAGCGCCCACTCGACGCGCTCGTCCATCTCGACGCGCGGCAGCGTCTCGAACAGGCGCACGCCGAAGGCGATGTTGTCGTAGATCGACATCGGGAAGGGCGTGGGCTTCTGGAACACCATGCCGATCTTGGCGCGGATCAGGCTGACGTCCAGCCGCTTTTCGAGAACGTTGGCGCCGTCCAGCGTGATCTGCCCCTCGGCGCGCTGCTCCGGGTAGAGCTCGAACATGCGATTGAAGGTGCGCAGCAGCGTGCTCTTGCCGCAGCCCGACGGCCCGATGAAGGCCGTGACCTTGTGCTCCGGGATGTCCAGGTTGATGTGCTTGAGGGCGTGGAAGTTGCCGTAGTAGAAGTTCAGATCGCGCACCGAAATCTTCACCTTCTCGGTGGCCGGCAGGTCGACTCTCGCGTCCATGGATTGCGTGCCTTGCTCAGTGTTTGTTGCGGAACATCACGCGGGCCAGGATGTTCAGGCCCAGCACGCCCAGCGTGATCAGGAAGACGCCGGCCCAGGCCAGCTTCTGCCAGTTCTCGTAGGGGCTCATCGCGAACTTGAAGATGGTGACCGGCAGGCTGGCCATCGGTTCGGCCAGGTTGCTCGTCCAGAACTGGTTGGACAGCGCCGTGAAGAGCAGCGGTGCCGTCTCGCCGGCGATGCGCGCCACGGCCAGCAGCACGCCGGTGATCACGCCGGCACGCGCCGACTTCAGGGTGATCAGCATGATCACCTTCCACTTCGGCGTGCCCAGCGCATAGGCGGCCTCGCGCAGCGCATTCGGGATCAGGCTGAGCATGTTCTCGGTGGTTCGCACGACCACCGGGATGACGATCAGCGACAGCGCCAGCACGCCGGCCCAGGCCGAGAAGGACTTGAAGCGCGCCACCACCGCCGAGTAGATGAACAGGCCGATGACGATCGACGGCGCCGACAGCAGGATGTCGTTGATGAAGCGCGTGACGCTGCCCAGCCAGCCCTTCTGGCCGTACTCCGCCAGGTAGATGCCCGCCAGGATGCCGATCGGCGTGCCGATCAGCGTGGCCAGCGACACCATCACCGCCGAGCCGAAGATCGCGTTGGCCAGGCCCCCGGTCTCCGCCTGCGGCGGCGGCGTCATCTCGGTGAAGGTGGCCAGCACGATGCCGCCGATGCCCAGACGCACCGTCTCCACCAGGATCCAGACCAGCCAGAACACGCCGAACGCCATCGCCGCCAGCGACAGGACGAGCGCGACGCGGTTGGTGCGCTTGCGTGCTTGGTGCCGGGCCAGGCGCGCGGCATCGAAACCGGCAACGGTCATGAGCGCACTCCTTCGTTGCGCTTCAGGCGCAGCAGCAGCAGCTTGGACAGGGTCAGCACGACGAAGGTGATGAAGAACAGGATCAGCCCCAGGTAGATCAGCGAAGCCTGGTGCAGGCCCTCGCCAGCCTCGGCGAACTCGTTGGCCAGCGCCGAGGTGATGCTGTTGGCCGCCTCGAACAGCGACAGCGAATCGAGCTGGTTCATGTTGCCGATCACGAAGGTCACAGCCATCGTCTCACCCAGCGCCCGACCCAGGCCGAGCATGATGCCGCCGATGACGCCGGTCTTGGTGTAAGGCAGCACCACCTTGTAGACGACTTCCCAGGTGGTCGCACCCAGGCCGTAGGCCGATTCCTTCAGCATCGGCGGCGTGACCTCGAACACATCGCGCATCACCGAGGCGATGAAGGGGATCACCATGATCGCCAGGATGATGCCGGCCGAGAGCAGGCCCAGACCGACCGGTGCCCCCTTGAAGAGCTGTCCGAAGAAGGGCACGCCGCCGAAGGCGGCCTGCAGCGGCTGCTGCACGTACTGCGCGAGCAGCGGGCCGAACACCAGCAGGCCCCACATGCCGTAGACGATGGACGGCACGGCGGCGAGCAGTTCGATGGCCGTGCCCAGCGGGCGCTTGAGCCAGTTCGGCGACAGTTCGGTGAGGAACAGCGCGATGCCGAAGCTCACCGGCACCGCGATCAGCAGCGCGATGAACGAACTCATCAGCGTGCCGTAAATCATCACCAGGCCGCCGTAGCGGTCCTGCACCGGATCCCATTCGGCACGCCACAGGAAGCTCAGGCCGTACTCGCGGATCGCCGGCATGGCACCGACGACGAGCGAACCGATGATGCCGGCCAGAAGCGCCAGCGTGAGCCAGGCGGCACCGAGCGCGAGGCCGGAAAACACCACATCGGGCCAGCGCGAAAAGCGCCTGGCCGGCGGGGGCGATCCGGGACTTCCGGTGCGTTCGATGGGCATCTCCTGCAGAGAGGCACCGGTCGGGAGCGAGGCGGTCATGCAAGGTCCTCGTCGCGGCCGGCCCTCGGGGGCCGACCGGGATTGTCGCAGCCTGGCAGGTCGGTCACTTGAAGGCCACAGCCTTGCCGGAGGCGTCCTTGATGTCGCCCCACTGCTTGCGCACCAGGTCCTTCACGTTCGCGGGCAGGGCCACGTACTCGAGCTCCGCCGCCATGGCATCGCCCTGGGCGTAGGCCCATTCGAAGAACTTCAGTGCGGCCGAGGCGCTGGCCGGCTTGTCCTGGCTCTTGTACATGAGGATGAAGGTGGCGCCGGTCAGCGGCCAGGCGTCCTTGCCCGGCTGCTCGGTGAGGATCTGGTAGAAGGACTTGGCCCAATCCGCACCCGCGGCCGCTGCCTTGAAGTTGGCATCGTCCGGCGCCACGAAGCTGCCGGCCGCGTTCTTCAGCAGTGTGTAGTTCATCTTGTTCTGCTTGACGTAGGCGTACTCGACATAGCCGATCGAGTTCGGCAGGCGCTGCACGAAAGCGGCCACGCCTTCGTTGCCCTTGCCGCCCGCGCCGGTCGGCCAGTTCACCGCGGTGCCTTCGCCCACCTTGGTCTTCCACTCGGCGTTCACCTTCGAGAGGTAGTTGGTGAAGATGAAGCTGGTGCCCGAACCGTCGGCGCGGCGCACCACGGCGATGGCGGCGTCGGGCAACGGCACGCCGGGGTTCAGCGCGGTCAGCGCGGGGTCGTTCCACTTGGTGATCTTGCCGAGGTAGATGTCGCCCAGCGCCTGGCCGGTCAGCTTGATCTGGCCAGGGGCAACGCCCTTGATGTTGACCACCGGCACCACGCCGCCGATCACCGTCGGGAACTGGAGCAAGCCGTCCTTCGCCAGATCTTCATCCTTGAGCGGCATGTCGGAGGCGCCGAAATCCACCGTCTTGGCCTTGATCTGCTTGATGCCGGCACCGGAGCCGACCGACTGGTAGTTCATGCGCGCGCCGGTGGCCTTGTTGTAGGCATCGGCCCACTTGGCATAGATCGGCGCGGGGAACGTGGCGCCGGCACCGGTGATGTCCTGGGCCAGCGACAGGCCGGCGACCAGCGAGAGAGCGCCGCCGACTGCGAAGCGGCGAAGGGTCGAGGTGTGCATGGATCTGCCTTTCGTGAGGGTCATTCGTTTCGGAATGATCGGGATCGTAGGCAGCCTCCGTGACAGTGCCGTGACACCCCCCGCGCCCGCCGTCATCCGAGCAGGCCGTCAGCGCGTCGTCACACCGGCGTCACGGCATCGTCACGAAGCGAATCTTGCCTGCCGGCCTCACCGAGACGCTGCGCGGCGCAGGTTCAGAACGGCAACGCGAATACCGTGCCAGAGGCGCCATCCGGGCGCTGGCCAAGGCCAGTGGCTATGCCAGGAAGACTCGATGGTCACCCAGGCCAACCTCGACCGGGTGCTGATGCCGCCGAAGAAGTGATTCAGCCGCGCGCGGCCTCGGACAGCTGCTCGGCACAGCGCCGGGCCATGCCGGCGTCGCGCGCCTCGACCATCACGCGCAGCACCGGTTCGGTGCCGGAGGCGCGGATGAGGATGCGGCCATCGCCACCCAGCTCGCGCGTGACGCGCTCCTGCATGGCGGCCAGCGTGGCGTTCTTCTTCCAGTCGGCGCCTTCGGCCAGGCGCACGTTGATCAGCGTCTGCGGGAACAGGGTCACCCCTTGCAGCAACTCGGCCACGGATTTGCCGCTGCGCCGCACCGCCTGCAGGATCTGCAGCGCGCTGACGATGCCGTCGCCGGTGGTGTGCTTGTCCAGCGCGAGCAGGTGGCCCGAGCCCTCACCGCCGAGCTGCCAGCCGCGCGCGGCGAGCTCCTCGAGGATGTAGCGGTCGCCGACCTTGGCGCGCACGAATCCGATGCCGCGGTCCTTCAGCGCCACTTCGACGGCCATGTTGGTCATCAGCGTGCCCACGGCGCCGGGCACGCTCTGCGCCTGCGCCAGGCGGTCGGCCACCATCACGAAGAGCAGTTCGTCGCCGTTGTACAGGCGGCCGGCCGCATCGACCAGCTGCAGCCGGTCGGCATCGCCGTCGAGGGCCACGCCGTAGTCGGCATGGTGCTCCTTGACCGCCGCCACCAGCGCGGCGGGCGCGGTGGCACCGAAGCCGGCATTGATGTTCAGGCCGTCAGGGCTGCAGCCGATCTCGATCACCTCGGCGCCGAGCTCGTGGAACACGTTCGGTGCGACGCGCGACGCTGCGCCATGCGCGGCATCGACGACGATCTTCAGCCCCTTCAGCGACAGGTCGTTCGAGAAGGTGCTCTTGCAGAACTCGATGTAGCGGCCACGTGCATCCTCGAGCTTGCGCACCTTGCCCAGGCGCGCCGAATCGACCCACTGCGCCGGCTTCTCGAGCTCGGCCTCGACCTGCTGCTCCCAGGCATCGGGAAGTTTCTCGCCGCGCGCCGAGAAGAACTTGATGCCGTTGTCTGCGAAGGGGTTGTGCGAGGCGCTGATCACCACGCCCAGGCTCAGGCGCAGCGCACGCGTCATGTAGGCCACGCCCGGCGTGGGCAGCGGGCCGGTCATCAGCACGTCGACACCCGCCGAGGTGAACCCGGCTTCCAGCGCCGACTCGATCATGTAGCCCGAGATGCGCGTGTCCTTGCCGATCAGCACCGTCGGGCGGGCTTCACTGGCGTGCAGCACGCGGCCCACGGCATGGCCGATGCGCAACATGAAGTCGGCGGTGATCGCGCCCTGGCCGACCGTGCCACGGATGCCGTCGGTGCCGAAGTAGTTTCTGCTCATGTCAATCCTCCGGCGGCGATTCTGTCAGCCGCCCAGTCCTGCGCCATCCCACACCTTCAGGGCGTCGACCGTGGCCGCGACATCGTGCACACGAACGACGCGCGCGCCCAGTTGTACCGAGGCCAGCGCCGCCGCGACACTGGCGGCCAGTCGTTCCCCTACCGGCCTGCCGGTGATCGTGCCCAGTGTCGACTTGCGCGACCAGCCCAGCAGCAGCGGCCGTCCCAGCGCCAGCAACTCGCGCTGACGGCGCAGCAGCTCGAGGTTGTGCGCCACGCTCTTTCCGAAGCCGATGCCCGGGTCGAACACGATGCGCTCCAGCTTCACGCCACGCTGGAGCAGCGCTGCCGCGCGCTCGTGCAGGAAGTCCGACACCTCGGCGACCACATCGTCGTAGGCCGGCCGGCTCTGCATCGTGGCCGGGTCGCCGTGCATGTGCATCAGGCAGACGCCGCACTTCGGGTGGGCCGCCACGGCCTCCAGCGCGCCGGGCAGGCGCAGCGCGTTGATGTCGTTGACGATGTCGGCGCCGAGATCGAGCACACGCTGCATCACCTCGGGCTTCACCGTGTCCACCGACAGCGGGACGCCGAACTGAAGCGCCCCCTGAATCACGGGCAGCACTCGCGCGAGCTCCTGCTCCACCGGCACCGGCGCTGCCCCGGGGCGGCTCGACTCGCCTCCGATGTCGAGGATGTCGGCGCCCTCGGCCACCAGCTGCTCGCAATGCGCCAGCGCGGTCGACGTATCGTCATGGCGGCCCCCGTCGGAAAAGGAGTCCGGCGTGACGTTGACGATGCCCATCACCTTCGGTCGGGCAAGGTCGATCCTGAATCGTGTGGTCTGCCAGAACATCGTTGCGGCGCGGGTCTGAAAAGACGAACGGGGCCGAAGCCCCGTCGAAAACTCTACCTGGCGTGCGGTCAGGCCGTGGCCGTCGCGCTGCCCGGGCTGACCGGCGGCACGGCGGTGCTGCCCTTGCCCGACGGCGTCGTCCAGTCCTTCGGCGGCCGCGGCGGCTTGCCGGTCATGATGTCCTCGATCTGGTCACTGTCGATGGTTTCCCATTCGAGCAGTGCCTTGGCCATCGCGTGCATCTTGTCCTGGTTCTCTTCGATGTGCTTGCGAGCGATGTTGTACTGCTCGTCGATGATGCGGCGTATCACGCCGTCGACCTTGCGCATCGTCTCCTCGGACATGTTGGTCGTCTTGGTGACCGAACGGCCGAGGAAGACCTCGCCTTCGTTCTCGGCATAGACCATCGGGCCGAGCTCGTCGGTCATGCCGTAGCGCGTGACCATGTCGCGAGCGATCGCCGTGGCGCGCTCGAAGTCGTTGCTGGCGCCGGTGGTCATCTGGTTCATGAACACCTCTTCGGCGATGCGGCCACCGAACAGTACCGAGATGGTCGAGAGCATGCGCTCCTTGTCCATGCTGTAGCGGTCGCCTTCGGGCAACTGCATCGTCACGCCCAGAGCGCGGCCGCGCGGGATCACGGTGACCTTGTGCACCGGGTCGGTCTTGGGCATCAGACGCGCCACCAGGGCATGGCCGGCCTCGTGGTACGCGGTGTTGCGGCGCTCTTCCTCGGGCATGACCATGGACTTGCGCTCGGGGCCCATCATGATCTTGTCCTTGGCCTTCTCGAAGTCGACCATCTCGACCACGCGCCCGTTGCGGCGCGCGGCGAAGAGAGCCGCCTCGTTGACCAGGTTGGCCAGATCGGCACCCGAAAAGCCCGGCGTGCCGCGCGCCAGGATGTCGGCGCGGATGTCCTGGCCGACCGGCACCTTGCGCATGTGCACGTTGAGAATCTGCTCGCGGCCGCGCACGTCGGGCAGGGTCACGTAGACCTGGCGGTCGAAACGGCCCGGGCGCAGCAGCGCCGGGTCGAGGATGTCGGGCCGGTTGGTGGCCGCCATCACGATCACGCCGAGGTTGGTCTCGAAGCCGTCCATCTCAACGAGCATCTGGTTCAGCGTCTGCTCGCGCTCGTCGTTGCCGCCGCCCAGGCCAGCACCACGGTGGCGGCCGACGGCGTCGATTTCGTCGACGAAGATGATGCAGGGCGCGCTCTTCTTGGCCTGCTCGAACATGTCGCGCACACGGGCTGCACCCACGCCGACGAACATCTCGACGAAGTCGGAGCCGGAGATGCTGAAGAACGGCACCTTCGCCTCGCCGGCGATGGCCTTGGCCAGCAGCGTCTTGCCGGTGCCCGGGGGGCCGACGAGCAGCACGCCGCGCGGGATGCGACCGCCGAGCTTCTGGAACTTCTGCGGGTCTTTCAGGAAGTCGACGAGTTCCTTCACTTCCTCCTTGGCTTCGTCGCAGCCGGCGACGTCGGCGAAGGTGGTGGTGTTGTTGGCCTCGTCGAGCATTCGCGCCTTGCTCTTGCCGAAGCTGAACGCGCCGCCCTTGCCGCCGCCCTGCATCTGCCGCATGAAGTAGATCCACACGCCGATGAGCAGCAGGATCGGGCCCCAGCTGGCCAGCAGGCTGAGCAGGAACGAGGGCTCTTCGCGCGGCTTGACGTCGAACTTGATGCCGTTGTTGATCAGGTCCCCGACCAGGCCGCGGTCGAGGTAGGTGGCGGTGGTGCGCAGTTCCTTGTCGTCGGTGGTGCGGGCGCGGATCTCGGTGCTGCCACCGGCGCCTTCCTGCAACTGGACGCTCTTGATGCGCTTGCTGCGCACCTCTTCGAGGAAGTCGGAGTAGCCGATCTGTCCGGCCGTCGAAGCCCCTCGGTCGAACTGCTTGAACACGGTGAACAGCACGAGTGCGATCACCAGCCAAACAGCGACTTTAGAGAACCATTGATTGTTCACCGCGGCTCCTTTTCCCGGTCAGACAACGTTGCGGACACGATTCCGCCCATTGCCACGGCATATGTGTGCGATTTTAGTCGAGTCAAGGCCTGCATTTGGATTGGTTTCACCCTGGAACGTCTGCGTGTATCGCCTCGATTCGTGCAGTTCATGACGATTCTCAGCTCCCGGCCGGCCGAACCTTGAGCCCGATGCCGGCCAGGAACGTTTCGGCGGACTTGTCGCGCGATGCCTTCGGTTTGATCGGTTTGACCACTCGGAAAGT
>Ga0208460_10000152_pt1 | contig 51419 bp, 40 predicted proteins | sample AD_STIC10_MetaG_FD_184436 | JGI IMG/M metagenome (GOLD analysis project Ga0208460, IMG submission 184436) | Active sludge microbial communities of municipal wastewater-treating anaerobic digesters from USA - AD_STIC10_MetaG (SPAdes) (version 2) | ecosystem: Engineered > Bioreactor > Anaerobic >... | reverse complement strand
CGCGAGAAAGCGGAGCAAGTTCCGCTCTACCAGGGCGACGTGGCTCTTGTAGAGCCGAGCTTGCTCGGCTGCGGTGGTGAATGTCGCGAGAAAGCGGAGCAAGTTCCGCTCTACCAGGGCGACGTGGCTCTTGTAGAGCCGAGCTTGCTCGGCTGCGGTGGTGAATGTCGCGAGAAAGCGGGGCAAGCTCCACGACGACGACTGTTTTCGAGCCGAACCAGAGAGGCGGAGTTGTCTCAGGCCGTTCCGCGCTTGATCTCGCGACGCAGCTTGCGCGCATGTTTGTCCAGGTGTGATGCGGGAAGCTGAATCCCTGCGGCAGTCAATCGGCGCTGTTCGCGCTCCAGCTCGCGGGCGCGCTGGCTTTCCGCAAGCTCGCGATACATCAACACTGCCTGCGTTGCCGGACCCCGAATAACGTTCAAGCCAATGACTTCGACAGTCATGCGCTCCCAGCCGCGCACCACCTGAACGAGATCACCCGCATGAAGGGTACGCGCGGGTTTCGCGGCCTGGTCATTGACCGCGATCTTGCCGCCGACGATGGCCTGCTTGGCCAGACTTCGGGTCTTGAACAACCGAGCCGCCCATAACCAGACATCGAGGCGAACTTCCGTGGTTTCCGAAGCCATGGCCTAGGTTCTGCGTTTGCCTCAAAAGCGGATCTTGCCACGCAGCGTGTCCCGGTACATGACCCAGTCGCCCATCAGACTGCACTGAATCGCTCCGGCTGTTGAGGAGGCTCCAGTCTTTGAGAGGGCGGAGCAATCGAAACCAAAAGAAACCGGCGATTTTTTCGCCAGAACCACGGAAGCGAGAGGCGAAATTGCGAACATGCGTCGCGGATTGCGTGGTCGGAAGCCGCCGCCGGCGCTGCGAATACCAGTTCATTGTGGCGGCGCGTTGCCGCCGGACAGGTATTCCTCGACCTCAGTAAATGCGGAATGCCGTCCTGCCGGGGCATCCGGTACCCCGGTGGCGAAATAGGCCACGCCTCGGCCGGAGCGTGCGTCCAGCCACAACCCGGCCAGCATTCCGTAGGCGGAGCCGGCATGGCCAAAGCGTTCGATGCCATCGCCAAACGGATCATCGCGGCAACCGGGTCGACGCGTGGCCAGGGTCTGCACCGCCAGGCCGTAGCGACAGAAGAATCCCTTGCGCCCCTGGCCGCTGTCGTCTTCCTCGAAGGAAATGCCGTTGGTTCCCGAGTAGTTCCAGGCGGGCCCGATGAGTTCGCGAACGCTGGCAGTGGACAGCACGCGCTTGCCGTCGACGACGCCTTTGCCAAGCAACAGGTGACCGATGCGCGCCAATCCATTCGCCGAGATGCGCAAGCCACCTTGCGGCGAGAACAGCGCGCCGTTCCTGCCCGGCCACCACTGGCCGAGATCGCAGTCACCCTTGCTTGAGCGATTCACCGAACAATCGGGCTTGCTGCCCTGGTTGTCGTCACGCACGGCGGTGCCATCGGCGTCGTACAGGACCACCGCACGCGACGCCGTGGCCACGCTGCACGATTCCCAGTTGAAACAGCTGTCGATGGCCAGCGGTTGCAGCACGAGTCGCTGCATCAGCTTGTCGAAACGCTCGCCGCTGGCACGCTCCATCAGCGATGCCACCAGCGGAAAGTTCAGGTTGGCATAGCGGAAAAACGTGCCCGGCTTGTGGGCATCATCCCAAGCGCGTGGGTCATCCGTGATGTCCTGCAAGCTGCCGTCCAGCGGAATCTGGTAGTAACCCGCGGCGTCGGTGAGACTGGATTGGTGGGACAGCAGCAGGCGCAGGGAGATTGGTTCATTCGGCCAGCGCGGATGGCGCAGGTGCCAGCCCAACAGCTTCGACACATCGGCATCCAGATCGAGCTTGCCCTGCTCGACCAGGCGCATCACGCCAATGGCGGTGACCAGCTTGGAAATGGACGCAATGCGCACCGGGTCATCCGCGCTGATCTTGCGACCACGGGCCCGGTCGGCCCAGCCCAGCGCCTGGGTGTCGACGATGCGCTCGGCATCAAACGCAACGCGCACGCGGGCCACGGGCTCATCCGCCCGCACGTTGTCGGCAAACGCAACTGCGGGAATCAGCAGGATTGCGGCAGCCACAGCGAGTTGCCACACCGCGTATCGGATCAAATGCCCCACGCAGCATGCGCGGCGCAAATCGCGACTGCCACAATGCATCGGGGCCGCGGCGCAACACCGCGACCCCGGTATCGACGCAATCCGCAACGACTCAGACCGGCGTGACATCCTCGGCCTGCAGTCCCTTCTGGCCCTGCACGACGTTGAAACTCACCTTCTGGCCTTCCTGCAAGGTCTTGAACCCGGTTCCGGAGATGGCACGGAAATGCACGAAAACATCCGGACCGCCTTCGCGGCTGATGAACCCGAACCCCTTGCTCTCATTGAACCACTTGACGGTACCCACTGTACGATCCGACATGAATCTCTCCACGACTCGTTGACGCCCAATACCCCGATAAGGGCTTCCAACCACTCTGCACGTGCAGATCGGGCGGCCGGGCGATGCAGTGGATCACGGGATCTTGGCGGCATCGGTCCACGGACACAGGGACCGTGCAAATACAGCGATTCGAGTCTAGCGCAAGTTTTTTGGCGATGCGACAACCTGCCGCAGGCGGGCATCAGGCGCGGGCGTCGACCGTGAAACTCTCGCCGCAGCCGCATTCGCCGGTGGCATTCGGGTTGCGGAACACGAAGGCGGCATTGATGCCCTGGCGCTGGTAATCGATCTCGGTTCCTTCGACGAAAGCGATGGTGTCTTGGGCAACCAGGACCCGCACGCCTTCGCGGTCGAACACATGATCGCTCTCGGCCACGCTGCGGGCAAGGTCGACGGTGTAGGAGTAACCCGAGCATCCGGTGCGCTTGATGCCCAAACGCACGCCGACCGCGTTCGGGTCATTGGCCATGAACTTCTGCATGCGCTCGAGCGCTGCCGAGGTCAACTGGATGGACATTTTTCTGAATCCGGAATCGGGTTGATCGGGTTGAAGTCTAACACCGCGGTGTTGTGGGCCGGCCTCAGGCAAGGGCCGGAGGCAACCGGCACTTCCGCCAGATGCCGTTTGCAATCAAGGATTTCAAGGCCAAGGCGGGTTTTGGCGAACGCCCGAACCGTGGTCGATCCGCTATCATGCGCGGTTTCCGCAAACCCCCAGACTCCCTCCATCGTGAGCATTACCACCTTGCCCATTGTCAGCGTGAAACAGGCCCTGAGCGGCTCCGTACCCGGCGCAGGTCCGGTAACCGTCCGCGGCTGGGTTCGCACTCGCCGGGATTCCAAAGCCGGGCTTTCCTTCGTGAACCTGAGCGATGGTTCCTGCTTCGACGCAATCCAGATTGTTGCCCCGCAAACCCTGGCCAATTATGCCGATGAGGTATTGCGCCTTTCCGCCGGCTGCGCCGTGATTGCCGAGGGTGAACTGGTGCCATCGCAAGGCAAAGGCCAGGGCTTCGAGCTCCAGGCCAGCCGCATCGAGGTGGTGGGCTGGGTGGAAGATCCGGAAACCTATCCGATCCAGCCCAAACCGCATTCGCTGGAGTTCCTGCGCGAAGTGGCGCACCTGCGGCCGCGCACCAACCTGTTCGGGGCGGTCACCCGCGTACGGCATACCCTCGCCTCGGCGGTGCACCGCTACTTCGACCAGAACGGCTATTGCTGGGTCAACACACCGATCATCACCACTTCCGACGCCGAAGGCGCCGGACAGATGTTCCGGGTGTCCACATTGGACCTGATGAACCTGCCGCGCACCGACAAGGGCGGCATCGACATGCGCCGGGATTTCTTCGGCAAGGATGCATTCCTCACCGTTTCCGGCCAACTCAACGTCGAGGCTTATTGCCTGGCCTTGAGCAAGGTCTACACCTTCGGCCCCACCTTCCGTGCCGAAAACTCGAACACGGCACGTCATCTCGCCGAGTTCTGGATGATCGAGCCGGAAATCGCGTTTGCCGATCTCACCGAGAACGCGCGCGTGGCGGAGGAACTCCTCAAATTCGTGTTCAAGACCGTGCTCGAAGAACGTCCCGATGACATGGCCTTCTTTGCCGAGCGCGTGGAAAAGTCGGCGGTCAGCCGCCTCGAGGGCTTCATCAAGGCGCCTTTCGAGCGCATCGATTACACCGATGCCGTGGAGATCCTGAAGAAATCGGGCAAGAAGTTCGAGTTTCCGGTCGATTGGGGTATCGATCTGCAAACCGAGCACGAGCGCTTCCTCGTCGAGGATCACGTCGGCCGCCCCGTGGTCGTCACCAACTATCCGGAGAAGATCAAGGCGTTCTACATGCGCCTCAACGATGACCGCCGCACGGTCGCGGCGATGGACGTGCTCGCGCCCGGAATCGGCGAAATCATCGGTGGCTCGCAGCGCGAGGAACGCCTCGATGTGCTCGACGCGCGCATGCAGCAATTCGGGCTCGACCCTGCGCACTACAACTGGTATCGCGATTTCCGCCGCTACGGCACGGTGCCGCATGCCGGTTTCGGCCTCGGCTTCGAACGCCTCGTGGTCTATGTGTGCGGACTGTCGAACATCCGTGATGCCATCCCCTACCCGCGCGTTCCGGGCCACGCGGAGTTCTGATGCATCTCGCCCGCGAGTTCATGCTGCTGCTCGGCCTCGGATTCCTCGTGGCCGGGCTGACCACTTACATCATGACCTGGGTGCTGGTCAGCGTTCACCTGCGCGACCACCATCCCGCACAGCGCGAGCGCATCCGTGGCTTCATGTTTTCCCCGCGCGCACTGGGCTGGTTCCTGCTGTGTCGCTATCGCGCGATCGGCGACAAATCACTGAATGGCCTGGCGCGACTGGGTGCGATTGGCGCCTGGGCCATGGTCGGCGGCGCCTTCGCCGCATTCCTGTCCAAGGCGCTGGGAGGATTCTGATCATGCAAACCGAATCCGGCGACCGCCCGCTCGAAGGCATCACCGATCAATGGTGGGTTGCCGTGGTGGGCGACATGCTGGTCTGGGCACGCCTGAGCGTGTTCGAATCCGGCATCGCGGAAGTTTTCGATTCCAGTGGTGAACGTCCACGCTACGACGATGAACAGCAAGCGCGCATGGCCTTGCTGGACGCCGAATTTCGCGCTTTCGACGGCCTTGACGAGGAAGACGCCGCGTTGATGGGTTTCGACCTCGATTCGGTGGCACCTCCGCAAGGCGACGACGAGGACGACCTGCTTGCCCAGATGATGCAGAAACTGGCACGCATCCAGTGATGCCCTGACCGGAGAATGCCCATGAACCTGCAATTGAGCGGCAAACACGCCCTGGTCTGCGGCGCCTCGCAAGGTATCGGCCGCGCCGCCGCGATCGAACTGGCGCAGTTGGGAGCCGACGTGACCCTGCTTGCGCGTGGCAGCGAGAGCTTGCAGCGTGCCCTGGACGAACTGCCACGTGTCGATGCCGCACAGAAGCACGGCTTCATCGCGGCCGACATGAATGCGCACGCCGCATTGCGCGCTCAGGTCGAAGCCGTGGCCAACGCCAGCGCAGTCAGCATCCTCGTCAACAACAGCGGCGGCCCTCCAGGCGGCAGCGCACATGCCGCCGCGCTCGATGATTTCCGCATTGCCTTCAACCAGCACCTGATCGCGGCCCAGATCATCCTGCAGGCCATACTTCCCGGCATGCAGGCCAGCGGCTATGGGCGCATCATCAACGTGATTTCGACGTCGGTGAAGGAACCGATCCGCAACCTCGGGGTTTCCAACACCATCCGCGGTGCGGTCGCCAGTTGGGCCAAGACCCTTGCCACCGAACTGGGGAGCCATGGCATTACCGTAAACAACGTGCTGCCCGGCTACACCCGCACCCAGCGTCTGGACCAGATCCTGGCGGATCGCTCCAAGGCCAGCGGCAACAGCGAACAGCAGGTCGCTGAAGCCATGCTCGCCACCGTGCCTGCCCGCCGATTCGCCGAGGCAGCGGAAATCGCCAGCGCCATTGCCTTTCTTGCTTCACCCGCAGCGGGCTACATCAACGGCATCAACCTGCCGGTGGATGGCGGACGCACCGCCTCGCTCTGAGGCTTCGCGCAAGCGTGTGGTGCCGGAGCGGGAATCGAACCCGCATGGCCTGCGTCCAAAAGAAGCATTGAAATGCCGCAAGGTAAGTCATACGCTAAGTCTAGACTTACGAAGTGGAGTCCATGCAATGGAAACCGTCACCCTTTCAACCAAAGGGCAACTCGTCATTCCGGCCAGTGTGCGTGGCGCGTTGCGCTTGCAGGCCGGCAGCCGCCTTGCCGTATCCGTTGAAGACGGTGCCATTGTCCTTAAACCCGATGCGGCGCGGAGCTGGAAGCCGCTCAACCCGGCGGGCGTGAAGCTGAGCACCGCCGAACTGTGCAAACCCGTGGATCTGACGCATGAAACCCGTCGCGGTTGACACCAACCTGTTGGTGCGCCTTGCCACCGGCGACAATGCACGCGAGCACCACGCTGTCACCGAATCGCTTGCTCGACGGGGCTGGCGCGTATTTCCGACCGTGATTCTCGAAGCCGAATGGGTTCTGCGATCCCGCTACGGGTTCGCACCCGCCCAATTCGCCGACTTCGTGGACTGGATGCAAACCTGCGGCCGGGTCGCGTTCACCGATGCCGATTCGATCCGCGCCGCTGTGGCACACCACCGGGCAGGCATGGACTTCGCCGACGCTCTGCATATCGCGCAAGCTGGAAGCGAGCCGTTCCTCACGCTGGACAAAACGCTGCGGCGCAAGGCGGAAAAGTTAGGCTTGCGTGCCGAAGTCGTAGCGTCGCGTTGAGAGGCAGAATCGGGCTCCGGCGCAACACCAATCGGCGGCAACCCGGTTTCAGGGTCAATCGCCGGCATCACCTTGATTCTGTTGGTGCCCGGAGCGGGAGTCGAACCCGCATGGCCTTGCGGCCGAGGGATTTTAAGTCCCTTGCGTATACCAGTTTCGCCATCCGGGCCCGCGCGAAGCATGCCTGATGGCGTGGCACGCGGCCAGCACTGAGGCAAGGCGGAGAAAGGATGGAGGCCTGGGTCGGAATCGAACCGGCGTACACGGCTTTGCAGGCCGCTGCATGACCACTCTGCCACCAGGCCGGTGGGACGGCGCGCGCCGCGTCGTCAAAAACAAAAACCCCGGAGCGGGCCGAGGTTTCCTGATACGGCGGCACCTTGCGTACTGACCGGATCTTCGCCAGCACGGTCCGGGCGACCATCGCGTGACGAACAAACTGGAGCGGGAAACGAGGCTCGAACTCGCGACCTCAACCTTGGCAAGGTTGCGCTCTACCAACTGAGCTATTCCCGCGTGGGACGCGCATATTACGGAATGCCACGAAAGAGTCAACCGCCAGCGACAACTTGAGGGCCCATTCGGCCTCAGATCTTGCCGCTGTCGGCATCGCGCATGATGGGCCAGGCCGCACGCACATAAAGAATGGCCGACCAGATCGTCAGCACGGCCGCCAGCACCAGCAGGCCTTCGCCGATGCGGTACAGGCGCAGTTCCGGGAAATCGCGCTGGTGCAGGCAGACCACGATGGCCACGATCTGCATGGCGGTCTTGAACTTGCCGATCCAGGCCACGCTGACCGCGGCACGCTGGCCCAGCTCCGCCATCCATTCGCGCAAGGCCGAGATGCTGATTTCGCGTCCGACGATGACCGCGCTTGACACCGCCATCATCGCGCTCGGGTTCTGCTGGACGATGAGGAACAGGGCCACGGCCACCATCAGCTTGTCGGCCACCGGATCGAGGAAGGCCCCGAACGCGGAACTGAGGTTGTAACGACGGGCAATCCAGCCATCCAGCCAGTCGGTGACGGCAGCGGCAATGAAGATGCCGGCGGCCGCAAGATTGGACCAGCTGCGCGTCGAGGGGAAATATTCGGGCAGGTAGAAGACGACGACGATGACCGGCAACAAGGCCACGCGGAACAGGGTGAGGATGGTGGGCAGGGTCAGTTGCATCCGTGGGGATTATCCATGCAAGGCCGAATAAATGCGCTCGGCAAGTTCACGATTGATTCCCTTGACCTGCATGAGTTCCTCGATTCCGGCACGGGTCACTCCGGCCAGGCCACCAAACTGCTTGAGCAGCGCGGCGCGGCGCTTGGCACCCACGCCCGCCACCGCCTCCAGTGACGAGCTCGCGCGCGCCTTTTCGCGTCGCCCGCGATGCCCGGTGATCGCGAAGCGGTGCGCCTCATCGCGCACCGACTGGATCAGGTGCGAAGCCGGTGACCCTGGTCCCGGCCACAAGGTGCGGCCGGAATCACCCAGGATCAAGCTCTCATGGCCACTTCTGCGTCCGTCGCCCTTGGCCACGCCCACCACGCAGACGCCCTCGACCCCGAGCGTGGCCAGCACATCCAGCGCCTGCCGCACCTGCCCCGCACCGCCATCGATGAGCAGGACATCCGGCAAGCAGCCCTCACCGTTCTGGATTCGCCGATAGCGACGCTCCAGGGCCTGGTGCATGGCCGCGTAGTCGTCACCCGCCGTGATCCCCTGGATATTGAATCGCCGGTAGCGGGATTTCTCCGCGCCCTCCGGGCCAAACACCACGCAGGACGCCACCGTGGCTTCGCCCATGGTGTGGCTGATGTCGAAGCATTCGATGCGCTGGGGCAGCTGCGCCAGGCCAAGCAGCTCGCGCAAGGCCGCAAAGCGCTGCAGCAGGGTTTGTCGACTTGCCAGTCGCGCGGTCAACGCCGCCTGCGCATTGGTCTCGGCCATTTCGAGGAAGCGGGCACGGTCGCCGCGCACGACACTCTTCAACTCGACCTTGTGACCGGCATGCGCAGCCAGGGCTTCGGCCAGCAGCTCCGCTTGCTCCGGCGCATGGCTGAGCACCAACTCGGGAGGAATGGGGCGATCCAGAAAGTACTGGCCGAGAAACGAGCCGAGCACGTCGGCTTCGCCGGCGTCCAGTGCCAGGCGCGGAAAGAAGTCGCGCGAACCCAGGCTGCCTCCATCGCGGAAGCTCATCACGGTGACGCAGGCGACGCCTTCTGCAATCCGGCAGGCCATCACATCGAGGTCGCGTCCGGCACCCTGCACGAACTGGCGTGCCTGCACCTTGCCCACCGCCGCAATGTGGTCGCGCATGCGGGCAGCACGCTCGAAATCCAGGTTCGCGCTTGCCTTCTCCATGTCGGCAATCAATTCGTCCAGCAGCAATTTGCTCTTGCCTTCGAGAAACAGGGTGGCGTGATGCGCACTCAATCGGTATTCGGCGACCGTGATCAAGCCGACGCAGGGCGCGCTGCAACGGCCGATCTGGTATTGCAGGCACGGCCTTGAGCGGTTGCGGAAATAGCTATCCTCGCAATTGCGGATGCGGAACAGTTTGTGCAGCAATGCCAGCGTCTCGCGCACGGATGCGGCGCTCGGGTACGGACCGAAATATCGACCCCCGCCGTTGCGCGCGCCCCGGTGGAATGCCAGGCGCGGATAGTCACCCGGCGTCAAATGGATGTAGGGGTAACTTTTGTCGTCGCGCAGCAGGATGTTGTAGCGCGGACGCAGGGTCTTGATCAGTTGCGCCTCAAGCAGCAAGGCTTCGGCCTCGGTGCGCGTCAGGGTGATCTCGATGCGTGCAATCTGCGCAACCATGGCGGCAATGCGCGGCTGCATGCTCGGCTTGAGGAAGTAGCTGCCGACGCGCTTTTTCAGATTGCCGGCCTTGCCGACATAGAGCAGATCGTCATTGCCCGCAAACATGCGATACACGCCGGGCGCAGTGCTCAGGTGGGCGACAAATGCCTTGCCGTCAAATGCGGGTTCAGCCTGCATGCGCATCATCGTGTGATGGACAGCCGTCGCGTGAAAAACGACTCACCGCACTCGGCCAGTCTGCGCGGCTCATTCCCCAACCGGAACGCGCTTGCCGATGCCGCTGGCGAGGTCAATGCGCACGATCTCATGCACATTGGTATTGGCGATCCACAAGGCACCGGCCGCGATCGACAAGCCGGCTGGCTCGAACAGGCGGATGTCGACGTTCAGCGCACGCACCGCGCCGCTCTTCAGGCTCAGTGCCTTGATCTTGCCGTTGTAGCTGTCGGCAATGAACGCGATACCGCGCGGATCAAGCGTGATGTCCAGGGGATTCTGCAAACGCGCCACATCGCGCGCTCCAGGCGCATCGCCATACTCGTACAAGCCGCTGCCAACCAGGGTCGAAACGCGACCATCCAGCAATCGGATCAAGCGCACGGCGGATGACGCCGCATCGACCACCAAAAGCTGCATGCCGATGGCGGCAATACCGACCGGCTGCGCAAACGAGGCTTCCAGAGACAAGCCATCGACGAGCTCGCACTTGCCGGTTCCCGCCAGCACATTGACCCGGTTCCGGGTCAAGTCGAGTTCCCACACCTGGTTCTGGCTGGATGAGGTCACATGGAGTTTGTCGGCCACCACGGCGAGGCCGGTCGGCGTACCAATGGGCGTGACCAACGGATCCGCTTCATGCGGGCGCACGCGGCCCTGCTCGCCGGTGCCGAGCACCGTCTCGACATCACCACCACGCAAGCGGATGCGACGGATGCAGTGATTGCCGCGGTCGGCCACGTAGAGAAAATCATCGCGCAGGGCGAGTCCCTGTGGATCGCGGAATCCGCATTGCTCGTCGCGACCATCCCAGTATCCCGGGTCCGACGAGCCGAACTGACGCTGGATGCGTCCATCGTGCCTGCATTCGATGACGCGATGGTGGCCGCTGTCGGCAATGTAGAGGAACTCGTCGGTGGCCAGCACCTTGCCGGGGAACAGCAAGGCCTCGCGCGGCTCCGGACGCGATGCCGTGGGTGCCGCCTCGTACTCGCGCAGATCACGCTCTGCCGCCTCGTCGAGCAGGCGACCGACGATTTCATCCAACTCCACCCGATGTCCTTCACCGGCAATGATCGAAACGACCTGGCCTTCGGCATCGATCACGACAACGCTTGGCCAGGCCTCAATGGAAAACTGCCGCCACAGCGCATGCTGCGGATCGTTGGCGACCGGATGCCGGATCTGCAGGCGATTGACCGCCTTGAGCACCACGCTGGCATCGCGCTGGTGCGGATACTTCGGGGTGTGCACGCCGATGACGGTCAGACCGTCGTGATAGCGGCTCTCCAGATGGGCAAGATCCGGCAACAGGTTCCAGCAGTGGACGTTGTCGTAGCTCCAGAACCAGAGCAGCACGACACGACCACGCAGGCCCGACATCAAGGGTGCATCACTGACGTTGACCCATTCGAGTCCTGCTGGAAACTCGGGCGCTGGCAGGCGGGAGACCATGCGTGTCCTGTGACGGGGGTTGCTGGCACCTGGCAAATGCAGGCGCTCCGGCTCCGATTATGACCCAGACAAACGCTCGATCAACGCCCCGATTCCATCACGGGCCAGATCCAGGGCACGCTGGAAATCCGCCTGCCCTCCGTAGTAGGGGTCGGGAAGCTCGACCGGCCCGTCGATTCCGGCGAAAGGCAGGAACAGCGCAACCCGCTCGCGGGCAGCCTTCGGCGCGATATCCAGCAAGGCGCGATGATTGATCCGGTCCATCACCAGCAAATGGTCGAAACGGCTGAAATCCGCCGCGCAAACCTGGCGTGCGCGGTGACTGGCCAATGGATAGCCGTTGGCTTCGGCGATGGCAATCGAGCGTCTGTCCGCACTGGCGCCGACGTGGTAGTCCTCGGTTCCCGCCGAGTCGACTTCGACCGCAATACCCACGCGGGCAAACTCGACACGCGCCACGGCGGCCACGGTCGGCGAGCGACAAATGTTGCCCATGCACACGAACAAAAGCTTCATTGCGCGGGTGAGGCCAGCAGTTCCCGCTCAACCCGCGCGAGGTCTGCTTCGGTATCAACGCCAGCAGGGAAGAACTCCGGCGCCATGGCAACGTGGATGGCATGCCCATGTTCGAGCGCGCGCAATTGTTCCAGCGACTCGGCGATTTCCAGGGGCGTACGCGGCAACGAAGCAAAGCGGCCGAGGAATCCCGCGCGATAGGCATAGATGCCGATGTGGCGCAGGCAGGGCACGTTCGCAGGCAATGCATGGCGATCGGCGGCCATTGCATCGCGCGCCCAGGGAATCGGCGCACGGCTGAAATACAGTGCGTTGCCGCTGCCGCCGCGCACCAGCTTCACGCAGTTCGGGTCAAAAAGTTCATCAATCGACTGGATCGGCGTTGCCAGGGTCGCCATCGGCGCGTAACTGGCCGCCAGCGCCTGCGCCACGGCCTGGATGCCGCTCATCGGCGCCTGCGGTTCATCGCCCTGCAGGTTGACGACGATCAGGTCTTCCTGCCACGCCCGCAGGCGCGCCAACTCGGCAAGACGATCAGTGCCGGAGGCATGGTCGGCCCGGGTCATCACCACCTCGACGCCGTTGCCATCCAGCGCATCGGCGATGCGCGCATCATCCGTGGCAACCACCACCTCGCGCGCGCCGGCAGCCAGCGCACGCTGGCATACGCGCACGATCATGGGAACGCCGGCGATCTTGCGCAGTGGCTTGCCGGGCAGGCGCTGGGATGCATAGCGCGCAGGGACGGCAACCACGAAATCCGGGAGGTTTGACATGGGCACATCTCGCCTGAACACAGAACAAAAGAGTATTCGACTGTGATCGGTGAAAACAGTGGCGGCCTGTACAATGCGCGCTCCCCGAGCAGCAGCAACTGGTGATGAACGGTTCGACCGGCGTGAAATCCGCGCTGCCCCTGCGCGCCGCCTTGCTGATGGCTGCGAGCTCCAGTCTGTTCGGCATGATGGCCATCGCCATTCGCTATGCATCCCACCAGCAGCATCCGTTCGAGATTGCCTTCTTCCGCTGCCTGTTCGGCGCCCTGTTCGCCCTGCCCCTGCTGCGCGTGCACGGCCTCGAACTGCTGCGCACGCGTCGCCTCGGTTTTTACATCGTGCGCTGTGCCGCCGGCATCGTTTCCATGTTGTGCGGATTCTGGGCGCTGGTGCATCTGCCGCTGGCGCAGGCCGTTGCCTTGTCGTATTCAACACCCTTGTTCGTCACCATCGGTGCCGTGCTGGTGTTGGGCGAAGTCGTACGCATGCGGCGCTGGAGCGCGGTAATTGCGGGATTCATCGGCGTACTCGTGATTGTCAGGCCCACCGCGGCGGACTTCAGCAGTGCCACCCTGATCGCCCTGCTTGCCGCAGCCATCAGCGGTGGCGTGACCATCAGCATCAAGTACCTGTCGCGTACCGATCCGGCCGATCGCATCGTCATCCTGACCACCCTGCTCTGGGTTCCGCTCAGCTTGCCGTTTGCGCTGACCGTCTGGAAATGGCCGGATGCCGCGACCTGGCCGTGGCTGATCCTGTCCGGCGGATTGGGTACGGCAGGTCACTACTGTTGGACGCGTGCACTCAAGATGGCGGAAGCCTCTGCGCTCGCACCCCTGAGCTATCTGCAACTGCTGGTGGTCGGTACGCTGGCCTGGTTGCTGTTTGGCGAGGTGATCGACAATTACACCGCAGCCGGTGCGGCCATCGTGATCGCTGCCAGCCTGTACATCGCCCGCCGTGAAGCGCGCGTGGCACGCGACCTCAACAAGCCTGAAACGGTCGCCAAGCAGACCCCCACCCTTTGAATCCGCCGGGGTCGATCAAGCGCGCGCTGCCAGCTTTCTTTGCAGCCACCACAGCGGTGCGCTGATCGCAAGCCAGGCCAGGAACCACGGCCATCTGGGCAAACGGGTGGCAACCGTCCACGCGGGAATCTCCGGCTCGATCAACTGCCGCGTTGCCTCGCGGGTTTCCGCCCTATGCAGCGATTGCCCTTCATCTGCCGTGTGCACGAACACCGGCCACGTGCCGTTTTCATCGCGCACGCGGTTCCAGCCAGCGGACGACGGCCACCACGACGCACAAGCCGCGTCGGAAGGTTCCACCAGCAATGCGAATTGCGTGCCTGCCGGATCGATCACGTCAGCGCCTATCTGCAATCCACAGACCTGGGTGCGCTCACCCACCCGTGCCCAGTGCGGGAGTTGCGGTTCCCGCGTGCCGCGCGCACGTGCGAGCGTGGAGAACACGCGACTCCAAAGAGTTCCGTAACGACTGCCCTGCCCTGCCAATTGCAAGCGGAAGCTGTCACGCGGCAACCAGATGCCGATCCGTCCCTGGCCAACGCCATGCCACGCTGCCAGCAGGGTGCCATCCTCCGCCCTGAGCAGCGGCACCAGGCCTGCATCGACAATGGCGAGTGCCGGTCGATCCTGCCCAAGGTTGATCGCCGCGGTGTCTGTCGACTGCGCCTGGTCCTTCGTTGCGGAAGCCTGCAGGTTCACGCCCAGCTCGCGCCACTCGGCAAGCACCGCAGCCGATGGTTTCGCGCTGACCCGCAACAGCACGCCGAGGCCGGAGCGGATGGCCTCGCCGATGTCTTGCTTCTCGCGCGCCGAAAGTCCGGCCCATGCACGCTCATCCACGATCAGCAGATCCATCTCCGCAAGGCTGGCCGGTTCGAGTTTCACCGACTCACCGCGTTGTTCGATGCCGCGACTCAAGCGGATCTCGCTGCCGATCTGGTGACCTGCATCAAGCGCCCAGCGCCGCAGGTACTTGGACTCCGCATCCGGCGCGCCTGCCAGGATCACGCCACGCAGCGCAGCCGGCATGCGCACGCGAAGCGGGAGCGAAACAACATCGACCTCGGCCTCGTTTGCATCAAGCAGCCGCAATCGCCAGGTCTCGGTACCCGGTACACGGGATATGGCCGACAACTGGAAACGGCCCTGTTCATCCACGTTGCCTGTTGCCGCCTTGGTGCCGGCGCGGTCCAGCAGTTCGACATGCGCCGATGGCACACCCTCGACACGTCCGCCAACACGCCAGAGCACACCCGAATCCACGGCTGCCGGGAAATCCAGCGCGACGAATCCGATCGGTGCTGCCGATGGCTCGAAGGCGAGCGCACGCACGCCCACGGCATCGTGATCGCGACCCGGCAATCCATCACCAAGCACGCGCAGTGAGGCAACCCGCGGCAGCGTGCGCAGAGCGGCGGCAAGGTCGGGCGTGTGCATGATCCAGTCCCCGGCCACCTCGACACCCGGCAAGGCGACGGTCAATTGCCCGGCATCAAGATCGCGCAACTGTTTTGCATCCACGCCGGGCGTGAGTACCAGCAGGGTTTGAGGCGCCTGCACCATCGAGGGCGGAAACAGGGTCAACGCCAGCAGCACGGCGCCGAGCAGCTGGCCCGCAACCAGCAGCCAACGCCAGCGCGTTGCCTGCACAAGGTTGCGGTACGCACCGAATGCGCAGGCAATGCCGATCAACACCATGCAGGCCAGTTGCAGGCTCATGGCGATTCCTGCCGATTCAACAAGTCGAGGTAATGGCGCCCCTGCTCATCCGGGCGCTCGCGCAGCGCGGTGGCCGCCGGCGGCAGTGGCAGCTCCTTCCACAAGGCGTCGAGCAAACGCGTGCGACAGTCGAGGCAATCCGGCTGTCTGCGCAAGGCATCGATGCCCGCACGCAAACCCAGGGCATCACCGACAAGGCGGGGGTTTTCCCGCAGCCACGCATCGAAGGTATCCAGATCTGCCCCATGTCCACCCTGCAACGCGCGGTACAGACGGTCGATGGGCGCGCGCTCGGATTCGGCCGCTGCCAGCACGCCCGGCCGATCACGCACATCCTTGCGCTCACCGCTGAGGCGTCGGCTTTCATCCACCGGCGGCAATTCCAGGCCAACGCGCGCGAGGTAGATGCGCGAGGCCTGCTGCACCTGCTTGATGAAATCGAGCGCGCGATTCTCGAATGGCAAGGCCTTCTCCGCCTCGCCCATGCGCAGGTGCAACTCGGCCTGCCACATCTCGGACAGCGCGGACCTGAGCAGTTTCTTCGTCTGCGGATCCAACAAAGTTGCAGCCTCGGCATGATCATGGGTGTGTCCGAACTGGGCCACGACATCACCCTCATTGCCGAAGCGCGCAGGGGCTTCGGCGTGATCGTGATCCCCGCCCAGGGCGTCCTGTTGGGTGGCTGAATTCGCGTGCGCATCCTCATCCTCGCCGTGCACGGAAGACTCCGGCCGCGCGCCGGACTCGAACTCCTCGCCGAGGAACTGCCCATAGCGCAGGCGCAGGATCTTCTGGTCTACCCCGATGGCATCCGAACGCGCAAGGAACGCATCCGCGGCCAGCTGCGCGCGCTGCGCGATGAGCGCCTCGGTGTCGATGATGATCTGGCGCTGGCTGCGGAAATAGGCAGGCATCACCTTCTGCACCAGACCATCGATGCCGCTGGTCTCGACATCGGGCTCGATGGGCCAGCGCAGGATGAAACTCGCGCTGCGCGCACGGTTTGCCTGTGGCTCGCGATTGTCGCTGACCTCCACCTGCACGATCAGGTCATCGCCCGCGACAAGGCCCAGCTGGGAAAGTCCGAGGACGTGGCGGAACGTGCGATGGCGCAGCTCACCGCCCGATTCCGGGCGCAATCGCAGCTGGCGTTCGCTGACGCCAACCTGCTCGCCACTGCCTTGCACCAGGGTGATCCGCAAATCCACCTGGGCCACGCCGAAATCATCGTCCACGACAAAAGCCAGCGGCCAGCGATCCTGCCCGGCTTCACGCAGGCTGAGGCTGCGTTCGGGACTGGAAACATGGATTTGCGGCGCCTCGTCAGGCAATGCATCCAGTCGATTGAGGCGATCGAACTCCGGCGCCAGAGCAGGCTGTGTGACGATGCGGTAGAGCGCCGATTGCTCCAGGTGAAATTCCGCACTCCACGCATCTTCGTTGCGCGTCATCGCGATCTCGTCACCATCAATGAACTGCAAACGGACGGCATCCGGTTGCGCATCGAAGCGCACGCTCCAACGCAATCGCGACCCTTGCAATGCCTTCACATCCAGGCTGGATTCCTCGCGTTGCGGCATGCCGGTATAGGCCGGAGCCATCACCGCCACGGTGGAGCCCAGCAATTTCACGGGCACGCTCGTGCCGGAGTCGGCACTGGCTCCGGTGTCGATGGCTGGCGCAATGGCATTGCTCGCCGCCGGTCGCCACCCTGAAGCCAACACGATCAAGCCTGCGATGACAAAGGAAGCCGCAAGGCGCCACCAGGGCCAGGGTGCGCGCAGGTCGGGCAAGGACAGTTGCCGCAGGCGATCCTCGATGCGCTGCCGTTGAAGACCCTGCAAGACGCCGAGCGCGGAGCGATCACGCAGCAACAGCCCGCTGCTGTCCTCAAGTTGTATCAACGACGCATCGAGCCGGTTCGAAACATGAACGAGGCTGATCCGGCGCAGCCTTCGCATCAGCCAGAACGCAGCGATGATGCCCACCAACGCGGCACAGGCGACGCCCATCAGCACCTGCCCTGCCCGTGCCCCGCCCAGCACCAGCGCGAACATCACGGGGCATGCCGTGAGCAGCGCGTTCGCCAGCTCGCGCCATCGCATGCTGCGTTGCAGTCGCTCGATCGACGCGTGGCTCATGCGCTCTTGCGCCTTCGGCTGGCCAACACGCGTTCAAGCAGGAATGTTCCGGCAACAAGTACCATCAGCAGCCGATCCAGCGCGGTGCGCAGGGGCTTGCCCGGTTCCGCAGACTGGAGCGGTCGCACGTTTTGAGCATAGTCGCTGCCTGGATCCTGCGCCCCGCCTGCAAAGAGGAATTTCACGCGTTCGGGAAAATCCGCGTCCAGCACCTGGGCAAAATCCTGCGGCGACAAACGCGGCAGAAGGTAAATGACGCGTCCCGCGCCATGCCGCTGCCCGCTTGCAATCACCTCACCCTGTGCGTTGCGCCAGATTGCGGTGGCATTGGCCGGTGCCTCGCTGTTCACCAGCACGCGACCACCCCGCTTCACCCACGACAGCACTGGACCGGGCACAGGCGCATCCAGCCAGATCAGCCATTGCGTATCGGCGTCGATGGGAACATTGAGTGTGCCCTCACTCACCGACCAGGCCGTGCCTGGGGATTCCTGCCAGGCGGCGACTACCGCATGCAGATAACGCAGCGCATCGGACTCGTGTGCGGTGTGGCGCAAGGCGACCTTTACCGGCGCCGATGCGGATGGCTCAACGCGCGTGGACGACTCGGAAGGCAGAATGCGCCAGTCCACCGCATGGCGCAGTGCGAGGCGTTGCGCATCCAATCCGTGCACGCGCTCGGGCACGACAACGGTGAGGCGGTCGGCGTCGGCAATCCCGTCATCGAATTCGCGCAGCAGGCTGGCGAGCGACGCAGCACCCGCAGGATCCGGTTTTGAATCCAGCGCAGGAAATCCGGGCACCAGCCAGCGCAGGCGTGCCTCGGGATCGCTCACCTCGGCAACCGCACGGGTTTGCTCGAGCGCGGGATCGATCAGCACCCAATGGCGCGGCGCACGCCAGTCGCCATGCAGAATCGGCTCGGCCAGCAGCAATGCAAGCAGGGCCAGCAACGCAAGCCGCGCCAGCAGCAGCGGCAGATCCTCGAATCGCAGGCGTCGACGCGGCCTTTCGCCTTGCACGAGCCAGCGCATGGCGGCGAAGTCGATGACCCGGTGTTGCGGCCGTCGGGCGAGATGAATCAGCAAGGGCAGCAACAGGCTGGCCAGTGCCAGCAAGCCTGCAGGAAGGAGAAAGCCGAGGCTCACCGGACGTCATCCCGCGAACGCGGACCGCCGAACAGGTAACGCAATGGCTCCACCAGCGGACGGTCGAGCACATGCTCGACCTGTGCAATGCCGGCAGCCTGCAGTCGCTTGCGCAGGGCCTCGCGCGCCTTGCCGAAGCGTTCGAGGAATCCGGCGCGGGCGCGGGCGGCATCGACCTGGATTTCCACACCGCTTTCCGGATCGCGGAAGTGAAGTCCACCCTTGAACGGAAAATCGCGCTCCTCGGCGCTCGACAAGTGGATGCAGCGCACTTCGCGGCGGGCGCTAGCCAGTCGACACGACAGTTCGGTCCAACCGTCATCGAAGCCATCGCTGAACATGACCACCAGGGAGCCGGCCTGGATTTTTTCCCACAAGGGCCTCAAGGCCTCGGCACCCGGCAGGTTTCCGGCTGGCTGCATGCGATCCAGGGCCAGCAGGCAGCGATCACGCTGGCGCGGTCCGGCGGCTGCGGCGATGAAATCGACGGAATCGTTTGCCAACACCACCAACCCGAACAGGTCGCCCTGGCGCAAGGCCAGCTCCATCACGGCCAGGACAAGCAGTTTGGCGGCATCCAGTTTGCGCAATGCGGAGCGGGCCTGGTCGGCCTGTCCCATCGATGCACTGGCATCGATCACGATCCAGACGGTCAACTGGCTGTCGAATTCCGCCTCGCGGACAAAATAGCGATCCGAGCGTGCAAACAGCTTCCAGTCGATGTGACGCGGTTCGTCGCCTGGTTGATAGCCACGATACTGGGCAAATTCGAGTCCGGCCCCGCGATTGCGGCTGGCATGCATGCCCAATCCGCCGGTGGCGATGGGAGCGCGCGAGTGCAGGCGCAACTCGCCCAGCACTGCGCGCAGCTCATCGGGCAAGGACAAGGGCACGGCAATCCTCAGCCCGGAAATTCAACCGCGCCGAGCAGCGCCTCGATGACCTCGTCGGGACTGCGCCGTTCGGCCTCGGCGGCAAAGGAAAGCAACAGTCGATGGCGCAGGACCGGGGCAAGCAGGGCTTTCACGTCCTCGCGGGTTGCTGCCAGCCGCCCATGGATCAGCGCGCGTGCCTTGGCCGCCAGCATCAGGGATTGGCCCGCACGCGGACCCGCACCCCAGCGCACCCATTCGCGAACCGCGGCGACTTCGCTCTCCTGCGGGCGCGATGCGCGCACCAGACGCGTGATCCAGGCCAGCAGCCCTTCGCTGACATGCACTTCGCGCACGAGCTTTTGCAGGGCGATCACCTCCTCACCATCCATCACCGCATTGGCCTTGCCCATGCCACTGCCGGTGGTTCGGTCGAGGATCGCGCGCTCCTCGGCTTCGCTCGGATAGCCCACGCGGATGTGCAACAGAAAACGATCCAGTTGCGCCTCCGGCAAGGGATAGGTGCCCGCTTGCTCGAGCGGATTCTGCGTGGCCAGCACGAAGAACGGCTCCGGCAACGGGTAGGTTGTGCCGGCATAGCTGATGGTGTGTTCCTGCATGGCCTCAAGCAGTGCCGCCTGGGTCTTCGGCGGCGTGCGGTTCAACTCATCGGCGAGAAGCAGGCTGGTGAACACCGGCCCTTTCTGGAACTTGAAATAGCGTTTGCCCGTACCGTGGTCCTCCTCGAGGATCTCGGTGCCGAGAATGTCGCTCGGCATCAGGTCCGGCGTGAACTGGATGCGCCGGAACTCCAGGTGCAATGCCTCGCCGAGCGAACGCACCAGCAAGGTCTTGCCCAGACCCGGTACGCCTTCAAGCAGGCAGTGGCCGCCGGCGAGCAAGCCGATCAGCAACTGTTCGACCACCTCATCCTGGCCAACGATCACGCGTGCGATGGATGCGCGCAGATCCGCCAGCTTGACGATCTGTTGTTGTACCGCCTGTTCCGTCACTGGTTCATTCATCGCCGGGTTCCACTATGAAAATGATCGCCCCTGAAGGGGCTCCAACGGACGAATTTTCGTCAATTACTGAGCGCATAGACCACGATATTGACCGCGAACTTCGTGTTGTCCTCGGCCAGGAAGCGCTTGTTGCGCCAGTCGTAGTCCCACTCGCAACCGTAGTCCTTGTTGCTGTACAGCACACCCAGGCGACCGTCGATCTCGATGCCCTTGAGATACTCATGGACCAGATCATCGCCCCAGCCATTGAGCTCAAGCCCGGTCGGCGGGGGGCCGTCGAAACGGAAAAAACTCGAATAGATCGGGTGCGAATTCGGCAGCCGACGCAGTGCATCCCTGCCGAACATGCGCGACATCTCCGCCTCGAACGAGCGTGCAAACAGGCCGTCGATGTCGTGGTTGCAGTCATCCACGAACACGAATCCGCCATTGCGCACGTAGGCCTCGAAATTGCGCCGCTCATCGGCATTGAACTCGACCAGCTTGTGCCCGGCGAGATAGCAGAACGCCTCCCCGAGCACGCGCGGATCGGCCAGCGACAACACCTGCTCGGCAGGATCGACGCGCAGCGTGGTGTACTGGATCAGTGCATCGATCACGTTGTTCGGCATGCGCTGGTCGACGTCCCAGTCACCCGACTCGTACATGAGCCGGGTGAAGCGGAAGTCGTACGTAGAGCCGTGAGTCGGGAATTGGGAATCGGGAATCGGAGAAGCAGCCTGTGCGCGCAGCAGCGGCGCGAGCGCGATGCCGACGGAACCGGACAACACCAAGCGCAGGAACTCAGAACGGGTCATGGAACAGTCGGGATCAAAGAGCAGGGAGCCGGGAGCCGTGCAACGCCAACGACAACCCGAGGCGCTCCCGATCTTTTCACGACTCCCGATTCTCCGTTCCCAATTCCCGGCTTCTAGACGGCATCCGACAGCGAGGTGAAGGTGAAGTCACGCAGGCGCATCGGCGGCAACATCATCACGGTCGAGGATTCATCGCCCTGCACGCGCACCGGCTTGCCGAGTTCGTCGATGTTGTTGAGCATGATCACCGGCGATTCGTTGAAGCGGAAATTCTTGATCGGATACTTGATCTCGCCGTTCTCGATGTAGAAGGTGCCATCACGGGTGAGGCCGGTAAGCAACACGGTCTGTGGATCGACCATGCGGATGTACCAGGTGCGCGTCACCAGCACGCCCTTTTTCGTACCCTTCACCAGTTCGCCGGTGGACTTGCTGCCACCGCTCATGATCAGGTTGCCCGGTGTCGCGTTGGCCTTCTTGCCCTGCTTCTGCGCCCAGAATCGCGAGTAATCGAGATTGACCACCTTGCCCTTGTCGATGATGGCCATGCGCTCACGCGGCAAGCCATCTTCGTCCCACGGCAGCACCGGTGCTTCCGCGTGCCAGGGATCGGTGATGAGGTTCACGCGCGGGTCGTAGACTTGCTCACCGAGTTTGTTGCCGCCGCCCTTCTTGGAAAGGAAGCTGCGACCTTCGTCGGCGCTGCGCGCGTCGAAGAAGAACATCATGAAACCGACCAGGCCGGCGACTGCGGCAGGCTCCAGGATCACCGTGTACTTGCCCGGTTCCAACGCCTTGGCCTCGACCGACTCGCTGGCCTTTTTCATGGCGATGCGGATGTCCTCGTCGGCCTTGAATGACGACGCATCCTTGGCGTTGTGACCGACCCAGCCGGAACCGCTGCCATCTTCGGTGCGCACCGTGCAGGTGAAGTTGAAGTTGGTGGATTTCTGGTAACCGAAATTGCCCTTGCTGTTGGCAAACGCCACGAAGCTCTGGCCATCCTCAAGGAAACCTGCGGCGACCAGTTTTTCCTCCTTGCATGGCGCGATCGAATCGGCTGCCACCTTTGCGCGGAAATCCGGAGTGATGGCGGCCGTGGATTCACTGAAGGTAGCGCTGGGCTTGTAGGTCTGCTTGTCGATGGCCGGCATGAACTCGGGGTTTTCCGGCGCCAGCTTGGCCAGATCCTCGGCGCGACGAACCACTTTTTCCAGCGAAGCGTCATCGAATTCGTTGATGGTGGCGGTGCCGACGCGCTTGCCGAATGCCACCTGCACCACCAGGTTGGCATCGCTGACGATGCCGCTGGTGGAAACCGCGTTGCGTGCGAAGCGCACGTTGCCGTCAATCGATCCACCCAGCTGTGCCGTGCACTCATCCGCCTTGGACAGCTTGATGACCTTGTCGAGGATCGCCTTGGCGTCCTGTTCCGTGTAAATGCTCATCGTGATGTCTCCTGTCCTCAGCCGAGGCTGCGTGCGGTGTTGATGACGTTGATGCCGTTGAAACGGGCTGTGCTGGATCCGTGCGACACGGCGGATGACTGGCTGGGCTGGCCCTTGCCGTCAAAGAACGATCCGCCGAGTCGATAGTCGGATTGATCGCAGACCGCAGAGCAGGCATTCCAGAATTCCGGCGTACGAATCTGATAGGCCACGTCCTCGATCATGTGGGTGATCTTGCCGTTCTTGATTTCGTAGAACAGCTGGCCGCCAAACTGCGCGTTGTAGCGTTGCTGGTCGATGGAGAACGAGCCATCGCCGATGATGTAGATGCCGTTTTCGACATTCTTGACCATCTCTGCCGGCGACAACGTGTCCTTGCTGGAGGCAAGCGAGACATTGGCCATGCGCTGGAACTGCACGCTCGACCACGAATCGGCGTAGCAGCAACCCTGCGAATGTTCGAGACCGAGAATGTGGGCCTGGTCGCGGATTGCCTGGTAGTTGACCAGGATGCCGTCCTTGACCAGATCCCAGCGCTGGGTCTTCACGCCTTCGTCGTCGTAACCGACCGCGCCAAGGGAATGTGGCTGCACCTTGTCCGCAAAGAGGGTGACCTTGTCGCTGCCGTAGCGGAAATCCTTGCTCTTCCACTTGTCCAGGGTGGCAAAGCTGGTGCCTGCGAAGTTGGCCTCGTAGCCAAGCACGCGGTCGAGTTCGAGGGGATGACCGACCGACTCATGGATGGTCAACCACAGATGGCTGGGGTCAAGCACCAGGTCGTACTTGCCCGGCTTCACCGACGGCGCCTTCAGCTTTTCGCGCGCCTGGGTTGCCGCCGCGGTGGCGTCTTCGAGCATGTCGTAGGAGTTTCCGTACGCATACCCCCCGGCCGGCAGCAGGACCTTGTCCTCCTTCTTCCCGTCCAGGTATTCGTAACCCATGCCCATCGGCGCCGACATGCCGTCGCGACTGCGGAACTTGCCGCTGGCCTTGTCGATGGCGGTCACCGACATGGGCGCCCAGATGCGGTGGATGTCCTGGTCGATGTAGGAGCCATCGGTCGAGGCAAAGTATTTCTGCTCGTTGACCAGGAACAACATCGAGTTGCAGAAATCCGCACCTGCCTTCATTGCCGCCGCATTGACGCCAAGCAGCAGCTCGACCTTGTCCTTGATCGGCACTTCCATGGAGTTCTTGACGATGGGCGTGGCCCACGACACCTCGCCCGCGCCGGGCGTGGGCGCCAGTTGCACGGGCTGGCCATTGACCTTCGAGTTTGCCTTGGCAATCTGCACGGCCTGGCGCGCGGCATTGGCCACGGTATCGGCAGAGAGATTGCTGCTCGCCGAAAAACCCCAGGTGCCGTCGGCAATCACGCGGATGCCGACGCCAGTGGATTCGGTATTGACGATGTTCTGCACCTTGTCTTCGCGGGTGATCACGAACTGGCGCAGGTAGCGACCGATGCGCACGTCGCAATAGCTCGCACCCGCCGCCTTGGCTGCCGCCAGCGCGGTATCCGCCAGGCGCTTCTTCAGCGCCACATCGAGCTTGGTGACAAGCTCCTCCGCGGCAATCAGCCGGCCATAGGCCGGAATCATCATCGCGCCAAGGCCGAGACTCGTGGCCTTGATGAAATCTCGTCGTTGCATGGTTTCCTCCGCCTCGCGTTCGTGATCAACGGGGAGACCCCGTCCGTTTCTACTGGCTTTCCCCGGCATCGCCGGCTATCGATCCACAACCTCTCAAGAATGCCGCTGGCGGCACGCGCCGTCATGTGACAAAGGGCACGGTCAACCGAGGCTGCGTGCCGTGTTGATCACGTTGATGCCGTCGAAGCGGGCAGTGCTTGCCCCATGCGAAACCGCCGACACCTGGCTGGGCTGGCCCTTGCCGTCGAAGAAGGTGCCGCCGATGCGGTAGTCGTCCTCGTCGCACACCGCCGAGCAGGCGTTCCAGAACTCCGGCGTGCGGATCTGGTAGGCAACATCCTCGATCATGCGGGTGATCTTGCCGTCCTTGATTTCGTAGAACAGCTGGCCACCGAATTGCGCGTTGTAGCGCTGCTGGTCTATCGAGTACGAACCGCGGCCAATGATGTAGATGCCGTTCTCGACGTTCTTGACCATGTCGGCCGGCGAGAGCTTCTGCTTGCCCGCCGACAGCGAGACATTGGGCATGCGCTGGAACTGCACGCTGGCCCAGGAGTCCGCGTAGCAGCAACCCTGTGAATGCTTGAGGCCGAGAATGTGGGCCTGGTCGCGGATGGCCTGGTAGTTGACGAGGATGCCGTCCTTGATCAGATCCCAGCGCTGCGCCTTCACGCCTTCGTCGTCGTAACCGACGGCACCGAGCGAGTGCGCCTGCACGCGGTCGGCAACAATGGTCACCTTGTCGCTGCCATAGCGGAAATCCTTGCCTTTCCATTTGTCCAGGGTGGCGAAACTGGTGCCCGCGTAGTTCGCCTCGTAGCCAAGCACGCGATCCAGTTCGAGGGGATGGCCCACGGTTTCGTGGATGGTCAGCAGCAGGTGGGTCGGATCCAGTACGAGGTCGTACTTGCCCGGCTTGACCGAGGGGGCCTTGAGCTTCTCGCGCGCATGCCTGGCCGCGGCAACCGCATCCTCCAGCATGTCGTACGAATTCCGGTATCCAACCCCACCGTTGGGCAAAGCGATCTTGTCGGCGCTGCGCCCATCGAGGTACTCGTACCCCATACCCATGGGCGCGCCCAGCTCACCCCTGCGCCGGAACTTGCCGCTGGCCTTGTCCACCACCGTCACATCGAACGGTGCCCAGATGCGGTGGATGTCCTGATCGATGTACGAGCCGTCGGTCGAGGCGAAGTATTTCTGCTCGTTGATCTGGAACAGGCGTGATTGGATGAAATCGGCACCGGCTTTCATGGCTGCCGCGTTGACCGACAGAAGGTGGTCGAGTTTTTCCTTGATCGGCACCGCCATCGCGTTCTTGACGATTGGCGTTGCCCAGGCAACTTCGCCAACACCCTCGACCGGCGCCAAGTGCACGGGCTCGCTGGTGAGTCTTGAATTGGCCTTGGCAATCTGCACGGCTTGACGCGCTGCATCGGCAACGGAATCCGCATCGAGCCGGCTGCTTGCCGCAAAACCCCAGGTGCCATTGGCGATGACGCGAATGCCGATGCCGCTGGATTCGGAGTTGACGACGTTCTCGACCTGGCTTTCACGGGTCGAGAGGAACTGGCGCAGGTAGCGACCGATGCGCACATCACAATAGGTGGCACCAGCCGACCTGGCCGCGCTGAGCGCGGTATCCGCCAAGCGCTTCTTGACGGCGACATCGAGCTTCACGACCAATTCTTCCGCCGCCACCAGGCGACTGTAGGCGGGCATCATCAGTGCACCGAGGCCGATGCCGGTTGCCTTGATGAAGTGACGTCGCTGCATGGCTTACCCCCTTGCCTTGATCGGTCCCTGTGCGGGACCGGATTGCGCCAAGCTGTCGAGAATGCGGCGACTGCCTCTGCCGGTCATGTGGCAAAGGGCATGGTGCAGGCGAATGCTCAGGAACTGCACGACAGCATCGAACAACCGGCTCGATTGCGTGCCCATTCGGGACGCCGCTGGGCAAAGCGTTCACGACCTGGCTGATCGTCATAAGGTTTGCGCATGACATCCAGCAATTCGTGGATCTCCGTTTCATCGCCGCCCTGCGCCTGGTCAATCGCCATCTGGGCCAGCCAGTTGCGCAGCACGAATGCTGGATTGACGGCGCGCATGGCCTGGTGCCGCAAGGCATCCGGGCGTTTGTCTTCGGCAAGGCGTTGTCGATAACGCGCCAGCCATGCCTCCAATTCGCCCTGCATGCGCCCACGTTTTGCCTCGTCATAGAAGGTTTCGGAAAAAACCTCCGCAACCAGATCGCCAGCAGCAACAATCGAAAGCCGGCGGAAGAACAAGGTCATGTCGATTTCCGCCGACGCCATCAGCAGGTACAGCGACTGCATCAAGTCGATGTCTTCGTCTCGGCATTCTAGCAAGCCGAGCTTGCCGGCGATGTCGCGGCGTTCGCACGCCGAGTAGCGTTCCGCATAGCGACGCAAGCCTTCCTGGAGCGGCTCGATGCTCTCGAACAACGGTGCCAGGGCCTGGGCGAGACAGGCCAGGTTCCAGTGCGCGATCCGTGGCTGCTGGCCGAATCGATAGCGCCGGTGCTGGCGATCCGTCGTGTTCGGCGTCCAGTCGGGATCGAAGTTGTCGATCCAGCCGTAGGGTCCGTAATCGATGGTCAATCCGAGGATGGACATGTTGTCCGTGTTCAACACGCCGTGCACGAAGCCAACCCGCATCCAGTGCGCGACGAGTTCCGCGGTTTGCCCACAGACGGCGGCAAACCAGTCGGCGCGCTTTTGCTCCGAAGTGCCGACAAGCTGCGGAAAGTCGCGACGAATGGTGAAATCGACCAGGGATTGCAGCAGACCGATGTCTCCCCGCGCCGACGGCAGCTCGAAATGGCCGAAGCGGGTGAACGAGGGCGCGACCCGGCACAGCACGGCACCGGGTTCCTGCGCGGGGTGCCCGTCGTAGAACATGTCGCGTTCAATCGATTCGCCGGTTGCGACCAGGCACAGCGCACGCGTGGTCGGCACGCCCAGGTGATGCATGGCCTCGCTGCACAGGAACTCGCGGATCGAGGAGCGCATCACGGCACGGCCATCGGCAAAACGGGAATACGGAGTGACTCCGGCCCCCTTGAGTTGCAGTTCCAGGCGCTTTCCCGATCCATTGACCACTTCGCCCAGCGAGATGGCTCGGCCATCACCCAACTGGCCGGCCCAGTTGCCGAACTGGTGCCCACCGTAATTGGTGGCCATCGGCTGCATGCCCGACATCAGGGCATTTCCGGCGAAAACAGCGGTAAATTCCTGGGAACGCACGCCATCTTCGCTGAAACCAAGCATTTCAGCGACCTCCACCGAATGCACCACGAGGCGCGGCTCGGCAACCGGCGTGGGCGTGACCATGGAATGCAGTGCCCGCTCCACCTGGCGTTGAAATACCGCCTTCTCCGCATCGGCCGGCAGCTCCCGCACCCAGGCATTGTCAAAGCACAAGTCGGGAAGCGATGCGGTAGTCTTCATGCCAACCAAGGCGCAAGGGCGGAGTTCCGACCATCCTGCGCCTTTGCAAGTATTTCGCAAGGCCGCTATACTCGCGCGCTTTGCTCAAGCCCGTTTGTATCGAGGTTTTCCCCATGAAAGTGCTTTCTTCCCTCAAGTCGGCCAAGTCCCGTCACCGCGATTGCAAGATCGTGCGCCGCCGTGGCAAGGTTTTCGTGATCTGCAAGAGCAACCCGCGTTTCAAGGCTCGCCAGCGCTGAGCCGGGGTTTTCGCAGTTGACGCCAGGAGGCCGCGCAAGCGGCCTTTTGCGTTTCTGCCATCCGCTTCAGCCGTCAATTGTCCGCTTTGGGCCATGGCGCATGGACGTTGCGCACGGCTTCTGCTAAAACGGCGCCTTGAATCAATTCAGCCATTGAGATCAGGAGGTTCGGCGATGAACTTGAAGTTTGTTCTCGGAAGCGGTCTGCTCCTCTCCGGCCTCATCGGGCTTGCTGGAACGGCCCAGGCCGAATCGGTGATGCTGGACAAGACCACGGTCCGCGCCATTGCCGCCCCCGAACGCGGCCTCAGCATGAGCCAGGTCGAAAAGCGCTTTGGCGCACCACAGGCCAAGCTGCCGCCTGCCGGTGGCGATGCTCCCAAGCACCCGGTGATCAACCGCTGGCAGTACAACGGATTCACCGTGTACTTCGAAGGCAGCATCGTCATCCATAGCGTGCGCGACGGCGCCTGATTGCCGAAACGATGATCGATCCGACCATGCGCCTGCCCGCGGAGTGGGAGCCGCAGGCAGCGATCCTGCTTGCCTGGCCACACGCCGAAACCGATTGGGCTGACCGCCTGCAACAGGTGGAGGCGACCTATACCGCCCTGGTTGCCGCGATCACCCGTTTCCAGAGCGCAATCGTGCTGGTGGCCAACGATTCCGTCCGCCAGCGCGCCGAACAGTGCCTGGCCCGCCATTGCCTTCCGGCTTCGCGCCTGCGTTTCATTGAAATTGCCTACGACGACACCTGGCTTCGTGACTCCGGCCCGATCACCTTGCGCGGCGAAGGCGGATTCGTGCTCAACGATTTTCGCTTCACCGGATGGGGTGGAAAGTTCGAGGCCAGCCAGGATGACCGCATCGTTGCCGGATTGGTCGAGCGCGGCATGTTCCGGCAGGCACGGCACCAGCACATCGATTGGGCGCTCGAAGGCGGTGCCATCGAGTCCGATGGACGCGGCAGCATCCTCACCACCTGGAACTGCCTGCACCTTCGCCATCCCACCCTGGAGCGCGCACACGTCGAAGAAAAGCTGCGAAACACCCTATGCGCGAGCCGAGTGCTCATGCTCGATCACGGCTACCTCGAAGGCGACGATACCGATGCCCACATCGATACGCTGGCGCGCTTCGCACCGGATGACGCCATCGTGTTCCAGGCCTGTTCGGACACCGCGGACAGCCACTACGACGAACTTGCGCGCATGCGCAAAGAACTGGAATCCCTGCGCACCGCCAACGGCATGCCGTACACCCTGCACGCCCTGCCCTGGGCGCAACCGATCATCGACGAGGGACGCCGCCTGGCGGCTTCCTATGCCAACTATCTGATCGTCAATGGCGCGGTTCTGGTGCCGGCATACGGCGATGCCGCCGACAACGAGGCCGCAGATCGCATCGGCGCGGCGCACCCAGGTCGCGAGATCGTGCAGATTCCCTGTCGACCGCTGATCTGGCAGAACGGCAGCCTGCATTGCATCACCATGCAGCTTCCGCAAGGCGTACTCGCCGAGCCACCCGCAGACTGACTCGGGGCGGTGCGTGGATGCCGTGTGCAGCAGCGCCACGGCGTATCATCCGAACGCTTTCCTCCGCACGCCACTGTCATGCCATTCGTCCTGATGTTTCTGCTCGCGATGATGTCGGCACCTGCATGGGCGCAGGACCGCACCCCGGTCGCAAGCCGGGCACAGGATGCGCTGGCGCAGCCCCGATTCCAGTCCATCGACGGCAGTCGTCCATTCCCGCTGGAAATCATCACCGAGTTGATGTTCGACAAGGCGGGCTTCCTCTGGATCGGCACCCGCGAGGGCTTGCTGCTCAACGATGGGCAGCGCTTTCGCCGGTTTCAGCACGAAGCACAAAACCCGGACTCGATTTCAAGCAACGGCATCCGCGGCATTTTCGAGGACAGCCGCGGCCGCCTGTGGATCAACACCATCAGCGGCGGCTTGAACCAACTGGATCGCTCCACCTGGAAATTCCGCAGTTGGCGACATCAGCACAATGATCCTGAAAGCCTGATCCACGACGGCGTTTTCACCCTTGCCGAAGCGCAGGATGGCCGCCTTTGGGTGGGTACCCAGGCCGGCCTCGACCTGTTCGATCCGGACAGCGGGCAATTCACCCGTACGGTGCTTGCAACCGGCGGTGAATTCGTCATTGCCCTGCATCGGGATCGCCATGATCGGCTATGGGTGGCCACGCTCGGCCAGGGCCTGTTTCGCGAACGCGAGGACCGCAGCGGCTTTGATTCCATTCCCTTCGCCGATCCACCGGCACAGCTGGATGTGTTCTCCATTGCCGAAGATGCCGCCGGTGACATCTGGGTCGGTGCACGCTTCGGACTGTATCGCGTCGATCAGGCAACGCAGCGACTGCTTGACGCCACGCCGAACCTGCATGCAAGCGAACGCATCAACAACATCACCGCGCTGTTGCCGGATGCCGACGGCAGCCTCTGGCTTGGAACCTTCGGCATGGGCCTGTTCCATAAACCCGCAAACAGCCAGGTCATTCAAGAGGTGCCGCTCGCGGTGTTGGCCACGGGCGCAAAAAACATCGACTCCGGCGCGCTGGCCTTCGCACCCGACGGCATCCTGTTCGTTGGCACCTTCGGCGCAGGCTTGCTTCGCGCCAGCCCGCAACTTGCCGGCCTTCGTGTGTGGTCGGAGAAAAGCGCCGAACATCCCGGCCTTGCCAATCCGGATGTCTACATCCTGCGCAATGGCACAGAATTCGCCGGCATGGACAAATTGCTAGTCGGCAGCTTTGGTGGCGGCATCGACCTGATCGATCCTGCGCAAGGCAGTGTCGAACATATGCCCTTGCCAGGCGATGATGCGTTCAATCTGCGACTGGGCGGCATTACCGATCTGCTGGTCGCCCAAGATGGCGTGCTGTGGGCAACAACCAATGAAGGCGTGTATCGCTGGGATCGTGCGCATGATGCATTTCATTACTTTGCGCCGGAGCAGGCCAACGCGGGCTCATCGATACCCGAATACAGTTTCGCCTTGCTTGAGGATCACCAGAATCGCATCTGGGTCGGCAGCGCCGGCGGCGGACTCTTTCTTTACCGCAATGAAGATGATTCATTCCGCAACTTCATGCCGACACGCGGCGAGCCGGGATCATTGCCCAACGACTTCGTCACCGTGCTGCTTGAGGATCGCCGCAATCGCCTGTGGGTCGGCACGCGCTCGGGCGGCATTGGCGTGTGCACCTACGCGGACAATCTTCATTGCCAGTCGATTGCCACCGGCCTCGGGAAAACCCAAGTCAGTCATGACCACATCACCTCCCTGCTCGAAGACGGGGATGGCTCGATCTGGGCGGGAACCCATGGCGGCGGACTCAACCATGTGCATTTGGACGCCAGCGGTGCGGTGGAGTCGGTCGACCACTGGACGCGCAACAACGGTCTCGTCGATGACAATGTGATGGCCATGGTGCATGCGCCGGATGGAGCCCTGTGGTTTTCAAACCACGGCGGCTTGTCGCGGCTCGATGCACAAACGGGCGCACTGACCAACCTGACCCCGGCCGATGGCTTGCCCACGGCCATCTTCAATCCCAAGGCCGCCATGCGCGCCGGTGATCGCCTGTACTTTGGATCCGCCAAGGGCGTGGTCGCCATCGATCCACTCGGGCCGCTTCCGCATCGTCCTGCGCCAGCAACCGTGATCACGGCAATTTCCGGACTGGATGCGTCGCAATCTCCGATGCGCCCCGCCTGGCAACTGGATTCCTTGCGCGTTTCCTGGCGCAGCCCGCTCGCTTTTGATCTGGCCGTGCTGGGCTACGGCGGGGGCCAGCCACGCTTCCAGTACCGGCTGCACTCCGCAGACGCATGGACGGACCTCGGCGATCACGGCCAGCTCACCTTGCATGCGCTCGAGCCCGGCGCCTACCAACTCGATGTGCGCGGGCGACTCGGCGGCAAGGACTGGACGCTGGCCAAGCCACTTGCCCTGGAAGTGGTACCGCCCTGGTGGCGCAGGAGTTCCGTGCAGGTCGGTGCGGCCTTGCTGTTGCTTGCTTCGCTGATCGGAGCCTTCTGGTGGCGGATGCGCGAACTGGAATCCCGCCACTCCGAACTGAAGCACCTGCACGGCCTGCGTGAACAGGCGCTTGCCGAAGCAAAGGCCAGCAGCCAGCGCCTGGGCGAAGCCTTCGCCATGCTCCGGCGCATGACCATGCGCCTGGAAGCGGCCAAGGAAAAGGAACGCACCCACCTCGCACGCGAACTGCACGATGAATTTGGCCAGGCCCTGACCACGGCCAAAATCAATCTTGGCCTTGCCGTGCAGCAGGCGCCCGCGGAAACCAGCCTGGCGAGAACCCGCGACGCGATTGCAGTCATCGACCCTCTGATCGGGCAGGTGCGCGCACTGTCACTGGACCTGCGCCCGCCATTGCTGGATGAGTTGGGCCTGCTCCCCGCACTCGAAGGCTACCTGCATGGCGTTGCCGGTCGCGGCGGATTGCAGTTGAAGCTGAGGTTCGACCCGGCATTGGCACTGGCCGCAAACGCGAATGACATCACCATCTTCCGCATCGTCCAGGAAGCCGTCACCAACGTGGTGCGCCATGCGCAGGCGAAGAATCTCGAAGTCGAAATTGCCGCGGAGGCAGACGGCATAACGGTTCGCGTGCGCGACGACGGGCGCGGCTTCGACGCAGCCGCCACCCTCGCCAGCAGCGGTTCCGGCCTCGGCCTGTTCGGCATGCGCGAACGCATCCATGACCTCGGCGGTGAGTGGTCCGTCGAATCACGCGTGGGCTTTGGTACGCTGGTCACCGCATTCATCCCCGGTCGGATTCCAACGGAAGCCTGACATGGCCATTCGCGTGATCCTTGCCGATGACCACCAGCTCGTGCGCGCGGGCCTGCGCGCCCTGCTGCAATCCTTTGCCGATGTCGAAGTGCTGGCCGAATGCAGCGACGGCCACGAGGCACTGGCGCAGGTCACGCAGCTCAAGCCGGACATCCTCATGCTCGACATCAGCATGCCGGGCATGAACGGCCTGGAAGTCGCCCGCCGCATTCCCGACATCAGTCCTTCGACGCGCATCCTGGTGTTGTCCATGCACGTGGGACCGGAATATGTGGCACAGGCGATGCGCGCGGGAATCGCCGGCTATCTGGTCAAGGATGCCGCCGTTGACGAGCTGCGCAGCGCGCTGGACACTTTGGCAATGGGTCGAACCTATCTCAGCCCGGTGATTTCCGAAACCATGCTGCATGGTTTCCTGCGCACCGGAAAATCGCCCGTCGAGGCTGGAGCCGAACTCGACAGGCTGACCGCCCGCCAGCGCGAAATCCTGCAACTCATCGCCGAAGGCCACGGCACCCGCGACATTGCCGCGCGCCTCGGCCTCAGCGTGAAAACCGTCGAAAGTCATCGCAGCCAGTTGATGGATCGGCTCGACATCCACGACGTCCCCGGCCTGGTGCGTTTTGCGGTGCGCACCGGCCTGGTGTCCAGCGACTGAGAACGATTTCCATACGTTGGCGCACTCAGGGATTCCCCTAGTCGGCCACCGGGGATTTCCCAATGGTGCGCACCGACCACGAGCCCTAACGTGCGGCAGCCTCCCATCCGGGCGGCGCCTTCGTGACCAACCTCGTGGGGACCTTCATGACCTTTTCCAACGCGTGCAAGCGGCTGTCGATGACGGCTGTGGTCGCACTGGCGATGGCACTCAGTCCATTTGCCAGCGCCCAGAACAAACCCGTCCGCCAGAACCTCGTTCAACTCATCGCCAGTTCGCAAAGCATCGTTGCCGGCACCGTGACCACGGTGAGCGACGGTGTTGATTCCAACGGCCTTCCCTACACGGAAGTCACCCTGCAAGTCGGCGCCAGCCCCAAGGGCAGCATCAAGCAAGGCGCCTACACCTTCCGCCAGTTCGGCCTGATCAAGCCGCGCACGCTGCCCAACGGCAAGCGCATGCTGATGGTGACGCCGGAGCAATTCCCGCAGTGGCGTGAAGATGAATACGTGGTGGCCTTCCTTTACCACCCGGCATCCAAGACCGGTTTGCAGACCACCGCAGGCCTGGCCCAGGGCAAGCTGGTCAAGGTCAACGACACGCTGGTCAATGCCTACGACAACCTCGGCCTGTTCGACAACATTTCCGCCAGCGCTGGCGTGCTGTCCAGCGAGGAGCAAGCCCTGCTCGGCTCCACGGGCGCGGTCAAGGCCGACACCCTGCTTGGCCTGATCCACCACATCGTCTCGGACAAGCTGGTCGAGCGGGGAGCCATTCGATGAACATCAATCTCAAGCTTTCCACCCTGATCGGCCTGGCCCTGGCCGGCACGTCGGCCCACGCCTCCGGCCCGCTCATCATCAGCGACGAGACCGGCGTGCTCAAACCCGTGGTGTGGGTGACCAGCAACGGCCCGATCCCCGTGTATACCGACGGCGGCGGTGCCTTCACCTACGATTTCGACGGCGTCACCCCGTTCATCACGCTGGAGCGCGCCAACCAGATCACGGCGGAATCCTTCCTGCAATGGAGCCAGGTGCCGACCTCGACTTTCGCGGCCACCATCCAGGGCACCATCGCCGGGGAAACCGGCGTGGCCGATGTCACCAGCGCCAACATCGACCAATTCATCGGCGTGGAGAACGGGCCCGGTTTCTGGGTCATCTACGACACCGACGGCAGCATCATGGAAGACTTCTTCGGCGTCCCCAACACCGCCGTGCTCGGTATTTCCACGCCTGAATACGGCGATGGCAATGGCCATATCACCGAGTCGTGGACCGTGATGAACGGTTGGGCGGTGGATGCCAGCGACACCGGCACCGAAGGCCCGGTCGATCCGGACCGTATTTCACGCGGCGACTTCGACACCTTTGTTCCCCGCGGCTCCAACTACGCGGGCGTGTTCACCCATGAAATCGGCCATGCGATCAATCTGTCGCACTCGCAGACCAACGGCCAGATGGCGTACCAGAGCTACACCTATGCACCGCTGTATCCGGGAGCACCGGGATGCGTCGAGCCGCTCTACAGCTATACCGATTTCTCGGCCGACCCGGCGGACATGATCGATGCAGCCAGTATCGAAACCATGTTCCCCTTCATCGACTCAAGCGGAATTGGTGGAGCTGAGCAATCGACCGTCAATATCAGTGATGACGTGATCGGCATTTCCAACCTGTACCCGACTGCCGATTACCTGGCCAATACCGGCTCGATCAGCGGCGTGTTGCGTCTCAAGGATGGCGTGACCCAGTACAGCGGCATCAACGTGATTGCGCGCAACGTCGCCAATCCGTACTTTGATGCGGTTTCCGACATGACCGGCAGCGCCACCCAGGGCCAGCTCGGTCCGGACGGTCGCTTCACCATCCGCGGCCTGACCCCCGGTGCCAGCTATCAGCTCTACATCGAGGAAATCATCGCCGGCGGTTACCCGACCACGCCACAGCCGCTGGTTTCGGAAGGTGAATACTGGAATACGGCAGAAGCGAGCAATCCGATCACCGACGCGAAATGTGACGCGACTTCGATCGTGGCAACGGCTGCCGCCACGGGCACCGCCGACATCACCTTCAACGGCTTTGCCGACGGCATCCAGTTCACGCCGATCGTTTCCGCCTTCCTGAGTTCGCTGTCCACCGACGGCAGCCGCGCTGGCGGCTCCGCCGACGGTGGCCTGGTGGCCATCCGCTGGGACAAGCTCACCGGCCTGGAAGTCCTGCCGGAGGGCATGGGCACAAACAACGGCAACATCGACGGCCCGGGTACGCGCATGGCGATCCAGCACGATCCGGATGGCAACGGCATTGCCGGACCTGCGATCTGGAACGAGAACGGCGCAATCCAGAACCTGGGTGACCTCAATGGCGATACCTGCGGCGGCGATAGCCAATCGGGTACCGACAGCGCCATCGCCTGGGGCATGGACCGTTCCGCCAGCAAGGTGGTGGGCCTAGGCTACATCGATCGCGACGTCAATGGCTCGTGCGGCGGCGGATACGACGAAATCGTGCCCTTCATCTGGGACAGCACGGGTGGCATGCGCGAGTTGCAGCACGATCCAGACCAACCCTGGACGCGGGCCAACACGGTATCCGGCAATGGCCGCGTGGTGCTGGGAGTTTCCAACTTCCAGAACGCCTGGGCCTGGGTGGATGAAGGTGCGCAGATCGACCTGACTGCCCTGACCGGCGCACAGGATGCCAACGCAGTGAACTTCGATGGCAGCGTGGTGGCGGTCAGTGGATTCGACGAGGACACCTATCGCAACACCGGCATCCTGGCGTGGAATCCCTGGCTGGGCACCGGCCCGAATTCGCTCACCAACATCGACAGCCTGCGCTACTGCGTGGACCTGCCCTACCTGAGCTTCTTCGGCGACAACCTGTGCGAAACCATGACTGCCGAGGAGGTCTATGACATGGCTGGCTCGGTTCCGGTCGATGTGTTCAGCGTCAATGATGCCGGTACCGTCATGGTCGGACGCGCCGGCAGTTTCTTCACCGGAACCTACGGTGCGCTGTGGGTCAAGGACATCGGTTGGACCGTAGTCGCCGACTTCCTGCGCCGCCAGGGCGTGGTTGAAGCGTCCAGTACGCCGATCGACAATCCGTTTGCCGTCAGCGGCGTGGGCGACACGATCATGGGTGGCATCGCCGGCTACAGCTTTACCTGGATGATCGACCTGCACCAGGTGTACGCCTGCAAGAACGGCCAATCCATCCGCACCACCTTCCCGGACGGACTGCGCGCCGAAGTCATCAACGGCGCCGAAGCGGGTCGTTGCGAATTCATCGACTGATTCGGGGTTGTTCAGATGTGAAACAGGAGGCGGGGGAAACCCCGCCTCTTTTTTTGCGCGCACCGTCGGCAGGCAGACGAGGCCATTCAGGTACGCCACATCCCATGTCGGTTCCGCAGCAAAGCTGCTTGAACCGACCTACCCACGCAAACACATTCCGGCGATGGCACAGGATCGCAGGTCGGCTCAAAGCCGAAGGCTGAAGCCGACTCCATCACTCGTTCGCTAACCGTAGGTCGGCTCAAAGCCGAAGGCTGGAGCCGACAACATCGCTTCTTCGCTGGTGCGGCTTGAAGCCCGCGAAACAAGCCGGAAATGCCCAATCCGCGTTACCATTCCGCCTTTGCCCAAACCCAAAACCCATGAGCGCCAAACCCCTCAAGGTTGCCCTGCTCCAGGAAACCGACCGCGGCAGCGTCAGCGCCAATCTCGATGCCATCGAGGCTGGCCTGCGCAAGTCAGCGGCCGCAGGCGTGCAACTGGTGCTGTTGCAGGAGCTGCACAACGGCCCCTACTTCTGCCAGCACGAAAGTGTCGACGAGTTTGATCGCGCCGAATCCATTCCCGGTCCGAGCACGCAACGCCTGGGCGCATTGGCGGCCGAACTGAAACTTGTGCTGGTGTGCTCGCTGTTCGAGCGCCGCGCCGCCGGCCTCTACCACAACACCGCCGTCGTGTTTGATCGCTCTGCGCAGATTGCCGGGGTCTATCGCAAGATGCACATCCCCGACGATCCGGCGTTTTATGAAAAGTTCTACTTCACGCCGGGTGACCTTGGCTTCGAACCGGTGCAGACCTCGGTCGGCCGACTTGGCGTTCTGGTGTGCTGGGATCAGTGGTATCCGGAAGCCGCACGCCTGATGGCGCTGGCCGGTGCCGATCTGCTGCTCTATCCCACCGCGATCGGCTGGGATCCGGCTGACGATGCCGCCGAAAAGGAACGCCAGCGCGATGCCTGGATCACGGTGCAACGTGGCCACGCGGTGGCGAACGGTCTGCCGGTGCTGGTTGCCAATCGCACCGGCTTCGAAGCCGCGCCCGACGGTGGCCGCGGTATCCAGTTCTGGGGTTCCAGTTTCGTGGCCGGCCCGCAGGGCGAACTCCTCGCCCGCGCCAGCGAAGGCGAGCGCGAACTGTTGATTGCCGATGTCGATCTGGCACGCAGCGAATCCGTTCGCCGCATCTGGCCTTTCCTGCGTGATCGCCGCATCGATGCCTACGCCGACCTGCTCAAACGGTACCGCGATTGAATCCGGATTCCATGCAAGCCCACGAAGACACAACGTCTCCGCCGGCAGGCGGCAGCGAGCTGCTGGCCGCACAGCCAATCGCGCGCATCACCCGAGACGGCGTGGAGTTCGTGCTGCTTGGAACCGCGCATGTCTCGCGTGCCAGCGTCGAGGCCGTGCGCGAAATGCTGGCTACGGAATCCTTCGATGCCGTGGCGGTGGAATTGTGCGAGCCGCGCTACAAGTCGATGCGTGATCCCGAGTCGTTCCGCAACATGGACCTGTTCCAGATCATCCGCCAGGGCAAGGCTGGCCTGGTTGCGGCAAACCTTGCCTTGTCCGCGTTCCAGCGCCGTCTTGCCGAGCAGTTCGGCATTGAACCCGGCGCGGAAATGAAAGCCGCCATCGACGGTGCCGAGCAACGCTCGCTGCCGGTGTGGTTGATCGACCGCGAAGTCGGCATCACCTTGAAGCGCGCAATCCGCAGCGTCGGATTCCTCGAACGCATGGGCATCGTCGGCGGCCTCGCCGCCAGCCTGGTCACGCGCGACGATGTCGAGGAAAGCGAGATCGAAAAACTCAAGGAAGGCGACATGCTGGGCAGCATGTTCAACGAGTTTGCCAAGGAGTCCCCACCGCTGTTCGAGGCGCTGATCGCCGAGCGCGATCGTTACATGACCGCGCGGCTGCGCGAGGAATCCATCGACGCCGGCGCAGCGGGAACTCCACCCAAGCGCGTGCTCGCAGTAATCGGCGCCGGTCATCTGGCCGGTATCCGTCAGGCATTGGAAACGCAGGACAGTCCACCGCAGGAACTTCAACAGGGTCTTGCGCAATTGCCACCGGGCTCCCCCTGGCCACGCCGCATCGGCCTTGGCCTGTTCATCGCCATCGCCGTGGCCATTGCCGTCCTGTTCTACCGCGGCACCGAGTTCGGCGCCGATGCACTGTGGGTGTGGATCCTGTGCACCGGCGTTGGCGCGGCCATCGGCACCTTTGCCGCAGGCGGTCATCCCTTGAGTGCGCTGACCGCTTTTGTCGTCGCCCCGCTGAAACCGTTTCGACCCGGCGTGCCGGTGGGTGCTGCCAGCGCCGGCGTCGAAGTGTGGATGCACCGGCCGCGGGTGGCCGACTTCGACAGCCTGCGCGACGACGTGATCCACTGGACCGGCTGGTGGAAGAACCGCATCTCGCGCACCCTGCTGGTTTTCGTCCTGACCAACCTGGGCATGACCCTGGGTGTGTGGATTGCCGGCTTCCAGATCTTCAAGTCCCTGCTCTGAGTCCAAACGAAAAATCATGAGTTCTCGATGAGCCTACTGCGCATCTTCAGCAAACCCCACTGGCAATCCAAAGACCCCTCTGTTCGCCGCGACGCAGTCGGCAGGGACGATGACCCCGCCCTGCTCTCGCGCTTGCCGTCGCTGGCTCGCGAAGACGAAGACGGCGGCGTGCGCCTTGCCGCGCTCAAACGTTTGGCTGATCCGGGCCTGTGCCAGACAGCCGCTCACGACGATGCCGACCCCGCCGTACGCAAGTCCGCAGCACTGCTGTTGCTCGAACTGCTCTCAGGCACCCATGCCAAGGCACCTTCGCTGAGCGATCGCATGCGCCTGCTGCGCGCCCAGGATGAGCAAAAGCTGCTTGAGCACGTCGCGCTCAATGCACCGGAAGCCGAATTGCGCCTGACCGCATTGCAGCGGGTCGAACGCATGCCATTCGTTCTTGATCGCGTGACTGCCGACGCCGATTCCGGCGTGCGCCTGGCGGCACTCGGGCGAATCGACGACGAACGCCAACTTGAACGCATCAGCGAACGCTCGCGCAAGTCGGACAAGGCCATCAGCCGCCTCGCTGCCGAGCGCGCGCAGGCCATGCGCATCGAACGTGGCGATGCAAACGCCATCACCACGCATGCGCGCGATCTGTGCGAACAGTTCGAACGCCTGCTGCGTGAAGGCGGGCACGACGAAGCCGCGGAAACCCTTTGCGCAGCATGGGCCCGGATTGCCGACCGTGCACCGGCCAACCTGACTGCACGATTCCAGAATGCACGCGATCTCAATGAGCGCAGCCGCGATCCGCTGCAGCTTGCCAGATTGCGCCAGCAGGCCTCTGATCGCGCCGAGTTCAAGAGTCGCTTGGAAGACCTGGAACGCCAACTGCACCAGCCCGATCCTTCCTCGTACGCGGACCTGCAGCAGGGCTTTGCCCAACTCGAAGAACTGCATGCACGCATTGCCGATGGCGATGAAATCTCCACGGCCGGCCTGTCCACCCGTTTTGCGCGCGTTGGCGCGCAGATTTCCGCATTGGCACCGGTGATCGAGGAATCGGCCGAACCAAATCCGACACCCGCTCGGACATCGGAATCCCAGGCGGCAGCACGCGAGGCATCCAGGGTCGCCGCACGGCACACCAGGGAAGTCGAGCAGAAACAGATGGCGGAGCGTTTGCAAGTCGTGATCGAGGCTGCCGCGAAAGCCATTGAAGGCGGTCACAGCGCAGCCGCACATGCAGCGCATGCCGAAATCGCGCAACTACGCAGGAAGATGCAGGCGATTCCAGCCAGCTTGCGCGAGGCCCTCGCCGATGTTGAAAGCGAGTACGCGCGCATCCGCCAGTGGCAGGACTGGGGTGATCGCAATCGTCGAGCGCAATTGCTGGAGGAAATGGAAAGGCTGCCAGCCGCCGGCTTGCATCCGGACGCCTTGAGTACCCGCGTACGGGAAATGCAAACGGAATGGGCCAACCTGAACCGCATTGAAGGTGGCAAAGCGGCTGCGAACACCGGCATGGAAGCGCGCTTCCACGCCTTGTGCCGGGATGCGTTCAAGGCGGCCAAGCCCTACTTCGAGAAGCGCGCCGAGCTTCGCAAGCAGGGCAGCGGGCAGGTAACCGAGTTCATCGCGCAAGCGGGAACGGCCCTGCGGGATGAAAACCTCACCGCAAAGGATGCGCTTCGCATTCGTCACGACACCGCGCAGGCCTTGCATGGCCTTGATCGCGTGGATCCGCGCGAGCGCAAGCTGCTGGCCGCAGAACTCAAGCAGATACTCGCTGCCGTCGACCAACGCATCAAGGCTGCGAATGTGCAGATCGAGAACGACAAGGACGCCCTGATCACGAAGGCAGTCGCCCTTGCAGAGTTGGACGACACCCGTCAGGCGATTGCCCAGGCACGCGAACTGCAAAAGCGTTGGCAAGCTTCAGGCAATGGCCGCAGAAATCGCGACCAGGCACAGTGGAAAGCTTTCCGCTCTGCCATCGATGCGGTCTTTGCGCGTGCCGACAATGAACGCGCCGAACTCGTTGCAAGACAGCAGCAGGCCCAGGATGCCGCCGCTCGCCTGTGCAGCGAACTGGAAACCTTGATTGCCGCCGACAACGAACCGGAACGCTCGGCGGTGCATGCCCTGGAAGCGCAATGGCGAGAGCTGGGCTGCTCCGACTCGGCACTGCGAAAGCGCTTCCAGTCTGCACAGGAGGCCTTGCAGCGCCGCAGTGTCGAGCGCAAGCGGCGTGAACGTCGCGCGCAATTCGATGACTGGCTGGCCCACTATTGCCTGTGCCGGCGCCTGGAACAGGCCGAGATCGGAGTTGATGGTTTTGTCGCCGAGCGCGAACAGCTGCCGCCATTGCGCCTGCACACCGACGCCATGCAGGCGCGCATCCAACCCTGGCTCGATGGGCAACGTGCCGAATCCGCAGCCCCCTCAGCACTGCGCGACTGCGTGCTCGAGCTGGAAAGCCTGGCCGGCATCGAGCCTCCCGAAGTGGACCGCCAGCGGCGCATGGATCTGCAGATGGAAAAGCTCTCGGCACGCATGCGCGGCCAGCAGGCCGTTGCAGCGGAACAGGCGCTGCAATCCCTGCTCTCGGACTGGTTGCAGTTGGGCACACCCGATGCCTCCAGCCAATCGCTGGATTCGCGTTTCCAGACGGCGGTTGTTGGGGTTCTGGATACCCTGGGCTGAGGCCGTTTCAATAATCCAATTGCTGTTGTTGCAGGAGCCCCCAATAGGGGCTAAACACCCCTTCGTCGGGCTCAGGACAGGCTTCATGCGCTTGCCCTTGTTTCGGGGCGATGCATTTTTGCCATTCCGCAGAAAAGCATCGACCCTGAAGGGTCTCCTACATGAGCCACTTTGCCTGCCTGGCCGATGGCTTGACGCATCGACCCTGAAGGGCCTCCTGCATGAGCCGATTTGTTGTTGCAGGAGTCCCCAACAGGGGATAAATGCCTTCAGGCACGATCTCGATTCGCCCACAGCGGCCTTGAACTTCAACGCCGGTAGGCGATCTCGACCCGTTCGCGCTTCCAGTCCTGTTTGGCCGATGGCTCGAAGTACAGAATCCGACTTGTTGCGTCCCAATCAAACGGGTTTCCCGTCAGTGGATTCCCCAGTGTGGAATCCTGCAACGCCATGACGGATGCCAGCGATTCCGCCGGGACGCCCGACTCGAGAGCCATGCGCTTGAGCACGATCATGCGCCGCAGCGCTTCGCGATCATGCTCACGTTTACTCCAGTCAAAGGATGGCGTGCCGATCGAGGCCAGCACGCGCCCGGTGAAGTTGTAGGACAACTGGGACAGCAACGCACCGACATCATCGAACTGCGGAAACAGGCCTTGCATGATGCGCCCTGCGTCCGCTGCGACTTCTTCATGGTCACTGGGCGAGGCTTCAAGAACCCGCAAAATCTGCTCGCAATTGATTGCCTGCAGATTGAATGTGGCCTGTGGTGCGAAGCTGGCGGACGTTGTCAAGGATTCAAGACACCCTTCGCTGGCGGAATCGGTCACGCACCGCCAGAGCACCGTTCCAAGGCCCGGATCAAGGTCCGCCATGCCGTTGCGGAAAAGCAGGTACTGATCGGCCACGGCGCGCTGCCACTGCACCGGCCCTGATGCCGGTTTGAGCACGCGATCCAGCAGCAGCCCGTGACGAGTGATTTGTTCTTGCCCTGCCCGATCCAGCCATGCATTGGCAATCCAGTAGGCGCGCTCGATCAACGCGCCGGAAAAAAGCACGGTGAACAGATCCTGCGGTTGCGCACGAACGCGTTGCCAGAATTCGACGGAACCGGCCAGCTTCTGCAGTGAGGCGTCCACACCGGCATCGGATGCGGATGCCTGGGCCTCGGCCAGATCCAGCGCAAGCAGATCAAGCTGCGCGGCAAGGATTCCCCAATCCAGCATGGGCGTATCTACGCGCTGTTGGTAGCGGGCTTGCCATTCCGGCAGTTGCATCAGGGCATCCAAGCGCGTCAGCAGCACCGCATTGGCCTGCTGGAAGCCCCTCAGCCGGGTCGCGCGATCCAGCGCCCACTGCAGGCAATCCACGTCACGCTTGGGACAGTGGCGGTCATCGATGGGAGGTTTTGGATCCGGCCAGATCGTGACATGCGCATCCTCTGGCTGGGAAGACTCGATAGCGGGCTCGCTGGAATCGGCCAGGGACCGAATCGGGGTGGCGTTGAATGCGTCCACCTTCCTGCGTCCCCACTCCGCGGTACTCACGCCGTCGGGTGCACCCAGGCCGACCATCGCCAACCAGGCGTTGTCGGCATCGGCAACCTTGCGATCCGGCATGTTCTCGAATTTGAGCGCAAGCTCGGAAGGCGCTTCATCGATCCGGTTGTAGACGACAAAACAGACAACCGGAACCAACAGCACCAGAAAAATCCAGAAGAAAACGCGCAGCACGCGCCGCCACCAGGGTCGAACAGGTCCCTTTGCGATTTCCGCCTGCATGTCGCCTCCCCAATACCGGAGGCGACCATGATAGCCGGTGCGGCGTCTGCCGCACCGGCTTTGGCTAGTTACAGAGTCGGCGGATCGAACCCGTCAACGAAGATGATGTCGTTGTTACCCGCCACACAGGACTGCACGGTAACGTCATCCAGGTAGAAACCATCGGGCACACGTCCGACCGACGAATCCGAGCCCAGACGGAAGCGGAATGACACGTTCTGTCCGGCATAGGCATCGAGGCTGACCACGTAACGGGTCCAGTCCTGCGGATCACCACACCAGGCACTCAGGTTGCTCAATGGATTGCCGCTGTTGGCAACGGGTCCGGTATAGGGCCCTATCAGGAGCTCCGCGCCTCCCATTTGCGTCCAGCTGGTGCCGCCATTCGTGGAGATTTCCAAAATGGTGCCATCCCAGCACCCGCCAGTGCGGTCTTCCAGGGTCTGGTGATTCCAGAACAAGAGGTTCAACGGGATCTGTCCGGTAGGCAGGGCAATCACCGGCGACACCAGTCGCTGATCGGAAACCGAGGGCAGATCCTGCGCCAGGAACGCCTTGACTCCGCTGTGCGTGCGCGCGCCGGATTCAGCCCATGTGTTCTGCGTTCCGGAGCTTGTCCAGGCCGAATTGTCGCCTTCGAAATCCGTGCTGTACACCGCGGTCGCGGTGGAGCCCGCCGAGCAGTCACCCGGCAGCGGCACCGTGGTGAAGCTGAAGGTGCCGGCGTTCGGCCCCACGCCACAGGTGTTGTCTGCGCGCACGCGCCAGTAGAACGTGCTGTTGGACGGCAGATCAAGCGACGGCGTGTGACTGCTGCCGGTGACGGTGGCGGTGTAGGTCAAGGGTGGCGCGAATGTTGGTTCGTCATCCACTTCCAGCACATAGTTCACGCCTTGGCTGGCTGCATTCCAGGTAAACGTGGGACGCACGGCCACATTGGTTGCCGCGTTGGCCGGAGCAGTCAGCACAGGTGCATCCGGCGCGGCGGTAAACACACTCAGGCCCAGCGCCGTGTTCTGCACGATATTGCTTGGGCTGCTGGTGCCGGTGACGCTTATCACCGAGCTGCCCGCAGCCACGCCGGTTGTGCTCACTGTCACTGTGCTGCTGCCGGGCGGCGTCACCGGATTGGTACCGAAGCTCACCACCGAGTTGGCCGGATTGCCGGAGGCGGACAGGGTCACCGGTTCGGCAAAGCCCGAGAACTGGTTGACATTGATGGTGTAGTTCGCGCTCGCCGGTGAACACACCGAAGCACTGGCGTTGTCGGCCACCAGCAGGAAGTCCGTGCCGACCAGGGTACGGTCGCCGTAGACATCCGGCGTCGTGCCGCGGTCATCCGACCACAGGTAATGGGCACGCCCTTCCTCGTCCTGCAATTGTTGGTCGTAGTCGCCGTGGTAGCAGGTGGCCAAGCTGGAATCCAGAACGACCGCGCTGGAGACGTCGGACAGGCGAACACTGGCTTGCGTCCAGGTTGCACCATTGCTGAACGACGTACGCGAGTAATAGTCGAGCAGCAGGTTGTTCGGATCATTTTGCTTGCTGTAATAACCAATCGTGACCTGGCCCGCGGAACCGACCGCAATGGTCGGCTGGTATTGATCGGTCAGGGTGGCATCGTCGTTGATCTTGACCTCGGCGTCCCAGGTGTTGCTGCTTGCATTGAACCGGCGGTAGTACACATCGATCACATCACCCGTGTTGAACCCATCCGGGTCGTAGCTGTAGACGGTGTGCAAGTAGCCATTGCGGAAAACGATCTGTGGCGACGGCAACAGGCGGATATTGCCCTTGATCGCCGGACGGCCACAGGTGCCCGTAGCCGCGGAATCCCGCGGATTGACCTTATTGGTCATGGCCGGAGTCAGGGCGGTGTAGCTGACTCCACCATCCGTTGACCGATATATCGGCACTTCCAGGTTGCCGGTTGGATAGCCCGGGCTGAGCCACTGCAACCAGGTCACGTACACATCGCCATTGGGTGCTACCGATGGCCAGGCACCCTGCACTGCCGCCCCGCTGGGGCTGACTGCCAATTGTGTCGACCAGCTCGCACCGGCATTGGTCGAATAGATGCTGTGGATGCGACTGCCCGCACCAAAGTCGACCCAGACAATGTAGATACGTCCATAGAACGGGCTGGCCGGGTCGTTGTCGATGGCCATGATTTCCTTGTCATCGCTGCCACTGGCGATCTGGCTCACGAAAACGAAGCTCTGGCAATCATCATCGGAGCGATACAGGCCCAAACCGCCGTTGCGCAAGGCCGCGTAGTAGAACTTGCCATCCAGGCGGCGCCAGACCAGGCTGGGGTCACCGCTGTCATCGTTGCTCAAGGCGCCGCGATCATCCCAGGTGAGGCCACCATCGGTGGATCGGGAATAACCGGAAAAGCCCGCGCCTTGGGTCACGCCGTGATAGGAATCGTTGTAGGCGGCACACAGCGTTCCGGTGACCGGGTTGCGCTCGATGGAAGTCTCACTCTGGGTTCGCGTCGATCCCGTATCCCCTGACGGATTACTGACGTTGAGGTCGGTCACCGGCTCCAGGAAACCGGGAATCCAGGGTGGTTGGGCAAGTGCCTCGGGCTCGGATTCGACCTGGCCGATGAAATCGGCCTCGCGCGAACAGGCCTTGGCCAGGAAGTGCAGCAAGCCGTCCATTCGTTGCGCCAGCTTGGGATCATCCAGGCGGGCACAGTCTTCGGCAGTGACGTACTGCGCGGCACGCAGCGAAGCCTTGCGCGCCGCATCCGCGGCATCACCTGCGGATTCCTGGGCATGCACCGCGCTGCCAAGGACCACCATGGACAACAGCCCCAAAACACATCCACCCAATCCCCGTACACCACGTGCACTCCGCTTCACGATTCCTACCCCTTGGATTCCTCCGGAATGGAGGCGCAACCGGTCAACAATATCCGACCGGCGACCTAGTTGCCTAGGTCTTGAGACTGAGTTTCGTCGTTGCAGCGCAGCACGCAACCCGTCGGTGAAGGGTTTGACCTTCAGCCTCCGGAATGTGATACCTCGCGGACACCTTCATGGCCCACGATTCCATGGGCACCGGCAGGGCGTGATGGCGCGCCTGCCGATGCCCAGTCGGCTCATTGCAGCGGCGGCGCTTCACCCGGCAGCCACATGAAGGAGCTAAAACCACCGGCATCATCCAGCAAGGGATCGCTCGCATGGTTGCGGAAGCGCCAGGCCCAGGGGTCCACACCGTTCAGCCCATTGGCCGGGAACCATCCAAACGGATCCACGGAACCGACCCCGGGATTCCGATCCCAGGCATGTCCGGCGAAACTCAACTCGAAGGACTTGCGGAAAGACAAGTTGGTGTTGCGCAGCACACCCAGGTGCAGGTGCTCTCCGGTCGAAGCCCCCGTTGTTCCAATCGAGCCCAGCCAGTCGCCGGTATCCACCAACTCACCACGGCGCACGTAGGTGTTCTGCATGTGGGCATAGTAGGTGGTGAAGATTTCAGCGTAGCGCCCGCTGCCCACCTGGTGACGAACAAACACTTCACGCTGCCATGGATCCATCTGCGCAGGTGCAGACCAGGGAACTTGCCTGGGCACTGCCATCACCACCCGACCCGGCGCCACCGAGGCCGCGAGTCGTGGTGAGCCCACGTCGATATCCATGGCCGGCTCATTGACGCCGGAATTGTCGTAGTTGCACGTTGATGGATTGGCGTCCGGGTCACCGATGCTGCGGTCCCGGCCCTTGTTGTCGATGGCGCAGGAATTGAAGCCGCCATTGGGTTGACCGAACTCGGCGACATCAATTGAAATGTTGAACGGATCATGATTGAAGCTCTGCGTGTTGCCGATGCCGGAGTTGGTGCCGGAATACGGCTGTGAAAACACCTGCAACTGCTGTGGGGTGACAGTAAAGATGCAATTGCTGCGTCCCGCGGTATCCGCAAATGCCGTGTCGATGGGCTGCGTTCCCGTGCCCGGCCGCAGGGTGACAAAGCCGCCACTGCAGGTGCCGATCACCCAATTGACGCCTGACAGTGAGTACAAGCCGGATCGTTCGACAATCAAATTGGGGTTGTCATCGAGATAGACCTGGCAAGGGTCACTACCGCTGCCCTGAGGCAACACCCCATAGCTGCCATTGGACGGATTGCGCACGCTGCAATAGTGTCCGTAGCCCGCAGGCTCCGTGATGGCAGGAACTCCCGCCAGATAACCGTCGATTCCGTCGAAATCGAAATCCGCATTGAACAGGCTCTCGCCTACCAGCGACGCCACTACCGGAGCGATCGGCCCCTGTTCGTCGAGAATTCCATCGCCATCGTGATCGTACTGATACCGCTGATAGCGGGCACGGTCGGCAATGAACAGGATGTTGCCCTTGTACCAGGTGGCGTCCACCATTTCCTCTGTGGTGCGAAGTCTCTCGGCCTCGCTGACGCTCTGGTTGGCCTCCGCCAGGCTCGGCAGGGTGATGCCGTCACCGGCAAACACCTGCGGACCACTCTCGATCACGCTGCCATTGGATTCCATGCGCAGCACGGCAACGTCTTTCTGCTCGTAGCTCGCAAAGTCGCCAGCGTCCTCGTTGAAATGGGTGCCAAGCAGGTACATGGCGCCATCGTCGCGCACCAGCAAGCGCTGCAGGACGCTTGAGCCGGGGGCGCGGATTTCGCTGGCGTATTGGGAAAACCGGAAGGAACGTTGGCCATCCTGGTCGAACGTGGCATCGAGGGTGCCGTTGGCCTTGATGGCCAGCACGCAGGCCGAATCATCCAGCGCCGGAAAGTTCAGGTTGCACGCGGCCATCAAACGACCGCGTGGCGCATCCCAGACCACATCCGCCAGCGATGGAGTCACTGCAATCTGCGAGTTGTGGTCAACCAGGAGTCGCCCGGAGTTGCCGAAGCCGGAATCAAACGATCCGTTGGAGTTGAAGCGGGCAAATGCCCAGGCCTTTTCGCCAGATGCATTGTTGGCGGAACCTGCTGCAATGATGTCTCCATCGGGCAACACAACCATGCGCGTGCACACGTCAGCCCGAGTTCCCGTTCCACCGAAGTCCACTTCGGCATGTCCATCGCTGCTGAAACCGGTATCCAGGGTGCCGTTGGCGTTGAAGCGCGTGATCAACATGTTGTTGTTGCTGCCACGGGTTACCCAGCCGCATGCCAAAACCTTGTCACCCACCGCGATGGCCTGATTGAGCCAACTGTTGGTATTGGTGAACCCGGCGACATTGGCCAGCGCGAGCTTGCCGTCGCTGGAAAACGAACTGTCGTAGTCACCGTTCTGGCTGAGGCGAACCAGGAACCCGCTCAGGCCGCCATCACGGGTACCCCATCCTGCAATCACTGCCTTGCCATCGGTATCGGCATCGATGGATGTGCAGGTGTCTGCGTTGATACTGCCCATGTCCGCAGCGACACGGCGTGTGCCTTCCAGATCATCCGGCCCGGTGTAGCTCATGTCGAGCATGCGGGCATTGTTGATGTGCCGGGTTACTGCACAGTCGGAGTTGGAATTTCCGTCCTCACGCCAGGAATTGAGCACGAGCAGCCGATTCTTGTCATCCACCGTAATGCCATAGGCATACTCGTTGATCAGGTGTCGACGGGTGATGTTGACGAACACGCCGCTGGCGCGGTCGGGCCCGAACGCATCCCAGGTTGTCCCAGTGTCGGGTTGCGCCTGCAAGCACGTGGATGCAATCAGCATTGCAAGGACAAGAACGCGCCTGCTGGCCATGATTCAATACTCCTTTTGAGGAAAATGGACTAGCAGGATGTTGAAAAACGTTGGCGAGGCAGCCAGGGCAAGGCGAAAGCAGGCGAAAAAGCGCAGTTTACGGTGGTGCAAATGAGCATTTTGAGCCTGCTTTCAACGCAGCAATGGCAACGCAGCTAGTTTTTCAGCAACCTGCCAGGGTTACATCCGTACACGGGAAAGCGCGCGCACAGGGGCCACGGAGTCCGCGACAACCGGCCGCAGGGCGATCAAACCGCGGTTTCATGCGAAAATCGGCACTCGAGCTGGCCTCAGGACAACAAGCCCATGATCACCGTTCAGGAAGCCCAGGAGCTTCTTCGCAAGGGCCTGCGCCGCGAAGCCGAGGCAGCCTACCGGCAGGTGCTGGAGACCTCTCCCGACAACGTCGAGGCACTCAATATCCTGGGCAACATGGCCTTGAACCGGGGAGATGCCGCACAGGCCTTGCAACTGCTGCAACGCGCTGCACTGGCCGCCCCCAATGATGCAGTCACCCGGCACCGGATTGCGCGGGCACACGATGCCATGGGCAACGTCGATTTCGCGCTTGCCGAGCAGGAACAGGCGGTACGTCTGGATCCGGATTTCAACCTGGCCCGCCTTCATCTGGGCATTGCATTGGAAAACCAGGGCCAAGCAGATCGCGCCCTCCTGCACTACTCGCGCGCGGTGAAGCAGTCGCAAATGCAAGGTCGCTGGCTCGATCCGGCGTCCACACCCGAGGGCATTCGCCCTCTGGTCGAGCATGCCGTGGTGAGCATACGCAATGGCCGCGCGACCATGCTCTACAACCTCATCGAACCATTGATCCAGAAATACGGGCGCGATTCGCTCGCGCGCGTGGATCACTGCCTGCGTGTTCACCTGGACATGGAGCCGGCCGCCTACCCCGACGCACGCCAGCATCCGACCTTTCTCTATTTCCCCGGCCTTCCAACCTCGCCCTACTTTGATCGCAGCTTGTTTCCCTGGATCGAAGCAATGGAATCGCAGACGGAGGCGGTGCTCGCGGAACTGCAAGGCGTGCTACCCGGCGATTCGGGCCGTGAACGCGTTTTTCTTGATCTTGCCGTGGAAGAACAGAACCTGCGCGGCGCGGACAAACCGCCCAGTTGGAATGGCTACTACTTCTATCGACACGGCCAGCGTCGCGCGGAGAATCATGCCAACTGCCCAACAACCAGTGCCGCACTGGAGAAGCTGCCGCTCTCGCGCGTGCCCGAACACGGCCCGGAATGCCTGTTTTCGGTATTCACCGCGGGCACGCACCTGATGATCCATCGTGGCGTCACCAACACACGCGTGGTCGGGCACCTGCCCCTGATCATTCCCAAGGGTGACTGCGCGCTCAATGTCGGCGGCGAACTGCATCGCTGGCAAAAGGGCCGCATCGTCGTGTTCGATGACACCTACGAGCACGAAGCCTGGAACCGCAGCGACGAGACTCGCGTCGTGCTCATCTTCGACTTGTGGAATCCTCATCTCACCGATGTGGAGCGCATCGCCACAAGCGACATCGTCGAAGCCATCGGCGGCATGCGCGAGGCGGCGGACAACGCGGCTTGACTCGCCGCTTAGGGAAGGTCTGAACAAGTATTGTCGCGAGCAAGCTCGCTCCCACCACTGCTTGATTTTGTGGGAGCGAGCTTGCTCGCGACGAATGAGTTCCGTACTTGTTCAGAGTTTCCTTAGGCATGCCGGATTGATGCAAGCGACCCGGAGATTGCTCAGGGCCTTTC
>Ga0208460_10000151_pt1 | contig 51595 bp, 43 predicted proteins | sample AD_STIC10_MetaG_FD_184436 | JGI IMG/M metagenome (GOLD analysis project Ga0208460, IMG submission 184436) | Active sludge microbial communities of municipal wastewater-treating anaerobic digesters from USA - AD_STIC10_MetaG (SPAdes) (version 2) | ecosystem: Engineered > Bioreactor > Anaerobic >... | reverse complement strand
AAGGTTCTTCGCGTTGCATCGAATTAAACCACATACTCCACCGCTTGTGCGGGCCCCCGTCAATTCCTTTGAGTTTCAGTCTTGCGACCGTACTCCCCAGGCGGCGAACTTAACGCGTTAGCTTCGACACTGAGCACCTAAGTGTGCCCAACGTCCAGTTCGCATCGTTTAGGGCGTGGACTACCAGGGTATCTAATCCTGTTTGCTCCCCACGCTTTCGTGCCTCAGCGTCAGTGTTGTCCCAGATGGCCGCCTTCGCCACTGGTGTTCCTCCCGATCTCTACGCATTTCACCGCTACACCGGGAATTCCACCATCCTCTGACACACTCTAGCTCGCCAGTATCCACTGCAGTTCCCAGGTTGAGCCCAGGGCTTTCACAGCAGACTTAACAAACCGCCTACGCACGCTTTACGCCCAGTAATTCCGAGTAACGCTTGCACCCTTCGTATTACCGCGGCTGCTGGCACGAAGTTAGCCGGTGCTTATTCTTTGGGTACCGTCATTCAACCAGGGTATTAACCCGGCCGGTTTCTTCCCCAACAAAAGTGCTTTACAACCCGAAGGCCTTCTTCACACACGCGGCATGGCTGGATCAGGGTTGCCCCCATTGTCCAATATTCCCCACTGCTGCCTCCCGTAGGAGTCTGGACCGTGTCTCAGTTCCAGTGTGGCTGATCATCCTCTCAGACCAGCTACGGATCGTCGCCTTGGTGGGCCTTTACCCCGCCAACTAGCTAATCCGGCATCGGCTCATCTCATCGCGTGAGGCCCGAAGGTCCCCCACTTTCACCCGTAGGTCGTATGCGGTATTAGCGTAAGTTTCCCTACGTTATCCCCCACAACGAGGCAGATTCCGATGCATTCCTCACCCGTCCGCCGCTCGCCGCCATCCGACCACCCGAGGGTGGTCGGACGCGCTGCCGCTCGACTTGCATGTGTTAGGCCTGCCGCCAGCGTTCACTCTGAGCCAGGATCAAACTCTTCAGTTGAACCTGTAGCCGGAAGCGAACTCCCGGCGTGTTTCTGAACGTTTAACCCAAGCATCTCAAACTATGGCTTATAGCTTTTGCTTGATTCTTGCTTGGACGCTCGTATTGCTTTGGACTTGATCATCCACCGCAAGGCGCCCACACAAGATTCCTGCGCACACTGTCAAAGATCATTCAAACCAGCGGGTTTGCACCCGCCACCAGCAACCTTTCGTCGCCAGCGAGCCGCACATAATACAACCATTTTCCAGACCGTCAACACCCCAAACCGGTCTTTTTGTCCCCAACTCGCCAACCCCTCGGGGGCGCGTGTGCTAACCGAGTCGGCGCGAAAAATGTTGAAGGAATTGCGGCAATGTCTGCGACCAGGCGCCGCAGCCCGGCTCCGAGGCACCACGGTCATCAATCTACGGTCGCTGCGGAAGTCCGCCATCTGCCATTGCATGAGCATTCGTCTCGTCTGCACGACGACGGACAGGCTCACCAGGGCTCCAGTCCGGCTTGCGCAAGGCGTGCTCACACGGAACCCCACACCGATAAGGCACCAACATCAATGCCTGCGGATCCAACGGAGCATCTTCCACGGGAACAAAGACCTGCACGACCTCCACCTTCGCCACATGGGCGCCAGTCCAGTGTGAAGTGCAGTTCATCATCGCCATTCGGCGTGAAGGTGGCGAAATAAGTAAAAGACCGGGCCGAGATATGGCATCAGGCTGACGCTTGAATCAGCTGCGGCAACGGCCGACGTCAGACCTCGATCATTTCGAAATCGGATTTGGTAACGCCGCAGTCCGGACAGGTCCAGGTTTCCGGAACATCCTCCCAGCGCGTGCCAGGCGCAATGTTGTCATCCGGCCAGCCTTCAGCCTCCTTGTAAAGCAAGCCACACACCACACACATGAAGGTACGAAAGGCTGTATCGGTCGAAGACATCGGGATCCAACTGCAGGATTGGGAGCGCTGCGCGCACTGGACTTATGATTGTCTCAGCTTGCCCATCCAACGCAAAGTAGATAGCCGCACTGCCGTGAATTTTCCAAGCAAGGGTCTGTACGCCATTACCGATGGGCCGCGCGCCGATTTGCACGTGGCCGTTGCCGCGGCCATTGCCGGTGGTGCCCGGGTTGTTCAGTACCGCGACAAAACCCACGATCCGATCCGTCGGCACGAGGAAGCATCCTCGCTCGCGCGGCTTTGCGCTGATTCGAAAATCCCTTTCATCATCAACGATGACGCAAGGCTTGCACTGGATTGCAGCGCCGACGGAGTGCATCTTGGAGCCGATGACATCGATTTGCGCGCAGCACGTTCACTGCTTGGAGATTCGGCGCTGATCGGTGTTTCCTGTTATGACTCGATCGAGCGGGCACGGGAGGCGGTCGCGGAAGGCGCAAACTATGTCGCCTTCGGCGCGTTTTATGCGACGGGTACCAAACCACTGGCGCGACGTGCGAACAAGAATTTGCTGAGCGAGGCGCGCGAGCTGCCGATTCCAAAGGTGGCCATTGGCGGCATCACTCCCGAGAACGCGGGAGACCTGATCCAGAGCGGTGCCGATTTGATCGCAGTTGTCTCCTCGCTGTTTTCCGCAAACGACATCAGCGCGTGCGCCAAGCGGTTTTCCAGACTATTTCCGACAGCAAAGAGCAATCCATGAACACCAATCACTCCCTGTTCGCTCGTGCCAGGAACCTGATGCCGGGTGGCGTCAATTCTCCCGTTCGCGCGTTCAAGTCCGTCGGCGGCGAACCGTTCTTCGCGCGCAAGTCCGAAGGCCCCTACCTGTGGGATGTCGAGGGCAAGCGCTATATCGACTATGTCGGCTCCTGGGGACCGATGATCGTCGGCCACAACCATCCCGCGGTGCGCGCTGCCGTGCAGTCCGCAATCGCGGATGGCTTGTCGTTCGGCACGCCGTGTCCTGCCGAAGTCACGATGGCGGAGACCATCACCCGGCTCATGCCATCCATGCAGATGTCACGCATGGTCAACTCGGGTACCGAAGCCACGATGTCGGCGATCCGACTGGCGCGGGGATTCACAGGCAGGCCCCGCATGGTGAAATTCGAGGGCTGCTATCACGGCCACGGCGACGCCTTCCTGGTGAAAGCCGGCTCGGGCGCGTTGACCTTTGGCACGCCGACATCCCCGGGCGTACCGCCGGCAATGGCCGACCTCACCCTGACCTTGCCGTTCAATGATTTCGATGCAGCAACCGCACTCTTTGAAAAAGTCGGCCGCGAGATCGCCGCGCTGATCGTGGAACCGGTGCCCGGCAACATGAATTGCATTCCGCCACGGCCCGGCTACCTCAAGCATCTTCGCGAACTGTGCACCCACTACGGCGCGTTGCTCATTTTCGACGAAGTGATGACCGGGTTCCGGGTTGCCCTCGGCGGCGCGCAGCAGCACTACGGGGTCGTGCCTGATCTCACCACCCTGGGAAAAATCATCGGCGGCGGCATGCCGGTGGGCGCCTACGGCGGACGGCGCGAAATCATGGAACAGATCGCGCCCAGCGGACCGATCTACCAGGCGGGGACCTTGAGTGGAAATCCGGTGGCGATGGCGGCTGGCCTGGCCATGCTGGAACTGATCCAGGCGCCCGGTTTCCACGCCGAACTCGGCCGCCGCACCCAACTACTGACCGACGGGTTGCAGGCCCTGGCGGACGGCGCCGGCATCGCGTTCAGCACCACCCGCGTTGGCGGCATGTTCGGGCTCTTTTTCAGCGGGCAAAAAGTGGAAACCTTTGCCCAGGCCACGTCCTGTGACAGCAACCGCTTCAACCTGTTCTTCCACGCCATGCTTGAACGCGGAGTCTATCTGGCGCCATCCGCATTTGAAGCGGGATTCATGTCGATGGCGCACAGCGAAGAGATCATCGCCGAGACCCTGCGGGCGGCTCGCGACGCATTTGCCCAGTTGCCAAAGTAGGGATCCGCTGGGCGAAAGTGCGCCGAATCATGGCGATGACAAGGGGCAAATCGACTGCTCCAGGGTATCGGCGCGCAAGCCCGGGTCAATGGCCTGGGCCGCGGCCGTTTCCGCGCCCGCTATTGCCTGTGGCAAATAGCTGGCAATGAATCCATCCAACACCGGATTGCAGTCGTCCGCAGTCGAGTAGCTGACGATGTCCACCGTGGGCGTCTGCATGTCTTCGGTATGCACACCGTCGGTTCCGTCAACCTGCATCAGGTAGTCCAAGTCGTAGGCAAGCACCACATTGGTGAGATTGATACTGCACGCGCCGAATACGGTCGTGGTCAGTGGAATGGCCAGATTGTTGGTCGTGCCCGGCGCAGTGAATTGGCCTGCTTGAAAATTACCGGAGAAAGCCCCGGCGGCGAGCACCACCGGGCATCCATCAACACCCGCCCCGCACCCGTTCGGGATGGCGCAGACGGTGTAGCCGACACCTTGCTCGACTCCAGCCTGGGATGGAATGCATGCGGTGGTGCCATCGATGCTGGATTCCATGGATTGCAGGAACGTCGCCTTGGCAATCGCGTCAACCCAGCAAGTCTCGAATCCCTGATGGAACACCAAGTTGCCGGCTAATGCCTGGCCCGACACCGTTACTTGGCACAGGACGGCCAGAACAGCAACCCGAATCAGCTTCGACATTTGCAACTCCCCATCTCCAAGTTTGACAACTCCAACACACACCGGATTTGCTTCAATCCAGGAAGAGATCCGGCAACAAGGCTTGCCCGGGCACCACCGCGTAGCTCGAAAGATCGGTGATGCCGCAGTGGGCAAGAACTTCCTCATCGATCAGGAATCCGCCCGTCCGCTCGCGACTCGGGCTGGTCAGGATGGCATGCGCGGCATCCGCGACAATCTCGGGCTTGCGGGCATTTTCGCGGCTCACGCCCGGAATCATGTTCAGTGCATCGGTCGCGATCACCGTGCGCGGCCACAGCGCGTTGACTGCGATACCAAGACTGCGGAATTCTTCTGCCATGCCGAGCACGCACATGCTCATTCCGTACTTGGCCATGGTGTAGGCCACATGCGGGGCGAACCATTTGCGGCTCATGTCCAGCGGCGGGGACAACATCAGGATGTGCGGATTGGCCGCCTTCTGCAGGTGCGGAAGACAGGCCTGCGAACACAGGAACGTGCCGCGTGCGTTGACCTGGTGCACGAGGTCGTAGCGCTTCATCGGCGTGTCAGCGGCCCCCCGCAGCCAGATGGCGCTGGCATTGTTCACGAGTATGTCGATGCCGCCGAAGTGCTCGACCGCGGACGCAACGGCAGTGCGGACCTCGCCTTCATCACGGATATCGCATTGCAGCGCAAGTGCGCGCCCACCCGCTGCCTCGATTTCCGCGGCAGCCGTGTGGATGGTGCCCGGCAATTTCGGGTTGGCCACCGCACTTTTTGCCGCGACCACGATGTTGGCGCCATCGCGAGCCGCGCGCAGGCCGATTGCCAGGCCGATGCCACGCGATGCCCCGGTGATGAACACGGTCTTGCCTTTCAGACTATTCACACGGGCTCCTTCAGGCATCCTGGAAACGCGGCAGCCACTGCATCAAATGGCTCAGGCGATCCAGCGGATCAGCAGTCTGCAACAACAATTGACGTTCGGACACGGAAAGCGGGAACGCCTCGGCAAGTCGGAAACCAACCCACGCGCTCTCATCATAGCGAGACTGCTCATGTTGCGCGAAGGTCGCGCCCGCCCGTTCGTGATAGCGGGAAAGAATGGTTGCGAGCAAGCCAAATTCCGGCGGAACAGGCAGAACGGGATCCGGCTCCAGCATGTCCACGTCGGCGTGGATCAATCCGTCGCTTCGCACATGCGTGGCGCTCGCGCGAAAGCGCGCTTCACCGCGCGCGAGGATGCCGAGCAAGCCGTCCTCCAGCACATTGAAGTCCACGATTCGCGCCAGGGTCCCGATGGCAGCGGGCGATGCCGGTGCACGCCCATCATCACTCTCCAGCATGAGGCAAATCCCGAAACCCCTGCCGTCTCGCGCGCAATCGCGGATCATGTCGAGGTAGCGCGGCTCGAAGATGCGCAGGGCGATTTCCCCGCCTGGAAACAGGACCGCGGGCAGCGGAAACAGCGGCAGCGTGGTCACCGATGCAACCCGTAATGCCGCAGATGCCGAACCCGACCACTCATGCCGGGTCGGGTATCCGGATCGAGGCCGCCTCAACGCCCATGCAGGAATCCCGCAAACCGGGTTGGCGCGCTTTCAAAGCCGCCGTTCGACATGAACACGACATGGTCGCCTTCGCGCACGACCGAGTTCAGCAGTTCCAGAAGTTCATCGACAGTCCCGGCGGCACGTGCCCTTCCCTGCAATGCATCCATCACCGGCTGGGCATCCCAGGGAAGCTCGGCGCGTTTGAGGAACATGACTTGATCGGCGTCGATCAGCGACGGAGCAAGTTGCGCTGCATGTGCACCCAATCGCATGGAGTTGGATCGCGGCTCCAACGCAACCACGATGCGCGCATCGCCCACGCGTGCACGCAGACCCTGCAATGTCGTCGCGATCGCCGTCGGATGGTGGGCGAAATCGTCATACACGGTGACGCCTGCGTGTGTGGCGATGGTTTCCATGCGTCGCTTCACGCTGCGAAACTCCGCAAGCGCGGGAAGCACGGCTGCCACATCGACACCCGCTGCGTGGGCTGCGGCGAGTGCTGCCAACGCATTCATCACATTGTGGCGGCCGAGCAGGGACCAGCCCGCAATGCCGATGCTCTTGCCCTCGTGCAGCACCTCGAACCGCGATCCATCGGCAGCGATCAAACGTGCGCGCCAATTCCCTGCATCGATGCCGAAACTGTCCACCGGCGTCCAGCAACCCATCCTGAGCACTTCCGCCAGGTGCGCATCTTCTGCATTGACGATGACGCGACCGTTGCCGGGAACGATGCGCATCAACTGGTGGAATTGGCGCTGGATCGCAGCGACATCCGCAAAGATGTCGGCGTGATCGAACTCCAGGTTGTTGAGCACGGCAATCGATGGCCGGTAGTGCACGAACTTTGATCGCTTGTCGAAGAACGCGGTGTCGTATTCGTCGGCTTCGATGACGAAAGACTCGCCATGTCCAAGGCGTGCCGACCATTCGAAATTGCCGGGCACGCCACCGATCAGGAACCCCGGCTGTCGACCCGCACTCTCCAGCAGCCAGGCAAGCAGCGACGTCGTCGTGGTCTTGCCGTGGGTACCTGCAACAGCCAGCACCTGGCGCGGACCCAACACGGCCTCGCCCAGCCATTGCGGACCGGAAACATGGGCAAGCCGATGATTGAGCATGTGTTCGATCATCGGGTTGCCGCGCGACAAGGCATTGCCCACGATGATTCGTTCGGTATCGGCAGCCAGATGCGAAGGCTGGTACCCCGACTTGAGGCGAATGCCGAGGGCCTGCAGCTGATCGCTCATCGGCGGATAGACGTTGGCATCACTGCCATCCACCTCGTGCCCGAGCTCACGCGCAAGCGCGGCGATGCCGCCCATGAAGGTGCCACAGATACCGAGGATATGAAGTTTCATGCAGCCAGTTTAGCCCGCGCACGCTTCATGCGGGCGGTGCAAACAGCACGCGACTCAGGGCAAAGTCGGCCACCGTCCAGGCCATCGCCAGGGAAAAGCCGAGCCAGTACGGCGCATTGATGGCGTGCCGCACGACGAATCCATCCACGGCAATCTTCCAGACCAGTACCAGCAATCCGAGCCAGGCCACCAGCGCCTGCGCTGGCGAGACGGTGGATTGTTCGGCTGGCGCGTCGCCAAACAGCAGGGCCAGCGGGACAATGAGCAGGGAAAACACGATCGAGCAGGCAACCAGCGCACTGGCAGTCTGCACGTAACGACTGGCAAATCCGCAGATGCGCAAGGCCAACCAGCACAGCGACAGCAACAAGCCAGTCGAGAACAAGCTGCGACCCAATGCAGCCTCGCTCACACCGAGTAGTTCCGCGGAAACAAGGTCAAGGGCAATGCTGGCGATCAGCAAGCCGAGCAGAAGGGATGGACGATAGGGGATGTCCTGTGGTCCACCGCGGAATCGGCACAGGTTGATGACAATGGGCAGCAGGTCGGCAATGCGCATGCTCAGCGCGCTTGCTGAAGGAAGCAGCAGGCCGACTTTTCGGGATTTCCGCCTTGGCAGTCGGTCTCGATCTGGCTCACCTGTCTGCGCACCCGTGTGCTGCCATTCGACAACGCGCTCAGGCAGGCAGGGCCGCAAGAATGCGCTGGAACACGGTGTCCAGTTCACCGACGCCATCAACCGTGACCAGCTTGCCGATTGCAGCAAAATGATCCGCCACCGGCGCAGTCTGCTCGGCATAGACACGCAAGCGCGCGCGCACGGTCTCCGGAGTATCGTCGAGTCGACCTTCTGCTGCCGCCCGTCCTGCAATGCGCTCAACGATCAATTCGCTTGGCACGTCCAGCTTGACGGCCACGTCCAGGGGTTGGCGGATCCGATCGAGCAAGGACTCCAGCGCGGAACACTGTGCGAGGTTGCGCGGGTAGCCATCGAGGATGAAACCGCCGCCGGCATCGGACTGACTGATGCGTTCTTCCAGCATGCCAAGCACGATGTCATCGGAAACCAAACCGCCGGCGTCCATCACCGCCTTGGCCTTGAGTCCGAGCGGCGTGCCCGCCTTGACGGCTGCCCGCAACAGATCCCCGGTGGAGATATGCGGAACGCCCAGTGAGGTTTTCAGCATGGCCGCCTGGGTGCCTTTGCCCGAACCGGGCGCGCCGAGTAGCACGAGTCGCATAGTGTTCCTTCGCATTGCCGGCGAGCGCGGCAAAACCGCGACGCTGCGCTAAACTTTGATGTGAAAACCCCGGATAAAGCTATCTGTTGCGGCTGGTGCAGTCAAACCGGCCACTTCCCCTTTCCCTCGAACCAAGGATCCCTCTCGATGCAAGGCAACCTCCTGTATGCGCAATCCGGTGGCGTCACCGCCGTCATCAACGCCAGTGCCTGCGCGGTCATCGAGACGGCGCGCAAGCACAAGGTGCGCGTCCTGGCCGCGCGCAACGGCATCATCGGCGCCCTGCGCGAAGAGCTGATCGATACCTCGAAGGAGTCCGCCAGCGCCATTGCGGCATTGCGCCACACCCCGGGCGGCGCGTTTGGATCCTGCCGCTTCAAGCTCAAGTCGATCGAGCAGAGCCGCGCCCAGTACGAACGCCTGATCGAGGTGTTCCGCGCCCACGACATCCGCTGGTTCCTCTACAACGGCGGCAACGACTCTGCGGACACCGCCAACAAGATTTCGCAGGTGGGCAAGGCGCTGGGGCACCCGCTGACCGTGGTCGGCATCCCGAAAACCGTGGACAACGACCTGGCCGTCACCGACTGCTGCCCCGGCTTTGGCTCGGTGGCCAAGTACACCGCCGTATCCGTGCTGGAAGCCAGCCTGGATGTGGCGTCCATGGCGGAATCCTCGACCAAGGTCTTCGTCATGGAGGTGATGGGCCGGCACGCGGGATGGATCGCAGCGGCTGCGGGTCTGGCCGGAAAATCGGCAGACGATGCGCCGCACATCATCCTGTTTCCCGAAATCACGTTTGATGAGGAAGCCTTCCTCGCCCGGGTCAAGGCCACGGTGGAACGAGTGGGTTGGTGCACGGTCGTGGTATCGGAGGGCGTACGCAACAAGGATGGCAAGTTCCTTTCCGAAGTCGGCACCCGCGATGCATTCGGTCACGCCCAACTCGGCGGCGTCGCCCCGCTGCTGGCCGCTCTGGTCAAGCAGAAGCTGGGCTACAAGTACCACTGGGCCATGCCGGACTACCTGCAGCGTTCGGCGCGGCACATCGCGTCCAAGACCGATGTCGAGCACGCTTACGCCGTTGGCAAGGCCGGCGTGGAATACGCGCTCGCAGGCAAGAATGCGGTCATGCCGGTGATCGTGCGTACGTCCGATGCCCCGTATCGCTGGAAGATCGAACCCGCACCCTTGGCCAAGGTGGCCAACCACGAAAAAACCTTGCCCAAGTCGTTCATTCGCCGCGACGGCTACGGCATCACCGAAGCCGCCCGCCGTTACCTGGAACCCCTGATCCGCGGCGAGGACGCGCCGCCGTCCGGTCGTGATGGCCTGCCGAAATACGTACGCCTGAAGAACGCGATGCTCAAGCAGAAACTGCCCTCCTACCGGATCGACGACAAGTAGGGCGCCACGATGCCGCTACCGAATCCGGGTGCACGCGTCGAAGTGCCGCGAGCACACGCCAGCGCCCTGGCGTTGACTGTGCTGGCGGGCTTTGGCGTCTCGCTGGCGCTGCTCTATCCCGGCCAGTACACCTACGATTCCGCGTTTCAGATCTGGCAGGCGCGCAGTGGCGAGTTCTACAACATCACCCCCGTGCCGATGCTGTTGGTCTGGTCACGACTGCTGTGGCTGTTCGACAACCCCGCAAGCCTTCTGATCCTCAACCTGGCCATGTTCTGGGTGGGTCTGGGGTTGTGCATGCAGGCGTTGGCCGCCCCGATCGGCGTTCGCCTGTGCGGTGTTCTCCTTTGCGGGTTGAACCCGCTCGCGCTGGCAATGATGGCGCAGATGCTTTCCGATCCGCACATGACGGCTGCCATGATCCTGGCCATCGGCCTGCTCGCCCCCGTGATTCGGAGCGGAAAGACCTGGCCTGCATGGATCGCCGGGCTCACGATCCTCTATGCCGGTTCGATCCGGCAGAACGCCTTGCTCGCAGTCATTCCCCTCGGCGTGCTTGCGGTCGCTGCATTGAGGGCGCAGCAGCGAATGACCGTGCGCAGAATCCTGGTTGCGGCAACCACGACGGCGGTGCTCACCACTGCCTTCGCCATCGCCCTCGACCGGTTGATCGCCGACGAACGCCGCCCATTGTGGCCGATGCTGGCCCTCTGGGATCTCGCCGCCGTGTCCGTGGCCAGCGACGAACTCCTGCTGCCGACTTTCACCCACGGCGCCGGACTCAGCGTGGAGGAACTGCGCGAAACCGGTGCCTTCGACCCGGTGTCCGCCACCTCGCTGTTCGCACGTTCGCGCTCGGGAATCGGCAGCGGACTGAATGCGCCCTTTTCGTCCGAACAGCGAGCGGCACTCGCACGCGCCTGGTGGAATGCCGTGAGCCGATATCCCGGCGCCTATCTCGAACATCGCGTGCGCACCATGGCGCTGCTCACGGGACGCCACGGCGGCGCTTCCGGCGGCATCAGCTACTACGTCGGTCGCGCGACCTATCGGGACAATCCACCGCTGCCGGAGGCGTGGTTTCCCAGCGCGCAGAAGCGGCTCTACGATCTCTTTGCAGCCCTGGGGCGAAGCTGGCTGTTCGCCGGGCTTCCCTATCTCATGATCCACCTGATCGTCATTCCGATCGCCTGGCGGCGCCAGCGATCCCCGGCGACGGATCTGGCGCTCGCCGTTTCCACGAGCGCCCTGCTCTATTCTGCGAGTTTTTTCGTGCTCGCCCCGAGCGCCGAACTGCGCTACCTGACTTGGCCGATCGTGGCCGCCCCGCTGGCCCTGGTCCTGCTGATCGCAAGCCGCGGCCATTTCGAGGGAGCCTACGCCCACGCGCTGCGCCCACCTGCAGGAGCCCCTTCAGGGGCGAGCATTTCGCCAATCCCGTCAAACGCTCGCCCGTAAACGGGCTCCGACAGCATGGGGGACCGAACTCCACGTTGAATCCTGCTGCTCCCGCCTCGATTGTTGCAGCGCAAGAATGTCGTGTCCGTCCGGGCACGGCTATACTCGACCGGTTTGTGGGACCCCCGTTTATTCCTCGTACCGCCTGTTTCCTGGGAGAGATAAATGTTGCAGCAACACGGCTTGTTGTTTTCACTCATCTGCGCGGGGCTTGCCATTGTCTATGGCGCCTGGTCGATTCGCTGGATCCTGGCCAAGCCAGCCGGCAACGAACGCATGCAGGAGATCGCCGCAGCCATCCAGCTGGGTGCGCGCGCCTATCTCAATCGCCAGTACATGACCATTTCGGTGGTTGGCGTGGTGCTCTTCGTCGTCATGGGCTTTGCCCTGGACTGGCAGACTGCCGTCGGTTTCGCGGTCGGTGCCGTGCTTTCCGGCCTGGCCGGCTATATCGGCATGAATGTTTCGGTACGTGCCAACGTGCGCACGGCGGAAGCGGCGCGTAGCGGAATTGCCGCAGCTCTCGCGGTGGCATTCCGTGGCGGCGCCATCACCGGCATGCTGGTGGTTGGCCTGGGACTGCTCGGTGTCGCTGGTTATTACGTGCTGCTCTCGCGCATGGGCTATTCGGCGGATGAAAGCCTGCATGCGCTGATCGGCCTGGCCTTCGGTTCATCGCTGATTTCGATCTTCGCGCGTCTGGGCGGCGGCATCTTCACCAAGGGCGCCGACGTCGGTGCGGATCTGGTCGGCAAGGTCGAAGCCGGCATTCCGGAAGACGATCCGCGTAACCCGGCGGTGATCGCGGACAACGTGGGTGACAATGTCGGTGACTGCGCCGGCATGGCCGCCGACCTCTTTGAAACCTATGCCGTCACCCTGATTGCCACCATGCTGCTTGGCGGCGTGATGTTTGCCGGCAACCCGAACGCCGTGCTCTATCCGATCGTGCTCGGTGGCGTCTCCATCATCACCTCGATCATCGGCACCTTCTTCGTCAAGACCAGCGCCGGTGGCAAGATCATGAACGCCCTGTACAAGGGTGTCGTGGTTTCGGCGCTGTTGTCAGCGATTGCCTTCTGGTTTGTCACCGGCGAGCTGTTCCCGGCTGGCCTGGATGTGGGCAACGGCAACGTCATGTCGGCCAGCAACCTGTTCTACTGCGGTCTCATCGGCCTGCTCCTCACCGGCGCTATGGTCGTCATCACCGAGTACTACACCGCCACCGAGTATTCGCCGGTGCGCCATGTGGCGCAGGCATCGACCACCGGCCACGCCACCAACATCATTGCCGGCATCGGCATTTCCATGAAGTCCACGGCATGGCCGGTGCTTGCGGTCTGCGCCGCGATCTGGGGTGCGTATCACTTCGGCGGGCTATACGGCATCGCCGTTGCCGCCACCGCCATGCTGTCGATGACCGGCATGATCGTTGCCCTCGACGCTTATGGCCCGATCACGGACAACGCCGGCGGCATTGCCGAAATGGCCGAGCTGCCATCCGAAGTGCGCGCGGTCACCGACCCGCTGGATGCCGTGGGCAACACCACCAAGGCGGTGACCAAGGGCTATGCCATCGGCTCGGCCGGCCTCGCGGCACTCGTGTTGTTCGCCGATTACACGCACAAGCTGGGCGTGGAACATCCCGGCAACATCTACACCTTCGACATTTCCAACCACTACGTGATCATCGGCCTCTTGATTGGCGGCCTGATCCCTTATCTGTTCGGCGCGATGGCCATGGAAGCCGTCGGTCGCGCGGCAGGCAGCGTGGTCGAGGAAGTGCGTCGCCAGTTCCGCGAGATCAAGGGCATCATGGAAGGCAAGACCAAGCCCGACTATTCGCGTGCGGTCGACTTGCTGACGCGTTCCGCGATCAAGGAAATGATGGTGCCGTCGTTGCTGCCGGTCCTGGTTCCCATCATTGTCGGTTTTGGCTTCGGCTGGATCGGCGGCCCCATGGCCGGTGCACAGGCACTGGGCGGCCTGCTGATCGGAACCATCGTCACCGGCCTGTTCGTGGCCATTTCCATGACCACCGGCGGCGGCGCCTGGGACAACGCCAAGAAATACATCGAAGACGGCAACCATGGCGGCAAGGGTTCCGAGGCGCACAAGGCTGCCGTAACCGGCGACACCGTGGGTGATCCGTACAAGGACACGGCCGGACCGGCGGTGAACCCCCTGATCAAGATCATCAACATCGTGGCCCTGCTGCTGGTACCGCTGCTCTGATCGACGCAACACCCGCACGGCACCTTCGCCCCTCTCCCGCACGGCGGGAGAGGGGAACGGAGTGAGGGAGCGCCGCAGGCGCGATCAAGACCATCTGCAACGTGTAGGGTGGATAAGCGCAGCGCATCCACCGAGGCATCTTGCACCAACCGAGCGGGTGGATGCGCTGCGCTTATCCACCCTACGGATGCATTGGCTGGGCAGACCCTGTCTCAGCCCGCAGGCTTGCGCTGAACCAACCCCTTCAACTTGCCCATCGCATCGCCGAGCTTGTTGAGGCTGGCACCGAATCCGTGTTCGTGCTTGAGCATGGCCAGGTCTTCCTGCTGGCGGGAATCAATGGTGGCCTCCCAACGGCGCTTGACGGTCTGCTCGTGCACCTTGGCCTTGAGCTGGCTCCGATAGTCGTCAGGCAGCGCCTCTCGCAACAATGAGTTCGGGTCACGCATCAGGTATCGACCGATCTCGTCAAACAAGGCATCGTCCACCCGTTCCGGCGGCACATTCTTTGTTACCGAGCCAAAGTCGTCGAAGTTGGTGAAGGTGATGCGCAGTTGCCCGCTGGCCGCGTCGGCCATGAAGTTGGCGGCGAGTGGAATCTTGCCCTTGGCCTTGAACACCGCACCGGCCATCTCGCCGCTATTGTCCTTGCGCTCCGCGAGCGGCCCGCCCAAGCGATGGCGCTGGAACAAGTTGGCGACCGCGCGCACGCGCGCGGCACCTTCCACGGTCACCGCAGGACATTCGGAACTGGCAACCGTTGCGGCGAAGGAAAGCGTGAGTTCCAGCGAAGAGGGTTGCCTGGCGTCACGCAATTCGTATTCATGTTCCACGTACGCCACCACGTCGCCATACCCGGCTATCTCGTGGCGAATGGCAATCTTCGGCTGCAATACCTTGATCTTCTCCACCAGCTCGGTGAGGTAGGCACGCAGCTTGCCCATCGCCGGTTCCAGAATGGTGCGATAGGCACTTTCACGCTCGGTTCTGACTTCAACCGCCCGATCCGCCTCGGCCTTGCGCCGCTGCGCCTCGTTTTCAAGATCATCCAGCAGACCCACGGAAGCGCCCCCTTTGGCCTTTGCAGCACCGGCAAGTGTACGCTCCTTGCAGCCGAGCAAGAATCACGTGAGGTCAATCGGCGCTGCGGGCCAGGTCAGGATTTTCCTCACGGCCTGGCCATGCAATGTTTGGAAAATTCCGCCATTCGCGCAAGAATCGGAATCCACTGACTGCCTGGTCGTCCAGATCACGCCCCCTCTACGATGTATCCGGAGTAGCTGAGGACATGGAAGATCGCTCGAAATCAGTTCTCGTATTGGGCTCGGCCGGATTCGTCGGCAATCGCCTGTGCATGCGCCTGGCGGAACTCGGCAACAAGGTGACCGCACTCGGGCGTTCGGAATCCCTGTCCAGCGACGGGCGGATCGTGCGTCTGCGCGGCTCGATCGAGGATCGCCAATTGCTGCGCTCCGCACTTTCCGAAAGCGACACCATCGCCTACTGCGCCGCAATGACCACACCAGGGACATCGGCAACCGACCCGGCCCTGGAGGTCATGGGTAACCTGCTGCCGCTCGCGCGATTGCTTGAATGCGCTTCGGATTTCCCTGAACGGCACATCATTTATCTTTCCTCCGGTGGTGCCATTTACGGCGATGATGCCGAGGACGCGACAGAGTCGAATACGTTGCGACCACGTTCCTACTACGGAGCCGGCAAGGCATCCGCAGAAGCTTTCCTCGCCGCCTGCGCAGCCGCCGGTCCCTGGACTGCCACTACCCTGCGTCCCAGCAATTTGTACGGACCCGGCCAACAGGCAAGCAAGGGATTTGCCATCGTGCCGACGCTGTTTGATCGGGCCAAGGATGGCAAGCCGTTCCAGGTCTGGGGGGATGGCTCCGTCGTTCGCGATTACCTTTTTCTGGATGACCTCGTTGAAGCCATCGTGCTGACGACGACAAGCAAACAAAGTGCGCGATTCAATGTTTACAATGTCGCCAGTCGTCAGTGCGCCTCGATCCTGCAGTTGATCGCAGCATGCGAAGTCGCCTGTGGACGCTCGATCAACGTGGAGTTCAATCCGCGTCGCAGCGTTGACGTTACCAGAGTCACTCCCAACCCCGAAGCCATTGAACGCAAGCTCGGCTGGAAATCCCATACCGAACTCGCTGATGGCTTGCGTCAAACCTGGAACTGGCAGCAAGCCAGGTAAACCACCCTCAAGTTGTCTCCTTCCGAAATTGCATGAACAATCCAGCCGCCGCCTCCAATCCTGAAGTGTCCGTCGTCGTTCCGGTATTCGGTGGTCACGCAGCGTTACCCGAACTGGCCAGACGCGTCGCCGGGAGCATGACTGCGGCTGGGCTGTCCTGGGAATTGATCCTGGTGGATGACCGGGGACGCACAGAGTCCTGGCCTGTCATTCGAAAGCTGGCCGCAGACAACCCGCACATCATCGGGATGCGCCTGAGCAGGAACTTTGGGCAGCACGCCGCCACAGTTTGCGGCATTGAGCAAGCACGGGGGCAGTGGATCATCACCATGGACGATGATCTGGAGCATCCGCCCGAGGCAATTCCAGACATGTTGGACGCGGCCAGCGAAGAAGTACCCGTGATTTACGGCAATTTCCCCAAACGCACCCACTCCGGAATTCGGAATTTCAGCTCCGAACTGATGCGCTGGAGTCTGAAACGAGCCTTTCCCGACCTCAACCAGGACTATTCCTCGTTTCGCGTCATTCACGCACCCTTGGCCAAGCAACTTGTTCGCCTGGGAATCAATCGACCGTACATCGACGGCATGCTGTCATGGATGACTTCATCAACCAGAACCGTGGAAGTGGTTCACGGCGAACGTCAGCATGGGGAAAGCGCCTACACCTGGCGCCGACTGCTATCCCATGCATTGAACAACTTTGTCACCTTCTCCCACCTTCCATTGCGCATCGCCAGTTACGGCGGTGCAGCCCTGGCTTTCGCCAGCTTTGCATACCTGTTGTTCGTGGTATTCGGCTATTTCACTGGCCAGATCCAGAGCCCCGGCTACACCTCGCTGATGTCAGTGATCCTGCTGGCTTGTGGAATTCAGTTGCTGATACTCGGCGCACTGGGCGAATACATCGGGCGCCTGATGGGTGCCGCTTATCGCAAGCCACCCTATCTCGTCGCAAGTCGAACAGATCGAGCCGGACAATCCAATGCAATCTCCTGAGCTGGAGTCGTCCGCGCAGTCTTCAAACCATCGCTTTCGGCGCATCACCGGCGAGTTTCTGCGCTTTCTGATCATGGGTGGCATAAACACGCTGGTAGCCTACCTCGTGTATTTGATCCTGCTGATCTGGATGCGTTATGAGGTTGCCTACGCAATCGGCTACGCGGTTGGTATCTGTTTTGCCTACGCATTGAGCGCAACGTTCGTCTTCCGCAAGCCCATGAACAGGCGCTCGGCCATACAGTTTCCACTGGTCTATCTTGCCCAGTTCCTGCTCAGCCTTGGCCTGCTCAAAGTTGCAGTCGACTGGCTGGACATTCCTGAATGGCTGGCATTCATCCTTGTGGTCGCACTGACCGTTCCAGTCACCTTTACGTTGACTCGACGGGTGCTGCATGCGGGCTGATAAAGCTCCAGGCTCCCATGCAGCTTCATCGCGACCACTCAGGTCATTTGCCGCAGGAAATTCCGGCAACCGTGGATTCGGCGTTCACCATTCCGTGATCCTGGACGCTGCGTTGGCGGCAGCGGCAGCACTGGCCTGCGTGATTTTCGCCGCATGGATTTACCGCTTCAATGAAGTCCCGCTTGACGTTCCATTGGCCTACAGCGGAGACGCGCTTTACTACGGCGCCTTGATCAAGGGAGTGATCGAGAATGGTTGGTACCTGCACAATCCTTCGCTAGGCGCGCCATTCGGCTTGGACATGGGTCCATTTCCCATGTCGGACAACACTCACTTTGCGATGCTGTGGTTGATTGGCCTGTTCACGGATGAGTTTGGGTCTGCACTGAATGTCTTTTACCTGACAAGCTTTGCAACCGCCGCCATTTCTGCCTTCGTTTCCATGCGATGGATGGGCCTGAATCGGCTTTTCTCGCTCTGCGGAGCCATTCTTTATTCGCTTCAAGCGTATCACTTCCTGCGCGGAGGCCATCTGTTCCTTGCCTCCTATTTCTGTCTTCCTATTTTCTCTGCGTTTGCCATGGGCATTTTTGCGGCCACGGAAAGCTCGCAACTTTCGACAAAGTCTCTTCTTGGATATGCCCTTCTGCTCGCGGTGGCCGCTGGCTGTGGAATCTACTACGCCTTGTTTGCTTCCTTGCTGATTGGATTCGCCGCCATTGCCGGTAGCGTGGAACATGGTTGTTGGCGACCCATGCGGTTGGGCTTGGCCGCCGGTCTGATCATCCTGATTGCGACAACGGCAAGCCTGGCGCCTTACCTGCAAGCCATCCACGACACAACGCTGGATGGCAATCTTACCCAGCGAGATGCAGTGGAAACGGAGCGCTACGGGTTGAGAATGATACAGATGGCACTGCCCACTCCGTTTCATCAGAACGACTCGTTCCGAAAGCAAGCCGATGAGTACCGCAGCCGCGCCCCCAATGTCACCGAGAATCGAACCGCATCGATCGGCTTGATTGCATTCCTCGGATTCATGGGATCCTTGATCTACGTCCTGCAAAGATTCCCCGCACAAGACCCCACGCTCAGGCGTCTGGGCGTCTTGAACCTGATCGCATTCCTGTTCGCCACCATTGGCGGCTTCGCTTCGCTGTTCGCCTGGTTTGCAACGGCACAGTTCCGAGCACCCAATCGAATCAGCATCCTCATTGCATTCCTGTCTCTTTGTTTTTTCTTGCTGATTCTGCAAAACGCCTTGAAGAAAATTCGGCGGGGAACGCTTCGACATGCGGCCAGCTTTGCGGCGTTCCTAGCCATGCTGGCTTTCGGCACTTGGGATCAGTCCCTGGCCAAAAGCAACCTGCTCAAGTCCAATCAAGTCATTTACGAGCACGACCGAGCCAGTGCTGACGCCATCATGCACCACTTGTCGCCGGGTTCACGCGTATATCAACTCCCCTACGTCCCGTACCCCGAGGCGGCACCCCTGCATGCCGAAGGCCATACCGGCCTCATGCGGCGCTTTCTGCACAGCAAAGGCATTGCATGGAGCTACGGCTCCATGAAGTTCAGTGCGGTCGACCAGTGGATTCGCCGCATGGAGCTGTCTCCGCTGCGCGAACGCTTGGGCAAACTGGCTGCTTCCGACTTTGACGCCGTGCTCGTCGAGCGCCGCGCTTATGCAGACAATGGCAAGTCCGTGGAGGCCGAACTGCAAGACTATTTGGGCCCACCTGCCATGACCTGCCCCGATCAAAGCTGTTCGTTGTTTCGCCTGAAGGCGTTCTCGGAGACTGAAGCGTCTCCCCTGCTCAGTACGGCGCTGGGATCAGGCTACTCCGCTTGGGAGACTGCCAACCCGGGCTGGCGTTCGGCCACACTCAAGGGAAGCAGGGCCAGCATCCAACTATTGAATCCGCTCAAGCAGACCATCGTTTCCCGGTTGAACCTTGATATTTCAACACCTGCCCCGATCGGCCTTGAGATTTGGCGTGGTGGCGAATTGTTGCATAGTTGGAACTCTCACAATCCATCAAGCCTCGACATGACCTTCGAGCTTGCTCCGGGAATCAATTCCCTGGACCTTCGTTTCCGGGGCATTGACAACGATGGCATGCCAATCATCGCCCCCGCCGGCATCCGCCTCAGCAAGCCCGTGATTGGCGCGGTCGACACGCCTTTACATCTACGCGAATTCCAGAAACAAGTGGCCGAGGCTGATCGCATCTTTTCGCCAAACTAACAAAGGCGGCGGCGGCGCTTTCGCAGCTCGCCGACTCAGGCCAACGCAATCCCAAGCTCAGCGCGAAGATCGGCAAGGTCTTCCACGCCCACGGATAGCCGGATCAGTCCGTCGCTGATGCCCAGTCGTTTGCGATTGGCAGCCGGTACCGATGCGTGGGTCATGATGGCCGGGTGTTCGATCAGGCTTTCCACGCCGCCCAAGGACTCCGCCAACGCGAATAGTTCGCAACGCTCCAGCACCTTGCGTGCCTTGCGCAAGCCGCCCTTCACCTCTACCGAAATGATGCCGCCAAAGCCGTCCATCTGACGCTTGGCCAGCGCGTGTTGCGGATGTGACTTCAAGCCCGGGTGAATGACCTTCGCGATCGCCGGATGCTTTTCCAGCCATTGGGCAATGGCGAGGGCGTTCTCGCAATGTGCCTTCATGCGCAAGTGCAAGGTCTTGAGTCCACGCATGGCAAGAAACGCATCGAATGGTCCGGCCACGGCGCCCACAGAGTTTTGCAGGAAGGCCATTTGCTCGACCAGTTCGGTATTGTCTCCCGCCACCACGATGCCGCCGACCATGTCGGAATGCCCATTCAGATACTTGGTCGCCGAATGCAGCACCAGGTCGGCGCCGAACTCGATTGGGCGCTGCAACATCGGTGAACAGAACGTGTTGTCGACCACGAAGATGAGCCCGTGCTTGCGCGCGAACTTGCCCACTTTTTCCAGGTCGACCAGCTTGAGCATGGGATTAGTCGGCGTTTCCGCCCAGATCATGCGCGTATTGGGCTTCAATGCGGACTTGAGCGCATCTGCATCGTTCAAGTCGATGAAGCTGAAATCGAGACCGGCCGAACGACGACGCACGCGCTCGAACAGGCGATAGGTGCCACCATACAAATCATCCATGGCAATGACATGACTGCCGGAATCCAGCAGATCCAGCACCGTGCTGGCCGCGGCCAAACCCGATGCAAATGCATAGCCACGGCGTCCACCTTCGAGTGCTGCCACGCACGCCTCGTAAGCCATGCGCGTCGGATTCTGCGTACGCGAATACTCATAGCCCTGATGCACGCCCGGGCTCTTCTGCACATAGGTGGACGTGGCGTAGATCGGCGTCATCACCGCACCGGTGGACGGGTCGGGGCTCTGGCCGGCATGGATGGCGCGGGTGCCGAGGCCCAGCCTTGGACCGGATTTCTGCTTGCTCATTGGAGGGGGTTCCCAGGTGATGTAACCACGATCAGGTAGTTCACCCTGATCACGCAATACGAACCGCTGGAATTGTAATCGCGTCGGTCTTGGCCTGAAAGTCGGCTGGTGAGCTGTCAGCAAGCTCAATCACCATCGGCACGCCTGCGCACGCCGATCCAAAGTGAGTCAGCCTGTAGGGTGGATAAGCGCAGCGCATCCACCAGCTTGAACTCCACAAAACATGTCGGTGGATGCGCTGCGCTTATCCACCCTACCTCTGCGCTGCATCCGGGCTACGTTGCGTTGTCCGCCCCGTTCGTGGTGAGCCTGTCGAACCATGGACGGGCCTGGCCACGTCCTCAATTAGCTCAAGGGACCGACTCGAAGCCGTTGGAAAAGATCAGGTCGGAACGGTACACGCCGCTGTTGATGGCATCGCGTCGGAACATGGGCCAGTCCACCGGCTGGGCGGCATTGCTGCCATTGAAGGTCCAGGCGTACACCGTGACATAGGAACCCGCATTCCCCGGCACGTTGCTGTTGGTGCCGGCACCGATCACTTCCAGCTTGCCATTGCCATCAAGATCGGCGATGGCGGCGGAGTTGTAAAAGGAATTGCTATTGCTCGATAGATTCAATGTACCTGCGGGAATAGGACAGCCGGTTGCCGCAGTCAACTGCTGGCCAGCGCGGTTCCAGATGACAAATTCATTGGCGGCATTGAGCACGATCTCGGGATCGGCATCGCCGAGCAGGTTGGCGACCACGGGCGAGCCCTGGGTGCCCCAGTGCAGCGAGTTCCCCGCGCAATCCGCGGCAATGCTGGGCTCCAGTGGCCAGCCCGGCATCTCCGTTCCGTTCGGTCGGATGGCGTGAACCACGCCCGTCACATCGTCGTTGCGCAGATTGTTGATGATGGTGACCAGACCATTCACCCCGGAGAACTTGGCCAGCGCGGGCGATGCCACGCGCGATGATTCTGCAGGTGTCGCATGCGGCCAACCCGGTAGATTCTGCCCGTTGGACTGCACGCCCAGCATCTGCTTCGTCACCGGATGCACAACGGCGCAACTCGGCAAATCCCAGCAGCGCCCGCTGCCTACGGTGATGGCAATTTCACCGATTCCGCGAATGTCGCCGATCGCTGGCGAGGAATAAACCACGTCGTCATACAACTTCGGGAATCCCGGCAGATCGCCGCTGCCATTGCCGTTCATCGCACGCAACAAGCCCCCATCGGGCAGGGTGATTCCCGGCAATTGGTGGAAATTGCTGTCTGCTCCAATCACGATGTCCAGTGTCCCGTTGCGGTCCAGATCGACGATGGAAGGCGACGACCAGATCGAGTCCACCACATACTCATCCACGTCGTGCTCCCACCACACCGTGCAGTTGTGGCGCAACACGCGAAACCTGAAATCAAAGCTGGCAACCGCGATCTCCAACACTCCGGGAGTGCTCGGATCAAGGTTGCCGACCGATGGTGAGGCATACATGCCCTGGGGATGTTCCGGGTTCAAGGCGGTGAAGGAGCATTGCAACTGCCCGGTGTGGCTGATCACGTGGATGCCACCACCATTCACCGAAGCCGACCCTGCGCCTACGATCACTTCCAGTTGACCATCGCCATCGATGTCCGCAACCGCGGGCTTGCTTTGCACCGACACCGAGCCCGTGGAGCGCGACCACATCAGGGTACCGTTCGCGCGCACCGCCACCACGCGCCCCCCCTGGGTACCGAAAATGATTTCGGGGCTGCCATTGCCGTCCAGATCGGCAATGGTCGGGCTGGAAAAAAGGTTGCTGTCCTGACCCAACTCGACAAGCGCGGTTGGAAATCCGGCTTGGCAAGGTGGATCGTTGGGTACTCCCGGGTTGCTGCGCGTCGGGCAATCCAGGGTGACGGCTGCCAGCGCCGAACCGCCCGCCAGGGCCAGAGTGGAAGCGACAAGGAATATCGAACGATTCATCTCAAGCTCCGAGAGCGGCCTACTCGATTGCGAAGGGCCAGTTGCGCGCCCAGCACAGCATGATTCTCGACCAGCCGCTTTGCTGTGTCCAACGCGCCCGCCCTGGTCACCGCAGCTTGCCGAACACTCGACAACCAGATTGGACAACTATGCGCATTCCCGAGCAAGCTTCGTGCCGATGCGGCGAATTCACCTCGCTCAGCGCCCCCTATGGCGTCTACGGCGCCGCTTTCCGGCGGGTTTCAATCAGCAGATCCAGGTGCAGTTCGCCATTCATGCCCATCGCCTTGTTGGCGAGTTTCCATTCCTGCATCACCGATGCGGTGTCCTTGCAGCGGATGCGCCGTCCATCCCGGGCAAGCACCTCGATCGGTTGCGTGGCAACGGCGAACAGTTCATCAAGATAGGACTCCGGCTCCACCCGACAATGGTTGCGGATCGCCACCGGGCTGAATTCCGAAAAGATGCGGGGACGGTGTTGGAGCACGAGCGCCTTCAAACCATGCCATGCCATTGGCTCATGGCCTTCGATATCGATCTTCACAACATCCAGTCGCGGGATGCCGTGCAGCAAGAAATCCAATCGTTGGGTGGGCACAAAATCAAGATCTCCCGACACGCCGGCGTTGAAGTCGACAATGCCGTTTGAGGAATCGGCGTGGCGCAGCACCGCTACCACCGAGGCCCGATCCGATGCCGCCACCGGCATCAGCGAAACATTGCCGAAGCCGTTGCCATGAATGCCCGCGCACAGGGAGCGCACATTCGTGGGAACCGGCTCGATGGCATAGACATGCCCTGTCGGCCCTACCCTGTCGGCAGCCTGCAGCGAAAAGATGCCGACATTGGCACCCACATCCAGGACATGATCCCCCGCCGCCAGCGAGTCCAGGAACAGTGGCAATACATTGGGTTCGTATGCGCCATCCGCCGAAACATGATCCCCGATCAGCGTATCGCCCTGCCATGGAAAGAGCTTGACGCCATCCAGGTCCACTTCACGCAGCCCCCCCCCGAAACCCTGCGCAGCACGGAATTCGGCAGACATCATGAAATTGCGGGCAAGCTCCAGGGTTCCGACAGAACCCTTGCGAACCCAATCGCAGATTCCACGGTAACCTGCGTTATCCGGTTCACGGCCCAGCAGCAGTCGATAGGCGTATTGGACATCATCATCGGTCGCCTGCAGCGGACTACCTACACACGGCATTGCCTCTCCTGACCTGAAAGAACCGGCCCCGACTTGAACTTCCGGGAAACTGCGATTCCGAAACCAGCGACGCTTCAGCATTCCGCGCACCACTCAACACGCATAAAGCTCCACTCTACTGATGGAGACCTCCGCTGCGGCATCCAGCCGGATCCTGAACTCAATGTCGGCCACCGGGGTATCAACCTTGAAGCGAAGACGAGCAATCATTGATGTTGACCCTTGCGGCAGCCTTGAAGCAACTTCGATATCCGCAGCCCTGAGCACTCGGGCTCCGCTCTCACATGCGACATCGGCATGCATGCGACTACGCGGCTCCGCTGATCCATGCCACTGGACTTCGTAAAAACCGGAGTCCAGCGATGCGTACGGACCAAACAGCAAGTAGCCAATCTGTCCACGAGATTGAATACCTGCGCCGACAACTTCATCCTGCTTGAATTGAGATCGCAACGCGGGACTGGCAGCCGCCCAGGTCTGTGCAGGCGTTCCACTCTTGGGCAATGCAGCGGGACTATCTTCAATTTTGCGCTTGGCCATCCAGATTCCCATCGTGGCCGAGAGCGCGCTAGGCTTGCGCACCACATTCCAACCAAGGCGTTCCAACAGGCCAAGCAAATATGGCTCCTGGTACCCCAGTTCCAGCCATCCCAGTTTTCGAATGAACCAGAGGCTCAATCCATCCAGACGCAGGCCCCAGGGATACGGGACGGCAGGGCAACCCTTTGCAACGATGGGCTCTCCCGCAAATACCACCATGCCTTCCGGCTCAAGAAGCTTCGGCAACCGTCGCAGCAAGCCTAATGGATTGGAACAATGATGAAATGACTCGAAGAAGATGATGGCGTCAAAGCTGTCGACCAATTCAAGATCATTCATGTCTCCCTTGACCGTAGAGACCTGTCCAGGCAAGCCGCTTGTTCTCTGCTTCACGTAGTTCAGCAACTTTTCGCTCATGTCTACGCAAGTGACTGAATGCCCCATGCTGGCCAACTGCCAGGTCAGTGGACCATAGCCCGATCCGATTTCTAGCACCCGCGCATGATTCGGAAGATTCATAGTCTTGATCAGGTTGCCGTAGGTCATCAGGTATTCGCCGACAACCGTTGGACTCTTTGAAGAGTAAGGGAACGGCCAACGCATCATGTGCGCATGATCGAACGGTGTGTCCTCGTTCTCGACTAGATAGCTTCGGCCAGAAATTTTCTCGTACAGTCGAAGTTGGGCGACACGATAGTCTTCGGAATCAGGGTCGGATGGCAGGTCCCCAAGCATCGCGCCGGGATCCAGAACGAAGCCGTCCAATGCAGCCCGGAAGGCGACCGGGGAAACCTTTGCCGCGATATCCGCTTCGGCAAGCTTGCCATCAAGTTCAATGATGGACTTCAGAACCCGAATGGACATGTTCTGTGCCTTTCAATGGAAGTCGACTGCCCGTCGCCAGCCCGCGCGCCCAGGCAATTCTGAACTGCCCTCGGGGAACAAGAGCGCTTCAAGGAGCGCTGGGGTCCGCAGGGCATTTGACGCGATTTTGCTTTGTCATTCGGTCCCGTCACATTTGCGGATCCAGGAACAAGTCAAGGTGGGATGTGCCATTGCCCCCGTGACGCGTGTCGCTCTGCTCCCACAGCACCATGACTTCTTCCTGAGTCTTGCAGGCGACCACATTGTCAGGACCCAACAGAACCGCAACTCTCGGAGAATACTGAAACAGGAACGCCAAGTATTCCCGGTAGTCGAGACCTGAATTGTGCTTCATCGCATGCGGATGGAACTCTGTCGCAATTCTCGGCTTGAACCTGGCGAGAAGCTTGCCTGCTCCCCGCCAGGCAAACATTTCGTGACCTTCGATGTCGATCTTGATGAAGTCGAGTCGACCAAGTCCTTGGCACATCCAATCCAACGTGCGCACAGGCGCATGGATCGATACGTTTCTGCTGGAAGGCGCACTCTGCACGAGGGCGTTTGAAGTACACGCATCGGTGACGATGGAAACCAGGCCGTCGTGATCCGACGCGCCGAACGGCCAGACGACGACATTATCGAAATTGTTTTCCCTGACGCCGAGGTAGATGAGTTGGAGGTTCTTGTCCATGGGCTCGACGGCAATCACCTTGCCCGATGCCCCTACCCTGCTGGCTGCCCGCATGGTGAAAAAGCCGATGTTGGCGCCTACGTCGAGAAAGGTATCGCCCATTCGCAACTCGCGGTCGATCAGCGCGGTTACATGCGGCTCGTAAGCGATACCCTTGGCGATGGCACCGCCGATGTCCCGGTCGGAGTTGCGCACGAACACGCAATATCCATCCATCTCCACTTTGACCGGATCGTGCAATCCGCCATTGCTCGCCTTGAACTCATCCGAAGCGATCAGCAGCTTGGCAATGGCGTTGGGATTGAGCTGCTGCGATTGAGCGAGCGATATGAAGTAGGCCAACCCGTTGGGATCAGGCGCTCTTCCCAGCACCAGTTCATAGGCTCGGATGATGTCTTCGCGTTGCGCCACAGCAGGCGCGGCCTGACCCGGCTCAGTCGTACTCATGGATGTCTCACGCGATGTCGAGGAAGGAAACTGCCGATCAGGAATCCGGTTTACTGCACCCGCCGACGCAGGTAGTTCAGCAAATCAATGCGCGTGATCAGGCCGAGGAACTTGTCGCCATCCATCACGATGGCTACATGTCCGGCGTCGAACACCGGCAGCAGGCTTTCCATGGGCGCAGTGACTTCGAGTTTTTCAAGGCGGCTGACCATGGCGGTGGAGACCGGGTCACGGAATCGGGATTCGTCACCGTACACGTGCATCAACACGTCCGACTCATCGAGGATGCCGACGATGGCATCCCCATCCATCACCGGCAGTTGCGATACGTCATACAGCTTCATGCGATTGTAGGCTGTGATCAGCAAATCCTTGGGCGATACGATGACCGTGTCGCGTTGCGAATACGGACGCAGGATCAGGTCACGCAAGTCGCCGAAGGTTTCGCGCTCCAGAAAGCCGTTGTCCAGCATCCAGTAGTCGTTGTACATCTTCGACAGGTACTTGTTGCCGGTATCGCAAACGAACACGACGACGCGCTTGGGTTCAACCTGTTCCTTGCAGTATTTGAGGGCTGCGGCTACCAGCGTGCCGGTGGATGAACCGCCGAGGATGCCTTCCTTTGAAAGCAGTTCGCGCGCGGTGAGGAAACTTTCCTTGTCGGCGATGGCATACGCCTTTGTCACGCGGGTGAAATCGCTGATCGGCGGCAGGAAGTCCTCGCCGATACCCTCCACCATCCAACTGGCCGACTTGTCGGACAGAACGCCTTCATTGATGTACTGAGCGAGGATGGAGCCCACCGGATCGGCCAAAATGAATGCGGTATCCGGGGAATGCTCGGCAAAGTACTGGGAGAGGCCGGTCATCGTGCCTGAAGAACCACAACCGAACACGATGGCATCGACACGACCTTCCATCTGTTCGAGGATCTCCGGCCCGGTGGTCAGCTTGTGTGCCAGCGGGTTGTCAGGGTTGCCGAATTGGTTGATGAAATAGGCGCCTGGTGTTTCTTCGGCAATGCGTGCGGCCAGATCCTGGTAGTAGTCCGGGTGTCCTTTGGCCACGTCGGAGCGGGTCAGCACGACTTCCGCGCCCATGGCTTTGAGGTTGAAGATCTTCTCCCGGCTCATCTTGTCGGGCACCACGAGGATCAACTTGTAACCCTTTTGTTGCGCAACCAGGGCGAGGCCGATGCCGGTATTGCCTGCGGTGCCTTCGACCAGGGTGTCACCGGGTTTGATGCGACCTTCGCGTTCGGCCGCCTCGATCATGCTCAGACCGATGCGGTCCTTGATGGAACCCCCGGGGTTGTTGCATTCCAGCTTGAAGAACAGCTCGCAGCATCCGGTATCGAGGCGCTGGGCCTGGATCATCGGCGTGTTGCCGATCAATTCGAGGACGCTTTGGTTGATCGGCATGCGGGCTCCGCGCGGGTTTCGACAGGCGCGGAATGATAACCCAGCGGGTGGAGTTGGACGGCGATGGGACATTCTTCACATCGCCCCGAAACAGGGGCAAGCCCCTGAGCGCGCTTATCCCCTCTTGCGGCTACTACAGAAGCAGCGGGCTGTTGTAGGAGGTCCCTCAGGGCCGATCCGCTCCGCGACAATGCAGAAAGGCTTCGCCCCGAAAAGGGGGCAAGCCCCGAAAAGGGGGCAAGCCCCGAAAAGGGGGCAAGCCCCGAAACAGGGGCAAGCGCCTGAAGCCTGTCCTGAGCCCGACGAAGGGGCGTTTATCCCCTCTTGGGGGCTCCTACAAAAGAACAATCCGTGTGGCTTTTGCAGGAGATCCTATAGGGAAGGTCTGAACAAGTATTGTCGCGAGCAAGCTCGCTCCCACCATTGCTTGGCTTTGTGGGAGCGAGCTTGCACGCGACGAATGAGATCCGTACTTGTTCAGAGCTTTCTTAGGCCCGATCCGCTCCGCGACAATGCTGAAAGGCTTCGCCCCGAAAAGGGGGCAAGCCCCGAAAAGGGGGCAAGCGCCTGAAGGCGTTCGCCCCTGAAGGGGCTCCTACAGCGGATTGCGGGAGGTTGTTGGTAGGAGCCCGTTTACGGGCGAACCTGAAACATCGTTGGGCAACGCCGCCGAGTCATCCGGACACCGGCGGCGTGCGCGGAAGTGCGGTCAGTGTGAGCGCGTGGGATGCAGGTGTTCCCACATGTGGGTGAGCTTGTCCTTGGCGAGCAACTTTTCCTTCTTGAGGTTGTGCAGGGTCACCACGTCCATCGGCAGAACGCCCAGTTCCGCATCGCGGACCTTGTCATCGAGTTCCTTGTGCTTGTGATAAAGCTGCCGGAATTCGGTGTTCCCCTGCATCAAGGATTCCAGATCTGCTCGTTCAGCTTGTTCGAACATCAGGCTACCTCCTCATTTTTCAGATGCGCAGACACCATGACGCGACGCCTTGGGGGCGCCGCGTCATGGGTTGCAGGACGATGGAACTGACACGACATGGCCTGAATCAGGCCGCCTGAGCCGCTGAGCGCAGCACTTGGATCGCGAACCGGGTTCCGCGAATCAAGCGGGCGCCACTGCCAGGCACTCGACCGTTCGCCTCGGATCTGCTGGGCCGATGAAACTGGGTCTGCGGTCTTCTGTGCTGAACTCATGGGCTAGGCATATCCCATGCGGGTTCCAGAAAAACACCGGGTCGCATGGGATTTGAAAACTACTCCTTTGTCCCAGCCTTGGCAACCGCGAATCGGGTTCACGGCCACATGATAAATATTCGTTAAATCATTGTTTTTCTTCAAGAATTATCTCTACGCGTCGATTGCGTGCGCGGCCATCCTCGGTATCGTTGCTGGCGATGGGCTGGTCTTCGCCAATGCCCACCGCGGTCATGCGGGCTGGATCGATTCCGGCATCCCGCAGGGCCTTCTCGATGGCTTCGGCGCGACGTTGGGCCAGCACCTGGTTGGCATTGGCGCTGCCCGTGGAATCGGTGTGCCCTTCGATGCGGATGCGCTTTTCCGGGTCGGCCTGGACAAACTCCACGAGCTTGCTGATCGAATCACGCGCTTCCGCTCGCAACTGCGATTGCCCGGATGCGAAGGCAACATCCTCCAGCGTCATCTGCATACCGCGCGCCCCTCGTGTGGCACGCAGGTTGTTCAGACGAACGCGCAAGGCATCCGCGGCCGCTCCCGCCAGTTCTGCCTCCTTGCGCGCAAGGGCAGTCTCCCGCGCCTGCGCCTCTGCCAGGCGCTTGGCCTGATCTGCTTCTGCCTGTGCCGCCGCCGTTTGCTGCTCGCCCAGTAGCCGCGCGTCCTCGGCTTGGCGCTCTGATTCCTCGGCCCGAATCTGGGCCTGCAGGCGCAAACGATCCAGTTCGAGTCGAGCCTGCTCGGCATCATGCCGGGCCGCTGCAATCAACAGCCGGTCATGTTCGCGGGCAAGCTCGGTCTGCTGACGTTCGAGGTCCACCAGTTGCGCCCGTGCCCACGCAATGTCGACGCGTCGCTCCGCCAGATAGAGAAGATGCGCGCGCTTCTTGCCCTTGCCGTTTTCCTTCAAATGCAGCAAGGCCGCCTGCGCGCGTTCGATTTCCGGCGCAGCCAATCGCCCCAGGTTGGGTTCGGCACTGAGTTGCGCAAGACTGCGCGACAAACGCTCCCAATCGACATCCTTGCTTGCGGAGAATCCCGTGCTGGCCAAGGTGGTGGCCAGCAATGTCAGCATCACCAGTGCAAGACGTTTCATCGGCCCTCTCCGCTTGGCAGCGAATCGGCGCCAATGGCCTTGGAAATTTCCGCGTTCTTGCGCTTCAGTTCGGTTACCGCTTCCCTCGTCTTGCCGATCCTTGCCTTGGTTTCCGCCAGTTCACTGTTGGCTGCCGATTCGTCGGCCAGTAGCGCTGCGTCTTCGAACTCCCGCTCCTGCATTGCCGCATGCGCAGCATCCAGCTTTTCCTCGGCAAATCGCAGCTCCATCGGGGCAAAGGTGGCAGCCCCGGCCTCACGCGCCTTGGCAAGGTCCCGTTCGGCCTGTCCGGTCACATCGGGGGGTGGGCGCGTCGGGCCGCAGGCAGCCAGAAGAAAGCCCAGCAATACGACAACTGGGGCATGGATTTTGCTACCACTTGGTGTCATAACTACGCTCGTTGCCCATGGCTTTACCCCTATTGTGGAAAGTCAGGCAGGCATTCGCAATGTTTCGGGGGATCCAGGCTCATGGACATCGGATATTTTCTCAAGTTGATGACGGAAAAGGGCGCGTCGGACATGTTCCTGACGACAGGCGCTCCGGTGAACATCAAGGTGGAAGGCAAGCTCTATCCGCTGGGCAACACCGGACTCCCGGGTGGCATGGTCAAGAAGATCGCCTACTCGCTGATGGATGAAGGCCAGGTACCCCAGTTCGAGAAGAACCTTGAATTGAACATGGCCATTGCGGTGAAGGACGCAGGGCGATTCCGCATCAACGTGTTCCGACAGCGCGGTGAAGTCGGCATGGTGATCCGCGCCATCAAGAGCGAAATCCCGACGATTGAGCAGTTGCGTTTGCCGCAGTTGTTCAAGGAACTGATCATGGAACCGCGCGGCCTGATCCTGGTCGTCGGTGCCACCGGCTCGGGCAAGTCAACCACCCTTGCGGCGATGATCGATCACCGCAACAGCAACACGTCCGGACACATCCTCACCGTGGAGGATCCGATCGAGTACCTCTATCGGCACAAGAAATCGGTGGTCAACCAGCGTGAAGTGGGCCTGGATACGCACAGCTACCACGAGGCGCTCAAGAACGCGATGCGCGAGGCTCCCGACGTCATCCTGATCGGCGAGATCCGCGATGCGGAAACCATGGAGGCCGCGATTTCATTCTCCGAAACAGGCCACCTCTGCCTGGCGACCCTCCACTCCAACAACGCGGACCAGACGCTCGAACGCATCCTCAACTTCTTCCCGGAGTCCGCTCATCGCAACATCCTGATGAACCTGGCGCTTAATCTGCGCGCAGTCATCTCGCAACGCCTGGTGATGGGGCTGGATGGGCGCCGCCTGCCGGCAGTCGAGGTATTGCTCAATACGCCGCTGATTCGCGACATGATCCGCCGTGGCCAGATCCACGAAATGAAGGAAGCCATGGACCGCAGTCTGCAGGAAGGCATGCAGACCTTCGACCAGGCACTGTACGCCCTGTACAAGGAAGGCCGCATCGATCTGGAGGAAGCCCTGTCGAAGGCGGATTCGCGCGACGGCCTGGCGCTCAAGATCCGCTTGGCCGAAGGCGGCGAAACCCCGCTGGACGAGGGTTTCGAGAACGCACACTTCTAGGGAAGGTCTGAACAAGTATTGTCGCGAGCAAGCTCGCTCCCACGATTGCTCGATTTTGTGGGAGCGAGCTTGCTCGCGACGAATGAGTTCCGTACCTGTTCAGCGTTTCCCTAGGGCAGCAGCTATCACGTGGTGCGAGCGTAGCCCATTCGGCAGCATCCATGACCGCGATAAGAAGACCGCGTTGGCGACGCGTCGATTCGCCGCAACGGGTAGCGGAAACCATCAGGTTTTGATTCCGATGGGGCAATGCGATACTGCCCTGTCCCTACGCAGTGCACGGCCCAACGATGATCCAGCAGCTACGCAACGTCCTGCAACCTGACGAACTGGCCCAGTTGAGGTCGTTTGCCGCACAGGCCCAGTTCATTGATGGTCGGATCACCAATCCCAACCACCCGGTCAAGCAAAACCTGCAGGTTGCGCAAAGTGACCCGGCCAATGCGCAACCCTCCGCATTGATTCGCGACGCGCTGTTCCGACACCCGGACATGCGCGTTTGCGCCTTCCCCAAATGCATGGCTATGCCAACCATCTCCCGATATGAACCGGGCATGCGCTACGGCTGGCACATGGATGAGGCGTTCTTCGCCATCCAGCCGCCGATGCGTTCCGATCTTTCCTGCACCCTCTTTCTTTCCGAACCGGAAGACTATGAAGGTGGCGAGCTGATGATCTCGATCGGGCAGCAGGTTGTTTCCTGCAAGCTGGCAGCGGGGGATGCAGTGATCTATCCGTCGACCACCATCCATCAGGTGGCGCCTGTAACTCGCGGAGCTCGTCTTGTTGGCATCACATGGATCCAGAGTTTCATTCCGGATTCGCGGCAACGCGAATTGCTGCAACAGGTTGAAGAGGCACGCAACATCGAAAGCGCACGCGGCGGCGGCGCGGACATGCGCATGCTGTTGATGCTGGGGTCCCTGCGCAACAACCTGTTCCGCATGTGGTCGGACATGTGACCTGACGGCACCGACGCCCTTTCACTCCAGCATCGAGCGCAGAACTGCCAGTCGTGGCGAACTTTCGATGAGGCGAATCGCCCACCGCATACCTCGCTCGATGTCGGCAGCGAACGTGCGCCTGGACAAGTCAAGATCGTGCTTGCGATCTCCCGGCGAATAGCCGTGCGTCGGGCTCTTGGCGTATGACCGCATTACCGCCACCTGCTTGGCCGACCGCTCTGGGTCACGGTCATCCGATAGACCCAGGTGGTGAAGCACGTTTGTCAACTCGTTGGGCATGTCGGCCAACATCCGCTCGAAATCCAGCAGCAACAGGCGCGGGCCAATGGAACTGCCAGCCATCAATTGATGGAATCTCGCCAGCTCCGCGACCCAGCCCATGGCAACCATCTCGCTGGTTTCCATCGCGTGCAGCCGGAGCGTGTTGTCGTCGAGAAAATCATGCAGGAATGCCAGTCTGGCGGGCGCTGATTGCAGCGCATCCATTCCCCCACCTGCGCCCTTGAGAATTGTTGCCAAGTGAGGCTCGAGTCTCTGGCAAAGCAGAACCGCCTTGGCTTTCGATTCGTGCCTCAGAATGGGACCAACAAGATTGTTGCAGGAGCTGGTTGCCTTTATAACGGTCTGTTGCCTGGATGAAAAAGGCCGGCACAGCAATTTCAACGAGGCATGCAGCAACGCATCCCACTGCTCCTGATTCAATCGACCAAGCGGCGAACCAAGATCTCGCTCCGTGATTGCCAGATCACGCAAGGGCACTGGTTCGCGCAATCCGAGCACATCCGGATACGTGTCCAGCAAGCGACTGAGCAAGGTTGACCCACAATGCCCGATATGAAAGATGAAACAGGGTGCGCGGGAATCGTTCGCCAATGCTGATGCGATTTCGCCGACCTGTCCCAGGCTTGCCCAGAATCCTTCCCGACCTTGCATGCCGAGCCGCTCGTCAAGGAACGAGGCACGCTCAAGCTCTTGCCGAGTCACGCGTACAAAAAGGGCACGCCGCGTGACCAGATCCAGCTTTTGAAGGAACGCCCCGGGATCGCCGGATATCGTTTTGAGTGCGGATTTGTCCATTGCATGAGCCAAGGCTGCGGATTGTCCGCGTCGCGGCAATCATGCACCGGGTCGGGGTGCAACTGCATCCAGCGCCGGGTGACTGTCAAACAACAGGTAAGTCGAGAGAATGTACTTGTCGTTTGATTTCGGCGGCATTCCGGCGTGCTGGTACATCCAATAAGGCGGGAATACCAGCAAGCGTCCGCAGCGCGCCTGCACATCGATGTTCAGGTCCGTGAAGCGGGTTTCCCCACCTTCCGCAACATCGTTGAGGTACCAGAGGAAAACCATGTAACGATTGGCCTTGTCATACATCGAATCAAAATGGGGCTGGAAGCCATCGTCCTGACTGGCGGAGTAACGCTTCATCACCAGATCCGCGGTCCGGTCGGACAGTGGAATCGGCAAACCGAGACCGACATCGGCGTTGTAGCGTTGCAAATATTGATCGATCAGCTTGTAGAAGAATTCTTTCATTGCCGAATCGGCATAGCGGCTCATGTTGAGCTCGGTCCAGCGGCTGCTCTCAAGCCCAGGACGAACTCCTTTGCCATTGACCAATTGTGACCCGCTCATTTGCTCGAATCCTGCGACCAACTGTCGACAGAATTCTGTCGGCAAGGCGTTGTCGTAATACCGGATGTAGTCAGTCAGTGCGTGCATGGCGAAACACTCAGTCTGCGTAGCCCCATCGATCAATTATCGGCGCAAGCGTCGGCAAGATGGGTGCCACATGCGCGGCATATCGCCGCCATCGACCAGCGGCCTCGGAGTTGATGGGTTGCACGACCTGTGCGTAGCTGGGCGTTCCGATGAATCCGCGAGCCAAGGCATGTTCGTTGAACCGGATCATGGATGAAGTGTCCTCGACGCCAAGGAAGTCACCGAGTCGCCGCAGTTCCACTTCCGTTTTCGACACCAGGTCTTCGTGACGCAAGACAAGAATGTTCTGCGGGAACTGGCGCACATCCTCCTGCCAGCGCTGATCGAGCGTGACGTAGAGATTGGCCAGTCGTTCAAGGCTTGCACATTCCGCAGCCAGTCGCGGATCCCTGAAATCCTGCATGTAGCTGCTCAAAATCGAGTCGCAGGGATGACGCCGGCAAAACAGTACGGGAGCGTTGGGAAACAGGAAGCGGATCAAGGGTAGCGCCAGGAAATTGAGCGGGTGCTTGTCAACCAGTCGCTGACCAGGCTTCAACGTGACCAACTTGCGGCTTTCATGCCAATACATCTCGCGCAATCCCAGCCTGTCGATCGCTGACAAGGAAGCAAGGCCGTTTGGATACTGAATACCTCTCTCGCGGATGCGTTCCAGCACGCGCTGTAGCATCGGTTGCTCGTCGGTTGACTCAAAGTCTGCATGGGCTGCGAGCATCTGCTCCAGCAACGTGGTTCCTGAGCGCGGAAACCCGACAAGGAACACGGGCGATTCGTCTAGCGCAGGCGCGTCATCCGAGGGCCAGGATGCCGACGTGCCCAGCCGGTACATCGGGTGCGCGAGGGCCAGCAAGCCGGTGCCCGCCAGTTGTTCGCCATCGCGTTGTATCAGTTCGCTTGCCTCGGCCGAATGCGCGTCATTCAATGCCATCATCGCCGCATCCACGTCACCCAGAGAATCGCATACCCTGGCTAGCGCAAACAGCAGCGGCCTTCGGTAGCGTATCGGTTGATCGAGGGACAGTGCGGACTCCAGGGCTTGCCGTGCCGCCGCATGGTTCTTTTCCCGGGTCGCCACAGCTGCAATAGCCTGCAAGGTTTCCATGCGCGCCTGGCGATCGTCGATCTGGCTTGGTTCCTGCACCTGGCGCATGAGTTCCACGGCCTGCGAAATCTTGTTGACACGTTCCAGGGCCATGATTCGACGCGCAAGGGCACGGGTGCGCAACGATGAATCCTGGAACTCCCCGGAAAGCACTCGTTCACCCGACACCTGGTCCCCAAGCAGCATCAACAGCCAACCCAATTCAAGCATGGCCTCTTCGGAAATGGCAGGCCAATGCTGCCAACCCTCGATGAGCGCAGCAGCGGTTGCATCATCGCCAGACGCCTGGCAGGCAACGGCGGCCCAAACGCGCATGCCGGGTTCCGCACCTGGCAATGTGCTGGCCATGCACAGGTTTTCGCGAGCTTGGGGATACTCACCGAGATTGAGGTGCAGCAAGCCCAGGTTGGCGCGCAGTCGTGCGCTATCCGGGTTCAATGACAGTGCGTGCGCATAGGCGGAGGCCGCGTCTGGAAGCTCGCCAAGCAGGCGACAAACGTTTCCCAAATTGGTCCAGTGCTGCCAGGTCGCCGGATGTTCGTCCACCAGCCGCTCGAGGATTCTGCGAGCGGTTGCGAGGTCACCCGCATTCTGCTCGCTGATCGCAAGCAAGGAGAGCACACCCTCGTCGTTCGGAAAGGTCTTTGCCAGCTCCCTCGCCATCAGCAGGGCATCGGCGTGGTTTCCGCTGTGGATGGCGGAAACAATGTTGTTGATCAATTGCTGCATATTGCTTTCATGTCCGGGGTAGTTCGAGTTTTGGAGGTGCCTTGCCTGCATGAAGAACTCTCCTGCGGCGGGCGCGCCCGGGTGGCCAGGGCGTCCTCTCAGGCGGCGTAGTTCCAACGGTCCATCGCGGGCTTGAGAACGGGAAGGACAGGCTCCAGCAACGTACGGTACCTTTGCCAGCGCCCCACGGCCTTTGTGTTCAACGGCTCAACGACCTGCGCATAGCTCGGCGTGGATATGTACCCCTTGGCCATCGCATGATTCTGAAATCCACGCAGCGCATCGGCATCGGGCAGTTCCAGGTGCTTGGCGATGCGATGGATGCTTGCTTCGAGATCGTTCAAAAGATCTTCGTAACGAAGGTCGAGGATCGACGCATTGAACAACTTGGCATGCCGCGTCCAGAAATCCATGGCCTCTGCATAACCACGGGCCAGGCGTTCGATGGAAGAGCACAACACCTGATACGCGGGCGCAGTGAAGCACTGCATGTAGTTGCTGATCAGCACATCGCAGGGATGCCGCAATGCAAGGATTATCCTGGCGTTGGGGAATATGCGGTGGATGATCGGTAGCCGCAACACATTCAGCGGATTCTTGTCGACCAGACGCTCGCCCTCGCCGAGGGTGACCACACCCTTGACGCAAGCCCAGTAGGTTTCACGCATCGCGCCCAACTCGCTCGTGGACAGGCGGTCCAGATGGTCCGGATAAAGGAGCTTGCCGCCTTCTTGCATTTTCCCTATCACGTTCTGAAGGAACGCTCGCTCATCCATGGATCGGATACCGGGATGAGCATCCAGCATCTGTTCAAGCAGGGTGGTTCCGGAGCGGGGAAATCCAACGATGAATATGGGAGATTCGGTAGCTGACGGCGCTGTCGGGTCCACTTTCCAGCGCGAATAGGCTTCAGCGGAAACCGGGTACTCCAGAATGTCCAAGGGATTGGAATCCGGCTCCACTAGCCTCGGAACCAGGCGACCTGCGTGCTTCATTTGTATCTCATGTGCCTGCTGCAACGTGTCAAGAGCAGCCTCTGTCTTGCCAGCCCCGTCGTAGGTCTTTGCCAAGGCAAAGAGTGTATCTGCACTGCGATTCTCGTTGCTGGTGCCCGAAAGAAACTCCAGAAAAAGGGAGATTGCCTTGTCGAAGTGTCCACGTCTTGAAGCCAATACGGCGCGAACGAGGTTTGCCTCGCGACCATCTGCCGGCGCGATGGATGCTTCGGCCAGCAACCTTTCCGCCTCGTCCAATCGATTGACTCGTTCCATCAACGCAGCGAGTCGGATGGAGGCGATGCTCCGGGCCTCGGCATGCTTCATCAATGACCGCAGCCTGCGTTCCGCCTCATCCGCGCGATCAATCTGGATCAGCGCGGCGCAGAGGTCTGCTTCCAGGGTGGCACCCAGAAAGGGCCACTTTTCGCAGTGCTCAAGGAGCTTGGCGGCCATGTCCGGGTCTGCGCACTTGAGGCAAGCAGACGCTCCGTAGATGCGTGGTTCGGGCATGCCGGGGTCCAGGCGCCACGCAGCCAACATGAGGTCGCGGGTTTCCACCGCATCGCCCTTCTGCCATCGCAATGAACCGAGACTCGCGAGAGCACCGGCATTGTCCGGTTCAAGCAAAAGTCCTTGGCGATATGCGTGCTCTGCAGCGTCAAGGTCTCCCAGCTCGTGCAATGCCGTTCCCAGATTGTTGTAGTGAGTCGACTCCCGGGGCTGCATTTGGATCAGCTGGCGGTGGATGTCGGCCGCTTCCGCGGGTCGCCCCTGCATCAACAGGGAAATTGCCAGCAAGACCTTCGCATTTATGTTGTCGGGCTCGGAATGCAGCAGCAGTCGAGCAAGCGACTCCGACTCGACCAGTTGATTGGTTTGAAGCCGGTCGGCAATGGACTGGATGGAAGGTTTGGCGGCAGATTCGGTCACGTTGCTCGTTCGATATCAGTTTGGAATTTACGTGCCTGCGACGATCAATCTGCAAGCTTGGCTGGCATCACCATCCAACTTGCTGGGCATTCGAACACATGGCTGGTTCATTCCCGTAGTCTAAATTGGATACTGTGCGCGTCCTTCACCATTCGCTGCTGGCGCTGGCGACGGCCGGGATACGAACTTGAGCCGATGGATCGCTGATTCAAGTGCGGCAGAATCAATTTCCGTGCCGGCAAAAAAAAACCGCGCGGCCTGAGCCGCGCGGCAATTTTTCAACAGCGTACCGTCAGATCAGAACTTGACGGTTGCGCGGGCCCAGTAGAAGCGCCCGATGGTGTCGTAGGTACGCACATCGGTGTTCGCATTCACAGTAATGCCCGTGTAGTACAGCGGCGGCTGCTTGTCGAACGCGTTGTCGATACCGATCTGGAACTGGGTATTGATCGGCTCGGCGTTGTAGCCGAAGTGGAAGTCGTGATACGTGACTGCACCGATCGGCAGGAACGCGCCACTGCCGAGCGCACCGTCTGCACCACGTGCCTTCACGTTACCCACATAGCGCATATCCCAGCTTGCTTCAAACGGGCCCATGTTCCAGTCCACGTTCGCCGTTCCACGCACGCGCGGGAAGTTGCCGAACAGGGTGGAGAACTCGCCCGCGTTGGAGAAGCGTGGGGCACCCGGGATCGAGTTGTCGAACTCGTCGATGTAGGTGGCCTGCAGGCCCACCGCGAAGCGGCCGATGTTGCGACCAAACATGTCGAACTCCGGCAGACGATAGCTGAAGCCCAAGTCATAACCCGTGGTGTCCAGACGGCCGAGGTTCACGGTTGGCTCCAGGATGGTGTCAATCTGGCCATCCTCGAAGCGCGAAATGAACGGGCAGTACGGACTGTTCGGGTCCGCATAGCACAGATTCAGCACGGTCTGCGCGTCGATACCGGTGATCGTATCGTTCAAATAGATGCGATAGGTGTCGACACTGATCGAGAGGCCTTCCAGCCAGCTCGGGTCATAAACCACGCCGAAGTCGAAGCTCTTGCCGGATTCCGGCTTGAGCGAGAAGCCCGCCGCTACTGCGCCAGACGCGATTGCGTTGACCTGGCCGTTGGCCTGCTCTTCGATACCCGTCGCCGGGATGTTGGTGGCACCGGTCTGCGGACCGCATGCACCAATACCCTGCTGCTGGCCAGGCAAGTAGCCGAAGCAAGGATCCTGTGCCGGCGGTGCATCGCTGGCTGCGCCAGCAAACAGTTCGCTGACGTTCGGAGCGCGGAACACCTCGGACACCGTGCCACGAATCAGCAGATCCTCGATCGGACGCCATTCGACGGCAATCTTGGAGTTGGTGGTGTTGCCGGCCAAGTTGAACTTCGAATAACGCAGACCGACGTCGAGGTTCAAGCTGTGTGCAAACGGCACATCGGCGAGAATCGGCGCAAACACTTCGGCATACACTTCCTTTGTGCTCAGGTTACCCGTGAGCGGAGAAGTACAGGCAGTACCCAAATCGCAGGTGCCAGTCTGCGGATTCAAGATGATCGTCGAATCGGCGAGGAGGTTCGAGTAGTCCTTGCGATACAGGGCACCGATAGCCAAGCTGACTGGACCCGCCGGCAGATTGAAGATTTCGCCGTTGGCGTTGGCGGTGACTTCACGCGAGGTGGCCAGGAAGTTCTGGAACGGGGCAGACTGCGCGCTCAGGAATACGCCAGTGGCAATCGGGTCGTCCTGCTCGAAGATGTTGAGCGGTACGCAACCGGCGATTGCGGTTGCAGCATTGCCGGCTTCAGACACGCAGGTCGGCACGCCATTGACCAACATGGATGGGCCCAAGGCATCACGCAACTGGCTGAAGTTGAGGTAACCCGTGGTGTAGCTGTCCTGGGTGAAGTGGCCATAATTGGCATTCAAGTCCCAACGCCAGGAGGTGTCGCCAAAGTTGCCACGCAGACCGCCGATGAACTGGGAAACTTGCGTATCAAGCTGGTTGATGCGTTGACCCGTACCGGTCAGACGTGCGGTGAGGTTGGTGAAGCCCGGGCCGAAGTTGAGGCCGAACGGGTTGTACACGTTGTCGATCGAGGTGGTGATGCCGTTGCCGAGCGAATCCAAAGGATACGGCGCGATCAACGAAGCCGAGCTGGTGCGGCTGACGAAGGTCTTCAGGTAGGCTTCAACGTTGTCGGTCAACTTGTAGTTGGCCAAGGCGAACACGTTGGTACGTTCCTGCGGTGTCAGGATCACGTTCAACGGCTGGAAGTTGTACGCGTCCGCACCGGTGTAGCAGCGGTAGTTGTCCAGCGAGGTGCCGTCAGTTCCGGCGATGCGGGTGACCGAGCTACAGCCATAAAACTCGCGCAGGTTGACGCCATCGGCGTTCGGCGAGTTGGGCAGGAAGACGCGGCCGGTGGGAACGCGACTCGAACCGGCAGCAATCACTTCACCGCCGTACAAATAGAGCGCGCTGGCCGAGAACTCGCGATTGCCAGCGGGCACTTCGTCGAACTTGTTGTAGCTGATGCCGGCGACGACGCTGCCGCGGTCGGTCGACTGACCAAAGGTGAACGATGCACCTGTGCGCTCGCCGTCGTCCCTGTCGGAAATGCCGTAATCGAAGGAGAACTCCGCGCCCTGGTAATCCTTGCGCATGATGAAGTTGACGACACCGGCGATGGCGTCGGAGCCGTAGGTGGACGATGCACCGTCCAGCAACACATCGATACGCTCGATCACGTTGGCCGGGATCTGGTTGACGTCACCGCTGATGACGCGCTGGCCATCAATCAGGATCAAGGTGCGGTTGGTACCCAAGCCGCGCAGCGACACGCCGGATGCACCGGTGCCGCCGCCGTTGTTGACCTGCGGGTTGGTTGCCTGGCCAGCAATAGCCGGCAGATCCTGGACCAGCTGACCGACGGTCAGCTTGCCGCTCTTCTGGATCTGGGCGCGATCAATGGTGATGATCGGGTTGGCCGTTTCCATATCGACGCGGCGGATGTTCGATCCGGTCACGACGATCGTATCGAGTCGTTCAGTGCTGTCTTCGTCTTGGGCGAAAACGGCAGTGGAGCTCAATCCGACGACTGCCGTCGTACCTGCATACAATGCAAGGCGAACGGCTTTAAGAAGCTCGTTGTTTGTCAATCTCATTACGCTCTCCAACGTTTTTAGAGTGGTGTCACTGGTGACGCGGATTCGGGACATGACGCGGATCGGAATATGGAGTCCGTTCCCTGCTACAAAAATAGCCGAAAACGACCCGACGGGCCGACGGCAGTGACGGGATACTAACAACATTCTCACGTTATGGGAATCCCTGATCAGCGCCTGAACGGACACTCCGGACTGCCAGGAAATTGCTTATGGGTCATGCATTTGCATGATCATTGCAGGATGCGGTTGGATGCCGGATGAAGTTGCGCGCGCAACCAATTGGCGAATACGATGCGAGCCGGGCTTGCAGGCCAACCAATGTCGTTTCAAAGATCCTGACGGTACTGAACGTAGGGCACCCGTGCCCTGGATGCATCAGCATCTCGCTCGGGTACCGGCGCCATGGGAACCGACCAGAGATTCTGCGCGCCCACGGTGACTTCACCCCGCCAAGGCGTGCGCCAGGACAGGCCGAGGTCAATGCCGCCCCAGCGCTGCTCGATCTGATTCGCCTCCGCTCCAACGCTGTTGATGCGACCGACGATGCTGCCACGCAGCGAGCCCTTCGACACCCCCAAACCGAGGGACGTCTGGTTCCAGTCAAGCTCCGAGCCGGGCATGCCGTACCAGATCGGCGAAAGCTCCGAATGCGAAAGTGCGGCGGAAAGGTCGAACGAAGTATTCCGACCCAACTCCCATTCGCCCGTCGCAAAAAGATTGCGTGCGTTGACAAGCCGGTAGGCAGTTCCTTGAGAACCGTCGAGCAGGGCCAGATCGATCGGGCTGGACAGGAAGTGCGCTGCGCCGATGCGCGGCAGCGGACCGTCACTGCGTAGCACACCGAGCCCCAGCGAGAGCTCCAGGTGGGAATCGAATGATGGCGACCAGGCCAAATCGGCAACTGCAAAGCGTGCAGCAGAATCCGTCGAAGATGCCAAGGTTGCAAAACAGGCATTCGCTGCGCAGGCCGAACCATCATTGGCGAGGAAGGCTGGCGCGGTTTGCTGCCCCAGCGTCAGTCCAGCGTGCAGGCCGTCATCGATGCGCAAGCGCAGTCCAGCGGAGAACAACTGGGCGGCATCCACCACACGCAGATCGGATACGCCGCCAAACGCGGGCGAAGGCGGCAAAGAGGGTGCGCCGGATCGATTCGACATGGCAACAACTGCGAGCAAGCGCCCATCGGGGCTGGCCCAGAGAGGAACGAACTGATCGGCGTCTCGACCATCCTTCGAACTTGCTTCAAGAGACAGCAAGCGAGCAAAAATGGGTTGCTGAGCCTCGACCAGAACCGGCGGCGAAAGCGATTGCGCCACTGCCGCCACTGGCAGCATTACCGAGAACAGCATTGTGGCGATGCGCGATGACATTGAAACGCCCTGGATTCCGATTCGTTTGGGACCGTGAGCAGCCTTTCCGGTTCCCTTCAAGCGCATGCGTGGCCCCAGCCGGCAGCGTTCCGCATGCTTTCCATGCTACTCCGATTCACAAAAAACAAACAGTCCAACCCGTCTCAGATTTATACCGCAAATACCTGAAATCCGGCCATTTGTGTCTTTGAAATTTGTCAGTTCAAGATTGTTGGGCCGCCGGGACCCGATTGCGTTGGAAAGAGGGCGGCGATGGCCTCCGTGTCAAACGTGTAGCTGCGGTTGCAAAACTCGCAAGTGATTGTGCTGGAACCGGTTTCCCTGGCCGCCGACATGGCTTCGTCCAGCCCCAGCCCCCTCAGCATGTCCGCCACGCGCGACCTCGAACACGAGCAGTGGAACTGCAATTGCCGACCCTGCTCCAAATGAACGCCCTGGTCGTGAAACAGGCGAAACAAGAGCTGCTCTGCAGGAAGCGTAAGGATTTCGCTCGCCGAAACGGTCGCCAGCAACTGTCCGATGTAGTTCCAGGTGTCCCCCTCGACGATGGCTGCGTCGCCATCCCCAGTGGCAACCCGTTGCAGCATGAGGCCAGCGCAACGCGCACCATTCGTTGCCAGCAAAATTCTGGTCGGTAGTTGTTCCGACTGCCCGAAATATTCCTCGAGCACGGTGGACAAACGGGCGGAATGAGCCATGACCCGCCCTTGGTAGCGCGTGTTGGTCATCGCGTTTTCCACGGTGATGGCCAGTTCGGCGCTGTACTCGCCCAAGTCCACGGACTGAATGGGTGAATCGTCGGCACAGCGGGCCAATCCACGGATATTCCCTTCGTTGCTGCATTCGGCAAACAGCAGCTTGAGCGGCCCGACGTCGCGCAACTGGATCGACAGCCGACCGTCAAATTTCAAGGCGCCAGCCAGCAAGGCCGCTGCCACAAGACTTTCTCCCAACAGCTCGCCGACCGCCGATGGGCAATCCACGTTGTCGCGAACCATGGCCCAGACCGACTCGAGCCGCACCAGGTGACCACGCACCGTGGCGTTGGCGAGGTGAAACCTGTGAATTGCATCTGCAGTGCGCATGCTTGGTTATCTCGGCTGAGCCGTCACTATGGCGGCGTCGACCAACAATGCAAGGCGGCAGGCATTCGACATTTGTATCTCTCCCTCGGCAGATCGGCCGACCTGCTGGCGCGAAGGTTCATGATTTCTTGCCACGCGCGTCGGGCAGCAAGCCGCAATCAAGGCCACATCCCGAATTTCTGCTACAAACTGGATTGCGAATGGCACAATCCAAGAATGGGTCAGCGCAAATCCCCTATTCGCAGGATCCTGCGCTGGATGTGCGCAGCGGGACTGCTCTGGCTTCTGGGCAGCGTGCTGCTGGTTCTGGTGCTGCGCTTTGCTGCGCCGCCCACCAGTGCGTTCATGCTGCACCGGCAGTTGCGCGCTGTTATCGATAAGGAGGCCAACTTCCAGCTTCATCGGTGCTGGCGGCCCCTAAACCAGATTTCCGCCAATTTGCCCATTGCGGTGGTTGCTGCGGAAGACCAGAACTTTCCCGAACACCACGGCTTTGACATCAAGGCCATCAAGAATGCGCTGGCCGAAGCCGAAGATGGCGAACGTCTGCGCGGTGCCAGCACGATCAGCCAGCAGGTCGCGAAGAACCTGTTCCTGTGGAATGGCCGCAGTTTCATCCGCAAGGGATTCGAAGCCTGGTTCACGGCGCTCATCGAGTTCATGTGGCCGAAGCAGCGGATTCTCGAGGTCTACGTCAACATTGCCGAGTTTGGCGATGGTGTCTACGGTGCATGCGCCGCGAGCGAGCGCTTTTTCGGCAAACCTGCCTCACGCTTGAGTCCACGGGAGGCGGCTTTGCTGGCCGCCGTATTGCCCAATCCAGTGCGGCTACATGCAAACCGGCCATCGGCTTACGTTTTGCGTCGAGCAATCTGGATCGAACGCCAGGTACGCCAGCTGGGTGGTCCTGACTACTTGAAGCGGTTCAGTGCAGGGTCCCGCTCATTGAACCAGCAGTTGAACGCAATCGTGATGCGCTCATCATCGCCATGAAACGGGAATACCTCGTGAAACAACCATGATGGGAAAAGGACAAGGTCGCCTGCCGAAAGAACCAGATTGCGCCCCTTGCTTGTGTAGGCATCGATCATGTGTTCGTTGGCCGGATCAATGAACATGCCGGCGTGCTGGTGTGGGTTCTGGAAATGCAGTACGCCCGACTTTGACTCTCCCGCATCGCTGGTTCCGGATTGCACGCAATAGACCCCCGACCACGATGCCATCGGATGATTGTGCGCATTGAACTGACCGTTGCGCCGGGTTACGTGGAACCAGGCATGGCATTTCAGTTCCAATTGCATGAGCCGATCACGCGTATAGCCGTTCACCTCCCCGACTACCGAGAAGAGCTGGTTCATGCAGAACTCGTAGAGTTGCTGGATACAGCGCTCCGGCCACAGGAAAAGCTCGAAATTGCTTTCAAACAGACCATTTGGAATGTTCATGTTTGACTGCGGATTGCGCCAGCGTGCGCCTTCCTTCTCACGCGCAAGGATCAGATCGCGCAATTCCGCATTGAGCGGCGCCGCGTCGGGCAGGCGGAATCTGGCAAAGGGAACCGAGAAGAAAGAGGTAACAGCCATGAGACGGTTGGGTGGCGGACAGGCGCTTAGTATGCCGCAGCAGCGGCACTCGACCCATGTCCAGTTTGCCGCAGGCAAGGAGCCTGCGCGGATGGCAAACGCCCAGGCTCTCATTGTGCTTGCCGGCCAAGTCGGAATCAGCCCGTTCCGGGGCAGGCAAATCATTCAATACGGCGCCAGGAGCGTGCACGGCAGAATGAGTTCGAAGCGAAACGGCGCTGACGCGATTCAGCGAGTCAATCGGAAGGCGCGCATGGCGGGCTCCATGTAAGCCTGACGATTGATTCGATAAATCGATGGCAGCGTCGTTGCAGCCGGATGACTTCTGCCGCGCAGGCTCCTAGACTGGGGTCCTGCGCAGACCAGCGCCGGAACCATGCGGAGGTTGCCATGCTCCAGGTCAAGCATCTGCTTGCCGAGAAGGGTCGGAACATTGCTTCGATTCATCCAGATGCCCCGGTGCTGGATGCAATCAAGTTGATGGCCCAGCGCCAGATTGGCGCACTGCTCGTGATTCAGGACGGCAAGCTGGCCGGAATCATTTCCGAGCGCGACTATGCCCGCGGCATCGTGCTCAAGGGCCGATCATCGGCAACTACCCCGGTTGCGGAAATCATGCAGGACTCGCCAATCACCGTGGGGCCGGAAGACACCATCGATCATTGCATGCGCCTGTGCACCAATGAACGCGTGCGCTACCTGCCCGTGATCGAGCAGGCCAATACCATCGGTGTCGTATCACTCGGCGATCTGGTCAAGGCCGTCATCAGCGAACAAAGCGAGCAGATCGAGCAGTTGCAGCGCTACATCGCAGGATGAGCAATCGCTCCACGCGCGCGCTTGCCGCGCTGCTGGGCATGAATCCGTGGCAGGGCAACTGCGTTGACGGTCTTGCCTCGCTTCGGCCTCAAGCTTGCGTGATTTGAACCCTGGCTTGCCAAGTCAGACTGGCGTTGCTGGCGCATCCGGCTGGTTTTCAGGGCGGGCGGCCTCAAATGCAGGCAATGCAAGGCACTGTTGTTCAATGCGCACGATGTCCGGATACGCAGCCAGATCGACACCGATACGCCTCGCGTTGTAAACCTGCGGCACGAGGCAGATGTCAGCCAGCGTGGGCGAATCACCCTCGCAATAGAGGCCCATCGAGGAATTGTCGCCGAGCAGGGCCTGAAGTGCGCGAAACCCCTCCGTGATCCAGTGCCGCGACCAGCGTTCGCGCTCTACGGCCGGAGAGCTGAAATCCCGCTCCAGGAACTGCATGACCCGCAAGTTGTTGAGCGGATGGATATCGCAGGCGATGGTCTGGGCCAAGGCACGCACGCGCGCGCGCTCGCGTGCGGTGGAAGGCAACAGGGAGGCGCCCCCTGGATACGCCTCATCGAGGTATTCGATGATGGCCATGGACTGGCGGAAAATGCGGGCTCCATCCAGCAACACGGGAACCGACTCTTGCGGATTCAGCTCGCGGTATTCATCCGCGTGCTGTTCGCCGCCGTTGTTGAGCAGGTGTACTGGAACCGTCACATAGGACAGTTGCTTCAGATTCAAGGCGATGCGGACGCGATAGGCCGCGCTTGAGCGCCAATAGCTGTAAAGCGTCAGTGTCTCTGCCATGCCCCCTCCTTCGCCCACCGATGGGGCTTGATGCGAACGTGCATCAAGCCGCGTTGGAGAGCCGATGATCAGGCCGGGACGTACTGCTTTACAACCTGTTCTATCGCCCCGAAAACCGATCTCCCAGCCTGATCGGTGATGTCGATCTTCACCCGATCTCCGAACTTCAGAAAGGGAGTCGCCGGCTTGCCGTCGCGCAGCGTTTCCACCGTGCGCTGCTCGGCCAGGCAGGAGGCCCCCTTCGACGTGTCCTCGTTGGCAATCGTACCCGATCCAACCAGGGTTCCGGCAGTCAGCGGGCGGGACTTCGCGACGTGCGCGATCAGGTCGGCAAAGCTGAACTGCATGTCGACTCCGGCTTCCGCCTCGCCAAACCAGCGTCCATTGATCCAGGTGCGCATGGGCAAGTGCAGCTTGCAGCCGGACCAGGCATCGCCGAGCTCATCGGCTGTAACGAAAACCGGCGACAGCGCGGACCTCGGCTTGGACTGCAGGAATCCAAAACCCTTGGCCAGCTCTCCCGGAATCAGGCCACGCAGGGAGACATCGTTGACCAGGCCGATCAGCTGGATGTGCGCCTCCGCCTGCGCTGGCGTCACGCCCATGGAGACATCGTCGGTGACAACCACCACTTCTGCTTCCATGTCGATGCCCCAGTCCTCGCTCGCAGCAAGAATGGGATCGCGAGGCGCCAGGAACCCGGCACTGGTGGCCTGGTACATGAGCGGATCGGTGTAGAAGCTCTCCGGCACTTCGGCGCCACGCGCCCGTCGCACCCGCTCCACATGCGGCAGATACGCGCTGCCGTCGACGAATTCATAGGCGCGCGGCAAGGGCGAAGCCAGAGCCTCGAAGTCGAGCGCAAACGCGTCTGCCCGCTTGCCTGCCTGCAATTCCTCGAACAAGGCATTGAGCCTTGGAGCAGCATTGCCCCAATCTTCAAGGGCGAGTTGCAGGGTCGCCGCGATCGACGAGGCACGCACGGCGCGGGTCAGTTCCCGGTTGACCACGATCAGCGTTCCGTCGCGGCCACCTTCCTTCAAACTGGCTAGCTTCATGTCGTTTCCGATTCCTAAAATTTGGTGCGATGGCTCAGGCCTGCGCCGGCTTGTAGTGCTTGCGCAAGCCTTGCCAGCACGAAAGATAGTCGACTTGCCGCTGCACGGAATCCAGGGCTTGTCGGGTGGGACGGATCACGGCCCGCGTTTCGAACATGAAGGCCATTGTGTCGGAGATGACGTCCGCTTTCGACAGATCGGCGGCGGATGCCTTCTCGAACGTCGCGGCGTCCGGTCCGTGTCCGGTGAAGCTGTTGTGCAGGGAGCATCCGCCCGGCACGAATCCTTCGGCCTTGGCATCGTAGGTGCCGTGCACGAGGCCCATGAACTCGCTGGCCACGTTGCGATGGAACCAGGGTGGCCGGAACGTATCCTGCGCCACCAGCCAGCGCGGCGGGAAGATCGCCATATCCACGTTGCTGGTGCCGGGCGTGTCGCTGGGCGAATGCAGCACCAGGAAGATCGATGGATCCGGATGGTCGTAGCTGATGGATCCAATGGTGTTGAATCGGCGCAGGTCGTACTTGCAGGGCGCGTAGTTTCCATGCCATGCGACGACATCCAGAGGCGAGTGTCCGATGTCCGCGCGCCACAGGTGTGACTGGAACTTGGTGACCAGTTCGAACGCGCCTTCCCTGTCTTCGAACGCGGCGGTGGGAATCAGGAAGTCGCGCGGGTTGGCCAAGCCGTTGCTGCCGATCGGCCCCAGGTCAGGCAGCTTGAACATGGCGCCAAAGTTTTCGCAGATGTAGCCGCGTGCGACGCCATCCGGCAGGCTGACACGGAAGCGGATGCCTCGCGGAACCAGGGCAATTTCCTGCGGTTCCACGTCGAGCACGCCAAACTCGGTTTCAACATGCAGGCGCCCCTGCTGCGGCACGATGAGGAATTCACCATCGGCATTGCAGAACCACCGATCCGTCATGTCGCGATTGGCGACATAGACATGGATGCCGACTCCGCATTGGGCCTGCGGCGATCCGTTGCCGGCCATGGTGTGGATGCCTTCGATGAAATCCATGGGCGTTGCGGGAATCGGCAGCGGATTCCAGCGCAACTGATCCGGGGTTACCGGGCCGGCACCGAAATCACTGTGGAATGCCGGCTGCACGAATTCGGAAAACGAACCATGCATCGCAGCGGGTCGGATGCGATACAACCAACTGCGCCGATTTGCATGCCTGGGTGCCGTGAATGCCGTGCCGCTCATCTGCTCGGCATACAGGCCATGCGCCACGCGCTGCGGCGAATTGCGGCCCTCCGGCAAGGCGCCCGCAATAGCTTCGGTGGCGAACTCGTTGCCGAAACCTGTTTGGTAACCCGTTGATGAAATCATTTGATGGCGCCTTTGGTTTTCATGACTGACCGCTCCGCGTCCCGAGTCCGGATTCCCGGGGGAAAAGGCACTGGGCCCCTGCCTGCGCAGGGGCGACGGCTGCTTTGGGTTTGTGGCGTTGCGACTCCCGAATCCTCGGTTCCGGCCCTCAAAGCACTCCGCGCTTCATCTGGTCGCGCTCGATGGACTCGAACAGCGCCTGGAAATTGCCTTCGCCAAAACCTTCGTTGCCCTTGCGCTGGATGATCTCGAAAAAAATCGGCCCGAATGCGTTCTGGGTGAAGATCTGCAACAACAGCTGCTTCTTGGTTTCCATGTCCGCGTCGATGAGAATCTTGTTGCGGGCCAGTCGCGGCACGTCTTCGCCATGGTTGGGCACGCGCTCGTCGATCACCTCGAAATAGGTTTCCGGTGTGTCGAGAAATTCCACGCCGGCCGCGCGCATCGCCTCGACGCTGTCGTAGATGTTGTCGGTAAACAGCGCGATATGCTGGATGCCTTCGCCCTTGTACGCGTCCAGATACTCATTGATCTGTGTGGTGGGATCGCTCGACTCGTTGAGCGGGATGCGCACGATGCCGTCCGGGGCTGTCATGGCCTTGGAAACCAGTCCGGTCTTGGCCCCCTTGATATCGAAATAGCGGATCTCGCGGAAATTGAACAGACGTTCGTAGTAATCGGACCACTTCTGCATGTTGCCGAAATGCAGGTTGTGGGTCAGGTGGTCGATGAAGGTCAATCCGAAGCCAGCCGGGTTCTGTTCCACTCCGGCAATGGGCGTGAAATCGGCGTAAAGATCCGTGCGATTGCGGTCAATCAGATACAGCATGCAATCGCCGATGCCCTTGATCACGGGCGCATCGACTGCCTTGCTGTCGGCTTTGTGGGTGACTGCCTCGCCACCGTTGCGCAGCACCGCGGCAAGGACTTCCGGCACCGGCTTGGTGAAGCCAATGGCGAATCCGCAAGCACTCGGTCCATGCGCCGCAGCGTAATCCGATGCAAAGGAATCTGGCTCTTCGTTGAGCAGGAAGGTGACCCCACCCTGGCGGAAAAGAGTGATGGCGCGGGTCCGATGCCGCATTGTCGCGGTGAAACCCATGCAACGCAGGTATTCGTGCATGTAGGCAGCCTGGCCCGCCGGAGCTGCGAACTCGACGAATTCAAAGGCATCGATTCCCATGGGGTTGTCGAAGGTGGTGACCGCCATGCCGGCGTTGATGCTGTTCGGTGCGCTCATGTCGGATCCTCGAATGGCAGTCGCTGTTCAATGAGCCGACAATTTTAGTTACACTTGCAACCAACTGCAAGCAAGGCCTCACGGATTGCGTGGAATCCATGACTCGAAACACCGCGCTCGTTCTCGACAATTTCCTGCCCTACCGACTCTCGGTGCTGTCGAATGTGCTGAGCCAGTCCATTGCGCGCGAGTACGACAAGCGCTTTGGCTTGTCCATCACCGAATGGCGCGTGATGGCGGTACTTGGCTGCACGACGAACATTTCCGCTCGTGAAGTTGCCGAGCGCACGGCGATGGACAAGGTTGCGGTGAGCCGCGCGCTTGCCAAGCTGTTGGAGAAACGCCAGATTGAACGTGCTCGCTCTCCGCTGGACAAGCGCGCATCGGTGCTTCGCCTTTCCGGCGAAGGTCGCAGGATCTACGACCTTGTGGTTCCGCTGGCCCTCGAGCACGAACAGCGCCTGCTCGCACACCTCGATTCCGAGGAACAAGTATGGCTGACTCGCATTCTCGATACCCTCTGGGATGCGGAGCTGGCAGAGTCCATGCGCTGATCAAAGCAGCAGCGGGAACTGCGCGACACAATCCGAATCACGCAGTTCAAAGGCGCTGGATCCCGTGTCTTCGGCCATCCATGGCCGGCACGGGATGAGGGCAATCTTTCAAAGACGCTGGATCCCGTGTCTTCGGCCATCCATGGCCTGCACGGGATGAGGGCAATCATTCAAAGACGCTGGATCCCGTGTCTTCGGCCATCCATGGCCTGCACGGGATGAGGG
>Ga0208460_10000150_pt1 | contig 51605 bp, 47 predicted proteins | sample AD_STIC10_MetaG_FD_184436 | JGI IMG/M metagenome (GOLD analysis project Ga0208460, IMG submission 184436) | Active sludge microbial communities of municipal wastewater-treating anaerobic digesters from USA - AD_STIC10_MetaG (SPAdes) (version 2) | ecosystem: Engineered > Bioreactor > Anaerobic >... | reverse complement strand
TATAAGGCTGTTCCATCAATGAGTCAAAGATGCTCAAAATCAAATGTGGGATGTATTGAATATAAGGGGAATAATGGAAATAACATAAGAAATGTTTTGGTAGAAGACTTTGAGAGAGGTACATTTAATCCATGGAGTTTTTCTAATGGATTAAGTGCTTATCCATCAACTGAATCATTACAGTATGGGGGTTCTTCAATGGCTATTTATACAGGTGGAGGAGCAACACAATTTACATTATCATATAATTTAACAGAAAACGGTGCGAGTATTATTCCAGGAAGAGAATATACATTAAGTTTTTGGGTGAAGAAATTTAGTAATAGTAGTTTACCAAATGTAGGTGTTAATCCACCAGCCGAAGAAGTAGACGAACAAGCAATGAATATTAAAAATTTAATATTTAATAAAGTAAGGGCACAAGAGAATTCAAATTTGACGTTTACCTCTCCTGTTATTGATAACGCAGAATGGGAGTTCAGGCAACTAAATATTGTTGTCGCACCAACTACTATAGTAGAAGGAAATGATGTTTTCTTAATTATAAATATTCCAATAATTAATACAGATGCCGTGCAAGATGGAATATTTATTGATAATATAGTCCTTAAAGAGTTTCAAAATAATTTTTATAAAATAAGAGATTCTTGGAATACTCCACGTGTTTGTGTTGATAGTGATAATAACGGAAGTATTGATAATAAATATTTAGGTTGTCGTGAATATAAAGATAGAAATAAATCATCAAATTATTTATATCAGTTTAGTGATATTTGTAATCCAGAAAATGTGGGATGTAGGGCTGTTATTGATACAAAGAATTCTAAGATGCCATTTAAGCAAATATTTAATGCATATTGTAATAATGTTGGAAATCAAAATAATCCAGAATGTACAAAAGATAAGTATTATTATTTGAATAATAGAGAGGAACCTATATCTGGAAATATTACAGATAGCACCATAATGATTCCCGAGGATACCATAGAATATATTATAGAAGATAATAAATATAAATGTGTTGATTCTGAAAAAGGGTGTCAGAGTTTAGCTATATTAGATAATAATGGAAAACCAAGTGATGTATTCAAGATAAACAATCCAGATAATTATATGCCAGATGATTATTTTGGTGGTCAAAATCAAATTTTGTGCTTATCTAATTATAATAATTGTGTTGCCATGAAGAAATCAGACGGAGGTTATTTATTTAAAATTCATCCAAGAGAAAAACTATGTGAATATAGAAAAGAAGATGTGGGTTCTGGATTACCGGCTGGATTTTATAAAAAGGACACCAGCGAGTCGTGTGATGGATTATTATATAATAAAAATTATGACGAATTGATAAATAACATAGAGAATACTTTAATTGATAACTCCCCATTTCCCGCTTTTAATAATTCTTATGCATCAATATGTCCCGCAACACAAAATTCGTGTACCGCATTTATAGATCCTGAGGACAATTTGAATCAAATACCAGAAATGATTGATTTAAGCACTAGGTGGGGACTCTATAATTTAAGCGCGGATGGTAATATCGCATCTAGTGATGGAAATATTACTAATATATCTTCGGGAATTGAGTTTGATGCTGGTTCTGGAGAACTGGTAAGAAATAATTATGAATTTTCTGTAGAACAAAAACAAACTTATAAATTGGGTGGATTTGTTAAATTTGATGCGTCTTCGGAAAATCAAAATAGATTTATTTCAACATATTTAATTTGTAAAAAGAATAAGGATTCAAATGAATATTATTATTCTTCTGGCGAAAATAAATTACCATACGCACTCCCAGATCTAAATTCAAATTATTTTGTAAAAGAAAATGCAGGAAATACAGATAAATATATTTATATATATGGATTATACACCATAGAGCCAGGTGCAAATTTTTGTAATGTTGCGTTTTATTACGGTGGAGATGGCGGTAATATATCAATTACAGATATGTCTTTTGAGAAATTACAGGGATATTATACATATATCGATAATCAAAATATTGATAGAACTAGCTGTCAAAAACCAAATAAAGAAAACGGATGTGTGTTATTTCATCAAATTACAGATCCAACACTAAGATGGAATTCAGAAAAAAGTTATTATAATTCAAGTTTAGTGAATGGAGATTCTTATTCTGTGGGAGACTCCAATGTGCTTTTGAAGGTTATAAAAGATAGGACATGTGGAGAGTGGGTTACGTGTGGATCATCTATTAAAACAATTGATGAAAAAACCGGACAGGAAAAAAATTCTTGTATATCTTTGGTTGGATGCAATTCTTTGTCTTCAGATAATGCTCAATGCGATAATTATATTATAAGGGGTGATAAGGCGAAACCGCTCACATTTGATGATTATCAGAGAGAAATGGGCAATAATTTATCTTGGTCGGATATGGATTATAGTGGATATTCTGTTCCCGGACTTTATCCAATTGATAGTTTATCAGCATTTCAGATTAATACAACGACTAAAAATTATGAACTTGGAAAAACTATAATGAAAAAAAATCCAGATGGAAAAAGTTATGTATATAAGTTTGGATTAGGTGTTGACCCGGTTGAGTCGTATTATGACTCCAATAAATATTTAGATACTAAGTATAAATCTTGTAGATTATACCCAGAAAAAGATTCTCCTTTTGTCTGGACCCCTACTATAGTTTCGGGATCAACTACAACACAAGTTTCCGGAGATTACTATTATTCAATTCCTACATCTTTAAATCAGAGATTTCAGAATGCAAAAATATGTCAACCAAAAATTGATAACAATACAGGTTCTATAGATTGGTCTTTGGGATTAAATAATGATTGTGATTGTAGTTATACAAAGGCTACATATAACTCAGAAAATAGTTTGTATTTTGCATACGGCTATGAAAAAATACCAGAAAAAATTTATGATGAATATGATGAGGGAGCTACTCTAAAAAAGAAATCACAGACAGATTTTATTGGTTGGCGAGGATTTTGTCTTGAACAAGATGATTCATTCTTGACAACACCTTTAAATTTAATTAATGGAGGCAATAGATATCAAACGAGGTGTTTGTCCTGGTATCCAGTTGATACTGTAAGCGGTGAATTTGATTCATATTCTGCGTCAATGGAATCCAAGATTCCAGTCCCAAGTAATTCAAGTGTTTGCCTGGTTTCTGATGATTATATTGTACCGGAGGATAGATTTTATTGTGCATATTGGAGTTCTTCTGAAACAGAGGAAGAAGCAGGTTTGTTTATGGACAATGAAACAAGCTCTGAAGCTAGATGTAATGTTATTGCATTTATTCCCGGAGGAACAAAAATGAAGGTTAATAATCACACCGATAGTTTAATATTAAAACTTTTTGATAGTGAAAAAGCGTATTGGTTAAATCAAAATAAATATTTATCAGAATCAATTACCAGCTCAAATCTTTCTTATGATATAGTTTATGGCTCGGATTGGGAGAATTGGTATTTGCAGAACGTTTATAATAGTGCTTATCATTGTGGTATATATGACGACGACAGTAACGGACCAGAAGGAGGGTCTGTTGACAATAAAGTTGTTACTAATTTGGAAAAAGAAAAGAAATTTTTGGATAGTGATTTTAATAATTTTTATTCAGAAAACAGAAGTGGCAACGAGGATCTTTCCTTAATCCAAAATTTTAGAAATGTATTTACTAATGTTAAGTTTTATTATTATGATGAGGGCGTGCAACCAAATGGTTCTACATATACTGGTGGAGGAACCGCGGGCTATGGTGTTTATGATTGGATGAGACCTGATCCTCCAAATTCAGAGCGTATATATAGAACAGATCAAAACAATGATGATGAAAATAATATTTATTTACCAATAGGGGGAAGTGTTTTAGGTTTTGAAGATCATGACGATAGAAATGAATGTGGCTATCAATCAGTTGAAGGGGACGCCTATAGAAAAGGCTGTCTGCAAGCCAAAGATCTTTTGGGTGGTAATGTTTTGAACGATACAATACCAGATGCACATGAAGTTTTTACAGGCTGTCGATCTTGTGATGGTGCGTTTGCAAATTATTCTTGTGGATTTTCTGTTTGGAACCCAAAGAGATTTAATTATTATGTTCATTATAATTTTGATAATGGGAATTCATATTTTGATCCTTGGTTTGTTGTAATAAGTAATGAAGTAGATGAATATAATACCACGACGACCCCCCTACTTATTAATACATCTTGTGGTAGTAACTGTATGCAGGGATGTAATATTATAGGATTATTGGATGGTATGGGTGAAAATGACGCAGTAATTCATTCTGATAATTATTACATTAATACAATAAGTCCAATGATAAGAGTTGCTTCGTCTACAGATATTTCAGATATTTGTATAAATTCTCATCCAGGTGGAACATGCTCTATTATAAAAACAGGCATAATGGATGATCATTATGGGGAGAATAGAGTAATAAGAGTTACAGAAGTTTCTTCTACTGATGATTTTGATTCTGTTTCTCAGACTACACCATTTGCCTCAAATAAAAATGAATATTTACAAAATCCAATAGCAATTCCTACTAATTCAAGTGGTGGATATCAGTCTCCTTATTTTGGTTATTATTCTGATTCAAATTTTAAGTCAGCAAAGGATTCACTAAGAAATGTATTTATAAAAATACCAGAGGTTAAAACCTGGACTTGGAATATAGATGAAAACGGAGAATATAATGGTGGTTCTTGGCAAAGTACGTCTCAAAATACGTGGGATTTAACTGTTTATAATGATTCAACTCAAAATACATATATTAATGATCCATCAAGCGCCCCAGTTGTTAAACAGGTGCTAGGTAATGGAGAAGGGAATACAGGAATTACAGTTAATAATAATAATTCTACAAATATATACGCTGTTAAAAATTTAAAGGCAGATATAAGTTTTTATGCTTATGCTCAATGGGGAAGATCTCCTATAAAAGAAATAAAATTTGATTGGTATGGAGATGGACTTAACACATTGACACTTACAGGACCATTTAAAAATAAAAGAGCAAATTGTATAAGAAAATGCGCTTATACATATAATTCTATATTAGATTGGAACAGTGGCAGTTATTGTGATTCTGATTCTGATTGTATTGGCGATCAAAAATGTTTTTCATATGGTTGGGGAAATGATCCAAGATCTTGTAGTGAAGATAAATTTAATTATTCATTTGTATATGTTTGTACTCCCGATAGTGACCAATGGTATGAAAGTTGTGATGTAGCGGGTGGCGAACCTTGTTGTATATTTCAGCCAAAAGTTATAGTTACTGATTCATGGGGTAATTCCTCTCAATCAACAATACCTGGTGGAAAGTCTATTATAATAACGACAAATAAGGGGATGACGAATATAGCAAGTCAACAAGAAAATACAGGCGGAAATAACGAAGCTAATTATTGAATAAATTAAGATTTATAGTATAAATCTCGTTTAACATGTCCTAAATCAAAAATAAATTTATACCATATTTATGGCGTTTGGAAATAATAAAATTTTTAACGGTTTGATAAATATCATAGAGAAAATTAAAATTTTCTGGAATTCTTTGACGCCTAAAAGAAAAGTTTTTTATTTTGTTTCCTTGTTTTCTGTTCTTTGTTTTTTGTTTGTGCCAATTATCTCTAGCGCAGGTTTAGGAAAGGCTTTGTTAGATGTAGTTTTGAATTTACTTGCTGCTTTGTTTCTTGGTATAGCTTCTCTTTTTGGTTGGTTGGCAGCAAAACTCATGATTGCTCTAGTTTTTTTTGCTACGTGGAAGCATTATACAAATAATATACATGCAGTTACTGAGGGCTGGAAAATTTCAAGAGACGTTTGTAATATGTTTTTTATATTTATACTCCTTATAATATCTTTCTCTACTATAATAGGCATAGAGTCATACTCATACAAGAAGTGGCTTAGTAAAATAGTAATATTTGCTATTCTTATAAATTTTTCAAAGATGATTGTTGGACTTTTAATAGATGTTTCTCAAATAGTAATGTTAACTTTTGTTAGTGGTTTTAGAGACACAACAGTAAATAATTTTGCAAAAGGCCTTCACCTAGATCAACTAACCAAAAAAAATGTGGGTGATGTAGACACACCGCCCGAGACGACTAGTGCTTTGGATGGTTTTGTTATAGCGGTATTGGCCTGTATAATGATGCTCGTTCTAAATGTGGTATTGGTTATTATGATAACTATGCTGGTTGCAAGAATTTTAAGTCTATGGGTTTTGGCTATTTTATCTCCATTTGCATTTTTACTTCAAGCGTCTCCTGTTGGTGCTAAATATGCAAATGAATGGTGGCAATCACTTTCAAAAAATCTTATAAGTGGACCAATATTAGCAATGTTTATATATTTGTCAATGGCGACAATTCATAATTCTTCCGACACAGGCTTATCAGCTGTAAATGGTGCGCCAAGAGAAGACGGGACGGGTGCTTCTACAAGTTTAAATGGCGGATATTCTATACAAAAAACAAGCATGATTTTAGATTTTATCATTGTAATAGCTTTGATGATTGCAGCTATCAGAATTGCGGGATCACTCGGGGTAATGGGTTCAAACTTTGCTAATAATATGTCTAGCAAGTTGCAGAAAGCTGGTTCTTCAGCCCTTAAGTTTGGTATGGGTGGAGTGGTTGGTGCAGCGGCTATGGCCGGGAGGGGCGCAAGAAGAGCCACGTTTGGTGGATTAAGTACTGTTACTGGTGGTCAAAAAACTCAGCTTGGGCGTTTTTTAAAGGGGTGGAATCAGGATATGGATCAGGCACGAGATGATAAGGTTAGAGAAAAGAGGAAACAGTTTATGAAAAAAATGGGTATTGGAAGTAGGGCACAGGAACAAATATATGATTCATTAAGACAGCCAAAAATGAGAAGAACGGCGAGTATAGTAAAAGGAGTTGGTGCGGGAATTGCTTCCGGGGCGGCCGCTGGAGCTTTATTAGGCGTTCCGGGTGCTATGTTGGGCGGACTTATTGGTGCTATTGTTGGGTCTGTTAAAAGAGCTCGTCCAACAAGAACAGAACAAGCAGCGGGGGCTGGAGCTGTGCCTGAATCTATTGCGGGGAGAGAATTAGAAAAAATGGCAAGAGTAGGTAAAGACGGAAGACATCATTATATATCAGATAGTAGCACTCAATTTGTTGATTCAGCAACGGGACAACAGTCAAGAAAACAATTTCTTTTACTTCAAAAATTGGGAGGTAATAATAAAAAGGCTCAATTAGCCAGGGCTGGTCTTTTAGATAGTATTGGTGAACCAAGGCTTAAAACCGTTCCACCACCACCACCACCACCACGAGCAGGTGCCACAGAAGAAGAAACAACAAAATATAGAAATCAGGTTTCAGAAAGAAATCAAATCATAAAAGATAATTATGCAACAATGAAAGAACACGAGAATAAATTGATTAATTTATCCCAGGGTTTAGAAGCCTATAGACAAGCAGGTGGAGATATGACTCATTTCCAAGATATTATTAAAGAATTAAATGCGGTGGGTGGCAGAACATTCAGAAGTAGTAATTTGCCACAAAATCCAGCTACACCAGGCGTACCGGCAGGATACAAATTTAATCGTATATTACAAAGTCATGAATATGCACCAGATGTTTATGCGCCCATTGATTATAGAAAAACTGGTAAGGGTGAGTTATCTGAGCAAATGGGGAGCACAAGTATAAATGGTTTTATAAGAGAAGGAGAATCTCATAGAGATAGAATAGGTGTTGATTTTAGACAAATAGAGGATGAATTAAAAAATATAGACCCAGATTTTGATGTAAGCGCAGAGGGTATGCATTTAGATGGTAAAGAGGCTGTTTCACAAGTTACAAGTGCTTTAAACGGTGTTTTAGATAAAGAATTAGAAGACATAGATAAGCAATTAAATGATGGAATTGCAAATGGTACTCTTGATGATCAAGCATTAACAAGACTAGGCCAAAGACAATCAGATTTAGTTGATGCGAAGAATAAATTGTCTAGTGGGGATATAGAGAGTTTGAATTTAGTAAATAGCGGTATAAAGAGTGGCATGGATGATCGTGGTCGAACAATGATTCATGAAGAACTTCATGATGCAGGAATGAAGAATGAAGCTCATACAGAATCTTTGGGTAATTATATAAAGGATAATAATCTTTATAGTCTAACTTCACAATTAGGAGATATTGCAAAACAATACGATGATTCAGAAGATTTTGATCCAGCAAAAATTTATGAAAAATTACAAGAACAAGGCGGAACAAAAGATAGGGTTGAGGAATCTATAGAAAAAGAAATATCCCAGGGGGATGATAAAGAAACAGATACGGGTGAAGTCGTTAAAGAAGGTGCGGGTGGTGAAAGTCGAGATGAAGATGAAGAAGGTGGAGATGAAGACGAAGAAGCAAAGCAAAAAGTTGAACTCGGAAAGAAATCAATTTCTAAGATTGAAACACTTGGTAAAAGTATAGAAACATTAAATAAGACCGTTGGGGAGGATACAACAGGAAGAAAATTAGAAAATATTGCAGAAGCCCCATTTAAGAGATTAGATAGATTAAACATGATAAAAAATATTCGGGCGGTTAAAGAAAATACAGAAACAGTGGAAAATTCCACAGAAGAATCTGGTTATGATGCAATGCCCACAAAAGATGAAAGCAATGATTCCACAGGAGAATTAAGTAGCCCTAGTGAATTTTTTACTCCCAAAAAATCAGCTCTAAATCCATTAATAGAGAGATTAGATAAATTAGATAAATAATATGACATATAGAGAAAAATGTTTACAAAAATTTATCAAGCTTCCTCAATCAATAAGGGATCTTTTTGGTGGCAAAGAGACGATAAAACATATTGATCAAATCAATTCAGATTTTGACGTTAATATAGATTTTTTAATTATTTTATTGGCAATACAAGAATTGATGATTTACGATATAGATATTTATATCTCTAAAAAATTTAATATTGATATAGAGAAATCTAGACAGATAAGTTCGAAAATAAATGGTTTAATAATAAATCCGATAATAGATAAAATATCTAAAAATGAGATGCTTTTAGATGATTTGTTTTTACATTTTTATAATAAGAGATTTATAGAATTTGAGGAAGATCTTGAAGCTCAAAAAAGAAGTCCAGAATTTTATTTAGATATTTTACCAACTGTTTTGTCTTCAAATATTTTTTATCTATTAGACTCAGATGATGAATATAAAAAAATTATTAATGATGTGCTGATTTATTTATTGTCAGATGATAAAGATAAAAGACAAATTGAGGATTATATTTACAACAATAATCAAATTTTATTTGATAAGCCTTTTATATTGGAAGATAAACAAATAGAGTCAAATATTTCTAACTGGATAAAGGATTATATTGGACAGTATGGTATTGATAAATACGATGATTTATTTTTATCTGAATTTGTAAACGATTCAAAAAATGCAAAAATATTAGATGAATCAGAAAAGAATATTTTATATGGAGTGCTTAAATTTTATTTAAATATTAAATTTTATCCAGAAATATTTGAAAATTTGCCCGATGATAGTTGGAATTTATTTCCAGCAGAAATGAATAAAGAAAATATTGTTGTAGAGATTCCACAGAAAAAAATATTTATTCCAGAGACAGATGATATTAAGCAAAGTATAGAGAAAATTCCAGAGAAAAAAGTTTCAAATATGGATACACTTTTAAATTCCTATAAAAATTTTGACTTAAGTTTTAAGAATTTAGAAATTCAGATTACTAAAGATCTTAAACTAAAAAAAAGTACTGATTTAGATGAAGAATTTTTGAATTTTATAAATACAAACAAGATAAAAGAAGCAATGGTTGTTTTATCTTATGTGTGCAGTAATAATTTGATAAACATATTTTTTAAAGATAATAAAATTCTACAAAAAGATTTTAAGAAATTTTTAGAAAATAAATTTTCAGAAGATACAATAAATAATATTATGGAATTTTTTGGTACAGTTGAGTCAGTGAGTTTGTTTTTGCAGTTCTTATTAATAGAAAAATTGAGATTAATACCAAAAGACATGGGGCTTTTCGGAATGTATTTAGCTAATGTATTTAAGAAATCAAAACAAGAAAAATATTTTCCTATTGTTTATGGTGATGTAAATTCCACGATGTTTATTTTTAGAGAAATAAAAGATGTCGCTGGAAAATTAGTAATAAAATAATTCCTCACTGTAAAATTTATTATAATCAAAAACACGAACATTTTTTATAAATCGTGTTTTTTTATTAAAAACGTAGAGGCGTAGCATTACTACGCCTCTACAAACTAAATTTTATAGTGAGGAATTATTTTACTCTCTCTACGTAATCCCCGGTTTCTGTATTTACTCTTATTGTGTCACCTTCATTTACAAATAGAGGACATTTAATTTGTGCACCAGTTTCTATTGTTACTTGTTTTGTGGCAGATCCCGCTGTATCACCTTTTATACCCGGTGGAGCGGTAATAACTTTAAATTCCATTTTTGTTGGCAGTCCTATGTTTACTGATTTTCCATTGAATTTTAATATGTCAACTATGGTTCCTTCTCTTAAGAATTGGACCTGATCGCCAATATCTTCTTTTGAAAAAGAAAATTGTTCAAAGGTTTCTTGATCCATGAAGTTGTAATTATCGCCATCAGAATATAAGAAACTTGCTTTTGTTGTTTCTAGATTTGCTTCCTCAGCCTTATCTGATCCGGAAAAAGTTTTTTCAACAACAGAACCATTTATAAGATTTTTAAGTTTTGTGCGAAGAACAGCGCCACTTCTTGCTTGTTTTGAGTGTTGAGCTAAAACAACTTTATATGGTTGATCGTTTATGGCAATAATTTTTCCTAATTTGATTTCACTAAAATCTAACATATTGTTTGTGTTTCAGGTTTTAGATTTTAGGTTTTAGAATTTCTGAAATCTAAAAACTAAAGCCCGAAAATTTATTAATTATCTTATTAATAAACCCAACCGTGGAAATCCAGATTGGGCCTATAAATGCTTAAAAAAATATTTATTTTGTATATGGAAGAAGCGCCATGAATCTTGCTCTTTTTATAGCTATCTCTAATTTTCTTTGATGGGCTGAGCAAACTCCACTTCTTTTTTTTGGAACTATTTTTGCATAAGAACTTGTGAATCTTTGAATTGTTTGTGTATCTTTAAAATCAATAAAATCCACATTGTTGTGGCAAAAATGACAATATTTTTTCTTATTCATTGTTGTTTTTTGCATAGTTTTAAAATGGTATATCTTCAATGTTTATTTCTTCTTCATCTGCTTCAGATGTTTTTGCATCTGGAGTATTATCTTTGGTTGGTATAGAATCTCCACCCTTTGAATCAAGCATTATCATATTATCAGCAATTATTTCAGTTCTGTATTTTTTGTTTCCATTTTGATCTTCCCAGCTTCTTGTTTGTAGTCTTCCTTCTATATAAACCTTACTTCCCTTTTTTAGGTATTGTGCTATTATTTCGGCTAATTTTCTCCAAGCAACTATGTTATGAAATTCTGCTTTTTCTTGTTTTTGTCCGTTTGCATCACTCCAGGTGTAATTTGTTGCAACAGTTAATGTTACGACTGTTTGTCCGTTTGGAGTTGTGCGAGATTCTGGATCAGCAGTTAATCTTCCTATTATTGTAGCTTTGTTTAAATCCATATAATTTTATTTTAAATGTTAAAACAATTTAAAATTCATCTTTATTTAGTATCTCATCTAATTTTTTATCAAGATCATCTGATTGTTTTATTTCTTCTTCTTGGATTGTTTCTTGGATTTTTTCTGTTTCCGTTTCTTTTTCTGGCTCTGGTTCTACTTCATTTTTTTCTGTTTCTGATCTTTCTTCTTTTTTATCTTCCTCTTTTTTTTCTGCTTTTTCTTTGTGTGATTTTTCTTCTTTTCTTTGTTGTGGCATTTTTTCAGTAGATTTTAATTCTGTTTGATCTTTAACGTTTTCAGGCTTTATCTGAGCAATATTTCTTGGTTTTGTTACGATTAAGTATCTTAATATATTTTTATTAAGTTTTAAATCTTTTTCTATTGATTTTAAAGAATTTGGTTCAGAATCAAATTCAATAACAAAATATGTGCCTCTTTGGCTTTTTTTGATTTCGTAGCTAAGTTTTTTTCTGCCCAATTCTTGGCAGTAATTTACTTCAGCGCCACTTGTCTTCATAGAAGTCTGAATTTCTTCAGTTATTCTATTATTTTCTGTATCAGGGATGTTCCCATCAACAATAAAGGTTAATTCATAGTGTGATTTACTCATTGTTTTGTTGTTTCTAAAAATTTAAGCTTAATAAGAATTTAGCATTAAAAAACATAAAAGTCAACCCCAATCAGATTATTTGTATATTTTTAGATTTTTCAATTATACTTATTAAATGCTATAATAATATAGTAATTAATATTAAATAATATGGAAGAAATAAAACAAAAATCAGTAGAATGGTATTTTCAAGAATTAAATGTTCCAGAAGATAAGAAAGAAAGGGTTTTAATGGGTATTACTGATATGGTTTATAAGTTAAATAAAAGAATAGTAGAGCTTGAAAAAGAAGGAGATGAATATAAAAGAAAAGAACTTCTAAAAATAATTGATGAAAGGAATGCTCTTATAAAAGAAAAAATAAATCAAATTTTAGAAGGCAGGGAAGATAAAATTATATATGACTACTAAACCAGTTGCTCTTATAATTTTGGATGGTTGGGGTGTGTATCGCCCATCTATTGGAAATGCTATAACACTAGCAGATGTTTCTTATTGGCGTGAACTTATAAAAAATTATCCTAACTTTTTATTACAAGCGTCTGGAGAGGCGGTCGGGCTTCCATATGGAGAAATGGGGAATTCAGAAGTAGGACATCTGACAATTGGTTCAGGACAAATAGTTTTACAAAGTTTAAATAGAATCAATAAAAAAATATTAGATGGTTCTTTTTTTGAAAATGAATCAATTTTAAAAGCGATTGATCATGTGAAGAAGAACAAAAGCTCGCTTCATTTTTTGGGATTATTGGGAACTGGAGGAGTTCATTCATATGAAGCCCACCTAGAATCACTTATAAAATTAGCCTGTGATAAAGAGGTAGATAAAATTTATTTACACCTATTTTTAGATGGTAGAGATACAGCAAAAAACAAAGGTATAGATTTTCTAAGAGGATTACAAAAAACTTTAAATATATATGGTTGCGGAAAAGTTGCAACATTGTCTGGTAGATTTTACGGAATGGATAGAAATAATAATTGGGATAGAATTAAACTATCTTATGATGCAATTTTTCACGGAGAGTCAAAAGAGTCATTTGATGATCCAGTTTTAGCAGTTCAATCTTCTTATGCAAAAAATATTTATGATGAGGAATTTAAACCAGTTGTAATAAAAGAGAATGGAAATCCAATAGCACAAATTACTGACAATGATGCAATTATATTTTTTAATTTCAGAGCAGATAGAGCAAGACAAATAACAAAAGCCATTGTACTTGATGATTTTATGGAATTTGATAGGGGAGCAAGACCTAAAAATATTTTTATGGTAACTTTTACGGAATATGAATCTGGGTTACCAGTTGAAATTGCATTTAAAAGACAGGAAATAAGTGGTACTTTATCGGAAATTGTAAGTTTGAATGGTCTAAAGCAATTGCATATTGCAGAGACAGAAAAATATGCTCATGTGACTTTCTTTTTTAATGGATTAAAAGAGGAAAAACTAGAAAACGAAGAAAGAATTTTAATTCCATCTCCATCCGTTGATTCATATGATCAAAAACCAGAAATGTCAGCAAATGAAATTTGTAGATCATTAAAAGAAAATTTATCAAAAGATAATTTTGATTTTTATGTTATAAATTTTGCTAATCCAGATATGGTTGGTCATACGGGAAATTTAAATGCTTCAGTCAAAGCCGTTGAGGTGGTTGATAATTGTTTGTCTGAAATTATTCCTCTGATTTTAGAAAAAGATGGAACAGCAATAATAACAGCTGATCATGGAAATGTTGAAGAAGTGATTGATTTAAAAAATGGAGAAATTAACAAAGAACATAGTAATTTTCCAGTCCCACTTTTAATTATTAATAATTCATTCAGAGGTAAAAATGATGGAGTTAGTCTAGAAAATATGTATAAAATGAAAATCTCGGGTGTTTTATCAGATATAGCACCGACAGTTTTATCTTTTTTAAATTTAAAATCTGGTTCACAAATGAAAGGTATTAATCTAGCTAAATTAATAAAATAATCTTATAAATTATATTTAAATTTATTAGACGATTTTATTTTTTAGGTAAAATTTCTAAATTTATAAACAGTATAAAAATATGAACAATAAAGATAATAAAAAAATATTAAAAGGATTTAATAAAAAAAATCTATTTATTTTGCCATTTGATCATAGAAATTTTTTTGTTGATCTTTTTGGATTTGGTAAAAAATTAAAAAAAGAAGAAATAAAAATAATCTCAGATATTAAACAAGTTATTTATGAAGGATTTTTATTTGCATATAAAACTTCTAAATATAAAAAATTCATGGGAATTTTAATTGATGAAAAATTTGGAAAGCCAATTATTAATGATGCAAAAAAGAAAAAAATAATTTTATCTATCTCAACTGAAAAAAGCGGGAAAGAATTTTTTGATTTTGAATATGGTAAAAATTTTAAAAATCATATTATAAAAAACAAACCTACTTTTGTAAAAATTTTAATAAGATATGATTATAGAAAAAATAACAAAATTCAACTGAAAAAAATGAAAGTTTTGTATGATTTTTGTGTGAACAATAAAATTGATTTGCTTTTAGAGCTTTTAACTCCAAATGTGAAGAATAAATCATTTTTTACAAAAAGGGCAGTTGAAGAAATTTTATCATATGGAATTTTTCCTTTAATTTGGAAGATAGAGGGTTATGAAAAAAAATCTGATTGGCACGATATTATAAATTCTATTAAGATTTATCAGAAAAATCCTAAAATTATAATGCTTGGTAGGGGTGAATCAAAAAATTTGATCAAAAAATGGATTAAATCAGCAAAAGAATTTAGTGATATAATAGGGTTTGCTGTCGGGAGAACCATTTTTTTAGATGCAGTAAAAGATTTTTACAGAAAAAAAATTACAAGAGAATCTGCTATAAAAAAAATAGCTAAAAATTACGAAGAAATAATTAATTTATGGACAAAAATATGAGTACATTTTTTTGGATAATAGTTTCTACACTAAGTATTTCAATTATTTCTATAATAGGGGTAATAACTCTTTTATTTAATGAAAAAATTTTAAAAAGAATAATTCTTTTACTTGTAGCTTTTTCTGCCGGAGCATTACTAGGTGGAGCATTTTTTCATTTAATTCCAGAATCAATTGAGATTTTTGGGGTAAATAATAATGTTTTCTTATATATAATAATAGGATTTTCTATATTTTTTCTTTTAGAACAATTTATTCATTGGCATCATTGTCATAAAACACCATCAGAACACAAAGAACCATTTACATATTTAGTTATTATGGCAGACACTATTCATAATTTTTTAGATGGAATAATAATTGGGTCGTCTTTTCTTGTTGATATAAGACTCGGTATAACTACATGGATAGTTGTTGCGCTTCACGAAATTCCACAAGAGTTGGGGGATTTTGGAGTCTTAATTCACGGGGGTTGGAAAAAAACAAAAGCATTATTATTTAATTTCACATCGTCTTTGTCTGTTGTGTTGGGTGGAATAATTTCTTATTTCTTCTTAAAAGAAAAAGACGTTTTTTTCTTATTGCCACTTGCAGCAGGAAGTTTTATATATATTGCATCATCTGATTTAATTCCAGAAATTAAAACACATCCAAGGTTAAAAGAGGGTTTACTTCATTTTTCATTTTTTATAATCGGTGTATTATTTGTATTTTTATTAAAATAATTGATAATTTTATTTATTTTAAAATTAAAATTTAAAAATTATGAATATTTTTAAAGACAGATTCATTGATTCGAGGGTATTTATTTTAATTTCAATTATTGCTATTATAATAGCAAGTGGAATTTTATATATGTTTGATAAAAAACAAGATAAAATAGATGCTGATTTTGAAAAAAGTCGAGCAGGCATTAAAAATTTTGTTAATTCCGCGACAACTACAATTAATAAATAATAAGAAAAATATGCCAAGAGCTAAAAAAATACAGGATGTAGCACCTGTTATAATTAAACAATCTGGACCAAAACCAATAGTGATTATTTTTGCCCTTATTGCAACAGCGATATTTGTTGGTGGGCTCGTATTTTTTGGTCAGCAAAGAATAGTTAATCAAAACAAAGAGGAATTAGAGCAATCAAAAAGTAGAATTTCGGCTCTTCAGGGTCAATTAGATCAATTACAAAATATTATAAATTCAGGAATACAATCACAACAAGAAGGAACTAAATATTATAATGAGAAGCATGGATTTAGTATAACAATTTTAAAGTCTTGGAATAAATATTTAGCGGAAGAGAGAGAATTATCTATAGATACTGGTGATTTTGATTCAGTAGATATTTATTTTGAAAAAGAGAAGCCAGTTTTTAATATTGCAATTATTGATAAAGATAAATGGGAAGATTCACAAAAATCTGATTATTATAAACCAATAAAATTAACAGAAAATGATAAATATGTTTTTTCCTTTAGTTTTCATAAAGATGCGGAGCAGGCCCTTATAGAATCTTTGAGAACTGATATAGAAAAAATTGTTTCAACATTTAAATTTGAGCAAATTCCACAAGCTCAGGTCAATATAGAAAAATGTTCTTCTGATGTATTTAGCATAACAAAGGGTGTTACAAAAATTAATATATCAGCCTTTAATAATCAAAATATAACAACAACTATAGATGGATGTTTTCATGAAAACCCAGATGTTTTAAAGACAACAAATAAATATATTTATTTTGCAATTAAACCAGAGGGTGTTGGTGGTTATATATTATATGGTAAATATGTTGGTTTTTACAGAATTAATTTGAGTGATTCAGAAATAGAAAATATTTTTGGAAATGACGAAGAGTCTTCACTTATAACAGATATAGATATATCTTCAGATTCTTCTTTGGCGGTTTATAAATTGATTTCAGATGATAGTAATGAATTTGTTGTAAAAAATTTAGAAACAATGAAGGATTCTAAATTTCAATTACCCGTTTCTGGATCTGATATGCAATTTGGTAATTTTAAATTTTCACCAGATTCATCAAAAATTGCTATTGCAATTGGCTATGGTCCAGACAAAGAACGAGGATCAGTTTATACACTTAATTTATCAGATAAAAAATTTAGCTCATATCAAACATTTGATTCAAAAATTCCATATATTGATTCATGGAAAGATGCAGAGACTCTTAACTTAAAATAAATGAAAATTATTAGAATTGAAGCAGACTGGTGTCCAGAGTGTGTTATTTTTATGAAACCAGTTTGGGAAGAAATTTCTAGAGAATTTCCAAGTGTTAGCATGGAAATATTTAACTATGACAAAGACGAAGAAATAAAAATAAAGTATAATATTTCTAAGGTTCCAACATTTATATTTTTAAGTGATTCCGGAAATGAGATTTTAAGAAAAAATGGAATTATTTCAAAAAAAGAAATTATTGAAATAATAAATAAAACTTCAGTATGAAATTTTTAAAAACATTTTTATTTTTACTCTCAATCTTATTTGCAAATTTTTCTTATGCACAAGAAAATAAAATTATTGTGGATTTTTTTTATTCTCCAACTTGTTCTCACTGTACTGCTGAGAGGAAATTTTTTGATGAAATGCAGCCCATATTTCCAGAGCTTGTAGTAAATAGATACAATATTACAGAAAAGGAAAATATAGATAAATTAAAAGAATATTATAAAAATTATAATGTATCAGAACAAGAATATGGACTTGTGCCAATAACATTTATAAACGATGAACATTTTGTTGGTTTTGATAAAACAATAAAAGCAAATTTAGAATCAAAAATCACAAAATATTCTGCAGAGTGTAAAAAACCAATTATAGATCAAAAGTGTGATGAACAGTTAGAGGGTGTTTCAAAAAAAGAACAAATTAAAATTCCATTACTGGGTACAATTAATGTTTCTGGAATTCACCCGTTTTTACTTAGTTCGATTTTTGGATTTTTAGATGGATTTAATGCTTGTGCTCTCATGGCACTTGCATTTTTACTCGCGGTTTTAGTTGGAACTGGTGATAGAAAAAGAATACTCATAATTGGCGGAACTTTTGTTTTGGTTTCTGGTATTGTTTATTTTATGTTTATCTCTGCATGGCTTAATTTGTTTATGTTTTTGTCGTATATAAAATTTTTGTCATTTATAATAGCTCTTCTTGTAATATTTTTTGGTGTAACCTTGCTTCGCGAATATATTGTGAAAATTGTTTGTAAAATTTGTGATACACCAGAGAACAAGAAGGAGTCACTAATTACAAAATTACAAAGAAAAATATTCGCTAAAATGTCAGCCGTTGGAAAAAGTTCTGTGTCAATTTGGGTGGCAATTCCAATTGTTTCTATGCTCGCAGCCGGAGTTAATACAATAGAGCTTTTTTGTTCTCTGGGGTTTCCTATGGCCTATACAAAAATTTTAACAACTTATAATTTGAGTCCAATTGCATATTATTTATATATTTTGGTTTATATATTTTTTTATGTTTTGGATCAGCTTGTGATTTTATTTATAGCACTTTTTAGTTTAAAAATTACGATGATTTCAGAACGCGGAATCAGAATTGTAAAACTTATAAGTGGAATATTTTTATTAATACTCGGTATTATAATTTTAATAAATCCTGGAATTATTTCTTCTATTTAATAATATGTTTTTAAGAAAAAAAATATTTTTATCTCTTATTATTATTTTTTTATTGATTCCTGTTTTTGTTTTTGCCCAGAGCATGGAGAAGGAAAAAGAATTACAATTAATGGAATCAGAGCTCAACATTGATGAAAATATAATTTCAGAAAACATCCAACATGAAAATTTTAAAGCGATTGTGTTAGAAATTTTAGAAGAAAAAGAAATTAAAAATGAAAACAGTAATACAATAAAACAACAAAATTTAAAATTAAAAATTTTAGACGGAGAAAACAAAGGGAAAGAAATAATTTATAATGGAATAGGTGATCTACAAGTAGATTCCTTGAATGAATTTAAAGTCGGAGATAAAGTAATAATGAGCTACGATTATGATATTAATGGAGAAATATTTTATTATATCTTAGATTATGTGAGATCTTTTCCTATTTATATATTAGTTATTCTATTTTTTGTAATTGTTATTTCTTTAAATGGAATTAGGGGATTAAGGGCTATAATAAGTTTGTTTATTAGCTTTCTTGTAATAATAAAATTTATAATTCCTCAAATTTTAAAAGGAGTTAATCCAATATTTATAGGAATAGTTGGGGGAATATTTATTTTATTGTTGGTTGTATATATTACAGAAGGATTTAATAGAAAAAGTAATATGGCTGTTTTGGGAATATTTTTTAGTATGATCATAGTTGGGTTTCTGTCAGTAATTTTTTCTAATATGATGAGACTTACAGGACTCTCAGAAGAAAGTATGTTTCTTGTGAGTATGATAAATAAAACAATAGATTTTAGGGGTCTTTTATTTGCAGGTGTAATTATAGGCAGTTTAGGTGTTTTAGATGATATGGTAATAAGTCAAATTTCATCTGTTTGTGAGATTAAATCAGCGAATCCAGGTCTTTCAAATAAAGAAGTTTTTAAAAAAGCATATAAAATAGGTGTTTCTCATGTTGGATCAATGACAAATACTTTATTTTTAGCTTATGCAGGTTCATCACTTACTGTTTTACTTTTGTTTTATGTGGGAAGTAAGGGGTCTTTTACACAAGTTATAAATACAGATATTATAGCTATTGAAATTTTTAGAAGTTTTGTTGGCGCAATAGGGATATGTCTGTCAATGCCAATAAGTACATTTTTAGCATCTTATTTTTTAGAAACCAAAAAAAAGATTATTTATTAAATACAATTTAAATATATTTTTAAAACTAGTAATGTGTGACTAGTTTTATTTTTCTTGACAAAATATTTTACAAGTATAATATGTATAAAAAATATGTGGAGGAATAAATGATTACTTTGATTAAAGACGGTATTAATGAACTCAAATTTTTTCTAAAAGAAAATGGTATTTCAGATGAAAATATTAGAGTTTTGAGTCCGCGCTCCAAAAAAATCACCTGGACGTTTAATGGTCGCGAAAAAGAATGTAATAGGATTATGTTTTTTGTTAGTCCTAAATCATTGAAAATGTACATTCTTTTTTTAGGAATTCAATCTAATGAGCTTAGAGTTTCTTTTGTATCTCAAATAAGGGCCGATAAATATGTTCCAATGATTAAAACGGGCGTATATTATTCAATTGACATAGAGCAATTCAAGAAATTTTTTATTGATATGGAGGGTGGTAAAAAAATAATATATCTTGAGTTCGAGTATGGGGTTGAATATTGTAAATTGCTTTGTGGTTCTTATTTAGAGTATAATCCAGATTTTTTGAAAATGATGGATGGAATATTTGGATTTGATTTTAGAAAGCATATTAGAGCATTCAAGAAAAAAACTAAATAAAATTTATTAAATATTTACCCAACAGAAATGTTGGGTCTTTTTATTATTTTATGATAATTTTTGTGTCTATATCCGCCCAAGAGTAGAGTGGCTCCATGTCAGCATAAGATACATTTATACATCCATGGCTCATTTTTTTTCCAAAATTATTATGCCAATAGGCACCGTGAATATAAAATCTATATTTTTGAGTTGTGAAATGTAGGTTCCATTTTGTATTTGGATAATAAAAATCGTAACCACGCCCTCCATATTGTTTTGATAGGATTTTATCTAAAACTTTAAAATTTCCAAGAGGCGTGTCCATTCCTCTTATACCACTCGATATTAAAAAAGAATCAAGTAGTTTTTCTTCTGAGTAATATTCAAGTTTTTGTGTTTTTATATCAATTTTTATTAATTTTTCCTGTTTTTTATTTGTGTTTGAATTTGGATCATAATTATTTTTTACCTCATCTCCGTCTTTGTAGCCATCCCCATCTGTATCAGGATTTTTTAAGTCAGTTTTATAAGCTATTTCAAAAAAATTATTAAGACCATCATTATCAGTGTCAATTTCAATAAGTTTTTTATTTTTATCTATTGGTGAGAGATTTTTTTTTACCTCATCTCCATCGTTAATTTTATCTCCATCGGTATCTTTGTTATTATAATCAGTATAAAAAAAATACTCTTCATCATAATCCGATAATCCATCTTTATCAGAATCATAATTTTTTACAAGTGGAATACTAAATTTTGAAAAATTTATCAACGAGTCGTCTTTTTTATTTATAATAAGGCCATTTTTGTAATTAGATAAATCTGTTTCGACAAAATAATTAAAATCAAAATTATTTATAAGAAATGAATCTGCATTCAAAAATGGCCTTTTAAAACCATTTTCTATATAATAAAATTCATTTGTATCAATATTTTTTACAATTGTTCCGGTTTTTAAATTTTCTATTTGTTTTTGATATTTGCCAGATTTATACCTAACCATACCACCAAACTCAAATGAATCAATTATATTTTTATCTACAATTTTTATGTAATCAAACTTATCAAACCAACTCAAATAAGTTTCTGCATCTAAGAAATTATATTTTTTATTGTTGGCTCCTATATAAAAAACTGCCCTATCATCTGATGATAAAAGTGTTCCTCTGTAGTCTTCTTGAGCCACACACAATTTAATTGAAAATAAAAAAATTATTACTATAAAAAAATTTAATAAGTTTTTAATTGTTTTAATTGACATTTTTATTTATATTTGACTAAAATCTATTGATATGCTATTATTATACCATAAATAAATATGAAACTTATATATATAGCACAAATAGTAGTAGGAATACTACTCATTATATCTATTTTACTTCAATCTCGTGGAGGTGGACTTTCTTCTGTTTTTGGAGGTTCAAGTACTGTTTTTCAGGTTAAAAGAGGCGCAGAAAAATTTATATTTAACTCAACAATATTTTTGGGAATAATATTTATAATATTGTGCCTCTCTATTCTATTTATTTAAAACTTTATATAGAAAAATGTGAAGAAATTAATGTCCGGAAGTGGCCATAAAATTTTTATAAGATTAAATGGTTTTTTTAATAAATTAAAAACTATTGTTTTTGATATTTTTAAAATTAAACACGATCCAGATCATAAGTTAATTTCTAATTTATCAGATAAAAAAACAATAACATTTCATCAATTACTACACGTCAATCATTTTTTAAAAAATAGAGAAAAAAAGATTTTATATTTTTCTTTGGCTATTGGTTTAGTGTCTTTATGTTTTCTTATTTATAGGGCTTTTTCAACCTATACAGAATATTCACCTATAAACGGAGGAGAATATAGCGAGGGATTAATAGGTAATATAGAATACTTAAATCCGGTTTTAAATAAAGGTAATGATGTTGATAGAGATATATCGAAATTAATTTTTTCTGGACTTTTCAAAATTAACACAAGAGGCGAAATTGAAAATGATTTAGTGAATGATTATTCTATTTCAGAAGATAAAAAAATATATACTTTTAACTTAAAAGACAATATATATTTTCATGACGGAGTTAATTTAACAACAGATGATGTTGAATTTACTTTGTCTGCAATCCAGAATCCAAATTTTAATAGTTCTTTATATAAAACATTTGACGGTGTAATTTTTGAAAAAATATCAGATAAATCATTTAAACTTGTTTTAGAAGAACCACTGCCAATATTTTTGCAAACTTTAACATTTGGAATTTTACCGGTTCATTTGTGGCAGAACATACCAGCAGAAAACGCTACACTTTCTGAATTAAATAAGAAGCCCATTGGAAGTGGTCCTTATGAATTTTTTTTAATAAAGAAAGATTCTGACGGCTATATTAAACAATATACAATTTCAAAATTTAAAAATTTTTATGGAGATAAGCCATATATAGATAAAATTACATTTAAATTTTACGCGGATTTTGAACAAGCATTGGAAGATTTAAAAGCATCAAAAATTTTGAGTCTAAACTATGTTCCAAATGAAACAGCTCAGAAAATTAAAGATTTAAGACATTTTAATTTACAACAGGTAAATATTCCAAGATACACAGCATTATTTTTTAATCCTAAAAAATCGGAAATTTTAAAAGATAAAAAAATAAGACAGGCGTTGTTATTATCATTAAATAAAAATGAAATTGCAAAAAGTGTGGGACTTGAAGATTATATTTCTTATGGACCAATGGATCAGATGATAGAAAAACAAAGTGATGAGTATAGTATAGATAATGCAAGATCTTTATTTGGTGAATCTGGGTGGAAAGATGAAGCCGGTCAACTTAAAAAAGCCGGAAATCAGATGACTTTAAAAATTACCGTAGTTGATAATCCAGACCACATTAAATATTCACAACTTATAAAAGATGAGTGGTCTAAAATGGGAATTACTGTTGAAATTGAAACAATAGATAAACAAAAAATACTGCAAGATATAATTCAGCCAAGGAATTATGAGATTTTATTATATAGTGAAGTTTTGTCATATGATTTGGATCCTTATTCATTTTGGCACTCATCACAAATTGGTTCATCTGGATTTAATTTAAGCATGTTTTCAGATAAAGATATTGATACAATTTTAGAGGAAGCAAGAAAAATAGATTCATATGATGAAAGGAAGTTAAAGTATGAGGCTTTTCAGAAAATTGTAAAAGATAATGTTTATGCAATATTTTTATTTAATACCCCATATAGTTATCCATTGAATAAAAAAGTAAAAGGATTTGATTCAAAATTAATATATACTCCATCAGATAGATTTTGGAATATAGAAGATTGGTTTATAAAGTATAAATTAGTTTTTAAAACGAAACAATAATTTGCCGAATTTTATTGGGAATTATTTCTCTTTTATATAATTTATGCAATTAATCATTGCAAATTACTTCTAGTTTTTATCATTAATTAAAAAAATGATAAATCTATTTAATTATTAAAAAATAAAAAACCAAGTAAGACTTGGAAAATAAAAAATTTATGAATGTTAGAAAAATATCTTCTGAGGGTGTTCGTTTGTCTAGTAGACAGAGCCCATCCTTTGGTAGAAGAAAACAATCTATGCGTTATCATGTGAAGAAAAAAACAGTGAAAAAAGAAAATATAAAAATAGCATCATTGGATGATGCAAAAACTTCTGATTATGGAAAACTGAAAATAATGGTAATGGGTGGGAATGAAGAAGTTGGAAGAAATATGACGATTTTAGAATATGAAAAAGATATCATTATTATTGATATGGGGGTTTCTTTTCCTGAAGAAGATATGCCGGGAATAGATTTAGTTATTCCAAATATAGAATATTTAAAGGGCAAGGAAAAAAATATTCGTGGAATTGTTATTACTCATGGACACTTAGACCACATTGGCGCAATTCCTTATCTTGCTCCACAATTAGGAAATCCTACAATTTATGGAACACCGCTTACTCTTGGAATTATTAAAAAAAGAGAGGAGGAGTTTAAAGATATTTCGCCACTTAATTTAAAATCTGTTAAAACTAGCGATGTTTTGCATCTAGGAGTTTTTAGAGTTAAATTTTTTGCGGTGAGTCACAATATCCCAGCATCGGTGGGTCTTATAGTAGATACGCCACTTGGAAAAGTTGTCCATAGTGGTGATTTTAAACTTGATTTCGATGGACCAAAAATGGATATGCCCGAAATTGAAAAAATTGCAGACTTAGGAAATCAAAATGTTCTTGCTCTTTTGTCTGATTCGACAAATGCTCCCCACCCAGGACATCAAATAAGTGAAGCTGAAATTAAAACAAATTTATATGAAATTTTACAAAATGTTCCGGGTAGAGTTATAGTAGGAACCTTTTCATCTCTTTTAAATAGATTACAACAAATTTTTGAAGCTTGTGAAAAATTAAATAAAAAAGTTTTGATTGATGGTTATAGTATGAAAACAAATGTAGAAATCGCTCATCAGCTCGGATATTTAAGTTATAAAAAGGATCTATTAATTTCAGAGAAACAATTGAAAGAATATCCAAACAATAGAATTGTAATTTGTTGTACTGGTGCTCAAGGGGAGGATAAGGCAGTGCTTATGAGAATTGTAAATAAAGAACATAGATTTTTAAAAATTGAAAAAGGTGATACTGTGGTTTTTTCTTCTTCTGTCATTCCGGGAAATGAAAGATCTGTTCAGAGATTAAAAGATAATCTATATCGTCAGGGTGCGGATGTTATTCATTATCAGATGATGGATATTCATGCTGGTGGACACGCAAAGAAAGAAGATTTGAAATTAATGATAAATTTAGTTAAACCAAGATATTTCATCCCAATAGAGGGAAATCATTCATTTCTACATCTACATGCAAAAATTGCACAAGAATGTGGAATGAAACCAGAGAATATTTTTATAGCTGATAATGGTCAGGTTATGGAATTTACAAAACTTGGTGGAAAATTAACCAATAAGAAAGTAAATGCCGATTATGTTTTTGTAGACGGACTTGGGGTCGGAGATATTTCAAATATTGTGCTTCGAGACAGAAAACAAATGTCTGAAGATGGAATGATAGTCGCGATTGCCACAATTTCTTCAAAAACCGGAGAGTTAGTACACTCGCCAGATATAATTTCTCGAGGATTTGTTTATATGAAAGAAAACAAAGACTTAATAGAGAAAACCAGAGATAAAGTAAGAAAACTTGCAAAACAGCACAATCCAAAAATATCTCAAAATGATATGTATTTAAAAAATAAAATCAGAGATGAATTGGGAAAATTTTTGTTTCAGGAAACAGAAAGAAGACCAATGGTACTCCCAGTTGTTATTGAGGTTTAATTAATAGTATATTAGAATAATAGTATAATTATATTAATTGATAAAAATATGGATAAAAAAACATTATTTTCAGGCATACAGCCAACAGGGGAATTTCATTTGGGAAATTATCTCGGTGCACTAAAAAATTGGGTAGATTTGCAAAATAGCGGAGAATACAATTGTATTTATTCAGTTGTTGATTTACATGCAATGACTATTGATTATGACCCAAAATTATATCAGGAAAAAATTATTTCAAATGTAATTGATTTATTGTCTCTTGGAATTGACCCAGAAAAATCAATTTTATTTTTACAATCTCATGTTAAAGAACATAGTGAATTATGTTGGATATTTAATACGTTGATTCCCGTTTCAGAATTAGAAAGGATGACTCAGTATAAAGATAAGTCAAGAAAAAATGATAAAAATATAAACATGGGACTCTTGGATTATCCAGTTTTGATGTCAGCAGATGTTTTATTGTATAATGCAGAATTTGTTCCAGTTGGAGAGGATCAGTTACAGCACCTAGAGCTTGCAAATATAATTTTGAAAAAATTTAATAACAAATTTGGTAATTATTTTAAAAAAGTAAATCCAGTTTTGACAAAAGCTCCAAGAATAATGTCACTTCAGGATCCCATGAGAAAAATGAGTAAATCAATGGGCGAAAAGAATTGTTTATTGTTAAACGACTCAGAAGAAGTTATTAGAAAGAAAATTATGTCAGCTATAACTGATGTGGGTATGAAAAAAACAAATCATATGTCGCCAGGAGTTGATAATTTATTTACAATATTAGAACTTTTAGCAGACGAAAAAACATCAAAAAAATTTAATGTTGATTATCACAATGGAACCTTGAAATATTCCGAGTTAAAATCAACTTTGTCTGATGTAATAATAGAACACCTAAGACCAATTCAGGAAAAAAGAAAAGAATTATTAAATGACAAGAAATATGTTTTGGAGATTTTAGAAAATGGAAGAAAAAGAGCCGAAAATATTGCTTCTGAGAATATGAAAGAGATAAAAAAAATAGTAGGATTGCTATAAAATTATTTATCATAAAAAATAGTGTTTATAGCACTATTTTTTATTGATTATAGGTATTTACAATTCATTTTAAATGCTTTAGAATGAATAATTCCCATGATATAATTATTTTATGCAGGAAAATATAAAAAATATATTTGGTAAATTTTCAAAAAAATTAAAAAATGTGCTTGTAAGAGCACAAGATTTAGCTATAACACTTAATCAATCCGAAATAAATATTTGGGAAATTTTTTATGAACTTTCAAATGAAAAGGGTTGTATCGCAGAACAAATTATAAAAGATTTTGATATAAAATCAGAAGATTTGAAATTAGAAGTTACAAAATTAGGAGTTGAATCTGTACTAGGAAAAGAAAATAAAAAAATTCCCATATTTTCAGAAGAATGTCAGAAGATAATTGAGAAATCAGTAAATATTGCCTATCAGTATAAGCATAAATATATTGGCACAGAACATCTTTTATGTGCGATTATAAAATCAGAAAACGATGAAATAAATAAGTATTTACAAAAATTAAAAATTGATAAAGAAGAACTTTTAAAAACAATAGAGGGGGTATTAATTAGTACAAATAAATTTGCTGAAATAATTGACGATAGTTTGTCTAATTTCAACATAGTAGAAAAAATGATGCTTGGCGCTGGTGCTGTAAATGATCCAAATCCCGTTCAGTTCACAGTTGAATTAACCTCTGAGAGTGTACAGCAAAAAATTGATCCAGTGATTGGCAGAGAAAAAGAGATAGATAGGTTAATTCAAATTTTATGTAGACGTACAAAAAACAATCCAATTTTACTTGGTGAGCCGGGGGTGGGAAAAACTGCAATTGTTGAGGGATTGGCTAAGAAAATCTTAAATGCTGACGTTCCAGATGTGCTTCTGAATAAAAAAATTATTGCAATTGATTTGGGAGCAATAATATCAGGAACAATGTATAGGGGTGAATTTGAAAAACGTCTTAAAAAAATTATTGATGATGCAAAAAATGACGACGATATGATTTTATTTATTGATGAAATTCATGCTCTTGTTGGAATGGGTGCAAGCGGTGGTCAACTTGATGCTGCAAATATGCTAAAACCAGAACTTGCAAAGGGAGATCTAAAAGTAATTGGAGCCACAACCGTAATTGAATATAAAAAATATATAGAATCAGATCCAGCTTTCGAAAGAAGATTCCAGCCTATTTTAATTGATGAACCAGATAATAAAGAAGCAGAGAAAATTATAATGGGTCTTCGCGATCATTATGAAAAATATCATAATGTAAAAATTACTGATTCAGCAATAAAATCTGCTATATCTTTGAGTCAGAGATATTTACCAGAAAAATTTTTGCCAGATAAAGCTATTGATTTAATAGATGAAGCTTCGTCAAAATTTAAAGTAAAAAATTCTAAAGATATAAATGTTAAAAAAATATTTGAACTAAAAAATAGTTTGAGTGTTGCCATAAAAGAAAAGGAAAAAGCTATTTCAGAAGACGATTATGAGAGAGCAATAATTTTTCAGCAAAATGAAGATAAGATTTTAGAAGAGTTAAATAAATTAAAAGAAGCTGAAAAAGAAGTTGAATCGCTCGGAGAAATTACAGAAAAAAATATTGCAGAAATTATTTCTCGCGCATTAAATATTCCAGTTGAAGATTTATTAGAATCAGAAAAATCAAAATTAGTTAATTTAGAAAATTTAATTTCCAAAAAAATTATTGGTCAAGATGAAATTGTAAATTCAGTTTGTCAATATATAAAAAAATCAAAAGCCGGATTATCAAACCCAAATAAACCACTTGCTTCTTTTATATTTTTAGGACCATCCGGTGTTGGTAAAACTGAAATGGCAAAAGTATTAGCTCGCGATATTTATGGAGATGAAAGGTCTTTAATTAGAGTAGACATGTCAGAGTTTTCGGAGAAATTTGATATTTCAAAATTGATTGGTTCTCCCGCTGGTTATGTCGGGTATAAAGACTCAAATAAATTTACAGATTCTGTCAGAATAAAACCATACTCAATCATTTTATTTGATGAGATAGAAAAAGCCCACCCGGATATTTTTAATTTACTTCTCCCAATACTTGATGAGGGCTATTTAATTGATGCCGTAGGTCGTATGATAAATTTTAAAAATACAGTAATAATAATGACTTCAAATATTGGCAATGATCAGTTTAATAGACAAGCATCAATTGGTTTCGATCTTGAAAGTGACACGAAAAAAGAATTTTTAACAGAGGAATTTGAGCATTTAGAGAAAAAAATTGTTGATTCATTAGATGATTATTTTAATCCAGAATTTATAAATAGAATTGATAAAATTTTAGTATTCAAATCACTTGATATAGGTGCAATGGCTGATATCGCAAAACTACAAATGAAAGAATTAATAGATAGAATGAAAGATAGGGGAATAAATTTAATTGTAAAATCATCTGTTTATAAATTTATAGCAAAAAATTCTTTTAATCCTCAAATGGGTGCAAGGCCAATGAGGAGATTTATTTCTGACAAGATAGAAAATAATATAGCAAATCAAATTTTAGCCGATAAAATAAGAGGCGGTGATAGTATTTATGTAGATATTTTAAACAATGAAATAACTATTGCAAAATTATAGTATTTGTGATAATTTCTAATTAATAAGGGTCGCCAAACTTTGGGCGATTTTTATTATTAATAATAAAAAAATGAAAAAAATAATTAATTATTTTTTAAATGTAATTTTTCCAAGAGAATGTCTCGGTTGTGCTAAAAATGATTATTTAGTGTGCGACGAGTGTTTATCAAAAATAGAGGATTATAGTGGAGAAAAAGTAATACCCGATATTGTAGATAAAGTTTTGATATGTTCATCATATAAAAATAGTTTGATCAAAAAAATTGTTCATTTTTATAAATACAAATATATCAGTGATTTATGTTTTCCATTATCAAAATTAATGATAAAAAAATATGAAAGTGAGAAGGATAAAATTTTAGACCCAATTGTAGTGTGTGCGCCACTATCTAAAAAAAGATTTAATTTAAGATGTTATAACCAGGCAGAGCTTTTAGCAAAAGAATTTTCTGGTAATTTTAATTACAAATTTTTACCCGATTTAATAATTAAAACAAGGCATACAAAACAACAAGCAAAATTAAATAGAGAAGAGCGTTTAATTAATTTAAAAGATTCTTTTGCTGTGTCTGATTGTGAAATTTGTAAAAATAATAATTTTATAATTATAGATGATATTTATACGACAGGAGCAACGGTTAATGAAATTGCAAAAGTTTTAAAAGATAATGGTGCTAAAGAAATTTGGGCACTTGTTATTGCAAAAGATTAACATTGAATAAAATGTTAAAAAAGTTTAATATTATATTATTAAATATTAATTATAATTTTATGCCAAAAGTAGATAAAGAAAAATGTGTCGCCTGTGGAACATGCGTAGCAATGTGCCCAGATTGTTTTAAAATAGGCGATGATGGAAGGGCAGAATGTAGTTGTGGAGATGATTGCAAATGTGATTGTAATATTGATGATGTTATATCGAGTTGTCCAGTGGGAGCAATTTCAAAGTAGATTATAAAAAAATCGCCCTAGGATGACATATAAAAAATAGGGCGATTTTTTATTTAATAAATTATTAACAAAGCAATTCCTATTGTAAGTAGTTGTATAAGAAAATAAATTCTTTGTTCTTGTTGATTGCCCCAAACATTATGAGCCCAGCTATTTAAATTTTCAAATACTTTTAGAAATTTTAATTTTAGGAAAGCGTTTATTCCCCAGAGTATATCAGGTAGAATAGAGCCCAAAATAGCAGAAAACATATTTATGTTATTGTGAGGCTGAAAATCTATATAAATTAAAGAAACAATACAAACAAAGAAAAAATCTAATCCAGATAGAAAAATATAGTTTAATTTCCAGTTTTTGAATCCTTTTATAAATCCCCAATCACCATGAGGAATAATATCTAAAACATAATGTAATAAAAAATTAATACCAAAAAGTATTGTTGGATTTTGGGTAATTTTTAGAGTAGCGAGTGATGCTACGGCATGTGTTGTTAAAAACATAATTTTAATTTATGCAATAATTATAACAAATAAAAAATAAAAAAACACCTTTGGAGTGTTTGGTGGTAGCAGGGGCGAGGATTGAACCCGCGACCTCGGGCTTATGAGTCCCGCGCTCTAACCAACTGAGCTACCCTGCCCTATATTTAAGTATAAAAAATTTTGGTAGCGGGAGTGGGATTTGAACCCACGACCTCTAGGTTATGGGCCTAGCGAGCTGCCGGACTGCTCTATCCCGCGTCGTTTTAATAAGAATACACTAATTTTAACAAAATTGCAATGGTACCGAAGGAGGGACTTGAACCCTCACCCTGAAACAGGACACGATTTTGAGTCGTGCGTGTCTACCAATTCCACCACTTCGGCTAATTGATTTAATTCAATGAAAATTATTGTAGATTAAATATACTAATTAGTCAATGTTTATTTTCTTATTGTCTATCTTTTGCTATAATTAAAATACATAATATATGTCACAAGTAATAGCAATTGTAAATCAGAAAGGCGGAGTAGGAAAAACAACAACTACGATTAATCTCGCGGCTTATTTGGCTTATCTGGGAAAAAGAGTATTAATTGTAGATTTGGATTCTCAAGGAAATGCTTCTTCTGGGCTTGGTGTTAATTATAAAGAACTTGATGCTGGTATGTATGAAGTCTTAATTCCAGGACCAATAAATTTAAAAAATATAATCCTTGCAACAAATTTAGAGGGTCTTCACCTGGCTCCAGCAACTCCTAATTTGGCAGGAGCAACAGTTGATCTAGTTAATTTAGATGAAAGAGAATTTATTTTATTAAATCACCTAAAAGAAATTTATGGTTTTTACGATTTTATATTAATTGATTGTCCGCCATCTTTAGGATTAATAACAATAAACGCGCTCACTGCATCTGATCATGTTTTAATTCCAGTACAATCAGAATATTATGCACTTGAGGGATTGGGACAATTACTTAGTACAGTAAATTTAATTCAAGAAAATTTAAATGAAAAATTGAATATTCTTGGGGCGGTTTTAACAATGTACGACAAAAGAAACAGATTAAGTGAAGAAGTTTTTAATGAATTGTATAAATATTTTCCAAATAGAATTTTCAGAACTGTTATCCCAAGAAGTGTTCGTCTTGCCGAGGCACCATCTCATGGAAAAACAATTTTAGAATATGATAAAAATTCTCCCGGAGGACGTGCGTATGAAAGATTAGCAAGAGAAATAATTGATTCATACAATTTATAAAAACAAATTTAAAATAAAAATATGGCTGATTCTAAATATGGATTAGGAAGGGGACTCGGTTCTCTTATACCAAAAAAAGCAGAGATAAAAAAACAACACATAGATTTTTCTAATGGGTCTTATCCTGATGACGAAACAACTACTTCTGATAAAGATAGAATTGTAAATATTGATATAAATAAAATTAAAGCAAATCCATATCAACCAAGAACTCATTTTGATGAAGAAAAATTAGAAGATCTTGTTAATTCAATAAGAGAACACGGAATATTACAACCAATTGTTGTTACAAAAAGCGGAGATAGCTATGAACTTATTGCCGGAGAGCGTAGACTGAAAGCTGCAAAAATTTTAAAATTATTTAAAGTTCCTGGAATTATTAAAGAAATCGATGATTCAAAAAAATTAGAACTCGCTATCATAGAAAATATACAAAGACAGAATTTAAATTTATTAGAAGAGTCAGATGCATATAATAGATTAATGGAGGAATTTAATTTAACGCAAGATCAGGTTGCAAAAAAAGTTGGTAAATCTAGAAGTTCAGTTGCAAATATTTTGCGCCTAAGAAGCCTGCCAGAATCAATAAAGAAATATTTAAATAATGACAAGATTAGCTTTGGCCATGCGAAATTATTATTATCACTTGATGATGAAAAAAAACAAAAAATATTGCTTGATAGGATTTTATCGGAGAATTTAAATGTTTCAGAAACAAGTAGCGTGCTTAAAAAAATTAGTGTAAAATCTCACAGTAGAATTGTAGAACAAGATCCAAATATAAAATCAATGGAAAGTTCCCTACAGGAACATCTAAATACAAAAGTAAAATTAAATGATAAAAAGGGGAAGGGAACTATAGTAATTGATTATTATTCAAAAGAAGAATTACGCGAAATCTTATTTAAAATTTTAAAATAGTTTTAAAGATAAATAAAAAAGCCAGGATATCAAATCCTGGTTTTTGTGTTTATCCTATCGCCCAATGATAAACGGGTTCAACGTGTTTAGTGTGTGTCTCCATATATACCACTGTATTACACAGTATAAAAAATAATACTATAAGAAATATACCTAGAATATAGTCTACTATTGTGTCTATCTTCGATTTTTGTTTATTATTCATTTTATTCTCCTAAGGATTTTATTATTTGTCCAAACATTATCATTGTGGTGTTTTTTTGTCAATTTTAATAATCCGATTCGTGGGGTGGACAACCCGGTGGGTTGGTATTAAATAATAAAAAACCGGGTATTTATTCCCGGTCTATAATATTTTGAAAAAATTGCATCTCGTCTTTTATCCAAGTATTGTTACTTATGAAAAAATCTACGTCTCTTAATTTTGGTTTTTTTCGACGCCCACAAGATTGAAGTATAATTGGAATATCTTTGTATTTGGAGTCTTTTTTGAGTTCTTCGTAGAGTTCTAATCCAAGACTCCTTGTTTGATACTTTTTTTCTGCATGTCTTAACAGGCTTTTATAATATTCTTCTAAGGTCTCTTCTTTATCCATTAAATTTTCAGAGATAACTATTATATCATATTTTTTTTCAGTCAAATATTTTTTAGCTTCACTATAATGAAGTGCGAGATCAATTTTTACTCTGGAAAAGCTGTTAATAAAACTTAGAAAAGATGGAAGCGATAGGTTTTCAGCAATAGCCCATTCAATTGAGGAAATTATAAGCATTTTAACTTTTTGTTTTTGCATTTCATCCTCCCGTGGATTTATTTCTTGAAAAAACCTTATCATTTAGGGATTATTTTGTCAATTTTTGACCTCGCAGGTTGGCAACCCCGCAGGTTGATTTTTAGCTTATTTTTTGATAAAATAATAGTGATAAAATAGTCATTTTTTATTTATTTTATGCATATAATTATATGGCCTGGACAATAAAAAAGGTAACAAAAAAGGCAGTAAAAACTACTCCAAAAAAGAAAGAATCAAAGAAAGAAAAATCAATTAAAAAAGTAGCATCTAAAATTCAGAAAACAAAGACTCTGAAGCCTGTTAAAGTTGCTAAAAATATTGAGAAGAAAATTGTAAAACCAGAGTTGAAAAAGAAAAAAAAATTAATTCAAGAAGAAATTAAAGACTTAGTAGAAAAGAAAGAAAAAATTTTAAAAGAAGAAGACAATGAAGAAACTTTTCAAGAGGAAGAGAGAGCTATTAAGAAAGATAAAAAAATTATTTTAGAAAACGCAAATACTAATTTTGTAAATGGAAATAAATCGGAAATAATAAGAACACCAGATGAAAAAAATGTTATAGATCAACCACTCGTTGAAGAAATGAAAACTTCATATCTTGATTATGCAATGAGCGTTATAGTTGCTCGTGCGCTTCCTGATGTTAGAGATGGTATGAAACCAGTTCATAGAAGAATTCTTTATGCAATGTGGAAGCTGGGTCTTAAATCAAGCGCAAAATTTAGAAAATCAGCAACGGTTGTCGGAGAAGTTTTGGGTAAATATCATCCACATGGAGACAGTGCGGTATATGATTCAATGGTAAGAATGGCACAGGATTTCTCAATGAGATATCCACTTGTAAATGGTCAGGGAAATTTCGGATCTATGGATGGCGATAATGCTGCTGCTATGCGTTATACTGAGGCAAAATTACAGAAACTTGCAGAGGAAATGCTTTTTGATATAGAAAAAGAAACAGTGAATTTCATGCCAAATTATGATGGTTCACACAAGGAGCCAATAGTTCTTCCAGCAAAACTTCCAAATTTATTACTCAATGGTTCAATGGGTATTGCGGTTGGTATGGCAACAAGTATACCACCACACAATTTAGGAGAGCTTATTGATGCAATATGTCATTTAATTGACAATCCAGAATGTGATACTGATGGACTTATGGAATTTATAAAGGGACCGGATTTTCCAACTGGTGGAATTGCATATGATGTAAAAGAAATGAAATCCGCATACTCAACTGGAAAGGGTGGAGTTGTTGTTCGCGCAAAGGCAGATATAGTTGAGGGTAAAAAAGGATTTAAAATTATAGTAACTGAGATTCCATATCAGGTAAACAAATCAACACTCGTAGAAAAAATTGCTGATTTAGTAAAAGAGAAAAAAATTCAGGGTATTACAGATTTACGTGATGAATCAAATAAAGAAGGAGTCAGAATTGTAATATCGTTAAGAGACGATTCATATCCTAAAAAAGTTTTAAATAATTTATATAAACACACCCAGCTTCAGGAAAAATTTCATTATAATATGGTGGCTCTTATAAATGGAATTCAGCCAAAACTTTTATCTCTTAAAACAATTTTATCTGAATTTATTAAACACAGACAAGAAGTTGTGACCCGACGCGTTACATTTGATTTAAATAAAGCAAAAGATAGAGCCCATATTTTAGAAGGATTAGTAATGGCTTTAGAGCACATTGATGCAATTATAAAAACAATCAAACAATCAAAAGATAAAGATGTTGCAAAATTAAATTTGATAAAACAATTTAAATTATCGGAACGCCAAGCAATAGCGATACTCGAAATGAGATTACAACAATTAGCTAATCTAGAAAGACTAAAAGTTGAAGAAGAACTAAAAGAAAAGAAAAAAATTATAAAAGAATTAACAGATATTTTAAACGACCCTAAAAAAGTTTTGAAAATTATTAAAGATGAATTAATAGAACTTAAGGATAAATATGGAGACGAGAGAAGAACAAAGATTGTAAAATCAAAGATTGATGAAATTTCAACCGAGGATTTAATTGCAAAAGAAGATGTTGTAATACTTATGACTCAGGATGGTTATATTAAAAGAATGGCTCCAGATAATTTTCATTTACAAAACAGGGGTGGCAAAGGAGTAATAGGATCGACCACAAAAGAGGAAGATATTATTGATAAGTTATTTTCATGTACAACCCATTCAGATTTGTTGTTTTTTACAAATAGAGGAAGAGTGTTTCAGCTTAAAGCATATGAAATTCCAGTTGCAAGCCGTCAGGCAAAAGGACAAAATATTGTGAACTTTTTACAGCTTGCCCCAGAGGAAAAAGTAAATGCTATTTTACCAAATGATCAATCAACTAAGAAATTTTTGATATTTGTTACAAAAAATGGGCTTATTAAAAAAACAGAACTTGAAAAATATTCCAGCGTAAGAAGATCTGGACTTATTTCAATTAAATTAAAAGATGGAGATGCTTTGCGTTGGGTAAAACCAACAACAGGATCTGATAATATAATTTTAGCTACAAAACTTGGTCAGTCAATAAGAATGAGTGAAAAAGATGCTCGTCCAATGGGTAGATCTGCTGCTGGAGTTCGTGGAATTCGTCTCAAGGCAAAAGATGAGGTTGTTGGAATGGATGTAATTGATAATGGTGAAACAAAAGGATATAAACTTGTCATAGTTATGAAAAATGGGTTTGGTAAGAAAACTCCACTTAAAGACTACAAGGTTCAGGGACGTGGTGGATCTGGAATAAAAACCGCAAAGATAACTGATAAAACCGGATCTATTGTTTCAGCATTTTTAGAAGATGAAACAAATAAAGATAAGGACATAATTATAATTTCGGAAAGTGCTCAGGTTATTAGACTAGCCCTTAATGCTGTTCCAACAGTTGGAAGAGATACTCAGGGAGTAAGATTAATGAGATTTAAACTTGATGATGACAAGGTGGCATCAGTAACAACTATTTAAAATTAACTTACAAATATATGATGACAGTAAAACAGATATATGAATTAGCTGTTTCTCTTGGAATAAAAAATGATCTAAGGGGAATTAATGTTGTTAATAAAAAATTAAAAACAGCAAAAGAAAAATTTAATGAGTTAAAAAATAATGAAAAAGATAATTTTGATATTGAGTCAATTAAAAATCCATACGCAGATACAAGAGTTTTAACAAACGGATTAGATAAGAAAGTAAAAAGAGTAATGGTTGGAATTGATATTGATACTTCAGAAATTCTTCTTGCAAATGAATTAAATAAGAAAAATTCAATTGATTTAGTAATTTCTCATCATCCTATTGGTGTGGGGCTTGCAGGACTTGGAGAGGTAATGGATTTACAAATTGAATTATTACATAAATACGGAGTCCCAATTAATATAGCAGAAGATATTACAAAGTTTAGAATGAGTGAAGTAAGTAGAGGAGTAAATGCATCAAATCATAATAAAGTAGTAGATAGTGCAAAATTGTTAGGATTTGAACTTATGTGTACGCATACAATTGCAGATAATATGGTTGCAAAATTTTTATTTGATCTAATAGAAAAAAATAAAAAAAATTTAGAAAGAGTGAAAGATTTGATGAAAATTTTAAAAGAAATTCCTGAGTACAAAGAAGCAAGTAAAATAAAAGTAGGACCAAAATTATTTGTAGGAAACGAAGATAGGTATTTAGGAAAAATTGCGGTAACAGAAATTACTGGTGGAACTAGCGGTTCAAAAGATTCTTATGAAAAAATTGCAAATGCAGGAATTGGAACAGTTTTAGGAATGCACATTAGTGAAGAACACAGGAAATATGCAGAGCGTGCACATTTAAATGTGATAATTGCTGGACATATGTCATCTGATTCAATCGGTATGAATTTGTTTTGTGATGAATTGGAGAAAAAAGAAATAGAAATAATCCCATGTTCTGGATTTATAAGATATTCAAGAAATAAAAAATAAATTTTTTAAAAATAAAAAAGAGATTGGTTTCACTCAATCTCTTTATATTTTTTATTATTTTAATCTATCCCCATAGTTTTTATTACTACAAGATTTAAAACCTGATTGAAGGTTTTTAAATCTTTTATGTCTTCATTTGTTATCTCTATTCCAAATTGTTCCTCAATTTCAGAAAAAAGATAAACAAGATCCTGGGGGTCTTGTCCCTTAGAAAGAAGTTCTTCGTTTGTATCAGGTTCTTTCCCTAGGGCCTTTAAGTAAAGTTTTTTTACTTCTTTTTTTATGCTTTGCTCGATTTCTGTTTCTTCTTTTGCAGTCATTAATTCCTCCTGGAGTTTATATTAGAAACAATGGATCTCATTTTTGAGCCAACGTTAAATTGAATAATGAAATCCGTGTATATACGTGGACTTAAAAATGTTTAATCTTTCTTTGAATCTTTGTATATTTGAAGAACTAGAAGTTCGTCTTCAAAGTCATCTCCAGAATTTTGATTATCTGCATCATCATCTAAATCTCCTATCATTTTTTCTAATTCCTCGTCTGTCAGTGGTGGACATTCATTGTTCTTTTTCATTTTTCCTCCATATTATATGTGTTTAGTAAATAATTATATAATATTTTAAAAAAATGTCAAGTAATCAACCTCTCAGGTGCTCGACCTCGAATGTCGGATTTACTTTATAATCATGATGCAATATAATTAGTTTATAATTATTCTAATTTATTATGATACAAGAAGACAATCAAGTGCTTGATTCACATCAAAAAGAAACAGAGAAATCTTTTGAATTTTCACTTCGTCCAAAAATATTTTCTGAATACATTGGTCAGGAAAATGTTAAGAAAAATATCGGAATTTCAATTACTGCCGCAAAGCAAAGAAATGAAGCAATGGAGCATGTTTTACTTTATGGTCCTCCTGGACTTGGTAAAACAACACTAGCTTATATAATTGCGGGTGAGATGAATTCAAATATAAAAGTGACATCTGGTCCAGCAATAGAAAAAGTCGGAGATTTAGCAGCAATTCTTACAAATTTAGAAGATGGCGATGTTTTATTTATTGACGAAGTTCATAGGCTTAATAAAATTATTGAAGAGGTGCTTTATCCAGCTATGGAGGATTATGCACTTGATATAATTGTAGGAAAAGGACCAAGCGCAAGAACACTTCGTATTGATTTACCAAAATTTACACTAATTGGGGCAACAACAAGATATGATTTACTCTCATCTCCATTTAGAGACAGATTTGGATTAGTTTTTAGATTAGATTATTATGATAAATCAGAAATTTCAAAAATTATAAAAAATAATTCTAAAAAATTATCAGTCGAAATAGATAATGATGGTTGTGATATGATTTCAGAGCGTTCTCGCCTAACTCCTAGAATTGCAAATAGATTACTAAAAAGAGTCCGTGATTATGTACAGGTTCATGGAAACGGAAAGATTGATAACAAATCTGCACTTGAAGCACTTGAGATAATGGATGTTGATTCACATGGATTAGATTATATTGACAGAAGAATATTAGAAACAATAATAGATAAATTTTCCGGTGGTCCAGTTGGGGTGTCAACTATTTCCGCATCAGTGGGAGAAGAAATTGGAACAATAGAAGAAGTTTATGAACCATATTTAATGAGAATGGGATTTTTAGCAAGAACATCTCGGGGAAGGGTTGTAACAGAATTGGGTTATAAACATTTAGGAAGAAATTTTGATAATTTACAAAATAAATTATTATAAATAATTAAAAATATGGTTGACAAAAAAGAACTTTGTAAATTTTTAGTAGAAGCAAAAAAATCTACCTATGCAAGTGGCGACGTGAGTAAAGAGATTAAGGAGGAAGATAAATCAAGAACTTTGATTTTTGAGCAAGGTGATTTTAAATATCATGATAATTTTTTTGGTGGAGAACCATACGGTGGAAGAGAAGTTGTATTTTTTAAAGATCAGCCAATTTATATGATGGTTTATTATGGTTATGTAAATGAGAATGTAGATGATTTTAAAGACATTTATAGGGTTTTGAGGGTTGCTTTACTTTTTATTCCGGAAGAAAATCCATATCGAGGTCCAAAAGAATATATTGATGGAGATTATATTTATACAAACAATTTTACAGGAGAAATTGATAATTTTTCCGGAGAAGAAATAATAACTTTTAAAGGTGAAGAAATTTATAGAGCAAAATATATTGGTGGTTTTGTTGATATAAAAAGAGAATAAAATGAAAAAATTATTACTCCATGTATGCTGTGCGCCTTGCTCTGCATATGTAATAGATCAATTACAAAAAGATTATGATGTGATCCTTTTTTATTTTAATCCAAATATTTATCCGGAAATTGAATATGAAATAAGAAAAAATGAATCAGAAAATTATGCTAAGAAATTGAATATTAATTTTGTAGAGAAAAAAATAGATCATAATATTTGGTTAGAAAAAATAAAAGGTTTTGAAAACGAACCTGAGCGAGGTAAAAGATGTTTTATTTGTTATAAATATAGATTAGAAGAAACCGCAAAATATGCAGAAGAAAATGGTTTTGATATTTTTACAAGCACACTATCAATCAGCCCACACAAAGATAGCGCAATGATAAATCAAGCTGGATATGAAGTTTCAAAAACTTTTAATATGGAATATTTAGAATCTGATTGGAAAAAAGACGGAGGATTTAAAAAGTCATGTGAAATTTCAAAAGAAAATGATTTTTATAGACAGAACTATTGTGGATGTGAGTTTTCATAAGAAAATAATATGAAACTATCAGAATTCAATTACAATTTACCAGCATCTTTAATTGCAAATAAACCTGTTTCACCGCGGGATTCTTCTAAATTACTTGTTGCAAATTATACAAGCAAAAAATATTATCATTATATTTTCAAAGATATTTATGATATTTTAGAGTGTGGTGATATTTTGGTTTTTAATGATACAAAAGTTTTTCCAGCACGACTTATTGGAAATAAAGAGAGTTCTGGAAAAGTAGAAGTTTTTCTTTTGCAAGATTTAGGAAATTCAAATTGGCAAGCAATAATTGGTGGAAAAAGAATTAGAGAAAAAATGAAAATAATTTTTAATAAATCTTTTTATTGTATAATTTCAAAGCAAATTGAAAATAATCTTTGGCAAGTTAAATTTAATTTGAGTGGTAAAAAGCTAAATAATCAAATTGAGAAATTTGGTCATGTACCAATTCCACCATATATAAAAAATCCTGATAATGAAAATAAATTAAAAAAAGAATATCAAACTGTTTATGCGAAGAATCGCGGATCAGTTGCAGCTCCGACAGCAGGATTTCATTTTACAAAAGAACTCATGAATAAATTAAAAAAGAAAGGTATTATTTTTAAATACGTTACTCTTCATGTTGGGCTTGGAACTTTTGAACCAGTGAAATGTGATAAAATTGAAGATCATCAAATTCACAGTGAATTTGGAATTTTAGATAAAAGTACTGCAAATTTTTTAAATAAAGCAAAAAAACAAAATAAAAGAATAATTGTAGTAGGAACTACGGCTCTTAGAGTTTTAGAGGCATTCTCAAATAATAGAGGAGAATTAGTTCCTCAAAAAAATTGGATAAATATTTTTATTTACCCTGGGTATAAATTTAAATTTGTAAATAATTTAATTACAAATTTTCATCTTCCCAAAAGTACATTATTTATGCTTGTATCAGCACTTGCTGAAAAAAAATTTATTTTTAAACTTTATAATGAAGCAATAAAAAATGAGTATAGATTTTACTCATTTGGAGATGCTATGCTTTTGAGTAATCGAGTGGAGGTTATTCTTTAATTAGCAAATCTAAAAACCGTTACATCTCCATCTTGAAATATATAGTCTTTTCCTTCTAATCTTATCAAACCTTTTTCTTTAGCAGAAACTTCACCACCACAGTCCAATAAGTCTTGCCAATTTATTACTTCAGCTCTTATAAATCCTTTTTCAAAATCAGTGTGTATTTTTCCTGCGGCTTGAGGCGCTTTTGTGCCACACTCAATTGTCCAAGCACGGGACTCTTTTGGTCCGCTTGTAAGAAATGTTATAAGATTAAGCGCCCTATATGACTCTTTTATTAACTTATTTAATCCTGTTTCTTCCATGCCAAGAGTTTTCATATATTCTTTTGCACTTTCTTCATCAAGTTCAGCAAGCTCCGATTCTATTTTTGCACAAATTGCAATGCCATCAGTGGGATGATCATTTACCTCATCTTCATCAACATTATATGCATAAAGCATTGGTTTCAGAGTTAAAAAATTAAATGATTTTATAATAAATTTTTCTTCTGTTTCTAATTCCATTTCAGACATTAATTTTCCTGCTTCTAAATTTGATTTTATTTTTTCAAGTAATATTTTTTGTTTATCTAGAGTTTTATCATGAAGACCCTTCATCTGAGAATTTACCCTTTCTAATGATTTATTTAAAACTTCTAAATCAGCAAGAATTAATTCCATGTTAATTACTTCTCTGTCGCTAACAGGGTTAACAATTCCATGAACATGAACTACATTTGGATCATTGAATCGTCTTACAACTTGCAGTATTGCATCAACCTCACGGATATTTGCTAAAAATTTATTTCCAAGTCCCTCGCCCTTGCTAGCGCCCTTCACAAGTCCAGCAATATCAACAAATTCAATTGTTGTGCTTATTGTTTTCTCTGAATTATTTAATTTAGATAATTTATCAAGTCTTTCGTCTGGAACTGCAACAACACCCACATTTGGTTCTATGGTACAAAATGGATAATTTGATGCATCAACTTGTTTTTTTGTTAGAGCTTTGAAAAGTGTTGATTTTCCAACATTTGGAAGCCCTACAATTCCTATCGAAAATGACATTATATTGGCGATTAGTTTTTAGCGTTATTATTAAAACTGGTTTCAGTATATAGAATATTTATATAAATTTCAAATCTTAAACCCAAGCACTATATTTGTATTAAATTTATAATTATGCTATTATTACATCGCTGCCCTTTAAAGAGCAGTTTTATTTCCTAAAATACCTTGAAAATTAATATAAATTTTATGAAAAATAATAAACTATTTGATAAAATTTCAAAAGAATTATCACTTTATCAGAAAGAAAGAGGGGTGATAAATCACATTTCAAATTCTATTCTTTCGAAAAGCAAACAATCAATTTTTTTAGCACACGATGGAAATTTAGTAGAAGCTAAAAAAACACTCGAAGAAGCGCGTGAAAAATTTAGAGAATTAAATAAAAAATATAATAAAAGCAATAGATTAGATTTTGAAGGATCATATCAGGCAGCATCAGAAGAATTTTTAGAAGCAAAATTTTTTATAGATGTATTAGAAAAAAAGTCAATTTCAACAGATAAGGAGTTTAAATTTAATGGAGAGGAATATATTGGTGGATTGTGTGATATGACCGGAGAATTAGTTAGACAAGCGGTTTTAAATGCCGAAGAAAAAAATTTAAAATTATTGCAGAGTTATAGAGAGATAACAAAAGATATAGTTGGATTTATAATGAAACTATATTTATCTGGAAAACTACGAATGAAATTTGATGATGCTAAAAGAAATTTAAAAAGAATTGAAACAATAATATATGAAATAAAAATTAGAACTCAGGGTTTGTGAGTGTGAAAATAGAAAGTCAGATTAGATTATTAATAATTATAATGAAACAAAAATATGGTTGAAACAATAAAAAAAGAAATAAAAAAAAGATTACCAAAAAGTGTAAGAAAATATATTGCAAGGCAAAAATCATTGATTAGAAAAACTTTCTCAGATAATATAACAATTGATGAAAAAATTAGAGAGCTATATTCTAGAATGCCACAACATGAATAAATTTTATTCAATGTAAAAAGTCGAGTTAAGCTCGATTTTTTTTATTAAGTTCTAATGTATTTTTTAGTAAATATGAAATTGTAATTGGTCCTATGCCACCGGGTACAGGAGTAATGTGAGAACATTTTGGAAATACATCAGTGTAATCAACATCACCAACAGTAGCATTTTGTATTTTATTAATCCCAACATCAATTATAATTGCATCGTTTTTAATCATACTTGCTTTTATTAAAAAAGCTTCACCAATAGCTGTTATTAATATATCAGCATTTTTTATCTTTTCCCGCCAATTTTCTTCGTTAATATGAGCGTGAGACACTATTATTCCTAAATTTTTTAAAGTTTTTTCAATTGGTTCTATAAATTCATGACTATTTCCTAGTATAATACCAGTTTTATCTTTTAAATTTTCTTTCGTGTAAAGTAGGGACTCTTTTATAGTTTGACTCATGACGGGTTCTATATAAGTCTCATTATTTAAAAATTTTTTAATATTTTCAGGATGAAATCCATCTACATCTTTTTTTGGATCAATGCTATTTATAATTTTTTGAGTGTTAAATTTTTTTGGTAGAGGAAGCTGAACTATTATTGCATCAACCTCATCATCTTTATTTAAAAAATTTATGCAATCTATTATATTTTTTTCATCTTCACCACTTTTAAATAAATATTTATTAAAAATAATTCCAACCTCAGAACATGCTTTTTCTTTTTTTGAGACGTATAATTGTGATGCGGGGTCATTTCCAATTAAAATTATTGCAAGTCCAGGAATTAAATCAGAACTAACAATTTCACGTCTTATCTCATGTTTTATTTTGTCGGAAATTTCAATCCCATTTATTAGTTTATTTTCTTGATTTGCCATTTAATATTTGATTTTTTTATAAATAGGAAATTTTTTACATATTTTTTTAACTTCTGATTTTACGTACGCAAGAATTTTCTCATCATTATAATTTTTCAGAGTCTTCACAATTAATTGCGCAATTTTTGTCATTTCAGTCTCTTTCATTCCGCGAGTAGTGAGCGCTGGAGTCCCAATTCTTATTCCTGATGGGTCAAATGGAGAGCGAGTATCAAATGGAATTGCATTTTTATTAACAGTTATTCCAGCTAATTCCAATGATTTTTCTGCCTGAGAACCAGTGATATTAAATGGAGTTACATCAATTAAAATTAAATGATTATCAGTTCCACCAGTTATAATTCTAGGTCCATTGTTTGATAATTCTTGAGATAATTTTTGTGCATTTTTTACAATTTGTTTTGCATATTCTTTAAATTCATCTGTGTTTGCTTCAAATAATGCTTGTGCAATTCCAGCTGTGGTGTGATTATGTGGCCCGCCCTGAAGTCCAGGAAAAACAGCTCTATCAATTAAAGTTGGAATATTTTGACGTGACTCGCGCCAACCAATAACTGAATCAATTTTTTGGGTTGGGTTTGATTCATCACCAGTACACATTATCATTGCGCCTCTTGGACCGCGAAGAGTTTTGTGAGTTGTAGTTGTTATTACATCAGCGTGACCCACGGGACTAGGATGAACTCCACCGGCAACAAGTCCGGCAATGTGCGCAATATCTGCAACTAAAAACGCATTTTCATTGTGTGCTATTTCAGCAAGTTTTTCAAAATCAATAATACGTGAATATGCAGTAGCTCCTACAAAAATTAATTTTGGTTTTTCTTTTTTTACGAGTGATTCAATTGCATCATAGTCTAAAAATCCATTTTCATCAGTTGTGTATTGAATTGACTCATAGTATTTTCCACTAAAATTTACTTTCCATCCATGTGTTAAGTGTCCACCAAATAGCAAATTCATTCCCATTACCTTATCTCCTGGTTTACCAAGTGCAAAATAAACCGCTTGATTTGCGGGAGAGCCAGAATATGGTTGAACATTTACATGAGTTACACCAAATAATTTTTTTGCATAATCCTTTGCTAAATTTTCTATTTCATCAATATATTCATTTCCACCATAATAACGTTTACCAGGATAACCTTCTGAGTATTTGTTTGTTAGAATTGAGCCCATTAATTTCAAGACATTTTCTGAAGTGTAGTTTTCAGAAGCAATCATTTCAAGCCCTTCCTGTTGGCGAATAAGCTCACTCTGAGTAAGTTCAAGTATTTTTTTGTCTTGTTTATTTATCATGATTTTGTAGTTATTTTTAATGTTTTTATTATAGCACAACCTTCGAGGTTGCCAACCTGCGAGGTCGAGCACCTGCGAGGTTGACGCAAAGAGTAATTTTTTTGGTATAATTGGATTATTTTTTTTAAAAACAGAGTTTGAAAATTTTCAAAAACAAATAAAAGAAAAAGAAAGAATATTTTTAATTTTTTAGAAAAAAATAAAATTATCAAGATAATGATAATTATTATTTGCTCTGCAATTTTTTGTTTTTTTGTTGTTAAGTATTTGATCTATTAAATAAGAATTTTTTAAATTTTTTTCACCATATACTCACCCTCAAGCCTATATCCCAATTTTCTATAATATTCCCTAACACCAACTCCTGAAATAACAGCAATTTTTTTGTATTTATTATCCCGAGAAATTTTTTCAGCTTCTTGCATCAATTTTTTTCCAAAGCCAATGTGTTGAGTAGAGGAGACGTTTGCTTTTTTATCATGGGCAACAAGCTTTCCATAAACATGAATCTCTCTTACAATCGAACAATTTTTTAGTTCAGGAAAAATATTCTCTTCGGGGTTTTTATTAAATCTTAATCTTACAAATCCATATAATTTATTTCTATCATAATTTTCATAACTTATGAAAAATTCTGTGCCACCTGATGCATTATATTTTTCTATAAATAATTTTACATCTTTTAATTTAACTTCCTTGTCTTTTATTTCACGACATCTTATACATTTGCATTTCAAATGTCTTAATTTCATCTCTCGTTCAATATTTTGTCGCAAATTTGTAATATCATTTCCCCCGACAATTGATTCTTTTGGAATATCCCTGATTAATCTGTTTATTCTTACATAATATGGAATTAACTTTGATTTAACCTCAACAAGTAAATCAAGTAATTCATTTTTTGTATAAGGTACGTATTCACGATTCTTAAACATTTTATATAAAATTTTTGCTTCACGCGTCACAACACAAGGATAAATTTTTATCTGATCGGGCCTGTAATCAGGATTTTCAAAAATGTCTTTAAACATTTTATAATCTTTTTTTGGATTAGAATATGGTAGGTCGGGCATTAGATGGTAATCAACTTTTAGTCCGATTTCTTTACATAATCGAGTTGCTTTTATAATGTTTTTTTGATTATGTCCGCGTTTTACTTTTTTTAAAATCTCATCATCTGTATGCTGAACCCCAAGTTGAACTCTGGTACAGGCTTGATGTCGCATTGTAATTAATTCTTTTTCATTTATTAAGTCAGGTCTTGTTTCAAGAGTTACTCCAATAATTCTGTATTTTGCAGTTTCATTCTGTTTTAACATTTTCTCCAGTGAATACTCTTTTTTATAATTATTCTTTGGATAATCATTCGCTCCTTGGAATGAGCGAGAAATAAACCAATTTTGATATTTTTTTGTATAAGCATTCCACGAGCCACCCAAAACCAAAAGTTCTATTTTATCAACGGTGTGTCCGTTTGTCTCTAATGCTTTTATTCTATATTGAACTTGATTATATGGATCAAATTTAAGTCCCTTTGCTCTCTGAGCGGCGGGTTCATTTGATAGATAGCTTACTGGCATGTCAGTTTCTTTTGGGCAATAAATACATGTTCCGGGGCAATTATATGGTTTTGTAAGAACTGTAAGTGGAGTAACTCCAGAAATTGTGCGAGTAACTCGAGTTATTAAAAATTTTTCTAGGACATCACTTTTCTTAATTTTTTTGTCTTTTACTAATTTTTTATAAGCCTCGAGAAGTAATTGATTTGTGGTCGGTTTTATATTAAATTCTCCACAAAGTCGTTTTTTCTTTAATTCAAAATCAGTTCTATTTTCAAATTTTAGAGAAGTTAGTTTTTTAATTATTTTTTGATATAATATAGTCATAGGTGGTTTTTTAAATCCCGATTAGTGGGACAATAAATTATAAATAATATGGATTATAATAATTTTTCATCTGAATTTAATGCAACTCGTCAGAATATGTGGCCTGAATTTTCAGATTTTGAAAAGTTTTTGAAAAATGGACAGAGGATTCTTGATTTGGGTTGTGGAAATGCCAGAATTATTAATTTGCTAAAAAATTATGAAATTGAATATATTGGCTGTGACATATCCGGCTCTTTACTTAATTATGCCAAAAAACAGGAATTAGGTAAAATAACACACGCAGATTTTGTAGAGGGAAATATGTTAAAACTTCATTTTAAAGAATCCAGCTTTGATATAATTTTTTTAATTGCATCATTCCATCATTTAAGAACAAAAAAACAGAGAACAGAACTTTTGAAAAAAATGAGAGACTGGATCAAACCTGATGGAATTATAATAATGACAAACTGGAATTTATGGAATGATATCTATTTTAAGAAGTACTTTAAGTATTTGTTCGATCTTTCTTATAAAAAAACTCTTAAGGATTTTATTGTTCCATTTAAGGATTCTACTGGTAGATCTTTAGGAAAAAGATTTTATCATGCTTTTACTCTTAAAGAAATTGAAAAATTAGTTAAAAATACGGGTCTAGAGTCCATAAAAAATGAATTATCACAGGATAAAAGAAACATATTAACATATCTGAAGAAATCTGATTTTTAAAGCTGTGAAAAACCCTAAAATGTGTTATAATTAATTTAATCAAAACAAATAATAAATATAAAATGTCACAAGAGGAAAAGACAAACTCACTCGGTAATTTTTCTGATTTAGATGATGAAATTCTTATAAAACAAGATGGTTCTTTTAAGATTTTTTCTCATGGAATCTTGAAAGATTTTAATATTGAAATAAAAGAAGAGCCGAGTACTGCTGTTTTAGATACTGGATTAGAGGAAAGAATTTTACCACCACCACCTCCGATGATTTTTGATAAAAAAGGAGCGGATTTTTATTTTGATATTGATGATAAAGATGAAATTATAAAACACAAGCAAAAGATTGATAAATTAGAGCCAAAGATTAAACAATATAGTTTAAGAAAAATTGTAGAAAGAATTATTGAATCTAATCAGATTGAACTTATTCCACAATTAGAAACAAAATTTTATAATATAGTTTTTTCATTTTTAAAACACACCAGAGAAAAATTTGACGTAGAAGAAATTCTCACAAAAAGAATAGTTGATTTGGGTTTGGGTTTTGAAAAGAAAAAAGCGGAAAGCATTTTGAAGTTATTAGCAGAAATAAGAGATAAAATAGATGAAACACGCGGAACCATTTTAAATGATTTGAATGCAGAAGATTTTGTGGCTAAAACTGACCCGCAGAACAAAGAACATCTTTCAAATTTAGATCCAAGACAGCAAATACAAGTTAAACCAATAAATACGAATATTCCATTTGTGAAAAGAACGCCAACAAATTCTTCCCCAACAAAACAAATAATGAATGATGTAAAACAAAAACCTAAAATTATTAGTCCGGTCGAAGAATTGGGAGAAATGAATATAAATATTTTTAGAAGAATATCTAATAATCCAATTGAATCAACACAGCGCATAATGAATGTGATAAATGCTTTTGGAAAAGAATCTATACTTAAAAAAGCAGCTGCAATAAAAAATTGGAGAAAGAGTGAAGTTTATAAAATTTATTTAATGCTTGGTCGCGAGAGCATGGAAAGAGGTATACCAGTTAGTAAAATAATAGAGCAAAAAGCAATATCAAATGAGAAGACTATTACACTTGAGGAATTTCAAGCCATTTCAGATCTTAATAAAAAAATTAAGTTTTAATTATGAATAATTTTATCGTCCCACAATTTATTGATATAGAGGATAGAATATTTGGTCCAATAACAATAAGACAATTTTTAATCTGTACTGTTGGTGGACTTTTAGTTTTTGCTGCTTTTAAATTAAGCGACTTTAGTCTATTTGTGTTTCAGGCAATATTTTTAGTGCCAATTACGATAGTATTTGCTTTTGTAAAGGTTAATGGCAAAAATTTTCATTATTTTTTATTAGATTTATTAATTTTTTTATTTAAAGTTCCCAGGATGGCCGTTTGGCAAAAAAAAGAATTTGTTTTTAGAAAAAAAATTGAGGACAACAGAAAAAAAGATACATATTTTTTTGAACAAAAATCTTTACCTAGGGCGAAATTAAATGAAATTTCTCTTATAGTTGATACTGGGGGTGCATATATCGGTGAAGATGATAATAATTCAAATTTAATAAATGATATTTAATATGAATAATCAAAAATTACCAACTAAAAAATCTACCCAAGAAATACTAAATATATCAGATATTGTTGATGATATGATTATATTAAAAGACGGAACGGTAAGAGCAGTATTAATGGTTTCATCTATTAATTTTGCACTTAAAAATCAAGATGAGCAGGAAAGTATAATAGAGGGCTATTATTCATTTTTGAATTCTCTTTCATATCCAATACAGATAGTAATCCAGTCAAGAAATATTGATGTTGATTCTTACATCGAAAAATTGAATAAATTATCAAAACAACAGACAAATGAATTGTTAAGAATGCAGACACTTGATTATTTACAATTCATAAAAGAGCTTTTAGAATTTCAGGCAATAATGACAAAAAAGTTTTATGTTGTTGTTCCATATTCTTCTTTGACAAATAAAAAGAAGACTTTCTTGAGTCGTGTTTCTGATTTTTTTTCAGCATCAGAGGATATTATAATGAAGAAAAAACAATTAGCTGAATATAAAGATCAATTGTATAGGAGGGTGGCACAAGTTCAAGATGGATTGGCATCAATTAGTTTGCAGGCGGTTCCATTAGACACACTAAGCCTTATAGAGCTTTATTATAATTCATATAACCCAGAGGTTGCAAAGAGTCAAAAATTAAAGGATATTGAAAAATTACAATTAGAACAATAATAATTTTAATATACAATGTTTAAAACAAAATCAATAGAAAAACAATTAAAGCCCAAAGAAGATAAATTAAAAAATGATCCTGTTGATATTCGGGAACAAAAAGAAATACTTGAGTCAGAAAAAATATATAGAAGAGGAGCTGTTTCAATAAAAGAACTCATTTCCCCATCTGCCTATAGAGTTGAGAGTTCATTTTTAAGATTAAATGATAAATTTGTAAGTACTGTTTATATAGTAACTTATCCAAGATTTGTTAATATAGGTTGGTTTGCACCCATAATTAATTACTCAATTCCACTTGATGTTTCAATTTATTATTATCCAGTAGATTCTCCAAAAATTTTAAGAAAATTAAAAACAAAAGTTGGAAACATAGAAGCTCAATTATCACTTGATGCTGAAAAGGGTAGCCCCCGAGATCCACAATTAGAAACTGCGCTTTCTGACATAGAACAATTACGCGATAATCTAACCCAAGGAGTAGAAAAATTTTTTCAGATGGGTTTTTATGTAACTGTATATGCGGAAAACCCAGAAGATTTAGATAAAAGACTCGAGACTGTTGAGAATATTTTTGGTTCAAAGTTAATTTTTACAAAAAGATCTCTTTTTACATGTAAACAGGGATTTAACACCACGCTGCCAACAGGTAATGATGAGCTGTATATTGTGAATAA
>Ga0208460_10000140_pt1 | contig 53086 bp, 36 predicted proteins | sample AD_STIC10_MetaG_FD_184436 | JGI IMG/M metagenome (GOLD analysis project Ga0208460, IMG submission 184436) | Active sludge microbial communities of municipal wastewater-treating anaerobic digesters from USA - AD_STIC10_MetaG (SPAdes) (version 2) | ecosystem: Engineered > Bioreactor > Anaerobic >... | reverse complement strand
AGTCGTCCATCGAAGTCCGGCCGGACTTCGATGGACGACTCCCTGCGGTAGGCGTGCAGCGGCTCCCCAGTCAGCGCGTGAAAGCGGCGCACCTGTTCGCTCTCGCGCTTGTCGCGCCGCAGCAGGTAAGGGTCCAAGGAAGCCTTGAATGTGGCGGCGGCCCGCGCGAAGGCCAGGCGACGTTCCTCGCTCAAAGGCAGTTCCTGCACCTTGCGGCACGCGTCGACGTATTCGTCGATTGCCGGAGCTGCCCTTTGGGGGTCAGCGCCGATTCTCTGCAGGATGTCCACCCACTGGCGTGCATCCAGTTCGACCGGCGTGGCCGTCAGCGCGAGCCGGCGCGCGTCGGGAGATGGCACCGCGACCTCCTCAAGGAGACGGGCCAGCCCGGATGCGTCGCCGCGGCTCTTGTGCGCCTCGTCGACCACGACTAGGTCGAACAGCCCGAGCCCGAGCCCGACCGCGCCTTCGAGCGCGTGGCGAAGTTCACCCTGACGACCATAGGCATCGGCATCCAGCACACCGGGCCAGAGGCTTTCCTCCAGCAAACCGTCGAGGAACTCGGCGAGGTATCCGCCCTCCTCGGCCGCCCGCATGGCGATGTGGGACGCCGCCGCGCGGATACGGGGATCCTGCAGCAGAGGGTTGTTCACTGACTTGCGCGGCACGCGGTTGCGACGCACCTTGCGCCAATGCGCGAACAGCGCTGGTAGCAGCGCCCAGCGCCAGGACTCTGCCCTGCGTCCGAGGCGCCAGTTGGTGAAGGCGTGCGAGAGCAGCACGACCGACTCGTGGTCCCAGGGTCGTGGCTCAGAGCCGGACCATGCGTCCAGATACTGCTGCAGGCTTCGCAGAAGCGGGCTGCACTGGACCCCGCCGGCTTCAAGTTCGTCGCGCCACTGAAAGCCCAGGCCCGGTGGAACCAGAATGACGGCCCGGCCACCCGCCTGGACGACGGCACGCACGGTCGCTACAGCTATCCGTGTCTTACCCATGCCGACCTCGTCCGCGACAATCACGCCGTTGGCAGGAAGCCGGCTCGCAACGGCCCGCAGGCTACGGCGCTGGCCGCCGTCGAGTCGCCAGACAGAGCCCCCCACGTCTGGGTCATGCGAGAGCTGGCGAAGCGCATCGGCGACGGTCGGCCAGCCGCTGAACGTCATGGCATCCCCCCAAACGATTCGAGATCGCGGAGACCCCAAGCCGTGGCCACCCGCGCAAGCGCCGCTTCGTGACGAACGGCAGATTCGCCGCCCACCACGCACGCATGGACGGGGCGAGACGCATCGATCCGGAGCACCTCGAGCGGATCCAAGCCAAAGCGCAGGAACTCAATCAGCCCTTCGCTGCCAGATGCACGGAGCAGGACTTCCTCAAGACGCACACACCAGAACGGCCAGTCCGACTCGTTCACCGTTGTCTGCCGCTGCGCTATCTCTTCAAGTTGCCGCATCATGGTCCGAACCGGCGACGAGGAGGCTTGGGGCTGGGTATCGAGCGGCCGAGGCTTGGGCGCTCCCGCCGGTGCGCGGCCTTGGAACGGGTCCTCATCATCGCCGTCGCCTTCGTCGTCCACGCGTGCCGGGAAAGCCAGCAGGTGGGAGGCCATGTCCGCGAGGTCTAGGGGCGGCGCCTCGCCCGCGGCCACTCGGCCGAGTTCATCAACCACGGGCACCGACGCGACTTTGTGACCACCGTCCCAGCGAAGCGCAGCTTGCCTCGGCATAGTCCCGCGCCAGAACCATCCGTCGCCCTCGAGAGCGCATGGCTCGCCGCTGGGATCGAGCACAACTATGTCCGCGGAAACCCGGGCGATTCCGACCGGTGGCACAAGCAAGCCAGCGCCATCGGGGCGTGGACACCATTGCAGGAAGGCCACGGGACCCGCCACAAAGGCGGGTGGCCTCGGCGGCATCGGCTCTCCAGTGGCGGGGGGCGCCTCGCGCGAGAGTTGGCCCTCACCCTTTCGCTGCAGTGGGACCAGCGTTTCGATGGCCAGCGTGCCCGTCGGCGCGGACCATGGCAGACGCGGGAAGTCGAGGAACACCCCCGCTTCAAAGTTGCCTGCCCGGCCCGCGCGGTTCAGGAAGCCCGCGGGCGTGAGGTTGCCCGAGCCGAGGTACAGCCAGACATGCGTGCAGGCCTCCGTCCGGCTGTTCGCGCTAAAGATGAACTTGGCGTGCAAGCCGCGCGACGATCCCGCTCCGAACATCAAGGGTCGTGCCGGCGTCCGCACGCACCAGCCGGCCTCCTCTAGAGCGACCATCGACGTCGCGACCGACTGGCAGGCTTGTTCGTTGACGTAGATGTCCACACTTGCCGACTGCGTCAGCAGGCCAAGCGCGTCAACCTCCTTGACGATCTTTTGCAGCACCGGCGGCACGCTGCCGCCCGGGCCGCCCTCGAAGAAGCCTGATCCGAGTGCGAGCAGGTTGCGCCGCGTACGGCTGGCGTGCTGGCGCAGGTAGCCAAGCAGGCCATCCAACATGGACCGCTTTCGGTTGTCGAAGATGCGGGGCTTCGCGGTCCCGGCGTGGCCGCTGCATAGAACAGCCCATGCAGTGAGCTCGCGCACGGCCAGTGAGGTCTCGCTGTCGCGGCCTGCAAATTCAAGGAGAGAACGGTCATAGTGCTCGCCCAACCAGTTGAGAATCTCGCTCGCCTTGGCTATGTCAGCACAGCGCTGAGCGAGGCTTTCCCCGTCCTGCTCGAGTTCAGACCGGTCGATGTCGAAGCACCAGGCGAGGTCCAAGCTGTCTTCCAGGGTTTGCTGCGTCCAGTTGCCCGTAGAGACGATTACCCGCAGGCGCCAGCCTGCCAAACGACCCCGGAAGCCCAAGAGTGCAATCTTGGCGTGCATGAGCCGGAACTCTCCATCCATCGGCGTGCGCAGCGGCAGGTCGGCGACGCCCGGCACATCAAGCACCGAGATCGGCTCGTGGAATGGATCGAGCATCACCCCAAGCACCAACTGCCCGTGGCGGGCCCGGGCGCTCGTCGGCTTGCAAGTGAAGCGCTCGGCCGCAGCGTCCAGGAACCCCGCGTCTGCAGAGAAGCCACAGACCCAGCCGAACTGGCCTTCGTAGTCTTCGGGTGGTTCGAACAGGCGAAGAAGCGAAGGGGTGCTCATGCCGAGATGCCCGGCGCGGGGAATCGATCGTGCAGTTCACCGAGCAGTTCCAGTTTCAGCAGATAGAGGTTCTGCATCCGGAAGGAAATGCCTTCGGGCCAGCCGATCTCGCTGGCCACATGCACGGCGGGCTCCTCGGCAGCCTCATTAGCCTCGTCCTCGGAGTCCAGGGCACCCGCAGCAGTGGGCGAAGTGCTTCGGCGGAAGGCGGCTCCCGGCCGCAGCGAATGGCCGACGAGCATTACGACGCGGCCATCGCGCTGCACGAGGCTGCGCAGGACTGCCGTCGGGTCCGCAGCGCCACAGGCTCTGCAGAAGTCGTTGGCGTCCGCGTCCTCGTGTTTCATGAGCAGGAAAGCATCGGCAGCGATGCGCAAAGCCTCGATCTGTTCGCGAGTCGCCGGCACGGCATCCGCGATCGTCAAGCGCTCTGCTGACGCATGGGCGATTCGTCCTTCGATGGCGTCAAGGAGTTGCAACGCCGCATCGCGAGCGAGCCATAGGCGCGCGCCGGCTTCGAGGTCTACCCAATGTCGGTCGTCCTGAATTTCCGGCGGGCGGTCCAGCCAGGTCAGCGGCCCCGCCGGTGGGGCACGCCGCAGACGTTCGACCCATGCCAGCGCAGCGCGCCGCCGCGACTTCGCTTCCACTGTCTCATTCCCTCCACCGGCAAGGAGGCGGCCTTCGAGGTGCTCAAGCGCATCACCGTGAAGGGGTAGGCAGGGCGAAAGACCACGGGCAACAGTACCCGTCGTCACGTTGACAGACCCGCCCCGTACCCATTGGGACAGGTGCTCGGCCATCGAACGATTCGAGGGACGGTAGTCGCACAGGGCTGCATCAAGGAAAGCACGGCCGTCAGGTGTCGACTGTAGGGTGTTAAAGCGGCGGTTCGATGAAGTGGCAAACCCAAGCGGCACCAACGCGCTGCCAGCCGCCATGCGCATTGGCTGCGTCACATAAAAGCCGCGAGCTCGGAACCGCGAGTACAGAGGGCCCTGTTCCAGGTCGTGCTCTCGCGGGAACTTGTTCCGCCCACGTAGCCGGGGGTCCGACGCCCATTCGGTGTCGCGATACGAGAGCCAGCAAGCCAGCGCCTCGATAGCGTTGGCGCACTCCATCTTCGCGACGGTATGGCCCCGCTCAGACTGGAGTTCTGCAACTCGCACGCCTAGCAAGGCCAGCATCAACTGCTTACCGAACCAGATGCCACCCAGGCCCGGCACGGCTCGCTCGTTGAACCGACGGACGGCGCCCGCAATGCCAAGCGACCGCAGCCGTCGGGACGATCCAACCCTGTCAGGGCCCAACAGGCCGCAAAACAAAAGCATGTCCCCCCTCCCAATCTCTTCGGCCTCTCAGTGCGTCGGCGGTCTCACCCTCTGGGCTGGGTGCTTGCGGCATCAAAGCGCGGCTGAGCACCCCACCCCTTCAGACGGGCATCGCTTCCTCTGACTGGCCGTTATGTGCCTCAGTATCGGTGGCGCTTGCAGGTTCCGGGCGGACTGCCTGGTTCGAGGCGATGTTCATATCGACAGCTTCTGCTCCACTCTTCATCGCACCAACTTCGTCGGCCACCCATTCATCCTCAGGGTGCCGTCCAGCCCGATGCGAATCTCGAGCTCGCGCCCGCCAGCAGGCAAACGCTCTATTGCGGCGTCATACCGGGCACTCAGGTAGTGCAAGCGTTGGTTCCTTGACCCGATCCAGCGCCGTGTCTCATCAGGCTGCGAGCGGTCATAAGGCCCGTCCACCAGCACGTCCGTAGCTTCGAGGAGGCTTTGATAACCGAGTGGGCTGCACGTTTCCAGTTCCTCCAGCGTGTACCCGGTGAACACCATTACCGACAGGCCAACCCCCTGTGCACCGCGCGCAAGCTCAGCCAGCCCTTGGGCCTGCAACATCGGCTCGCCACCTAGCAGGGTCAGGCCCTCCAGTGCATGCCGCTCATGCGCCCGCAACAATCTCTTCAGCACCGCCTGCGCAGAAGTCAGTTCGCGTTCCACCAAAGGGAGAAAGCCCGGATTGCAGCAGCCCGGGCAGCGCTTGTCGCAGCCTTGGACCCACAGGGCTGCGCGTCGCCCGGGGCCTTCTGCCTCGGTGCATTCCCTCCAAGCCGCCACATTGAGCCATGCCATCTCAGGCCCACTCGAAGTCGAACGCAGCCTGCCGACCTGCTTGAACCACCTTCAACACGCGGCCACGTCCACCCTCGACGTGCGTGAGCTCGCTAAAGATGAAGCGGGAGAGCGGGTCAAACAAGTGGGTCATGAGTGCGTTCGGTACGCCACGTCCACCTGCACTGCGGTCCGCCTTGCCCACGATGGCATGAAGGGCTAGGTTCTCGTCATCAAAGCGCAAGTCTTCAATGCCCCACTTCTCCCGCAAGCGCTGGCGCAGTGGCTCAAGCTTCACACGTGCGATCTCAATCATCGCGGCCTCGCTACGGATGAAGTTGAACGGCACGATGTTGCTTTCCCCGATGCGTCCCAACAATTCAGGCCGGTTCAGCTTCTTGAAGAAGTGCTCGCGTACATGGCCGATGAACTCAGCGCGCACATCGCTAGCGTCGGGGCGAACATCGGCCGCCCCGATATTGGAGGTGAACACGATCACGGTCTCCGAGAAGGACACGGTTTCACCCTTGCCGTCGGTCAGCCGGCCGTCTTCCAGAATCTGCAGGAACTTATCGAGAATGCGCGGGTGCGCCTTCTCGATTTCATCGAACAGTACCAACGAGAACGGCCGTTGCCTCACGGCATTGGTGAGCTGACCACCTTCTTCAAAGCCGACATAGCCAGGCGGCGCTCCCACCAGTCGTTGATCGGCATGTTCGTGATTGAACTCGGACATGTCGAAACGCAGGCAGGCCTCATCGTCGCCGAACAGAAACTGCGCCAGCGCCTTGGCCAATTCGGTCTTTCCCACACCGGTCGGCCCGACAAAAAACAGCACGCCCTTGGGCGTACGTTGACGGAGCGAGTGTTGCAGACCTGCAAGGCCGGTGTAGGCACGCACCAGCACCTGGTTCACGGCAGCGATTGCCTCATCTTGACCTTTCACACGCATGGCCAAGCGTTGTGGTGCGCTTCTTAGCTTGGCGTGATCGAGTTGCTCCCAAGGGCTGCTGCGCGTGCCATATCGATACAGTGCTACCAGTGCCTCCGGGCGCATCGTCCCTACCTGCCGTGACAACCTGGCCATGCTCAAGATGTCTCGGTGCGACAAGCGGTCGAGTGCGTCAGCCATGTCTTCCAACGCCGCAGATTGCGGCCGCAACGGCGGGTCAAGATCGAACACATGGCCAAGTTGCAGCAGTACTGCGCGACGTTCCAGGCGCGATGGCAGCGGTACAGCCACGCTTTTGAAGAGCGCGTTGTTTAGGTACAGCGAGGGCGGCAACGCCAGCGCCCCGTCGGCCAGCAGTACCAGCAGTGACTGTGGGCGAGCAATTGCTTCCAACCCCAAGGCGACTGGCGCCTCACGTGCGGCCGCGCCGATGCGCAGCAGCCACCCGCGCTCAATCTCACTGAGATGGTTGGCGGTGCCGAACAAGTAGTGTGACCAGTCGACAATGAAGGCCACCGGGTCGCGTGAAGCGGGCTGATGAAGGTGGCGCGCCACTGTGCCGAAAAAGTCATCCGGCGTGAGTGTCTGACTGACCGCGCGCGCCGCAGCAGGCCCGGTTGAAGCTGCTGGCACGGCTGGGCCGATGTCATAGTCTTCATCATCGTCGCCACCTGCCGTGTTCGCTGCAGGCCGAAGTGCGGCGCTTTGGATAGCACGCCAGGCAGCAACATCCACGCCGCTCACCCCGTTGACCCGATCCCACACCACCACCTGGCCGTAGCCGGCAGCTCGCAGGCTCTGCGCTGCGGCATCGCGGCCGGTCAGCCAGTGACCCTCGCGGGTCGGATCGGGCACCACATCCTGCAGGTTGCCATGCAGTATGACCACGCGGCGAATGCCGCACTCCCGCCGAAAACTTTCCTGCCAGTCGAGCTTGCCTTGCTCAGCCATTTTTCTTGTCCCGATTAGTCTCCGGCCGTGGCCGTGCCTGTCGATCCAGATCGTCCGGGTTCTCCCAGACGACACGCCGATCCGACAAGGTAATGCCATAGACCGACTGCAGCGTTGGCAACACTTGATCGATGTCTTTGCGGCACGCGGTGCCCTCGTACTTGTCGAACTCGTAGTGCATTCCGCCATCAAGTCCAATGCGGAATGCCGCCTCGGCGCCCGACGGTCGCACCGCTCGCAGCAACACTTCATCGCCGCCGTCCACGCGTAGTCGACGGGGCTTTTCAGTGACGAATCCTGCATCCACAAGAGCTTGATTCACCGCTGCCACCACCTCACGTCGAGCCTGTTCATTCACCGCCGCCTCATCGGCTGCGGCCACGGCCAGCGATAACTGGCTTGCCAGTTCGGCCAGTGTCTGGTCCCCAGAACCAGGCTGCTCCTCCTGGCCTGCCTGCTGTAGCTGCGCTTGCAGCTGGGTTCGCGACTCACGTTCGGCCTCCTCTTGCGCGGTAGCTCGCACAGCGTCTGCTTTGGCCCCGGCATCTGCCCGGATCTTCGCAACGGCTGCCGCCAACGCGGCAGGGGTCGCAGACGCGGCGCCAGGCGCCAGTGCCGTGCGCCTCAGATTGGCCAACGGTTGCTGGGCAAGTTGGCGAGCTAAAAGATCATCCCATTGGCCCAGAGACTCGCGCCAAACATCCTCCAGAACTTCAGCGGCTGCCTCCGCACGTTTCACGCGCTCGGCCTCAAACCTCGCCTGTGCCTCCCGCGCTGCCCGGAACGCCGCCCGCGCGAGGCTAGGCAACCGGTGAACGTCTGCGCCAATGCGCACACTGAGTTCGCGCGCTGCCACGGGGTCGTCGCGCAGCAGCAGTTCGGCGCGCGACAGCAGCTGCTGCGCCTGCGCGAACTCCTGGGTCACATAGGGCGCCAAGCCCTGGGCGGCAATGTCGTCGAGTATTGCAGCGTGCCGCGCCAAGTGTTCTCCCGTGGTAAGTCGCACGCGTTCTTCGAACAGTTGCTGACGCCGTTTGCGTTCGAGCTGGTAGTGAAGATCTTCAGCTTTGCTCATCTCGTTGTCTGCCTCCGGGGCTGGTTCTTTGGGGGCTGCGGTGCTGACCGCACCCGGCCGATGGCCGAAAGATACTGGTCTGTATCCATGGCTCTCAATGTCTCCGCTTGCGCCTTGTTGCGGAGATTGCGATCTGCGCTCACCAGCACCACGTCGTTAAGCGCGTGGAAAACTGCCACCGACAGGATTTCGTTGTCAGGCGTCGCCGGCCAGTCCCGCGCGCATTGATCTCTTCGGGAAGGCTCGAAGATCACGCGCCCGCCAGCCGCTTCAATGGCGGCCACGGCTTGGCGGGCACTTCTTGCACGAAGCTCACCCTCTGGCCCATCCCCTACACGGCCGGACTTCAGGCCATCAAGCTCCTCCAGTACACGCTTCGCTATCACTGGCACGTCGCCGTCGGGCATCTGGGCGAGTAGACCGGGGCTTGCCATCAGGCTGCTTGTGTCCAGCACGACAGCCCGTCGACCGTCAGATAGTGGTCTGCCCAGGGCTCCTGCCATCCAGTCTCGAATCTCCTGGAAGCATGCGCGCATGCCCTGCAGGTAACGCACAGCCGGGGCATCTTGGTTGCCCAAGGCCGGGCATAGCGCCTCAACTGCCCGATCTAGCGTCTCCACCGCCGCGATCAGCGAACCCGGCTGAGAGCGGGCGGCCTTTACCCAATCCGCGGTAAGCCTGCGGCTCGGGTCCATCAACACGGGCTTGATCGCCGATCGGCTGCGCTTGAATATCTGACCAAACTCGCGCAAAGGCGTGCTTAGCGCGTGTGCCCCTACGCTCGACTCCGCATCAAGCATCGATTCCTTGACCAGTTGCAGCCGCAAGTCGTCGCCGAGCAGGCTGGCTGGAAACACCAACCCAGGCAGTTTGCTCACCGCTTGGCGCATCCTGAGCACGTCGTCCACTGCACCCAGTGGCGCGGTGCGCTCCAGCAACATCAGGACCAGGCTGTTCCGGCCGTGCCGCACACTGGCTGTAGCTTCGATCAGTGCCAGTGTCCGCAGGAGGTTGAGACCCGCCTGCAGTCGCTCCAGACGCGCACTTGCGCGGGGCAAGATCCGACTAGTCCAGATGTGTTCCTCAAGCGGCTCTCCCCCTGGCCAGCGCCGGTTTAGCGCCGCCACAAACTCTCCTAACGCTGAGAACCAGGCCTCGGGCGCACACTCCTCTGCACCGGCAAGCCAGCGGTCCACGACAGCTGCTGGTGGTTCGAACCAAAGGGCCAACGGCAGATGCTCCAGCCGTTTGGTGGTGTGCAACGCATGGTCCAAAAGTGGCAACAGCGCTCGCCAAACAGCGTCGCCCGTTGCGCTGGCCAGCTGCATGCGCAGCGCGACCTGGCGAGGCTGCCCCGCCCAATGCATCGTGACCATACCCTCTACAGTCACCAGCGGCTCGGCCCCTGGCCTCATTACGCGAATCGAGGTCAAGGCCTGGGGTAGCCCCGGGAAGGGCGGCAGTCGCAGACCGATTCCTGGATCGGCGACGTTGAAACCCTCCGGCCCGTGCGCGCCGATCTCGATCACGTCGAGGCACTCTCCGACACCTGCTTGGTCAACTGCGGCGTCAGCCGTTCTTGTGGGCCGAAGCAACAGGCCCGATGGAAGGCTCTGGGCCTTGGCGCTGCGTGCGGCTGGCGGAGGAGCCCACGGGCTGATCGCCGCAGCGGTCTCAAGCCTAAGCGATTGAAGCCCTTCGGGCAGAGGCTGTCGGGCCAACCCGCTGTCTTGGCCAGCATCGCCGTCATCTGGAAGCGCGCCGCCCAGCGCCGGCCCGACAAGCCGACGCCACACGTCTTCTGGCGTCGCCTGGCGCAGCCAACGCGCCATTGCTGCATCACTAGGCGCCTGCAGATCGAGGCGACCATCGTGCCCACACTCAAGCGTAAGTTCAACCTCGCGCCAACGCGTCGCCTCAGGAAGAGCGGCGACGCCAACCTCCATGATCTCGGTTGCAGCTTCAAACCAGCGATGACGCTCGCCCGGAAGGCTTGCGCGCACTCGCGGCGCAAGGTCGACCATCGGAAACGCTGAGTCAAGGTGCAGGGGCTGAGGGCGCGTCGCGCCTGCCGACGAGCCACGGGGCTCGCCCTCGCGCAGCAATTGCAAGGTGTCCGCCAGCGGCTCGTACCAGTATTCGAGGGTCTCGTATCGCGGTCTTCCGGGAAGCAGGCCTCGCTGTATGAACTCGCGGCCCACCTCTGTGATGCCCCATGCCCGAAGCGGCGCCTCGATCATGTCGGGCACGGCTGGTGCGCGCAGCACCTCCAGGCCGATCAACTCGTGCACTGTCGGGTTCAACAGCAGATGCGAATCGGCCACACCGAGCATTTCCTCGAACAGTTCGCGCAGGCCGTTGCCAGCGAGCGACTCTGCTGATTCGGCCTGCCGTATCAGGCGCAGAACCATCTGCTCGAAGACCGTCGGGCGCCGTGGCGTCTGGTGCGTCACACGCGACTCGAAGGCAAACACCGGGTAGCTGGCAACGATTGTTGCGAGCCTCATCGCGGACCTCCCGTTCGCCCGTTGCGGCCAGAAGGCCCGGTTGGCCGCCACACTGGCGGGCGTTCGGGTGCCAGGACCTTGCGTGCTTCAAACAGTCTTGCATCCCGCTCAAGTTGCTGGAACATCTCACGGTACAGCGGGCGCCGGGTGTGGCCCGGTTGATCCATGTTGGGCAGATCCACTTCGTACGATTCGAACATCGAACGCGCTCCCAGGGCGATGAGGAGGTTTCTGGCGCGTGACAACGCCACGTTGATGAACTCGTAGCGCGCCACGTTGGCGCGACTGGAGCGCCGACGCTGCACCCGTCCAGGCTCGTCGATGCGGCCGTCGTTGCGCACGAGGCTCACCAGAACCACATCCTTCTCGCGCCCCTGATAGCGGATGACCGTATTCACGTCGACCTCCAACGCCTGCCATCCCCCTCGTGGTTTGACCCGATCCAACTCGGCTCGGAGCATTCGCAGTTGGGCCGCGTAGAAGGAAACCACCCCGACACTCATCCGGCGGTGCGGCGAGTGGCCGGCAGCCGCAGCTTGCCGATCCAGTTGCAGCACCAGATGCGAGATCAAGCGTGCTTCAAGAAGGTTGGTGCGTCGGGGACGCCCTTGGGGATCAAGATCCTCTGAACAGATTTGGCCATCCAGTCCGCGTGAGGTGTCGATCCAAAGCACGTGGTCCTCGGCCGTCAACATCGGGTTGCCGCAAATGTCCGGCAGCACGAACGGATGGGCGCGCTCCCTATCCGGCTGCGCCAAGCCGCAGCTCAAGGTGCCTTCATAGAATCGATTGACCAGCGACATGATCTGCGGGTGCATGCGGAATTGCACACTCAGACGCCCTCGGATGGCGTCATCGGCTGCCTCAAAGTGCTCCTTGAACAGCGATGCAGTGACCATGCGCTCGAATCGGACCAGGTTCTCCTTCGACAGCGCCGTCGCTGTAGCGCCGTCGGGGTCTGCCTGTTCAGCCTCTTCTGCTACATCCTGTACGGTGACGGCATCCAGGCTTTCTTGAAACAGTGGAGGCAACTGCCGGTGGTCGCCCACAAGCACGGCACGTCGCGCTCGCATCAGCGGTAGCAGTAACTCCAATGGTGTCGCTTTGCTTACCTCATCGATGATCACCACGTCGAACTGTGCCTGCCCGGCCTCGTCCAACGTGCTGTCGCGCTCGTTGCAGGTTATCGCCACCACGTTGCACATCGACGGCCAATCTGCGCCAAGGTGCTTCCAGTCGGCCTCGGCCGCATCATTCCCGCGCAGGTCGCGCACCCATGCCGACAGCAGCGGCCCCCAAAGTGCACGGTGTGCCCTCTGCGCCTCAGCATTCGCCTGCGCCGCCTTCAGCGCATCCTTCGCGGATAGCAACGCCTGCTCCAAAGTGCGTCCACGAACATCCGGAGTGTCGAACGACCCAGCTGCCTGAACCTCACTTGCCACCGTACTCGGCGCTGCCAGCTGTGGGCACCCCCTCAGCACGGCTTCGCCTTGCATGATCTGCTCCGCCAACGCAGCCTCGGTCCGAGCAATCGTTGATTTCCAAAGATCAAGAGCGGCTTTCGCTTCGCGCCACGGCTGCTCGTCGACGATGGGCGCCACATCATCCGCCGCCAGTAGCTCGCCGATTCGTGCCTGTATCCTGCGTTCTGATAGGTGCACCGTTGCAAGCCGGTCCTCGATGGCATCGAGCGCACGGAGCATCTGCTGCGCCAAAGCGCCAACATCAGGCATGGCGGAACGCCACTGCGAGATGTCGACAAACAATTGCGCGCAGGCTGCTTCATCAAACAGAACGCCTTGAGCCTGCTCAAGTCGCCGCACTTCGGCGCGCGCCGCCCGCCATGCCTGCTGATGCTGTGCGTCGTCAGGCTCGGCGTCCATCCGAGCCAAGGCCGCATCCACGTCGCGCTTTAGCCGTTCGATTTGTAGGCGAAGCGCAGGATCCTGATGCAGCCCGTCCGGACGGTCGCGCAATCGCTCAGCGTCAGCGCGCAGCCTTTTGCTGGATTGCCGCACCAGTTGGAGGTCGTCCAGCAGTAGCGCCAGAACCGGCGCCCGATGGGCTTGTTGAGAGCTCCACTCGGCGGTCCGGGCCCTCAATCGCACGCCCATATTCGCAAAAGAAAGGATAGCGACCGCCAGGGCGTCAACCTCTGCCGCCAACACTGGTGGCAGCGGCCCCAGCAGTTCCGTGTCGGAGGGCGCCACCAGCGCCTGCTGCAATTGCACCAGGCGGCGTCGCAAGGTTGCGTCGTCTTCTCGTTGCTGCGCCAGCCGCTGGAGAGCCTGCCAGGTCCGGTCACATGCAAGCTCAAGCGGCTGCAGGCCGGCGCGTTGGACTTGAAGTCTCGCCCGCGATGCCTCAATATTTGCGAGCGCAAAGCTGGCGCGATCGCACCAGGCTGCAAGTGCGTCGCACGCTGCAACTTCAACGGACCAGGCGTCCAACTGCCGCACTCCATGCGCTGCAAGCGCGTCGTAGTGCCGCTGCAGCGAGCGGCTACCGAAGAAGGCCAACCCCTCGTCCGTCACTTTGTCTTCACGGCCAAGCCGGATGGCACGTACCGCGGTAGAGTGCCCAAGGCGCCCGAGCGCGTTGTCAACAGCCGTATGCGCTTGGGAGGCGAGCAACACGGTTTCGCCGCGCGACACCATCTGTAGCATGGCCTCGGCAATCACGGTCGTCTTGCCGGTTCCGGGCGGCCCTTGAAGTAGACACAGGTCAGGTGCCGACAGCATCTTTTGAACCGCCTGCCGCTGCGGCTCATTCAAGGTGGATTGCTGCCAACTCGACACGGGTGCCAAGTTCGTCGGCGAGCGGGCCTGTTTTACATCGAACAGGTATGCCGAAAGGTACGGTGAGCTCCCGCCCTGTTCCTTGAGCTTCTGGATCGCCTGCTCGTGTCGCTTAAGCAAGCTCAAATCGCCGGCCATCGATACCGAAAGGAAGCCCTCTTCGGGAATCTGCGCCAGCAGGCGCGCTCGAACGGCATCAGGCTCTTCCGCGGCGTCGATTGCATTGAGCGACTCCTCGTCGGGTGCCAACACCCAGCGTGCCGTCACCCACCCATCCGGTGCCCCCTTTCCGAGCCATGGGGTGGAAGGGGTCGACAGGCCGGGCTCTCCTTTACCAAGCGTGAATTCCCGGGCGCGAGGCCGCCGCGGAGCATCATTCGGACGGAATACCAGCGGGTCTTGCGAGGCTTCAATCGCGAAGGCACGCAGCTCCTCGCGTACCAACGCGCGCTGTGCCTGTTGCATAACCACCTGGTCGGGAGCAACCACCTCAAATGCAAGACGCTTGTCGTCTAGCCAGCTACGGCCTGCGAAGCGCAGCCCTGCGGCGCTTGCCTGCACCAGCTTGCGCTTCCAGCGAACAAACTCGTCCCAGTCCTTGAGACGCTCCTCAGTGATACGAGAAATGAGCGGCAACCCCAAGACAACCTCGGACAACAGCACGTTGTCGTCTCGCCGGAAGCGACCTTGCGGATCATGGTGGTACACGAACACGTCGAGCACCCGCTCGAAATCGCGTGTGTCGCAGTCAGAAATCTCCGCAATGCTGCTGACGATAAAAATTGGCTGCGGAACGCGGCGGTCCCAAGATCCGCTCAAGGCAAGCGAGGACCCTCGCGGAAAGCGCGGATCCCCGATGGCGTCGATGGCTGGCCGCAACGCCAGCTTCGTTCGGCCTTCTTCGGCCGCTGCAAGGCTGATGTTTGCCGCATGGAAACGGCAGGGCTGTCCGTCTGGGAACAAGACGTGGATCAGATATTCAACCGGGTCGGCGTCGACCGGCAGGTCACGAAAGTAGCCAGCATTCTGGTGAAGTCTCAGGACGCGCTGGGTCAATGCCTCACGCTGACGTTCGTCCACCCACACATACAGATTCGCCACTGATTCCCTCCGGACTGCCCAACTTTTGTCGGCTGCGCCGATCGACCTTCAAGATGCACGGTATCACCGCGCTCGTTGGCCTCGGCGTTCACACCGACGGTGGCGACGCTGCTCGAGCGCAAACCTCACGCAATGGTGAGATTGGCCCCGTGGGCACCATTCGGGGCGACTTTCCCTCGGTAGACATGACATGAGGCCGTTGGTCAGCTTGGGCGCCACGCATGCATTTGGTCTGCGTGGCCTGCGGGTACGGGGTCGGGTCTGCCGCCACCATTGCTGTCCAAGGCAAGGGCTGTAGGGCGGTCGCGCCCTCGTCGCCGCTTCCTCCGTGTCGGTCGGCGTCGAAACGCCATGATGACGCACTGGTTTCGGGTACTTCATGCCGCGCTCAGAGAACAATCCTGTCCCTCCACCCTGCCCTGTGGTGGTTGAATCTGCAGGCCTCCAAATTTCTGTCACCAAATGACGTCCTGATAAGAACACTACTCAGGACGTGGAACGCCCTGCGCTTCCAGCAGCCTCATCAACTCAAGCCGCCTTGATCGATCACCTTTGAGCGCAATGTTCCAGAGAAGTTCGCGCTCGTCGGCAGCGCGTTGATGCTCGACCCCCGAGCGGGCCGCCCGCAAGGGCTGGTCCTCCGCTGCACGGCCACCACAGCGTTCGAACTCCAGATCGATGAGCCAGTGGATGAACGCCGAGTCCTTCGACGGGCCGATGTAGTAGCGCTTGCATTCGCGCACGTAGCTTTCGAGATCGGCGAAAGTCGAGATCGCCGTCGGCTCGAAACCCGTGATTCGGGTCCACCGCCGGATGTCAAGCTCACTGAGCACCAGTCGATCGCCGTATCGAAGCATCTGTCAACTCCTGAATCATCCCGTTCGCATCTCGTCGACGTACTGCAGGGCAATGACCGATGGCTTCGGACGGCCGGCCTCGTGGAAGTACGCGCAATCGTCCACCCTGAGCGGGCCTTCGGGCAAGAGGTCCCCGCGGAGCCGACCGAACGCCGCCAGCCCGACCAGAGGCACCAGGCCCCCGAGCTTTCCGCGCCACCAGTGCAGCGCCGCCTTCCGGCCGGCAGGCAGCCCATCGAGTCGCCTGCCGGCGACCCGCACCCACAGAAGGTCGCCGATCAGCTGGCGCCCGCCATGGAGCCGGAGCACGTCCCAACTGCGCAGCCGCCCGACGGCCTCCGCGATCCTTGCCGTCACAGCAGGCCTCAGCATCTCAAGCAGGCCTTCAGTCAGCATGTCCGCGGTACTCGGCTCTGCGCACCGCTCGATCAATCTGGCCAACAGGAACTCGGGTCCAGATACCCCACGGCCGAACCGCGAGCCCGAGGTCTGCAGATCGTAGAGCGTCATCACGCCCGGAAGCGCAGCCAGACGGTCGTCGAGTTCAAGGCGTGGATGGGTGAACACCACCCATTGAGTCAAGCGCGTGGCAGGAACATCGACGCCCTCTGCGCGCAGATAGCGCCGCAGCGCCCGAACCTTGTTCTCGTTGTGCGCAATCAAGCTTTCGAATACCTGCTCTTCGCCCGAGCGACGCTGGTAGACCCATCGATCAGCATCCAGCCGCAACGTGCCGCTCCAGTGCTTGACCTCGACGATCGCGATGCGCCGCGGTGTCACGACGATCAAGTCAATCTCGTACCGGCCGGCCGTCGGATGGATTGGATCGCGGGGCACGCGCTTGCCACCAAAGCTGTGCCCGAAACGCGAAGCCTGGTGGCGACCCATCACGCGCCGCAAGGACAACTCACCTCGCGCACCGGCCAGCACCTCCGGCAATTCGGCATGCGGACGCACCAGCATCATCTCGCGCCAGTCCATCAATCGTCGTTCCCAGCTGGCATCGGCAGGTCGAAGCTCAGGGATACCCGGGAGTCGGAAGTCTTCGGGCGTCTCGCCCCGCGATTCAGCGTCGTTCAAGATGTGCACTCCGGCATAGGGACATGCCGGGCATGCTTGACCCCGACCTTCACTCGTCAAGAGCCGCGCGCAGCGTTCACCGCCACCAGCGATCAGACGCCGATCCGCTCCACCTCGTCGAGCTTGATCTGGTCGCCGCGCCGGTCGTACAGGCCCGTCGTGCGCGATGACTCGTGGTTGGCCATCTGCTGCGCGATCTCCAGCTTGCCGCCGTTCAAGAGGTACTCGGTGATGCCGGTCGCGCGAAACGAGTGACACCCAATGGCCGTGGCGATGCCGGCAGCTTCCGCGCGCCGCCGGATCATCCGGTACACGTCGGCCTGCGACATCGGCCGCGTCGTCAACGTGTCGGTGGCAGCTCGCGCCGACCTGAACAGCGGCCCGCCCAGATCGTCGGCGATGCCGGCGGCGTCCAGGTAGTCGTAGAGCCACTCCTCCAGCCGGTGGTGGCACGGCATCTCGTGGCGCTTGCCGCCCTTCTCGTCCAGCCGCACCCACAGTCGCCGCCGCTGCGTGTAGACATCCTCGACCCGCAGCCTCGTGACGGCACCGACGCGCGCGAAGGTGTAGACCATGGTCCCGATCAAGGCCCGATCGCGCATACCCATCAGGGACTCGGCGTCGATGGACTCGACCAGGTCGCGCACCTCGCTCGCCGACAGCACGGGCGTCTTGCCGGTCTTCACCGAGTACCGCGGCCCGCGCACCGCCGCCGCCGGATTGATCGGCATCACCTGCCCCACCACCAGCCAGTCGAACAGCGAGCGCAACGCCGCCAGGCGCTGCTTCACCGACGGTGCGGCCAGGTCGAGCTGCTCGACGTACAGCGCGACGTGGATCGGCTGCACCTGCCGCACGTCGCCGATGCCGAGGCGCTCGCACCAGTCGGCGAAGTGCTGCCCGGCCCGCGCGTAGGCCTTGCGCGTGTTCGGATTGCGGATGTGCGCGGTGAAGAACTCCAGCGTGCGGGCCTTGGCGCGGGCGTCAGGCGCGAGGAGCGCCGGCACGGACGCGGCGGACAGGAGTTCGAGCTGGGACGGGGCGAACATGGCAGTCGAAAGGGCTGTGATTGATAACGTCCTTTATCAGTCATAGCTGTGCGGTCTCAAGGCTGCAATCTCAGGGCCGAACCGTTTTCCAAGTCAAGCCTCCCGATGCCGGGCAAGGGCTGGAGCCTGCCGGTGGCATAGTCACTCGTCCTCCGTGTTGCACGAAGCCATGACCGAGCACCTACCCTACAACGATCAGCCAATCGAAGCTCCAGACGAAGACCGCTTCGGGGTTGATCCGTTCGCTCGCGCTCTCGCCGCCAGCGTTCTAAAGATGAAGTCACCGCAGGGCGCTGTGATCGGACTAAATGGCCCCTGGGGGTCGGGAAAGAGCAGTGCAGTCAATCTGTGCAAGCATCATCTGCGCGAAGCGGTCAAGACGAACGAGCTTGTCGTCATCGACTTTGCTTGCTGGTGGTTCAGAGGCGAGGACGCATTGGCACTCGCGTTCTTCCGAGAGTTGTACGCAGGCCTTGGCCCGAGTCTCGGTGAGAAGGTTAAGAAGAAGCTGCCAAAACTTGGCGCTCGCCTGCTTCGTGCCGGCGCGCTCGTCGGCAAAGTCGCGGAGGCCGCAGGAGCGGTCATTGCCGGAGGTATCGCCGAGAAGGGCATGGAGTGGCTGGCAGGCCTGATAGAACAGGATGAAAGCGTCGAGACGCTTCACGCGGAGCTGTCAAAGGCCCTGGCCGAACAGAAGAAGCGCTTCCTCATCGTCATCGACGACATCGATCGCCTTTCTCCGGACGAGGCCCTGCTGATCTTCCGGCTGGTCAAATCTGTGGGTCGTCTGCCGAACGTCATGTACTTGCTCGTCTATGACCGCCTCCTGGCAGAGAGGATCGTCAGTGAGCGTTACCCGTCGGAAGGTCCGCACTACTTGGAGAAGATCGTGCAGGCCTCGTTTGAATTGCCCGATCCGTCGGCACTTGACGTCCAGCAGCACCTGCTGTCGCTCATTGAGTCGATTTGCGGCGCTCCGGCCGAGCCAGACATGGTCCGCTTCATGAACATCTTCTATGAGGCAATCTCGCCGGCGATGCGAACGCCTCGCGATGTCACTCGCTTCACGAATTCTCTGAGCGTATCTTGGCCCGCCGTGGCAGGCGAAGTAGACCGAGCCGATTTTCTGGCACTCGAGATGCTTCGGCTCCTTCATCCGACCGTCTATCGTGCGATCCGCCAAAACAAGGAGCAGCTAAGCAATGTAGGCCGAGGGGAAGGTCGGGATCGCGCGGCACTGGCTCAACGCTTCAATGAGACCTTCTTCGGCACCGCACCCGCACCTGACCACGAGAAGATCCGACGGCTGCTGATGCGACTCTTCCCCGCACTGGAGTCCGCCTGGGCAAACATGAACTATGGCGACGGGTTTGCGCGGCAATGGGCTATGGAGCGCCGAGTCTGCTCACCTGACCACTTCGACTCCTACTTCCGATTTTCGATCGGAGACGAGGTCATTTCAAACACTGAATTGAACGCGTTCCTGGCCCAGGCGCACGAGATCGAGTATGTCAAGGACACCTTTCGCCAAGCCGTGGCGACGATTCGCCGATCTGGTGGTACCAAGGCCGCTGTGTGGCTTAGCGAGTTGACTACTCATGCGGCGCGAGTGGAACGAGGCAAGGTCCAGCCGTTGCTGACGGCGCTATTCCAGATTGCAGATGAGATCAACGTTGAAGCTGACGCCGCGAAGGCTTTCAGCATGGGTAGCAACGAACTCCGTCTTCATTGGTTACTGCGTGCTCTGACGAGGGAACGAGTGCCGCTCGATGAGCGATCGAAGATCTTCAGAGAGGCTTGCGCCACGGCATCCCTTGGGTGGCTTGCCGACTTCACGCGCTCAGCTTGGAATGACTATCACCCACGAGATGGCAAAGAGCGGGAGCCTCCTGAGAATTGCCTAACCACGGAGGAAGACGCAGGGCAACTGCGTACTCTGCTCCACTCCCGAATCAAGGAAGCCGCAGGCGATCTGACTCTGCTTGCCCACCGCGATTTGCCATTTCTCTTGCACTGGTGGATGGAACTGGAAAACGACGAAGGTGCTATGGTTCGAGCGTGGACCACCGCGGCGTTCTCCACCGATGACGGAGTCCGGCTGCTTTCTAAGGCCTTCACTTCCTATGGCTGGACACAAGGGATGGGCTTCGCGGGCATGGGCGATGTCGTCGCGAAGCGCATCACCAGAGTCAGCACGAAAGGCATGAGCCGCTTGATCGATTTGGATCTGTTCCGCCCACGAGTCGAGGCAGTCGCCGCGAGCAACACCTACCCCGAGGTCACCGAGTTCCTTGAAGCTTGGCGGCGAGCAGACAACGGGCGAGATGACTAGTTCGGTGGACCGAAGTTCGTTCTTCGTCGAACCGGCAGATCGAGTTCGACTCATTCGATGCGTATTGGCCCAGTACGCCCGATGGAATCAGTCTCCCGTTCCGCTCGGGTGGCAATTGCGAATCAGGTGATTCGAAGTGTTCATTGCCACACAGCGTCTCCGCGTCTACCAATACGCATTTCTCGCAGGCTACACTCCGGCGACCCGCCCATGACCCGCGCCCAACTCAACCTCCGAGTCAGCGAGCAGCTCGAACGCGCCATCGACGAGAAGCGCATCGAGCTTCGCGCGTCTCTGGGGTCGATCCCGTCTCGCTCCGAGGTGCTTCGCCTGGCCTTGGCCGCGTACCTCGGCGTGGCGCTCGATGACACCGAGGTCGACCGCCGATCGACGACCGGGCCTGCCAAGCGCAAGGCACGCTGAGTTCGCTCGCCATGGCCGTCACACCCGAAGCCGAAGCCCGCGCCGCGATCGACGCCTTGTTGGTGACCGCGGGGTGGGCCGTCCAGGACATGGCGGGCTTCAACCGAAATGCCGCGGAGGGCGTCGCGGTGCGCGAGTTCCCCCTTCCGAGCGGCCCGTGCGACTACCTGTTGTTCGTCGGCGGCAAAGCGTGCGGCGTGATCGAGGCGAAGAAGGCAGGCGTCACGCTCAGCGGCGTGGCCGAGCAGGCCGCACGCTACATGCAGGACCTGCCAGATCACCTGGCTCGATGGGCCGATCGCCTGGTGTTCGACTACGAGTCCACCGGCGACGAAACCTACTTCCGCGATACCCGCGATCCCAAGCCTCGCTCGCGCCGCATCTTCGCCTTCCACCAGCCAGCGACGCTGCACGGTTGGCTGAAGGAGTTCGACACGCTGCGCAGTCGCCTTCGCCAGATGCCGCCGCTGGAGACGGCAGGCCTGCGTGACTGCCAGATCGATGCCATCACCGGCCTGGAAACCTCTCTGGCCGACGATCGCCCACGGTCGCTGATCCAGATGGCCACGGGGGCCGGCAAGACCTTCACCGCCTGCAACTTCAGCTGGCGGCTGCTCAAGCATGCCAAGGCGAAGCGCATCCTGTTCCTGGTGGACCGCAACAACCTCGGCGACCAGACGCTGAAGGAGTACCAGAACTTCGACCCGCCCGGCGCCGCGCACAAGTTCGACAAGACCTACATCGTCCAGCACCTGCATGGCAATCGCATCGATCCGGACGCGAAGGTGGTGATCACCACCATCCAGCGCCTGTACGCCATGCTGCGCGGCGAGGAACTGGACGAGGCTGACGAGGAAGGGTCGGCATTCGAAACTTGGAGCGATGCCGCGTCGGACGATGAGGGCGAGCTCCGCCCGGTGGTCTACAACCCGGCCATCCCGATCGAACACTTCGACGTCATCGTCACCGACGAATGCCACCGCTCCATCTACGGCCTGTGGCGCCAGGTGCTGGAGTACTTCGACGCCCACCTCATCGGACTCACCGCCACGCCCTCGGCACACACGCTGGGCTTCTTCCAGCGCAACCTCGTGGCCGAGTACCCCTACGAGCAATCGGTGGTCGACGGCGTGAATGTCGGCTTCGAGGTCTACCGCATCCGCACGCAGGTCACGGAGCAAGGCGGCACGGTGGATGCCAGCTATCACGTGCCCGTGCGTGACCGTCGCACGCGGGCGCTGCGCTACAAGCAGCTCGATGCTGACCTGCCGTACTTGCGGCAGGACCTCGACGCCTCGGTGACCGTACCGGACCAGATCCGCCTCGTGCTGCAAACGTACCGCGAGAAGCTCTTCACCGAGCTGTTCCCTGGCCGCAGCGGACAGTGGGTGCCCAAGACGCTGATCTTCGCGAAGGACGACAACCACGCCGAAGAGATCGTGAAGGCCTGTTGGGAAGTCTTCGGCCAGGGTAACGACTTTGCCAAGAAGATCACCTACCAGACCAGCGAGAAGCCCAAGGAACTGATCAAGGCCTTCCGCGTCGACCCGTTCCCGCGCATCGCCGTCACGGTGGACATGATCGCCACCGGCACGGACATCAAGCCGGTGGAATGCCTGATCTTCATGCGCGACGTGAAGAGCGAAAGCTACTTCGAGCAGATGAAGGGCCGCGGCGTGCGCACCATCCACGATGCCAGCCTGCAGCAGGTGACGCCGGACGCGCAGACCAAGACCCGCTTCGTGCTGATCGACGCAGTGGGCGTCACCGAGGGCAAGAAGACCTTGTCGCAGCCCATGGAGCGCAAGCGCACAGTGCCCTTCGACAAGCTGATCGACCAGATCGCGCAGGGCCGGCGTGACGAGAACGCGCTGTCATCGTTGGCCGCCCGCCTGGCGGCGCTGGACCGGCAGATCGACACCGAAGACCGCCAACGCATCCAACAGGTGGCCAAGGGCCAGAGCCTGAAGGCGTTGGCCCGTGCCCTGCTGGACGCGATCACACCCGAGGTCATCGACGCAGCGATCATCCAGCGTCACGCTAGCGTGGAGACAGCCACCGCCGTGCAGGTGAAGGCCGTGGAGGCCGATCTGCGCGACAACGCCTGCGCGCCGCTGGACGACCCGGAACTGCGGAACCTGATCAAGGCCATCAAGAAGAAGACCGACATCGTCATCGACGAGGGCACGCTCGACGTGCTGCAGGTGGCCGAGTACGACAAGGGCCAGGCCGAGAAGCGCACCACGTCGTTCAAGGCCTTCATCGAGACGCACAAGAACGAATTGCTGGCGCTGCAGATCCTGTACAGCCAGCCCTACCCGAAGCGCCGCCTCACCTACGCGTGCGTCCGCGAACTGGCGGTCAAACTGGCCGACCCGCCGCACCACTTGACCACGGCCGATGTGTGGCAGGCCTACAAGCGGCTGAACGCGGCGCTGGTGCGCGGTGCGCCCAGCGACAAGGTGCTGACCGACCTGATCAGCCTGGTCCGCTTTGCCACGGGCCAGGCCGAGGTGCTGGAGCCGCACGCGGCGCGCGTGGAGCAGCGCTTCAACCTTTGGATCGGGCGGCAGATCAAGGCCGGCAAGGCCTTCAGCGACGAACAGTTGGCGTGGCTGAAGGCAATTAAGGACTATCTGGCCGCGAACGTGGAAATTGCGCCGGCCGACTTAATGCGCGACCAGCCGTTCAGCGACTGGGGTGGCGTGGTGGCGGCGCGGCGACTGTTTGGAACGGAGTTGAACGGCATGTTGGATGAGCTGAGCGAGGTGTTGGTGGCATGAGGGAGGAGTTGCCAGCCGGATGGATATCCACGACTCTTGGGCAGGTCGTCGGCCGGCCGCGTGCAAAGGCGGCGCCATCGGAGTACCCAGACCTACCCTTCGTCGGCATGGACAGCATCGCGCCGAATGGAATGGGATTGCTGAGCGTGGGCCGCTTTGGCGACATGAAGAGCGCCGGTTGCATCTTCGAGCCAGGGGACGTCTTGTATGGCCGGATGCGGCCGTACCTGAACAAGGTGCATCGCGCGCATAGACGTGGTGCATGCTCAGCGGAATTCATCGTCATGCCAGCGAGTGATTGGCTAGACGGGGATTTCCTTGCTTACCTGCTGCATCAGCGATCGTTCGTCAATTTCGCTAGGGCACAGTGCTCAGGGGACCGTCCGCGCGTAGATTTCGAGAGTCTTGCCGCGTTCCAGTTCCACTTGCCTCCAAGGGCGGAGCAGGAACGAATCATCTCCCGCATCGAAGAACTCTTCAGCGAGATCGACGAGGGGGAGCGGGCGCTGGACCGTGTGCAGCTGCTGGTGGAGCGCTACCGCCAGTCCGTCCTCAAGGCTGCAGTCACGGGCGAGCTGACCAACGACTGGCGCGCCCATCATGCGCCTTGTGAATCGAAGCATGTCGAATCCGGCAGACCCAGTACGCTCCCACCGGGATGGGTATGGACCCAGGTCGCCCGCGCGGGCGAAGTGCGCCTGGGCAGGCAGCGCGCCCCACAGCATCACCAGGGCGACCACATGCGCCCCTATCTGCGCGTGGCAAACGTGTACGAGGATAGGCTGGAACTGACCGATGTGAAGGAAATGAACTTCACGCCGAAAGAGTTCGAGACCTACGCACTGCGGCCCGGCGACATCCTGCTCAACGAGGGCCAGAGTCCGGAACTGGTCGGGCGACCCGCCATGTACCGGGGTGAGATTCCGGGCTGCTGCTACCAGAAGACCTTGCTGCGTTTCCGAGCCCGCCCGGGCGTGTTGCCTGACTTCGCACTTCTCGTCTTCCGCCATTACCTTCACAGCGGTCGCTTCCGCCGCAGCGCCAACATCACAACCAGCATTGCCCATCTGGCGGCCGAACGCTTCGAGCCCATCGAGTTCCCGCTGCCGCCTGAAAGCGAGCAAGCAGCCATTGTCGATAGCGCCAGCGCTCTACTTGGCAGACTGGCACACCTCGAAGCCGAACTGTTGACGCAAAGGTCGGCTTCCCGCGCCTTGCGCGAGGCTACGCTGAAGGCTGCCTTCTCCGGCGAATTGGTCCTGCAAAATCCGACGGATGAACCCGCTTCCGCTCTGCTCGCCCGCCTTGCGGATGGGCCAAGCGGCACCTCCCCGGCACCGCGCCGCCGTGGACGCCCCGTCGAGCAGGCCGCATCGAATCGAAGAACTGAGTCGGCTGGATAGGCGCGGCGACACCAGCACGCGCGATCAGGTTTGACACCGGCTCAAGTTCGCGCCGGCACCCACAAGACCACGCGGCCCGGCGCGTCCGGGCGCAGCGCCAGTTCCTTCGGCGTGGGCCGCTGGACCTTGGCGATGTAGGGTGGCTCGTGCGCGTCCAAGAACGCCGCGATGCGCGGAAGCGTCTGTACGAACCACTCGGCCAATTGCGGGAACGGCGCCTGGCCCTGCACCACCAGCAACGGCACGCGGTGGCGCATCACGGCGGCCAGTTCGTTGGGCTTGTAGCGGATGCGCTCGTCGTGCGTCAGCACGATCCAGCCGCGGCGGCCCACCTCTGGCAGCCAGACCTCGTCCGGTGCATTGGGCAAGAAATGGTCGGCGTGCCGTTCCACCGTGAGACCGGCTTCACGCAGCCGGGCCGGGAACTGCTTGCCCAGGTCGCGGTCGGTGAAGAAGACGCGGCTCAAGGCCCAGGGATCGCGGCCTCGTCAGGCCGCGCGTTCGTACAACGCCGCTTGCTCGATGTCGGCCCGCGTCACGTCGTAGTCGGCAGCCAGATCATCGATCGACTCGCCGGCGTCCAAACGTTCGGCGATGGTGTGGGTGGACACCCCCTGCGCCACCAGCACCGGGCGGCCGAAGGCGACGTTTGCGTCGATCGCGATTGGCCGCCGCCCGTCGAGTGCCGCCGTCGGGTACGGATACAGGCGCACCGGGAACTTCCACGCGTCCCATTCGACGCGGGCCAAGTGGTCCTCCAGCGCCTTGCGGATGGCGATTTGGCCAGAGCTCGAAAGCTCGATCAGCTGGCCGTAGTGGTCGAGCAGCACCTTGCCGCCGTGGGTGCGAAGGTCTTCGCGCAAGAGCAGACGATCGATCTTCAGCTTGCGCTCGGCAAAGGCAATGGAATCGCGCAAGGCCTTGATCGACACGCCGTGCTCCGTGCGCAGGGCCCGCAGGACATGGGCCTCGATCAGGTTGAAGAACGACAGCAGCGGCGGCTTGCCGCGGGCGGGCTTGATCAGCGCCTTGAAGCGGTTCTGCCCTTCGGCCACGGGATAGTCGCGGCCCACGGCCCACGCGCGCAGCGTGGCCTGCGGCAGCTTGAGATAGCGTGCAGCCTCGGCCAGGGTGTAGGCGCCCTGGTGGCGGATGTCGGTCTTGTCGAAGGTGGCCATGGAGCAAGGAGGATCCGTCATTCTCTGCCCAATCCGCCGGGGGCGCCACGAAGGAATGCCATGATCCGGCCTCGGATCTCGTGGGCGCGGGCTTGTTGTCCGCCGGCTGAGAAAACAACGCTGCGCGAGATCATAAACGCTTGTAAATCAACGACTTGCGCCGGTGGTTCTTTTCCCGTCGGCCCCCTGCCTTCCGATTCGACTCGATGAGCAACGACTACACCGCCCTGGTGGGCAAGGTCTGGAACTACGCCCACGTCCTGCGCGACCAGGGCATCGGCTATGGCGACTACGTCGAGCAGATCACCTTTCTGCTGTTCCTGAAGATGGACCAGGAGCGCGCCGAACTGCTGGGCGAGCCCAGCACCATCCCGGCCGCCTGGCGCTGGGACAAGCTGGCGCCGTTGGCCGGTGACGACCTGGAGATCCAGTACCGCCATGCGCTGGAGGCGCTGGCGCGCGAGAAGGGCCTGATCGGCACGATCTTCCGTGGCGCGCAGAACAAGCTGACCGACCCGGCCAAGTTGAAGCGCGTGGTGTCGCTGATCGACGCCGAGACCTGGATCGGCATCGGCGTGGACGTGAAGGGCGCCATCTACGAAGGCCTGCTGGAGCGCAATGCGGCCGAAGTGAAGAGCGGCGCGGGCCAATACTTCACCCCGCGCCCGCTGATCCAGGCCATGGTGCATGTGCTGGCACCGCGCATCGGCGAAACCGTGCACGACCCGGCCTGCGGCACTGGAGGCTTCCTGCTGTCGGCCTACGAGTACATGAAGGAGCACGGCGGCGCACAGGCGCGTGACCGCACGGCGCAGCGGAGGCTGCGCGAGCAGACCTTCAGCGGCAACGACATCGTCGACGAGGTGGTGCGCCTGTGCGCGATGAACCTGTACCTGCACGGCATCGGCAACGGCGAGAGCCCGATCCGCAGCACCGATGCGCTGGCCGCCGACCCCGGCGAGCGCTTCGACGTGATCCTGACCAACCCGCCCTTCGGCAAGAAGAGCAGCTACAAGGTGATCGGCGAAGACGGCGAGGTCGACACCGAGCGCGAAGACTACGAGCGCGAGGACTTCAAGTTCACCACCGGCAACAAGCAGCTCAACTTCATGCAGCACATCATGACGGTGATGAGCAGCGACGGCCGAGCCGGCGTGGTGCTCCCCGACAACGTGCTGTTCGAGGCCGGCAGCGCGGGCGAAGGCATCCGGCGGCGCCTGCTGGAGCAGTTCGACTTCCACACCCTGCTGCGCTTGCCCACCGGCATCTTCTACAAGCCAGGCGTGAAGGCCAACGTGCTGTTCTTCGAAAAGCGCCCCCCGCGCGCCGACGGCAAGCCGAACACGAAGGCGCTGTGGATCTACGACTTCCGCACCAACCTGCACTTCACCCTGAAGAAGAACCCGCTGGACACCAAGGACCTGCAGGACTTTGTGGCCTGCTACCAGGTCGGCCTGTTGGGCCAGCGGCGCGAGACCGAGCGCTTTAAGAGGTTCGAGATCGATGAACTGCTGAAGCGCGACAAGCTGAATCTGGACATCTTCTGGCTGAAGGACGAGAGCCTCGACGACGTGGACAGCCTGCCGACACCCGATTTCATCGCAGCCGAGATCGTCGAGAACCTGCAGGCGGCGCTGGAGGCCTTCCAGGCCGTGGCCGATGAGTTGGCGGTGAAGCCCTGAATTTGGCCTTCTGGCAGCCTCCGAGAGGGGGCGGCACGCCTCCAATGTCCGACCCATGTGGCAAAGGCTCTCGGTCGATGGACCCCTTCAGCCAGCCCAGCTGCCGCCGAGGTAGGACCACTTCGTCCGCCTGATTTGCCGGCCTCGTCCGCGCCCAACTAGAGGCATGGCAGAAGAAGGTCAAGCCCGAGGGGAAGACGGCATCGTCGGTGCTGCACGGCGTCTTGTCGCACCTAATTGCATCTCTGCCCGGATCAAGTGGTCGGTTCCTGCCCGATGAACATGCGCCGCGTTTTCGGCGCTGTTGACACCACACGCAGGCTTGCGGTCAACTCTCGTTCAGCCCTGCGGTGCCTGCAGCAGGACATCATGTCAACAGCAGGCCGGACGCTGCCTCCGTGCGCTCAGACGCTGAAGCAGCCGTTAGCGGTCGTGACCCGCACTTCCATCGCGTAGCTTGACTACGCGGCCGTGCAAGACGCGGCCCCCATCCCTCGCTCTGATCCGCATCCCCGAGATGCGATGCGCTGCCAGGCTCGCCCGCGAGCACCTGCAGCCACACCCCGCAATGCGTTCGCGTTGCGATCCCTGAATTCTCTCGTCACGGCCACTGCCCTTGCGGGCGTTCGGCCGGCACGCGCTGCGCTTAAGCAGCATGCCGGCTGAAGACCACCGTGACCCTGCACGCCCTCGGTGGAAGGGGGCGCGTCCAGCAGGAGCCGAGGGATCCCCTTCGCTTGCCCACTGCATGACCAGGTGAACCTGGTCGCCGCCGCAGCCCTGACTTCGAAGTCAGGCGGCTACGCGGTCTGCGCCATGAGCGCATCGATGACCTCGCGCGGAAACGCGCGCGTGTCGTCCGGGCAGCTTCCGATTTTTTAAGACCTCCAGCGGCCGGCTCGGCCGCCCCTTTGGACGAACCCTTCCGGCACCGAGGCCCGCCGGATGTGGACACCGCTCTTCGCCTCCGCGCCGCTTCGAGACGGAACACCTTGAGGTGGCGCGCCCCAACGCCGTGTTCCAGGTAGGCCATCGACCCCGGCTGGCTCCCGGGGTCAACCACTTGGAGATCGATATGGGTTCGAAGACAGAAAAGCGCGGCCGGTACGTGCCACGCGACAGCCTGAATGACGCCAACGACCCCGATGTCGTACTGGCGTCGCTGCCGATCGGTACGCACTTCTGGAAGCGCGTATTGGGCGCGGTCGTGCGCAAGTACAACAGCCAGCACGCCAAGCTGTACAAGGTGGTGTCGTTCAAGACGATGAAGGACCGCTCGTCCTTCTACTTCAGCTTCTTCAACGAGTTGCGCACCCACACGCCATTCCGGGACGCCGACCCGCGCGTCCTGCGGGAGCGCCACGTGCAAGCGGTGGTTGCGCGCTGGCTGGAGCGTGACATGGCTACCGCCAGCATCCACAACTACCTGTCCTTCCTGCGCACGTATGCGGGCTGGATCGGGCGGCCAGGCATGGTGCGCGAGGTGGCCTTCTACGTCGGCGCAGATTCGCCGCACGTGCACCGCAAGCAGGTGGCGGCGGAAGACCGCAGTTGGACGGCCCACGGCGTCGACATCGAAGCCAAGATCGCCGAGGTGGCGGCGTTCGATCCCTGGGTGGGCCTGCAATTGGAGATTTGCTACCGGTTCGGCGCCCGGCCCAAGGAGGCACGGCACTTCCGGCCCCACGGCGCGCTGATCCCCCGCGAGCTGGCCTTTGAGCGCGACGCCGCGGCCTATCCGGAGTGCGAGGAGTTCGTGCGCTTCGCCCAAGGCACGAAGGGTGGGCGCCCGCGCGACGAGCCGCTGCAAACCGAAGAGCAGCGCGAATTGCTCACGCGGCTGCAGACCATCGTCGCCAAGGGCTGGTACGTGGGCCAACCGGGTCGCACGGCGGCCCAAAACCAGGATCGCTTCTACAACGTTCTGCGGCGCTTCGGCATCACGCGCGCTGCACTGGGCGTAACAGCCCACGGCCTGCGGCACCAGTCGGCGAACGACGGCTACGAGGCCGACACCGGCGCGCCCTCCCCGGTGCGCGGCCAGCAGGAGCGCCCGGACAACGACGCCGATGCGCGCTACCGGACGGCCATCCGCCTGGGCCATTCGCGCCTGCGTTCCAGCACGTTCTACGTCGGCACGATGGGCAAGGCGAGCCAGGCCGATGCGCCGGCGCCATCGCCTGACGGCGATCCCGTGGAGCAGTCGTCATGAGCCGCGGCCTGCCCCTGTCCGAGGCCATGGCGCACGTCGGCCTGAAGCGCCGCACCTTCGACAGCCTGATCCGCCCGCGCGTCACGCCGATCCGCGTGGGCACCAGCCTGATCTTCGACGTGCACGACCTCGATCGCGCCTTCGACGAGTTGAAGGCGGCTTCGCAGGCTTTGGAGGTCTCTGCCAGCGCCTCCGAGCCGGCGCAGAATGCGCGCAGGAACGGACGGCCCATTCCACAGAAAGGAGTTGAACCATGGGCCGATCAACACGGGGGATCCACCCCGACGAAGGCGGTACCTGGCAGGTCGACAAGATCTGGCGCGGCACTCGATTTCGCCAGCGCGGTTTCACAAGTGCTGGCGAAGCGCAGGCCTGGCTGATCAAGCAGCTCGAAGAGTTGCGCACCGTGACGCTTCACGGTGCGCGGCCCAAGCGCACGTTTGATCAGGCCGCGGCGCACTACGTGACGATCTTCCAGGACAAGGTATCCATCGAAACCGAGACCTCTTGGCTCAAGAGCGTGATGCCACACATCGGCCATCTCCAGCTGAACCAGGTGCACGACGGCACCCTGGCGCCCTACGTTGCAATGCGTCTGGCCCAGGGCCGTTCGCACAAGACCGTGAACAGCGGGCTGGGCATCGTCCGCCGGATCCTGAATCTGGCGGCGAAGTCCTGGCGCGACGAGAACGGCATGACCTGGCTGGAGCATGCGCCGGCAATCACGATGCTGCCGCTGGTGGGCCACCAGCGCGAACCGCAGCCCTTGAGCTGGGGCCAGCAGCGCAAGCTGCTGGCCCTGTTGCCGGACCACCTGGCGCGCATGGCGTTGTTCGACCTGAACACCGGCGTGCGCGACGACGTGGTCTGCAACCTGCGCTGGGACTGGGAGATCCGGGTGCCGGAACTCGGCATCTCGGTCTTCGAGGTGCCGCGGGAGCATGTGAAGGGCCGGCGCCGGCCGAGGGTGGTGGTGTGCAACAGCGTGGCGCAGTCGATCATCGAATCGCAGCGCGGCAAGCACGAGGAGTTCGTCTTCGTGTGGCGCCGCGAGCGCGTGAAGAACCTCGACGATGCCCCGCTGATGCCCTACCGGCCGATCCAGACGATGCACAACACCGCGTGGCAGCGCGCACGACGCGAGGCCGGCATGCCCGACCTGCACGTGCACGACCTGCGCCACACCGTGGGCATGCGCCTGCGGGAAGCGGGCGTGCCGGAGAGCACGGTGGCCGACATCCTCTGGCACAGCAATGCGTCGATGACGCGCCACTACAGCGTGGCGCAGATCGTCGAGCTGCACGCGGCGCTGGAGAAGATCAAGGAAGACTCAGGCCGCTGGAACAAGAGCCTGGCGACGTTGCGGCGCGAGCATGAAGAGGCGAAGCGGGTGGCGTTGGAGGGCGAAAGTCACCCAAAGTCACCCAAAAGTCACCCAGCAAAGAAAAACGGGTTAGCCCTTGCGGAGCTAACCCGTTGATCTAGAACGATGTTCTGGCGCGGCTGGCAGGATTCGAACCCACGACCCCTTGGTTCGTAGCCAAGTACTCTATCCAACTGAGCTACAGCCGCGTAGCCGCGCAGTATAGCAGTGTTCCGGCCCGATTCAGCCCAGCGTGGCCGCCGCCTCGTAGGCGCGGGCCGCGCGGGCGCCGTCGTCCTGCTCCGCCGCGATATGGGCCAACCTGAGCCAGGCCTGGCGGCGCGCCGGCGCAGGCAAGCTGGTGTCGGCGGCCGACTCCTCGAGCAGGCGAGCGGCCTTGCCCCACAGCTGACGCTCCGCCAGTGCCATGCCCACGGCGAAGGCCATCGCCCCCTCGCGCGCATACGCGCGTGCCGCGGACTCCAGGCGCGGAAGCCAGTCGACGCCGAGGCCGGACAGTGCCTCCACCAGCGCGAGCGAGATCGCTGAACGTTCCTCGGGTGACAGCTCGTTCAATCGGTCCCAGAACGGCCGCAGCCAGCCGCGCGCCTCGTCGCTGGCGCCGAAGCCGGCGGCCAGGCTCGCGGCGCGCGCGGCCACGAAGGCATCACGCCGGTCGAGCCCGTCGAGCTGCATCCAGACGCGGCGCAGCTGGTCGGCATCGCGGGCCGTGTCGAGCGACTCGAAGGCCAGCGAGCGCAGCAGGCCCTGGGCTGCCGATTTGGAGAAGCCCTGGTGCTTGGCCAGCAGCCGCGCCGTCTTCAAGGCCTCCTGCGGTTGCCGGCCCAATCGCGTGGCCTGCAGGCGCAGCCGCAACGCCTGGGTGCGCCTGGCGACGCCGGTGGGCAGCTCGCCGAGCAGTTCGAGCGCACGCGCCGCGTCGCGGTCGTCGAGCGCCCACTCGGCCGCCAGCAGACGGGCGCCCTCTTCGGCCGAACGCGCCGCGGCGCTGTGGCGTGCGAGATCGAGCGCGCGCTGGATGGCGCGGTCGCGGCCGGCACGGTCCTGCAGCCGATGGGCGCTGCCCGCGGCCAGCAGGTGGCCGAGCACGGTGAATTCGTTGTCCTGCGCGAGCTCGGGCGTGTCGCCCTGGATCGCCAGCGCGCGCAGGGCGGCCTTCTGGGCCCGGCTGTAGCGGCCGCCGAAGTACTGCGCCAGCGCTTCGCGCAGCGAAGCCTGCGCCGTGCGGTCGCGCCGCGCCACGCGCCATTCGCGCGCCCGCTGGGGCAGGCCGATCAGCGCGCTGATCGCGTTGAAGACCGTGATCAGCACGAAGCAGGTGCCCGCCAGCAGGATCAGGAACAGGTTGAGCGACAGGTCCAGCCGCTGGCCGGCCCAGTAGAAGCTGACCAACCCGTCGTTGGTACCCAGCGTGGTGGCGACGACCACCGCCACGACGAAGAGCAGGACGAACCAGATGACCGCGCGCATGGACGATGCGGGGTTCGTTCAGCGGCCCGCGGCGGCGGCGGTCAGCGCAGCGAGCGTGTCGTCCGGCCGCGGCAGCACGATCTGGCGAGACTGCTGTGCCACCTGCTTCATCAGCTCACTGGCCGAGGTGGCCCGGCGCGAGCCGCGATCGAAGTAGCGGTCGATCATGGCCTGGGCGCTCAGCAGATCGGCCTGAGCGGTGGCGAACTGCCGGCTGAGCAGCGCCAGCCGTGCGTTGAGCAGCCGGAGCTTCAGGTTCTCGCGCACGAAGAAGGCCTGCTCGGGAGCCAGCAGCGCGGCGTCGGGATGGGCGACCGGCGTCACGCGCACCAGCGAGCGGATCTCGGCCCACACGCGCGAGGACACGCCGCTCCACGCCTCGCCCCAGGCGGCGGGCAAGGTCCAGGCCTGCGCAGACGCGGCCGCCGCAGCGCGCGCTGCACTGGCCGGTGCTGCGGGGCGCTGCGGTTCGCGCCGCGGCTCGGCCACCGCGAGCATCGGCAGATCGTCGACCATGCGCATGGCCTCGTCGAGCTTGATGGTGAGGCTGGCCACGTCGGTGGCGCCGATCGACTTGACGCGGTCCAGGTCGCGAGCGATCGCGCGTCGCACGCCTTCCAGCCGAGGCTGGCTGTAGCGCGCCAGGCGTTCGTCGCTTTGCCGCAGCACCAGCACCAGCGGCTCGGTGCTGCCGGTGATCGCGCCTTGCTGCTGGGCCATGCGGATGGCCGCTTCGATGTCGACGAGCAGGTTCTCGTCGCGCGAACGCGAGAGCGACTGGATCAGGTCCTCGAGCTGCGTGCGCTGCAGCGCCACCTCGGCGACGCGCGCCTCGAGCAGCGCCACCTTGGCAGCTGCGGCGCCCATGCCCTCGTGGGCCTGCTTGGCCAGCATCTGCGCCTCGACGGCCTGGCGGGCGCTGTCCTGCTGGCGCTTGACGAGCTCCTGCTCGAGGCTCGCGACACGCTGGTCGGTCTTCCAGGCGAGCGCCAGGGCGAGCACACCCAGCACGAGCAGCAAAGCCGCGATGGCGGCCCACCAGCGCGTGGCCGGCGGCGCCGCGACCGGCGCGGCGGGCACAACGGCACCCGACGGCGGGCTGTCGTCGCGCGATTCGGGGGTGGGTGCAACGTCGCTCACGTCGTGGGGGTCGGTGGATTCCCGATCGATTGTAGGCAGGCCACCACGGCGTCGACGGATGGGCGGCATTCGTGCACCTGGCCGAAGCCGGCCTCGCGCGCCCGCTGCGCGATGCGCGGGTGCGTGGCCAGCGCCCGCGCCGCATGCCAGTGCGCGTGCGGGGCCAGCGCCTGCAGGTGCGCGACGGACTCGGAGCTGCTGAACAGCCAGGCGTGCGCCTGCGGATGCGCCACGGCCTCGCTCAGAAGGGCGCGTTCGGCCTCGTCCAGCGAGGGTGCTCCGCGCTGGTACGCGGTGACGAAATCGATGATCGCGCCGTGCTCGCGCAGCGTGTCGGCCAGCCAGTCCCGGCCGCTCTCGCCGCGCACGATCAGCACGCGGGCACCTGGCCAGTCGCGAAGGGCCAGTTGCCGCCAGAGGGACTCGGAGTCGAACTGTGCCGCGTCGGCTGCCGGCTCCACGATGCGGGTGGCCGGCACGCCCAGAGCCCGCAGTACCCGGCTGGTGCCCGGCCCGGGCGAGCCGGCCAGCGTCCCTTCCGGCCAGGCGGTGCCCGCGGGACGCAGCGCGAAGAACTGTTCGGCGGCGTTCGGGCTGACGAAGACGACGAGGCGGCACGAGACCAGCGCGGCCCAGGCTTGGCGCACGGGCGCTTCGTCCGGCGGCGCGAAGATGCCGATCAGCGGCAGCGGCAGCGCCTCGATGCCCCGCTCGCGCAGCCAGCCCACCCACTCGGCCGCCTGTGCGGCGGGACGGGTGACGAGCAGCTTCATGCCCGGAAGATCAGGATACGGCGAGGTAACCGGCCGCGCCGTGCGACCGCAGCGCCTGCGCTGCCCGCTCGCCCAGCGCGCGGGCCTGCGCGTCGGTCTGCACTGCGTCCTCGACCTCGGTGCGCAGCAAGGCAGCCAGCGGTTGCTGCGGATGGCCGAGCACGGCACGCAGCCAGAGCTTGTCGCCGCGCCAGCTGCCGTGCACGGCCAGCGGCATGCTGCAGCTGCCGCCGAGCGCGCGCGACACGGCGCGTTCGGCCTGCACCGCCAGCCAGGTGGGGCGGTGCGTCATGGTGCCCAGCTGGGCCAGCAGCGGCTGGTTGTCGGCGCGCACCTCGATGCCCAGCGCACCCTGGCCGGCACAGGGCAGCATCTCCCCGGGCTCGAAAACGCTGCGAATGCGCTCGCCCAGGCCCAGGCGCTTCAGTCCGGCGGCGGCGAGCACGATGGCGTCGTACTGGCCTTCGTCGAGCTTGCGCAGCCGCGTGTCGAGGTTGCCGCGCAGCGGCTCGACCACCAGGTCGGGGCGCAATGCACCGAGTTGCACCCAGCGGCGCAGCGACGAGGTACCGACCTTGGCGCCCTGCGGCAAGTCGGCCAGGCGTTCGTAGCGCGGCGAGATGAAGGCGTCGCGCGGATCTTCGCGATCGAGCACCGCGGCCAGCGCGAAGCCCTCGGGCAGGTCCATCGGCACGTCCTTGAGCGAGTGCACGGCGAGGTGCGCGCGCCCTTCCTCGAGCGCCGTCTCGAGCTCCTTGACGAACAGGCCCTTGCCGCCGACCTTGGACAGCGTGCGGTCGAGGATCTGGTCGCCGCGGGTGGTCATGCCCAGCAGATCGACCTGCGCCCCGAAGCGCTGCGCGAGCAGGTCGCGCACATGTTCGGCCTGCCACAGGGCCAGTCGGCTTTCACGGGTGGCGATGACGATGGATTCGGCCATGGCCGGGATGCTAGCAGGCGCGCTCCTTGCTCCATCGGTGGGCGACCCGTCATCTCGAAACCGGTTGGTAACCGCGAGCGCCGCCACCGAGGCGTTTTCGCGGGGTCCCGCTGCTAGGATGCCGGCGACGTAACCGAGTTACAGCCGCAGAGGATGCCCATGCCCACCGCCCCCCGCCGCAGCGCGAGCGACGCCGCCGAGAAGAACCGCCCGCTGGTGGAGGACATCCGGCTGCTCGGCCGCATCCTCGGCGACGTGATCCGCGAGCAGGAAGGCAAGGACGCCTTCGAGCTGATCGAGCGGGTGCGCAAGCTGTCGGTGGCTTACCGCCTGAAGAGCGACGCGCAAGCCGGCCGCGCGCTGGATCGCCTGCTGAAGAACCTGTCGGGCGACCAGACCGTCAGCGTGATCCGTGCCTTCAGCTACTTCTCGCACCTGGCCAACATCGCCGAAGACCGCCACCACGTGCGCCGGCGCATGCACCACGAGGGCCAGGGCCACCTGCAGGAAGGTTCGCTGGCGATGACCTTCGAGCGCCTGGCCGAGGCCGACATCCGCGCCACCGAGATCGCGCGCACGCTCAAGCATGCCTACATCAGCCCGGTGTTGACGGCGCACCCGACCGAGGTGCAGCGCCAGAGCATCCTCGGCGCCGAGCGCGCCATCGCCGAGTTGATCGGCGGGCGCGACGAGCTGCGCACCGAGCGCGACCGCGACGAGAACACCGCGCTGATCCGCGCCCGCGTCACGCAGCTCTGGCAGACGCGCATGCTGCGCACCGCCAAGCTCACCGTGTCCGACGAGATCGAGAACGCGCTGTCGTACTACCACGCCACCTTCCTGCGCCAGATCCCGCGCATGTACCGCGAGATCGAGGAGGCACTGCCCGGCCACGAGATCGCCAGCTTCTTCCGCATGGGCAACTGGATCGGCGGCGACCGCGACGGCAACCCCTTCGTCACCGAGGCCACGCTGCAGATGGCGCTGCGCCGGCAGAGCGAGACGGTGCTGCGCTTCTACCTCACCGAGGTGCACTCGCTGGGCAGCGAGCTGTCGATGTCGGCCATGCTGGCGCCGGTGACGACGCAGATGCAGGCACTCGCCGAGCGCTCGCCCGACCACAACGCGCACCGCGAGGACGAGCCTTACCGCCGCGCGCTGATCGGCATGTACGCGCGGCTGGCGGCCACGCTGCACGAACTGACCGGCACCGAGGCGCTGCGCCATGCGGTGGCGCCGGAGAGCCCGTACCTGAACGCCGAGGAGTTCCTCGCCGACCTGCGCGTCATCGAGGCCTCGCTGCATTCGCACCATGCCGGCGCGCTGGTCGGCCCGAGGCTGCGCCCGCTGATGCGCGCGGTGCAGGTGTTCGGCTTCCACCTCGCCACGGTCGACCTGCGGCAGAGCTCCGACAAGCACGAAGCGGTGATTGCCGAGCTGCTGAAGACGGCGCGCATCGAGGCCGGCTACAGCGGCCTGGCGGAGGCCGACAAGCGCGCGCTGCTGCTGCGCCTGCTCGACGACGCACGGCCGCTGCGAGTGCGCGCCGCGCAATACAGCGAGCATGCGATAGGCGAGCTGTCGATCTTCGAGACCGCGGGCCGCATGCTGCAGCGCTTCGGCCGCGATTCGCTGCGCCACTACATCATCTCGCACACCGAGACGGTGAGCGACCTGCTCGAGGTGCTGCTGCTGCTCAAGGAAACCGGCCTGATGCGCGGCGAGCTGCACGAGCACGCGGTGACCGACCTGATCGTCGTGCCGCTGTTCGAGACCATCGGTGACCTGCGCAATGCCGCTCCGATCATGCGCGAGTTCTACGCGCTGCCCGGCGTCGCCGCGATGATGAAGGCCTCGGGCGCCGAGCAGGACATCATGCTCGGCTACAGCGACAGCAACAAGGACGGCGGCACCTTCACCAGCAACTGGGAGCTGTACCGCGCCGAGATCGCGCTGGTCGAACTGTTCGAGGGCCTGGGCCGCGAACACGGCCTGACGCTGCGGTTGTTCCATGGCCGCGGCGGCACGGTGGGCCGCGGCGGCGGCCCGAGCTACCAGGCCATCCTGGCGCAGCCGCCGGGCACGGTGAACGGCCAGATCCGCCTGACCGAGCAGGGCGAGGTGATCGCCTCGAAGTACGCGCACCCCGAGATCGGCCGGCGCAACCTCGAGACGCTGGTGGCGGCCACGCTGGAGGCCACGCTGCTGCACCCGGCGAAGCAGCCGAAGATGGGCGCGCCGAAAGCCTTCCTCGACGCCGCCGATGCGATCAGCGATGCGAGCTATGCCGCCTACCGCAAGCTGGTCTACGAGACGCCGGGTTTCACCGCGTACTTCTTCAGCGCCACGCCGATCCGCGAGATCGCCGAGCTGAACATCGGCTCGCGCCCGGCCTCGCGCAAGGCCACGCGGGCGATCGAAGACCTGCGCGCCATCCCCTGGGGCTTCAGCTGGGGCCAGTGCCGCGTCGCGCTGCCGGGCTGGTGCGGCTTCGGCTCGGCGATCGAGCAGTTCCTCGGCAAGGACGCGAAGCAGCGCAAGGAACGACTGGCGCTGCTGCAGAAGATGCACAGGCAGTGGCCGTTCTTCCGCACGCTGATGTCCAACCTCGACATGGTGCTGGCCAAGAGCGACCTGGGCATCGCGGCGCGCTACGTCGAGCTGGTCGAAGACCGCAAGCTGGGCAAGCGCATCTTCGGCCTGGTGAAGGCCGAGTGGCAACGCACGCACGACGCGCTGACGCTGATCACCGGCGAGAAGCGCCGCCTCGAATCGAACCCGACGCTGGCGCGCTCGATCGAGCACCGCTTCCCCTATCTCGACCCGCTGAACCACCTGCAGGTCGAGCTGATGCGCCGCTACCGCAACGGCCGCGATGGCGACCCGGGCATGGACCGCGTCAAGCGCGGCATCCACATCTCGATCAACGGTGTGGCGGCCGGACTGCGCAACACCGGTTGAAGTTGGCGGCTCAGGGTCTGGGCAGGCTGGCCGCAAAGCGCCGCACCGCCGCCAGTTCGCCCTGCGCTGCCACCGCAGCGTAGTAGTCGATCTGGCGCTGGGCGGCCGGGCAGTCGTGCCCCTCTTCGCCGCTGAAGCCGGCGCTCAGGCGCGCGGCGGCTTCCAGGTCCCTGGCCGCAGCCGCCATGCGCTCCGGGTACCAACCCAGGCGCCGGCCCACGGCACGGCCGCTGGCCACGTCCTGCAGCGTGGCGCCACGCAGCACCAGGTGTTCGGCCAGTTGCTGGCACAGCTCGCGGCGGCCGGCCAGCTTCAGTTGCTGCGCAGTGCAGTAGGCCGACACCGCCGAGCCGCCGGGCTCGCGCCAGCCGCCGCGCAGCGCGGCCAGCGCCTCGCCCATCTGCAGCTTCTCCAGCACGCCGGCATCGGCAGGTTGCGCAGCCTGCACCGCGCCGAGCAGCGACTGCTCGGCCAGGCGGCCGAAGGGCAGCGCCAGCGCGCGGCGGAAGGCCTCGTCGGCCAGCTCGGCATCGGTGTGCTCCTGTTCCTGCTCGGCCAGGCGCAGCCAGGGTTCGGCGTGCGCCGGGTCGGCGGCGATCCAGTCCTCCGCCGCCAGGCGCTGGCAGGCGCTGCCCTCGGCGGGCGGCGAACCGGTGGCGCAAGCCTGCATCGCCATGGCCAGCACCCCGGGGTCGCGGCCGGACGCGGCCAGTTCGGCGAGCCGCTCGCGCTGCGAGGCCCAGGCCACCACTCCCGCCAGCGACGGCGCCGGGGCGCAATCGGTATCGGCACCGCAGGCGGTGCGGGCCGTGGCCACGGGCGGTGCGGCCAGCACCGGCGTGAGCACCAGCGCTGCCGCCTTGCCGCGCGGCTCGGCGCTGGCCTGCAGCGCCTCGAGCCAGCGCGCCATCACCGGCCGCGTGCGCTCGGCGCGCAGGCGGCGTGCCGCCAGGTCCGGCCCGTCGCTACCGACAGGCACGCTGCCCAGGCCGCACACACGCACATCGGTCGCCGTGCGCAAGGTTTCGATGGGTGATCGAGCCGATGCCTGCTCGGCGGCGGCTGAAACCGCCGTCGGCGCCGACCTGGGTGCTGCCATGCTGGCCGCAGGCGCCGTTGCCAACACGATGTCGGCCTCGATCGCCGGGCCTTCGTTCCACAGGCCGCGCGAGTCGGCGATCCACAACGCCACGCCGGCCGTGACCACGGCCGCGATCACGAGTGCACGCCCCCAGCGCACGCCGGGGCGGTCGAACCAGATGCGGTTGATGCGCATGCTCGATAGGCCCCGTCAGCGGCCGACCGCCACCAGCGCTTCGCGCACGGCCGCGAGCTGGCGGCGCGACACCGCGAGCCATTCGTCGACCGGCGCGACGCGCACCGCCCAGGCTTCGCCGCCCTCGTCGTCGCCTTCGCCGGCGAGCGTGCGGCGCTCGAGGGCACGCACCGCCGCGCGCGCCACCAGCGCATTGCGGTGCACGCGCAGGAAACGTTCGCCCAGGCGCGTCTCCAGCTCGGCCAGCGAATCGTCGAGCACGAAGGTGTGCTGCGCGGTGCGCAGCGTCACGTACTTGAGCTCGGCCTTCAGGTACAGCACCTCGGCCACCGGCACACGCAGCACGCGGCCGCGGTCGCTGACGACGAGCATGCCTTCGTCCTCGGGCACCGGCTCGCTGGCCCGCTCGCCCTGCAGCGCGAGGCGCTGCGCGACACGCTGCAGCGCCGCTTGCAGCCGGTCACGCTTGACCGGCTTGGTGAGGTAGTCGACAGCCTCCAGCTCGAAGGCCTGCAGCGCATGCTCGGCGTGTGCGGTGACGAACACCACCGCCGGCGCCTTCGGTTGGCTGCGCAGCCGCGCGGCGAACTGCATGCCGTCCAGGCCGGGCATGTGGATGTCCAGCAGCAGCAGGTCGCATTCGTGCGCCATCAGGAAGTCGACCGCCTGCGCCGCATTGGCCGCCTCGCCGACGACGACCGCCGGCACCTCCGTGCAGTCGGCCACCAGCGAGCGCAGCCGCAGGCGGGCGAGCTCCTCGTCGTCGACCAGCAGGACTTTCAGCGCGCCGGTCACAGGGGAACCACCAGTTCCACTCGAAACACGCCTTCGGCACGGCGCGTCTCGAACTGCGCGGTCATGTCGTGCATCAGGTGCAGACGGTCGCGCACGTTCTTCAGCGCCATGCCGCTGCCCGGCCGCGACGGCTCGGCAGGCACCGTGTTGACGATCGTCACCATCGCGCGGCCCAGCTTCGCCCGCGTGCGGATGCGCAGCGTGCCGCCTTCGGCCGAAGGCTCGACGCCGTGACGCACCGCGTTCTCGACCAGCGGCTGCAGGATCAGCGGCGGCACGCGCGCCGTGCCGGCGGCCTCGTCGAGCTCCCAGCTGATCTTCAGGCGCTGGCCGAAGCGCACCTGCTCGATGGCGAGGTAGCGGCGTGCAAGCTCCACCTCCTCGGCCAGCGTCACCGACTCGCCGATGTCGGTCAGCGCCACGCGGAACAGTTCGGCCAGATCCTCCAGCACGCCTTCGGCACGCGCCGGATCGACGCGCACCAGCGCCAGCGCGGTGTTCAGCGTGTTGAAGAGGAAGTGCGGCCGGATGCGCGATTGCAGCTCCGCCAGACGCGCCGTCGTGTCGGCGGGCAGCAGCGCCCGCGCGCGCAATTGCAGCCAGGCGTAGACGACACCGGCCACGCCGGCACCGGCAAGCATGGGCGCGAGCACCGGGTGGCTGCCCAGCAGATCGAATCCCAGCGGCAGCACCAGCATCGCCGGCACGGCCGCAGCCGCGGCGCCGAGCCCGACGGCCACCATCCAGCGTACCGATGGCGAAAGCGCGCCCAGCGGCCGCTTGAGCAGGCACGCCGCGCTGAGCCACAGCAGCGCACCCGGCACGGCCACCGCCGAGCCCGAGGCGAAGCGCGTCAACCACGACGGGAAACCCGTGGCGACGAACAAGGCACCCACGCCCAGCACACCGGCGGTGAACAGTACCGTGCGCAGCACCACGCCGGCGTGGCAGACGTCGAACGGCGAGGCCGCCGCCTTGGCCACCAGCGTGTCGTTCGGGATCAGCGTGTCCAGCAGCGTCGAGCCGAAGCCCGTGCTGCGCCCGTCGCTGCTGCGGCTCGGTGCGGTGGCGGAGGCGGTGTTGGCGCTGGGCTTGGCGGTCATCGGGGGCGGGGCTCGCCGATAGAATCGGCGCACTGCGCGCATTGTCTCCAAACCCGGCGCCACGTCCATGCGCACGCAGCCCCGTTCACGCCCTGTTGCGCCCGCCCCACCCGACATGTCCTCCAACCAACTCGACAAGAAGTCCCAGGCCTGGTCCGCGCTGTTCTCCGAGCCGATGAGCGAGCTCGTGCAGCGCTACACGGCCAGCGTCGGCTTCGACCAGCGCCTGTGGCAGGCCGACATCGCCGGCAGCCTGGCGCACGCGGAGATGCTGGCGGCGCAGGGGATCATCGGCGCCGACGACCACGCGGCCATTCAGCGCGGCATGGCGCAGATCCGCGCCGAGATCGAGTCCGGCGCGTTCGACTGGAAGCTCGCGCTGGAAGACGTGCACCTGAACATCGAGGCGCGCCTGACGCAGCTCGTCGGCGACGCCGGCAAGCGGCTGCACACCGGCCGCTCGCGCAACGACCAGGTGGCCACCGACGTGCGCCTGTGGCTGCGCGACGAGATCGACGCGATCGGCGTGCTGCTGGTCGAACTGCAGCGCGCGCTCGTCGAGGTGGCGGAGAAGAATGCCGAGGTCATCTTGCCCGGCTTCACGCACCTGCAGGTGGCTCAGCCGGTGAGCTTCGGCCACCACCTGCTGGCCTACGTGGAGATGTTCTCGCGCGACGCCGAACGCCTGGCCGACGTGCGCCGCCGCACCAACCGCCTGCCGCTGGGCAGCGCGGCGCTGGCCGGCACCAGCTACCCGCTGGACCGCGAGCGCGTGGCGCGCACGCTGGGCATGGAAGGCGTATGCCAGAACAGCTTGGACGCGGTGAGCGACCGCGACTTCGCGATCGAGTTCAGCGCGGCGGCGAGCCTGGCGATGATCCACGTCTCGCGCTTCTCCGAAGAGCTGGTTCTGTGGATGAGCCAGAACTTCGGTTTCATCGACCTGGCGGACCGCTTCTGCACCGGCTCGTCGATCATGCCGCAGAAGAAGAACCCCGATGTGCCCGAGCTCGCACGCGGCAAGACCGGCCGCGTGGTCGGCCACCTGATGGGCCTGCTCACGCTGATGAAGGGCCAGCCGCTGGCCTACAACAAGGACAACCAGGAAGACAAGGAGCCGCTGTTCGACACGGTGGACACCCTGAAGGACACGCTGCGCATCTTCTGCGAACTGGTCGGCGGCATCGTCGTCAAGCCCGAGGCGATGGAGCGGGCCGCGCTGCGCGGCTACGCCACCGCCACCGACCTGGCCGACTACCTGGCGAAGAAGGGCCTGCCCTTCCGCGATGCGCACGAGGCGGTGGCGCATGCGGTGAAGGTGGCGATCCAGCAAGGCGCGGACCTGGCCGAGCTGCCGCTGGCGACGCTGCAGACCTTCAACCCGGCGATCGGCGAGGACGTGTTCGCGGTCTTGACACTTCGCGGTTCGTTGAATGCCCGCAACGTGCTCGGCGGCACCGCGCCGGCTCAGGTGCGCGCCCAGGTGGCGCGGCACCGAGCCCGGCTCAAGCCTTAGCGAGCGCGCATCTGTGCGTCAGCTCAGTTCAGGAAGCTGATTCGCTGCGCGTCGAGCTGGGTGCCGTTGGCGCGCAGCACGCCGCGCACCTCGATGTTGCGGTTCACGGTGAGCAGGGCCTCGCTGCCACCCACGTACTGCACACCATTGCCGCCGTAGTACACGCTCAGCCCCTTGAGCACCAGCGTCTGCGTGCCGGGGTCGACCGACTCGATCGCCCCCTTGAGCTTGAAGTTGCCCTGCACGCCGCCCTGGTCATCCAGGCGCACGGTACGGGCCACCAGCACGCCGGACTGCACGGCGCCGTCGACCACCACCGACACGCCGAGCAGCACCGATCCCGGCGGGCCGGTGAAGCTGGCATTGCTCGCATCGACCGGTTGGCCGTTCACGCTGAAGCGGGTGCCCGAGGTGTATGCGGTCACCGGGCCGCGCAGGCGGGCCTGGTCGATGTCAGGCAGCGTGCGCGCGCCCGCAACCACGCCGACAACCACCCAGCGCCCTGCGACCGGCGTGGTGGAGGCAGTGACCCGGACGAAGGATTCGGGCACCAGCAGCGGCTGCGTGCCCGTGTAGCTGAACAGGGCCGCGCCGATGCGGAAGGTGCGTGCGGCGGTGTCGAGGTCCTTCACCGTCCCGCGCACCTTGTAGGCCATGAGCGGTGCTGCCGCCGGCTCGATTCGCGTGGCCGTGTAGACCCCGGCCGCCGCATCCAGCGAACCGTGCACGCGCAATGCGGCGCCGTCGGCCACGCTGGCCAGGCCATTCGGCAAGGAGGCATCGAACACCGTCAGGGCATCGACCCTCACGGTCTGATCGAAGACCGTCAGCGTGCCGTTCGCCGCGTCGATCGCACGGGCCAGGCCGACCACCTCGGCCACCATGCGGATGCTCGTGGCGGTCGCGGTCGGCGCATCGGCCGTGCCGCCGACAGCGCCGCTGTCGACTTCGGTGCCCATGCCCAGGCGCAGCGCGGAACGCGTGCTCGGCGCACCGTCGTCGTCGAATACCGAGGCGGTGGCATCGTCGAACTCGATGCCGCTGACAAAGATCGAGCCGAACCCTTCGACCGGGCCGGAGGCATAGGCCCCGGTGCCGCCGACACCGACGCTGCCGCCGCACCCGGCCGTCACGGCCGCGGCGAACATCAGTACCGCGCTGCCCCAGCGCAGCCACGGCGCGACGGCCGGCAGGTGCTTGGGATTCATGAGGACTCTCCTTCGGGGCGGCGCGCCGACTTCCTGGGGGCCGACTTGGCCACCGGCGCCACGGGCGCCGGTGGATCCACCGGCACCTGATAGCTGAACAACCCGATACGCAATCGGTTCCCTGCGCCGAGCGTGCTGCCGATGCCGGCAGCGTCGTCGTCGGCGATCATCTTCTCCACGCGCGGGACCAGGTCGCCGGTGATCGAGCGCCAGTGATGCGCGACCAGCTCGCGCAGCGAGGCCAGCGATTTCTCCGACAGGCCATCGGCATACAGCGCCTGTTCGAAATGCTCGCTGCCGCCGGCCAGGACGTTGGCGACTGCAGCGCTGAAATGGTCGCCCACGTTGGCGCCGAGGAAAGTGTCCATGCGCACCTGGTCGCCGCGCGGCACGAAGGCCTCGCGGCGCAGCGACACGAGGTCGGCGGCAGCGTCGTGCTGGGCCAGGCCGAGGCGCATCAGTTCCTCGAGCAGGCTGCGCGGGTGCATGTCGCGCGTCACCGACTGGGCGAGCGTCTCGAAGCTCGGCAGGGCACCCAGCCGCGGCAGCACGCGCGGCCGGCCGTCCTGGTCGAGGTACTCGGGGTGCGTGGTCCAGCGGGCGAAGGCCTCGCTGGGGTAGGAGCGATCGGGTTCCGAACGCTGCTGCCGTGCGGCCGTCAGCCGCGTCACCTCGCGGCGGTTGATGCCGGTGGCTGCGCTGATGCGGCTGACTCGCCGGTGCTCGAGCAGGTTCGGGTAGGCCGCGTAGGCTTCCTCGACGAAGGCCGCGCGCAGCATCTCATCGACGGTGGCGTGGGTCAGGCCGCGCGCCACGGCCAGACGCGCCAGCGGCACCAGCAACTGGCGCACGGCCTCGAGCAGGGCAGGCTGTTCGCCCGGGGGGGTGGCAGTGTCAGGCTGAGGTTCGTTCACAGGGATCCAATGGTACCGGGCGACGTACCGTCGTCCGGGGCCCTGACTGGCACTTCATCACGCGCAGATGTGTGAAAGTGCAGTCGGCCCATGCGAAACCCGCGCAAACGAGGGGCGGGTGTGGCCTGGCGCCCACGCTCAGACCCACGGCGCGCGATACAGCCAGACCGGCTTGCGGCCAGGCGCGCGCAGCACGGCCGCCGGCCGCACGCCGGGCGCCTCGAACTCCAGGCTGGCCAGCCAGGCGCCGGGGCGCAGTTCACGGCTCGCCTTGTCGATCGCCCGCGGCATGCTCTCCGGCCGCTGGAACAGGTAGACCAGGTCCTGCTGCGTCCAGTCGCTGGCCCACAGGTCGCCGCGTCGCACACGAGCGAAGCGGCATCGCCAGGCGCAGGCGATGCGCAGCGGCCAGCTCCATTCGACGCCGGCCAGCTGGGCGCGCGGGTACTCGCGCCGGAGCTCGCGCAGCCCGTCGCCCAGGCCGCAGCCGGCATCGAGCAGCTTCGCGCCCTCGGGCAGCGGAGCGAGTCCGGCCAGCCCCTGCAGTGCGCCGCCGGGGGTGGGAAACATCGGCGCATCGCGCCAGGTGTTCAGCGGGTACAGCAGCGCCAGCAGGGCCAGCGGCAGCAGCCAGGCCCAGGCAGGAATGGCACCGGCCAGGCCCGAGGCGGCCAGGGAGAGCGGGAAGCCAGCCGCGACGAAGACGCGCCGCCACGGCGTGGCGGCTGTCGCCGCGAGCACGAGCCCGAGCGCCGCGGCCAGCCCCAGTGCCAGCGCGCCCGGCGTGTCGGCCAGCGTCAACCCGCTGAACAAGCCCCAGGACGCCGCCCAGGCCAGCAGTGCCGGCAGCGGCCAGATCACGGCAGGCCCGACACGTCAGAACTGGAAGGCCAGCCGCAGCCCGCCCCAGTGGCGTCCGTCGACCACGATCGGCGCAGCGGCTTCCTTCATGATGATGAAGTTGCCACCGCCCATGTCGCGGCGGTAGGTCTGCAGCAGGAAGGGCCGCTCGTTGCGCGCCGAGGCCAGGCCGGTGCGGTCGTTGAAGATGCGCCGCCAGCGGCTGTTCGCGGTGTTCCACACCACGTCTCCCGCGCGCTGCGGCTGGCAGTACTTCTGGTTGTGCGTGGCGACGTAGCCGTTGCGGTCTACTGCGATGCAGTAGACGACCTTCGGGCTGATCGTCAGCGCGTGTTCCTGCACCTGCGGGAACAGCCGATCGGCCAGGCCGACGAAGCGCGTCGTGTGCTGGGCGGGGCTGCTGCCGCTGATCGGCTGGTAGGCCTCGTCGAACAGGTCGGCCATCGTCGCCACACCGGTGCGCAGCGAGTTCTCGAGCAGCTGCGAGATCTGCGCGGCAGCCTGCTGCGCGGCCTGGATGTAGGGCGTGTCCTCGGTCTCGATGCCGCACTGCGACACCGTCTCGATGAGCTGTTCGGACACGCGCAGGAACGACTCGCTGCGCTTCATCGCCACGTCCAGCGCAGCGCCGGTGCCGGCGATCTCGCGCTCGATGCCGGCCATGCGTTCGCCGAGATCGCCGCAGATCGCGCGGCTGCCGTCGGCGGCCGTGCTGATGCGCGCCACCCCGGCCTGCACCTCGCCGAGCGCGCGGTGGAAGGCGCCCTGCGCGGCCTGGCCCGGCTCGGCGCGGATCTCCGCGGCCAGCGACTCGATGCGCGCATTGAGCTCGGCCACCGTGCTCATGATCTGCTTGGAGCTGGCCTCGACCTTGCCGGCCAGGTCCTTCACCGCGTCGGCCACCACGCCGAAGCCGCGGCCCGCCTCGCCGGCCCGCTTGGCCTCGACCGAGGCGTTGAAGGCCACCAGCCGCGTCTGCAGCGCGATCTGCGTGATGCCGCCGGCCGCGTCGGCCACCTGGCGCAGCGTGGAGACGATCGCCACCACCTCCTGGCCCACGCCTTCGACGGCATCGCGCGCACGGTCCACGGCACCCAGGCTGTCCTGAGTGACCTGGCCGATGGCCTGCTGCGATTCGGTGATCTCCTGCACCCGGCGGGCCAGCGCCGACACCGCCTGCGCACTGCGCTGGGCGGACTGCGTGGTGTCGTCGATGACGCCGCGCACCTCGGCAGCCTCGCGGCCCATCGAGCTGGCGCGGCCCGAAATGGAGCGAATGGCCTCGTGCAGCATGGCGCTGCCGCTGGGGTTCTCGACCGGCGAAACTGCTGCCGGCTCCTGGGCGCCCGGGCGCCGGCGAAGCAGACTCAACATGGCGTTCCCCTGGTCTTCAGTACTCGCGCAGCTTCACGCGCAGCCGCGCGATCGACTGGCTGTGCAGCTGGCACACACGCGACTCGGTGACCTTGAGCACGGCCGCGATCTCCTTGAGGTTCATGTCGTGTTCGTAGTACATCGACATCACGTACTGCTCGCGCTCGGGCAGGTGCTTGATGGCCTCGACCAGCGCCTCGCGCATGCGGTGGTCCTGCAGCTGCGCGAGCGGGTTGGCCTGCTCGTCGGCCACGTGGCGGTCGAGGAAGTCGTTGTCACCCTCGTCGCCCGACATGTCTTCCAGGTACACCAGCTGGGTGCCGCGCACCTTGCCGAGCAGCTCCTGGTACTCGACCAGGCTCAGGCCCATCTCGCGGGCGATCTCGCTCTCGGCCGGCGCACGGCCGAGCTTCTGCTCGAGCTTGTGCACCGCCGATTCGATGGTGCGCTGCTGCTTGCGCGTGCCGCGCGACAGGTAGTCGTTGCCGCGCAGCTCGTCGAGCATGGCACCGCGGATGCGCTGCGTGGCGAAGGTCTCGAACTGCACGCCCTGTGCGGCGTCGAAACGCGACAGCGCGTCGGCCAGGCCGATCATGCCGACCTGGATCAGGTCGTCGAGCTCCACGTTGGCGGGCAGCTTGGCGATCATCTGATGGGCCAGCCGCCGCACCAATGGGCTGTACTGCTTGAGCATCGAGTCGAGGTCGAGTTGACCCTTGGCGGTGTACATCGCGTGGCTCCCGTGGTCAGTTCATCGCCCGGCCGGCCGCGGTCTGCTGCGGACGGTCGACGTAATAGGGTGCGGCCATCGAGGCCGGCACAGCGTCCAGGCGCAGCGTCTCGCGCACCAGGCGGCGCAGGTCCTCGCTGGGGGCTTCGCCGGCCAGCGCCGCCGGGTCGAGCCGCACCCAGTCGCGCAGCACGGCGCCGAGGAAATCGTCGGCGCAGGTGGCCAGCTGCATCGCGATGCGCTCGGCGCGCGGCGAATGCGGGGCGGCGCCCAGCAGCAGGTCGTGCACCACCAGGCCGGCACGCTGCGTCAGCAGCTTGATCGCCGCGTAGGCGTGGGTCACGCTGGCCGGCCGGTCGTCGGCCAGCAGCAGCGGCCGCACCAGCGCGCTGTCGTCGCCGCTGCGCCGCGCCAGCTCGGCGCTGCGCGCGAACAGCCGGCACAGCTCGGTGGCCGGCGCATGCACCAGCACCACGTCGGCCTGCGGCACGGCGTCGGCCAAGGCCTGCAGGAAGGGCGCCGTCGAGCCGCTGGCGTCGACATGGCGAATCGGCAGGCCGCGCGCCGCGAGGTAGCTGACCTGCGCGGACAGCGGCTCGATCGCGTCGGCCAAGTCCATCATCGCCAGCTCGGAGGCCGCGCTGGCGCGCTCCGACGCATCGGCCACCAGCACGTGCAGGCCGTGTTCGGCGAAGCCCGCGCACAGGCGCTCGAGCATCATGCCGCCGAAGGCGACATGCGGGTTGGACACCACGGGAATGAACTTCACGCGGTGGCGGGCGAACAGCCGTCGCAGGCCATCGGCCTGGTCCAGCGGCATGGGCTTGGAGTCGAAGTCGCGCATCGTCGGGAGGGGCTCGGGATTCGGTTCGGTTCGGTTCGGGTGCGAAGCGGTGTCAGTGGGCGGCCGCGGCGTGCAGCAGGCCGCTGCGCGGCGCCGCGAAGATCAGGTTCACGTCGCCGGAGTCGAGCTTGTAGGCGCTGCTGCCGCCGCCGCGCAGCGCGCGGTGCACCAGGGCGTTGGCCGACAGGCGGTGCCAGTCTTCCGGCACGCGCTGGCCGTTGGCCACGCCGATCACCTTGAGCTTGTGGCGGATCAGCGCGTCCAGCGCGGGCCCCAGCTTCACGGCCTCGTCGAGCTTGGACAGCACCACGCCGCAGCAGCTGGCGGCGCGGTAGGAAATCATCACGTCCTCGATCGTCTCGCCCTGCGAGGCGGCGTTGACCACCAGCAGGCGCTTGATCGCGCGGTGCTGCAGCATGTCGAGCAATTCGCGGGTGCGGCTGTCGCGCTGCGCCATGCCGGCGGTGTCGATCAGCACCATCTTCTTGGCCGCCAGCAGCTCGAGCAGGTCTTCCAGCGAGGCGCGGTCGTGCGCGGTGTGCACCGGCACGCCGAGGATGCGGCCGTAGGCGCGCAGCTGCTCATGGGCGCCGACGCGGTAAGCGTCCAGCGTGATCAGGCCGAGATTGCCGGCGCCGTACTTGGCGGCGAAGGCGGCGGCGATCTTCGCCGTGGTGGTGGTCTTGCCCACGCCGGTGGCACCGACCAGCGCGTAGACGCCGCCCTGGTCTTCCAGCGCGCCGTCGGCTTCGCCGGTGACGAGGTTGCGCTCGAGCACCGAGGCGGCCCAGCTGGTCTCGTCGTTCACCTCGTGCGGCATGGCGTCGGCGAGCTTGCGGATCAGCGCCGGCGAAAAGCCGCAGTCGAGCAGCTTCTGCGTCAGGCGCGCCTGCGCCGGCTGGCGCTGCAGCTTCTCCATGAAGGCCAGGGCGCCGAAACGCTCCTCGATCAGGCCTTTCACGAGGCGCAGTTCCTTCATCATGTCTTCCTGGTCGCGGCGTGCCGCGGCGGCGGTCTGCATGTCGGCGGCGGGCGCGGCCGGCACGGTGTCGTGCAGCATCGGCACCGTCATGGGCGGCACGGCCGTGCGGGCCGGCTGCGCGTGCACCACCGGCGCAGCCGTGGCCATGCGGGCACCGAGCGCACCGCTGCGCTCGGCCACCGGCTCGGCGGCACGTGCGGCCGGGCGGGCCGGCGCGGCAGCGGCCACCGGCACGGCCGGCACTTCCTGGTAGGAGCCGATGAAGGGCATGTCCACCGCGTCGTCGGGGAAGCGCGAGGCCTCGCTCATCGCCTCCTGGCGGCGCTTGAGCATGCGTTCGCGCACGAAGTCCTGGAACGACAGCGTGCTCATCGACAGGCGCTTCACGTCGTCCTCGACCGGCGAGGCGGCGCTGGGCTCGATGCGCTCGGCCAGGCCCTTGCCCTTGCGCAAGGCTGTTTGCGCGGGCTGAGCCGGTGCAGGGCGCGCGGCCGGGGCCGACACCTTGGGCGCCGTGTTCGAAAGCTTCTCGATGTGGGCCATGCTCTCCGGCGGCATGGCCAGCACCTCCACGCCTTCGGGGCAGGGCTTGGTGGACAGCACGACGGCGTCTTCGCCGAAGGCCTGGCGCACCAGGGTCAGCGCCTCGCGGGAATTGCGGGCCGTGAAACGTTTGCAGTTCATGCCTGTGCTCCTATCACCGAGCCGATACGGATCGAATGCGTTTCAGGGATTTCGCTGTGCCCGAGCACGCGCATCCGCGGCGCGGCGCGCTTGAGCAGCCGCGCCATCGGGGCGCGGATCATGTCGGGCACCAGCAGGCAGGCCGGCACGCCCAGGTCTTCCTGGCGCTTGGCGGATTCGGCGGCGCTGCGCGCCAGCGTGTCGGCCACGCCGGGGTCGAGCACCGCGCCGTGCGGCGAGTTCAGCGCCTGGGTCACCAGGCGCTCGAGGTCGGGTTCGAGGGCGATCACGTCGAGTTCCTTGGTGGGCCCGTAGATCTGCTGCACGATCGACGGCGCCAGGTGGATGCGGATGCGGCGCGCCAGCTCCGACGGGTCGGTCACGGTGGCGCTGTGCTCGGCCAGGCACTCGACGATCGAGCGCATGTCGCGGATGTGCACGCCTTCTTCCAGCAAGAGCTGGAGCACCTTCTGCAGTGTGGCGATTCCGACCATCTTGGGCACGACGTCCTCGATCAGCTTCGGGGCCAGCTTGGTCACATGTTCGACCAGCTGTTGCGTCTCGACACGACCCAGCAACTTGGCCGCGTGGAGTTGCATCAAGTGTGAGAGATGGGTCGCCACGACGGTCGAGCAATCAACCACCGTAAATCCGCCCATCTGTGCAGCCTCCCGCTGGCGCTCCTCGATCCACACCGCAGGCAGCCCGAACGCCGGGTCGACGGTGCGCGTGCCGATGAGGTTGGTGCTCGCTGCGCCGGGGTTGATGGCCAGCAGCATGCCCGGGTAGGCCTCGCCCTCGCCCACCACCGCGCCGCGCAGCGTGATGCGGTAGGCGCTGGGCTTGAGCTCGAGGTTGTCGCGGATGTGCACCGGCGGCGGCAGGAAGCCGACGTCCTGCGCGAACTTCTTGCGCACGCCCTTGATGCGCCCGAGCAGGTCGCCCTGGCGCGCCTTGTCGACCAGCGTGATGAGGCGGTAGCCGACTTCCAGGCCGAGCGTGTCGACCGGCTGCAGGTCGTCCCAGGTCGCCTCCGGATTGGCCTGCGCGGCTTCGGCCGGGCGCACCGGGTCCTGCTCCTTGGCCTTGCGGTCGCGTTCCTTCATCCACCAGGCGGCATAACCCAGCGCCGAGGCGATGGTGATGAACACCAGGTTGGGCATGCCCGGGATGAGGCCGAGCGAGCCGATCACGCCGGCCGTGATGGCCAGCGAGCGTGGCGAGTTGAACACCTGCGCGGCGATCTGGCTGCCGACGTCCTGCTCCTTGCCGACCCGCGACACCACCATCGCCGCGGCCACCGAGATGAGCAGCGCCGGGATCTGCGCCACCAGCGCGTCGCCCACCGCCAGCAGGATGTAGCTGTTGGCCGCCTCGCTGGCCGACAGGTCGTGCTGCGCCACGCCGATGACGAAGCCGCCGATGATGTTGATGAACAGGATCAGCAGCCCGGCGATGGCGTCGCCGCGCACGAACTTGCTGGCGCCGTCCATCGAGCCGAAGAACTCCGCCTCGTCGCCGACTTCCTGGCGGCGGCGCTTGGCGTCCTTCTCGTCGATCAGGCCGGCGTTCAGGTCGGCGTCGATGGCCATCTGCTTGCCGGGCATCGCGTCCAGGGTGAAGCGCGCGCCGACTTCGGCGATGCGCTCGGCGCCCTTGGTGACCACGATGAAGTTGATCACCACCAGCACCGCGAAGACGATCAGGCCGACCGCGAAGTTGCCGCCGATCAGGAAGTGGCCGAAGGACTCGATCACCTTGCCCGCCGCGCCGGCGCCGGTGTGGCCCTCCATCAGCACCACGCGCGTGGACGCCACGTTGAGCGACAGGCGCAGCAGCGTGGTCAGCAGGATGACGGTGGGGAAGGCGGCGAAGTCCAGCGGCCGAATCATGTAGGCCGCCACCATCATCACCATCAGCGCCATCGCGATGTTGAAGGTGAACAGCAGGTCCAGCGCGAAGGCCGGCAGCGGCAAGACCATCATCGCCAGGATCATGATCACCGCCAGCGGCGCCATCAGCGCGCGCAGCGCCTTGCCTTCGGTCCCGAACAGGGATTGCAGCTGTTGCAGCAAGGGGTTCATTCGAAGTGCTCCATGTCAGGCGCGGGCGTGTGGTGCGGGTCGAGCTCGGGCGGCACCGGCAATTCGGGCAGATCGCCCGGCTGCGGCGCCTGGCCGGCGAGCGCGGCGCGAAGCTGGTAGACGTAGGCGAGCACCTGCGCCACCGCGGCGAACAGCGCGGTGGGGATCTCGTGGTCGAGCTTGGTGTGGGCGTACAGCGCGCGGGCCAGCACCGGCGCCTGCAACACCGGCACCTGCGCGCCGCGGGCGATGTCGCGGATCTTCAGCGCCAGCAGGTCGGCGCCCTTGGCGACCACGCGCGGCGCGGACATCTTGCCGTCTTCGTACTTCAGCGCCACCGCATAGTGGGTCGGGTTCATCACCACCAAGTCGGCCTTGGGCACGGCGGCCAGCATGCGGCGCTTGGTCATCTCGCGC
>Ga0208460_10000138_pt1 | contig 53240 bp, 38 predicted proteins | sample AD_STIC10_MetaG_FD_184436 | JGI IMG/M metagenome (GOLD analysis project Ga0208460, IMG submission 184436) | Active sludge microbial communities of municipal wastewater-treating anaerobic digesters from USA - AD_STIC10_MetaG (SPAdes) (version 2) | ecosystem: Engineered > Bioreactor > Anaerobic >... | reverse complement strand
GAGCGTCGGCTTGATCAGCTCGTGCTTGCCGACCATGTCGAAGGTGGTGGCCGGCTCCATCTGGAAGTTGCGGCCGGTCACCTCGGCGGAGAACAGGCCGAGCAGCTGGTCCTGCGTCTGCGGCTTTGGGCGCACCGGCGGCGCCACCGCCACGTTGGTGGCGAGTTCCTCGAACAGCGGCGCCCACTGCGTGCCGGGGCGGCCGATGATTTCGTAGGACGCGCTCTTGCGGCGGATGTCCTCGTTGGAGGGGATCGTGGCGAGCACCGGAATGCCGGCGTGCTCGGCGAACTGCTTGGCCTCGCCGGTGCCGTCGTCGCGGTTGATCACCATGCCGGCCACGCCGACGTTGCCTCCGAGCTTGCGGAAGTACTCGACCGCGCTGCACACGTTGTTGGCGACGTACAGCGACTGCAGGTCGTTGCTGGCGACGACGATGACCTTCTGGCACATGTCGCGCGCGATCGGCAGGCCGAAGCCGCCGCAGACCACGTCGCCGAGGAAGTCGAGCAGCACGTAGTCGAAGCCCCAGTCGTGGAAGCCGAGCTTCTCGAGCGTCTCGAAGCCGTGGATGATGCCGCGCCCGCCGCAGCCGCGGCCGACCTCGGGGCCGCCGAGCTCCATCGCATACACGCCGTCGCGCTTGAAGCAGACGTCGCCGATGGCCACGCTCTCGCCGGCCAGTTTCTTCTTCGAACTGGTTTCGATGATGGTCGGGCAGGCCTTGCCGCCGAACAGCAGGCTGGTGGTGTCGCTCTTCGGGTCGCAGCCGATCAGCAGCACCTTCTTGCCCTGCTGGGCCATCATGTAGCTCAGGTTGGCCAGCGTGAAGCTCTTGCCGATGCCGCCCTTGCCGTAGATCGCGATGATCTGCGTCGTCTTCGCCGCCGGCGAGGTCGGCACCGGATCGGGTTCGATCGCGGCCTCGGCCTTGAGGCGCTCGTCGCGCATGAAGATGACCGGGTTGCTGGGCGCATTCATTGGCAGTGTCTCCAGTCGAGGACCATCTTCAGACAGCCGGGATCGCCGAACGCGGTGCGGTAGGCGGCGTCCGCCTGCATCGGTTCGGCGTGGTGGGTGATCAGGCCGTCGAGCGACAGCACGCCGGTCTCCGCCAGCTCCTTGACGGCCAGCAGGTCGGGCCGCTTGAATTCGGCGGCGCAGCGGATCTGCGCCTCGCGCATGAAGGCCGGCGCGAACGCGAAGTTCAGCGGCTCGGTGTAGAAGCCGGCCAGCACGATCTCGCCGCCGGGCGCCAGGCGCATGATCAGGCTGTCGAGGATCTGCGCGTCGCCGCTGACGTCGTAGATGGCCTTGTAGTCGCGCCGCGGGTCGTCCTCGGGGCGCACGACCGGGTAGCCTTCGCTGCCGGCCACGCGCGCGGGGTTGGTCTCCCACACGGTGGGCGGCTTGAAGCCGGCCATCACCACCATGCGCGCCAGCAGGCGGCCGAGCACGCCGTGGCCGACGATCAGGTCGGGCGGCACGATCGGGTCGCGCTGACCGGCGCCGGAGACGGCGTGGTAGGCCGTGGCGGCCAGCGCCAGCAGCACGCTCTTGTCGCCCAGCGTGTCAGACACTTCGGTGATGCGCGAGTCGCTCACCACCACGCGGGAGGCGGCGCCGCCGAACAGGCCGCGCACCTCGCCGTAGCAGCGCGCGCCGGGTACGAAGACCCGTTCGCCGACACGGTGCCTGGCAAGCGGGCCGGCCTCGATGATGTGGCCCACCGATTCGTAGCCCGGCACCAGCGGGTAGCCCATGCCCGGGAAGGTGGGCATGCGCCCGTTCCACAGGAGCTTTTCGGTGCCGGTGCTGATGCCGCTGAACTCGATGTCGACGACCACGTCGTCATCGGCCGGAGGCGTCAGGTCGAGGCGGCTGAGCATCAGGTGCTCGGGCTGCTCGAGGACGATGGCCGTGGTGTTCATTTGTCTGCTCCGGGCCGCTCGGCGCGCCGGCGGCGTGCCTGGCTGGGGACCCTGAGTGTCATCCTAACCTGACACTTTGAATTGTCAACAGTGGTTTCCAATTGGGCGATCCAGGTCAAACAGAAGTGCATCGGGCGACCAGCAGACCGGTCTGCAGCGGGATGCGCGTGGGCACCTGGCGGATGGCGCCGAAGCCGGCGGCCTGGAGCATTTCGGACAGGCGCTGCGGGGTGCGCGAGCGCCCCGAGCCCATGGCCATCAGGTAGAAGCCGAAGTAGGCGTCGCCCATCGGCTCGGCGCCCTTGGTGCCGGCCATCGGCTCGGCCACCAGCAGCGTGCCGTCGGCCGGCAAGGCGGCCCGCACGGCGCGCAGGATGCGCATGGCGTTGTCGTCGTGGTGGTCGAACATCACCCGCACCAGCGAAGCCACGTCGGCCCCGGTGGGCAGCGGGCGGTTGAGGAAGTCGCCGCCGATTGCCTCGGCGCGGTCGGCGATGCCGGCCGCGGCGAAGCGGCTGCGGGCCCGCTCGGCCACGGCGGGCAGGTCGAGCAGCATCAGGCGCAGGCTCGGCGCGCGCCGCGCGGCGGCGCACAGGAACACGCCCTCCCCGCCGCCCACGTCGAGCAGGCAGCGGTGCCTGCCGATCGGGTAGGCATCGAGCACCTGATCGGCGATCAGCGGCTGCGAGGCGGCCATCAGCGCGGAGTAGTCGGCCACGCGCTGCGCGCCGAGTTCGCCCGCGGCCGCGTTGTCGGCATAGGCCCAGTAGCTGCCCAATTCGGTGGGCGGGCGTTCGCCGCGCAGCAGCGACACCGGATCGGCCAGGTCGCGGTACAGCGAGGCATGGTGCTCGATCATCGCCACCAGGGCGGTGTTGCCGACCATCACGGCGCCGAGCGAGCCGAGACCGTAGGCCGCGCCGCGGCGCTCGACCAGGTCGAGCGCCACCGCGGCCGACAGCAGCCGCAGCGCCTGCGGCTCGGCAAGATCGAGCCGGCGGCACAGCGCCTGCAGCGACTGCGGGCCTTCGGCGAGGATGTCGAACAGGCGCATCTGCACGCAGGCCATCAGCACCTGCGAGTAGACGAAGCCGGCCATCAGATCGAACAGGCCGCGCGCGCGGCGCCGGGCGATCGGCCGGGTGAGCGGGAATGCGGCTGCGAAACGGTGGAATCGGGCGCTGCCGAGCAGCTGATCGCGCCACACGCGCCATTGGTGCCACCAGGGCGGCGCGTCGTCAGCGGCGCCGGCTTCGGCCACCGCGGAGAGCTTCGAGTTCACCGCGCGACCTCGGCGGCCGCGGCGCTGCGCTGACGGCCGGCATGCGCCACCGTCATCTCCAGCGGCACGAGGCGGCGTGCTTCGGCGCGCACCAGGGCGCGCAGCGCCGAGGCGCCACGGCAATCGGGGATCGCGGCGATGCAGCCCTGCACGAGGCCGTCGAACTGGCTGAGCGCGCCGTCGAGGCCGAACTCGATGGCCGAGCTGGGCCGGCCATGCGTCACGTCCTGCCCGGTGGGCTTGCCGATGGCCTGCGGTTCGGCGACCACGTCACGGATGTCGTCGGCCACCTGGTAGGCCTCGCCGAGGCAGTCGCCGAACTCCAGCCAGGGCGTCGGGTCGGCACCGGACGATTCGGCACCAGCGGCGGCCGCCGCAGCGAACAGCGAGCCGGTCTTGGCGCGCTGGTAGTCACGCAGCACCGGGCGCGGTTCGCACTCCCAGGCCTGCCCTGCCGCGATGCCGTGCGGCATCGCCACGCCGGCCGCCACGCGCGCGATCACGCGACCCAGACGCGAGGGCTGGACCGACGCGCACTGCGCCAGCTGCTGGAAGGCGAGCACGATCAGCGCGTCGCCGGCCAGCACCGCCAGGCGCTCCCCGTAGGCAACGTGCACCGATGACCGGCCGCGCCGCGAAAGGGCGTTGTCGAAACACGGCAGGTCGTCATGGACCAGCGAAGCGCAATGCAGCAGTTCGACCGCGGCGGCGGCCGCGTCGGTCAGCGCCGGATCGTCGCCGCCGCAGGCCTGCGCCACGGCCACGCACAGCTGCGGCCGGATGCGCGCCCCGGGGGGAAACACCGCATGGCGGACTGCCGCGGCGAGCCGGGGCGGGCCGCCGCGGCCCTCACCCAGAGCCACGGCAGCCTCGAGGGCGCATTCGATCCGGTGCATCGCGTCCAAGGCCGATCTCCTGCGCTGCGGTCGGCCGGCGGCCGGTGTCAACTCTCGTTTCCGCAGATGTGTGTCAACTAGAATAGACACTCTGCGGAAAGGCGTCAACAGCGCACACCCGCGATCAAGGCGGCGGGTGAGGCGCGAGCAGGTCGGTGAGCAGTCGCGCCACGTCGGCGGGCCGTTCCTCGTGGGCCAGGTGGCCCAGGCCGGCCAGCCTCGTCACCCGGCAGCCGGGAATCCTCTGCGCGGCCTGCCAGGCCAGGTCGGGCGGCAGCGTGCGGTCGCGTTCGCCGACGACCAGGTGCAAGGGGCAGCGCAGTTCGGGAAGACGCCGCGCCAGCGTGTCCAGGTCCCAGCCGGCCATCATCGCCAGCGCCGCCGCCACGTGGGCGGGGCTGCGCACGAGGCGCCCGTACAGTTCGCGCCCGCGCGTATCGAGCTCCGAGCCGGTGCCCTCGAGCAGGCGCGACAGCGTGCCGGGCCAGGCCGCGCCCCAGGCGAACAGCCGCGGCACCAGCGGATTGACGGCCAGCGTGCGTGCCATCGGCGAGAACATCGAGCCGACCACGCCGGGCATCGGCAGCAGCGCGGCATTCAGGCCGAGCAGCGCCTGCGGTGTGGCCAGCCCGTCGAGGCAGATCTGGACGGCCACCGCCGCGCCGGCCGAGTGGCCGGCAATCAGCTGCGGCTCCAGCCTCAGCGCCCGCAGCAGTTCGGACACGCCGCGCGCCATGCCGGGCAGCGTGAAGCCGGAGCGATCGGCCGGCGTGCCACTGAAACCGTGGCCGGGCAGGTCGGGCGCCACGACGAACGCGTGCTCTGCCAGCAATGGCAACAGGTCACGCCAGGAATGGCTGGAGGCGCCGGTGCCATGCAGCAGCACGACCACGGGCCGCCGCCGATCGCCTGCGCATTGCACGTGCCAGCGCATGCCGCCGGCCTCGACGAAGCGGCTCGCCTCGCGGTTCGGCCAGTCGCGGCCGTCGGTGTCCCAGTCGAGCCGATCGGGCATGGCGACCTGCCCTCGCCGGCTCAGCGGCCGGCGTTGCCGCGCGCCACCGCCTGCACCGCCTGGTTCAGCGTGGCGGCCTGCGCGTGCGGCAGCGGCAGGTACAGCGCGTCCATGCGCTGCGCCAGCGCCTTGGCACGCGGCTCGGGGCGCGCCGAGGTGTCGACGACGACCGCCGCCATCGCACTGCCGCGCCAGCGCTCGGCAGCCTTCAGCGCGTCGGCTTCGGCCGCAGCACGGCCGGGCTGGCCGTCGCGGCCGATGTTGGCGCGGCCATCGGTGAGCAGCACCACCAGCGGCGTGTCGCCGCGCCGTGCGATGCCTTCGGCGAGCGCCCAGGCGGCATCCAGCCCGGCCGCCAGCGGCGTGCCGCCGCCACCAGGCAAGCCAGCCAGCGAGCGCTTGGCGCGCACCAGCGAACGTGTGGGCGCCAGCAGCAGTTCGGCGCCCTGCCCGCGGAAGGCCAGCACGGCGACCTGATCGCGCCGCACGTAGCAGTCGGCCAGCAGCAGTTCCACCGCGCCCTTGGCCTCGGCCAGGCGGTGCAGTGCCGAGGATCCCGAGGTATCGATCGCGAAGATGGTGGTGGTGCGGCTGTGCTGCCGGTAGCGCGTGACGCGGAAGTCCTCCGGCCGCACCGCCACGCCCTCGCCGCCGCCGCGTTCGCGCCGGCGCAGCGCCTGCCACGGCGCCGCGGCGCGCAGCGTCTCGATCAGGTTCAGGCGCGCGCCGCGCTGGATGTTGCCGGCGCGCGTGCCGGCCGGGCGGCCCTGGCGCCAGGCCAGACGCGTGGCGCCACTGCGGCCCATCGAGCGGGCAGCGCCGGCCGCACGCTGTTCCATCTTCAGGCGTGCGAGCAGCCCGGCCGGGATGGCGGCGGCCGCGGCGGCGAGCACCTGCTCGTCCAGCGGCTGGTCGGGCACGGCCATCTCTTCCTCTTCCTGCCGCTCCTTCGGCTCGCTCGGCGGAGGTGGCGGCGGGGTCTCGTCCTGTCCGGCATGCGGCGGCGGCGCAGGCAACTGCCGCGCGCGCGGCGCGAGCACGAGGCGCGCGGCCAGCTCGGCGTCGTCGTGCTCGACGCTGTCGCGGCCGGCCAGGGCCGCGGAGATGCGTGCCGCCTGCAGCGCATACCAGGGCGCTCGCGCCGAGCCGATTCCCAGCGCAACGCAGGCAGCGCACAGCGCCTCCAGCACGGCGTCGTCCGCGCGCACCGTCGTCCAGCGCTCGCGGGCGGCCACGATCGCGTCGCGCGTGGGCAGTCCTGCGGGCTCGCCCTGCACCTCGCGCCAGCCGATGCCGTCGAGATCGAGCCGGAAGGCCAGGCGTTCGGCGAGCACCGGGCTCAGCGGCTCGTCGTCGAGCACGCCCTCGTCGAAGGCGACCACGCCGATGCGGCTGGGCAAGGTGGCGACGATGCCATCGCGCGCCACCTGCACCTCGCCGCGATCCATCGCCGAGGCCAGCCGCGCGGCCGTGCCGGGCGGCAAGCGCTCGGCCATCGGCAGCAGCAGCACGCCGCCATCGGCTTCGGCGAGCAGCCCGCGCTGCGCGACCGGGCGGCCGAGGCGCAACGTCGCGGTGAGGTCCAGCCCGCCGAGCAGCCGTTCATCGGCGATGCCATGCGGCATGCGACGCATCGGCGCGCCTTCGGGCAACCAGGCGCCGAGCGCGGCCGCCCAGCGGTCGCGCACCGGCCCGGCACCACTGCGCAGCAGCACACCGCCGAGCGCGGCCGGCGCCACGGCGAACAGGGCCGCCGCCAGGCAGGCGTCGCGCCAGCGGGCCGCCGTCTCGTTCATGCGCGGGTCATGCCGGGGTCAGCGCCGCACGCTCAGGCGCCGAAGTGCTCGGCCAGCGCGCGCTCCACACGCACCGTCGAGCCGGCTTCGTCGAGCGGGTCGCGGCGCAGGCGGTGGCGCAGCGCCGGCGTGGCGATGCGGCGCAGGTGCGCGTCGGTCACCTTGTCGTCGCCCTCGAAGGCGGCCAGCGCGCGCGCAGCGCGGATCAGCGTCAGCTCGCCACGCAGGCCGTCGGTGCCGACCGCCATGCAGAGCTTCGCTGCCGATTCGAGCGCGGCATCACCGGCATCGATCGTGGCCACGCGCTCGCGCGCCTTGACGATGCGCCGGCGCAGCTTCTCTTCGTCTTTCTGCCACTGCGCGACGAAGGCCTCGGGGTCGCGCTCGAAACGGTCGCGCCGGCGCACCACCTCCACGCGCATGGCCAGCTCGGTCGGCGTGCGCACCTCGACCGACAGGCCGAAGCGGTCGAGCAATTGCGGGCGCAGTTCGCCCTCTTCCGGATTGCCGCTGCCCACCAGCACGAAGCGCGCCGGGTGGCGCACGCTCAAGCCCTCGCGCTCGACGACGTTCTCGCCGGAGGCGGCCACGTCGATCAACAGGTCGACGAGGTGATCTTCGAGCAGGTTCACCTCGTCGATGTAGAGGAAGCCGCGGTTGGCGCGCGCCAGCAGCCCAGGCTCGAAGGCCTTCACGCCCTGCGCCAGCGCCTTCTCGAGATCGAGCGCGCCGACCACGCGGTCTTCGGTGGCACCCAGCGGCAGGTCGACCACCGGCACGGACACCCGATGCGATTTCAGTGCCGCACCGCCGGCACGCCGCGCCTGGCAATCGCCGCAGGGCGTGGCCGGATCGCACTGGTAGGCGCAGCCGACCACCGCATGCATCTTCGGCAGCAGCGCAGCGAGAGCGCGCACGGCGGTGGACTTGCCGGTGCCGCGGTCGCCGAACACCAGCACGCCGCCGACGCTCGGGTCGATCGCGGCGATCAGGATCGCGAGCTTCATCTCGTCCTGACCGACCAGCGCGGAAAACGGGAACGTCCAGGCCATGGCCTCTCCAGATTCTTGTCAAGGACCGCTGACAGCTTTCAGCGATCCACTTTGGCGACACTGTACAACGCGTGGCGCTCGCGAAGCTCGCGCTTGAGCACCTTGCCGATGGCGCTGCGCGGAAGTTCGTCGACCAGGTGCACGGCGGCCAAGCGCTGCGTCTTGCCGACACGCCCGTTCAGCCACGCGCGAAGCGCCTCGGCCGCGGTGTCGTCGGCGGCCCGGCGCACCACGAAGGCCACCGGCGTTTCGCCCCATTGCTCCGACGGCACGCCCACCACCGCCACCTCCGCCACCGCCGGGTGCTCGCGCAACTGCGCTTCGAGGTCGCTCGGGTAGATGTTGAAGCCGCCGGAGATGATCATGTCCTTGCGGCGGTCCATCAGGATCAAGAAACCGTCGGCGTCGAATCGGCCGATGTCGCCAGTTCGGATGAAACGCTTGCCCGTGGCATCGAACCACTCGGCCTCGCGCGTCGCCTCGGGCCGGCCGTGGTAGCCGACCATCATGCCCGGCGAGTGGCCGACGACCTCGCCCGTGGCGTCGGCCATGCCGGCAGGCAGCTCGTGGCCGGCCTCGTCGATCAGGCGCACGTCGGTGCCCAGCGCCGGGCGGCCGACGGTGTGCAGTTTGTCGGGGTGCAGGTGGGCTTCGAGCAGGCAGGTGCCGCCGCCTTCGGTCATGCCGTAGAACTCGACCAGCCCGCCCGGCCAGCGCGCCAGCACATCGGCCTTCAGCGCGGCGGAAAACGGCGCGCTGGTGCTGAACTTCATGCGGAACGACGAGAGATCGAAGCGGCCGAAGTCCGCCTGCGCCATCAGGCGCTGGTACTGCACCGGCACCAGCATCGTGTGCGTGGCACGCACGCGCTCGGCGAGCTGGAGGTAGCCGAGGGTGTCGAACTTGCGCATCAGCACCACGCTGCCGCCGAAGGCCAGCGAGGGAAAGAACACCACCAGCGTGGTGTTCGAGTACAGCGGCGTGGCCAGCAGCGTCACCGCGCCGGGCCCGTAGCCGTAGGGCAGGCCGCGGCGCACATGGGCCCAACGCATTCCGTGCGGTTGCACGATGCCCTTGGGCTCGCCGGTGGTCCCCGAGGAGTAGATGATGTTGAACGGCGATTCCGGCGCAATCGTCACTGCAAGCGGCGAAGAACCGATTGGCCCCATCCAGGCCTCGAAGCCGTCGTCCAGCCGCGTGACCGGCACCATGCTGGCGGCGAAGTCGCCGGCCGTTGAGGCATCGACGAACAGCCGCCTCGCCTGCGCGTCGGCGACCATGCGTGCGAGGCTGGACGGTGTGCTGCCCGGCGCCAGCGGCGCCACCACCACGCCGGCGCGCAGCGCGCCGAGAAAGACCAATGCCTGCATCACCGACGGCGCGCCGCACAGTGCGATCGCATCGCCGGGCACCAGCCCGTCGCGCTGCAGCGCGGCCGCGACGCGGTCCATGCGGGCATCGAGCGCCGCGTAGTCGAGCGTGTGGTCATCATCCGACAGCGCCGGCGCGTCGGGTCGATCCTGCGCATGGCGGCGGATGCATTCGGCGATGGTGTCGAAGGGGCGATCGGCGATGCCGTGGCCAGTCTCGTGGTTCATGGAGGCTGCGTATACCATGCTGAGCAGGCGCCGCCTGGCACCGGGGCGACACGCCCGCGCTGCCATACTCGACGCCACGCGAAGGAGTGTGATCATGGCCAGCAAAGCCGCCGCTTTCCAGTGGGACGACCCCCTGCTGCTCGACCAGCAGCTCACCGACGATGAACGGGCCGTGCGCGACGCCGCGCGCGACTACTGCGTGGGCCGCCTGGCGCCGCGCGTGCTCGAGGCCTTCCGCCACGAGAAGACCGACCCGGCGATCTTCCGCGAGATGGGCGAACTCGGCCTGCTCGGGCCGACCATCCCCGAAGCCTATGGCGGCTCCGGCCTGAACTACGTCTGCTACGGGCTGCTCGCGCGCGAGGTGGAGCGGGTCGACTCCGGCTACCGCTCGATGATGAGCGTGCAGAGCTCGCTGGTGATGGTGCCGATCAACGAGTTCGGCACCGAGGCGCAGAAGCAGAAATACCTGCCGAAGCTGGCCACCGGCCAATGGATCGGCTGCTTCGGCCTGACCGAGCCCAACCACGGCTCCGACCCCGGCAGCATGATCACCCGCGCCCGCAAGGTCGACGGCGGCTATGAGCTGTCCGGCTCGAAGATGTGGATCAGCAACAGCCCGATCGCCGACGTGTTCGTCGTCTGGGCCAAGGACGACGGCGGCCAGATCCGCGGCTTCGTGCTCGAGAAGGGCTGGAAGGGCCTGAGTGCGCCCGCCGTGCACGGCAAGGTGGGCCTGCGCGCCAGCATCACCGGCGAGATCGTCATGGACCGCGTGTTCTGCCCCGAGGAGAACGCCTTCCCCGAGGTGCGCGGCCTGAAAGGCCCGTTCACCTGCCTGAACAGCGCGCGCTACGGCATCGCCTGGGGCGCGCTCGGCGCTGCAGAAGACTGCTTCCACCGCGCGCGCCAGTACGTGCTCGATCGCCAGCAGTTCGGCCGGCCGCTGGCGGCCAACCAGCTGATCCAGAAGAAGCTGGCCGACATGGAAACCGAGATCACGCTGGGCCTGCAGGGCTGCCTGCGGCTGGGCCGCATGAAGGACGAAGGCACGGCCTCGGTCGAGGTCACCTCGATCATGAAGCGCAACAGCTGCGGCAAGGCGCTCGACATCGCCCGCATGGCGCGCGACATGATGGGCGGCAACGGCATCAGCGACGAGTTCGGCGTGGCCCGCCACCTCGTCAACCTGGAAGTCGTCAACACCTACGAAGGCACGCACGACGTGCATGCGCTGATCCTCGGCCGTGCGATCACCGGCATCCCGGCGTTCGCGAATTGAAGCAGGACCGATGAGGGACGGCGGCGCGTGATCCCCTGGCTGCGCGGCCCCGACGACGCGCTGCCCGACACGCGCCGTGCGCTGCCGCCCGGCTCCGAGGCACCGGGGCTGCTCGCCGCGGGCGGCGAGTTGACGCCGCAGCGCCTGCGCGAGGCCTATTCCAAGGGCGTGTTCCCCTGGTACAGCGAGGGCCAGCCGGTGCTGTGGTGGTCGCCCGACCCGCGCATGGTGCTGCTGACGGGCGAGTTCCGCCTCAAGCGCTCCTTGCGCAAGACGATCGCGAAGTTCATCCGCACGCCTGGTTGCGAAGTGCGCATCGACAGCGCGTTCCGCCAGGTCATCAGCGCCTGCGCCGGCACGCCGCGCGAAGGCCAGGACGGCACCTGGATCGTGCCGGAGATGGTCGAGGCCTATGTCGCATGGCACAAGCTCGGCACGGTGCACAGCATCGAGACCTGGATGGGCGGCGAACTGGTCGGCGGGCTGTATGGCGTCAGCCTGGGCCGCATGGTGTTCGGCGAGTCGATGTTCTCTCACCGCACCGACGCGTCGAAGATCGCACTGGCTGCGCTGGTGTGCTTCTGCCGCGAGCACGGCGTGGCCATGATCGACTGCCAGCAGCGCACCGGTCACCTCGCTTCGCTGGGCGGGCGCGAGCTGCCGCGCACCGAGTTCGAGCAGCGCCTGACCCGCGGTCTGGGGGAGCCCCCGATCGACGAATGGACCTATGATCCGTCGCTGTGGCGCCACCTCGGCATCGTGGTCGAGGGCGCCGACGCCGAGCAGGACACCGGCCCGTGACTCATCCCAAAGAGCTACCGCTCGCCTCGTTGCAGTTCTATGCCACCGCACCGTACCCGTGCAGCTACGTGGCCGGGCGCATGGCCCGCTCGCAGGTCGCCACGCCGAGCCACCTGATCCACGCCGATGCGTACTCCGGGCTCGTTGCCAACGGCTTTCGCCGCAGCGGCATGTTCACCTACCGGCCCTACTGCGACGGCTGCCGCGCCTGCGTCCCGCTGCGCGTGCCGGTGGCCAGCTTCGTGCCGACGCGCAGCCAGCGCCGTGCCTGGAAGGCCCACCAGAACCTGCAGGCCCGCGTGCTGCGCCTGTGCTTCGTGCCCGAGCACTACCAGCTCTACCTGCGCTACCAGGCCGGACGCCACAGCGGCGGCGGCATGGACCACGACTCGATCGACCAGTACACCCAGTTCCTGCTGCAAAGCCGCGTCAACTCGCGGCTGGTGGAGTTTCGCGAGCCGGCCGAGAACGGCCTGGGCGCGCTGAAGATGGTATCGATCCTCGACATCCTCAACGACGGGCTGTCCGCGGTCTACACCTTCTTCGAACCCGAGGCGCACGCCAGCTACGGCACCTACAACGTGATGTGGCAGATCGAGCAGACGCGCTCGCTGAAGCTGCCGCACGTCTACCTCGGCTACTGGATCGCACAGAGCGACAAGATGGCCTACAAGGCGCAGTTCACCCCGCACGAGCTGCTGCTCGACGGGCGCTGGCAGGCGCCGCCTGGCTCAGTCGGCTGAAGCTTCGATCCCGAGGCGGCGCAGCACTTCGTCAGCCAGTGCCAGGCTGGCGGTGAGCCCGGGCGATTCGATGCCGAACAGGTTCAGCAGCCCTCTGACGCCGTGCTCCGCCGGCCCCTGCAGCACGAAGTCGCCGGCCGGCGCGCCCGGCCCCTGCAGCTTGGGACGCACGCCGCTGTAGGCGGGCTGCAGGGCGCCATCGCGCAGGCCCGGCCAGTAACGGCGGATCTCGGCGTAGAAGCCCTCAGCGCGTGCCGGATCGACGCGGTAGTCGATGGCGTCGGGATCGCCGGTTTCGAGCCATTGCACGTCGGGGCCGAAGCGGGCCTGGCCGGCGAGATCCAGCGTGAGATGCACGCCCAGCCCGGCCTGCTCGGGCACTGGATAGATCAGGCGGCCGAACGGCGCGCGGCCGGCCAGCGAGAAGTAGTTGCCCTTGGCGTAGAAGGCCTGCGGCCACTGTGCGCCAGGCAAGCCGCGCTCGGCCGCCGCCAGCCCCGGCGCCCACAGTCCCGCGGCATTCACGACGATGCGTGCCGACAACGAGATCGGCATCTCGCCGCCGACCTCGACGACATGCGCATCGCTGCCGCATTGCACGCCCAGCACCGGCGACTGCAGCGCGAGCGCGCCACCGTGCCGTTCGAGGTCGCCCTGCAGCGCAAGCATCAGGCCATGGCTGTCGACGATGCCGGTCTCCGGCGACAGCAGCGCCGCGGAGCAGCTCAGCGCCGGCTCCAGCGCCCGCGCCGCGTCCGCATCGAGCCAACTGAGTGCGACGCCGTTGGCCGCCGCCTTCTCGCGCGTGTCCTGCAGTGCTGCGTGTTGTTGCGGCGAGGTCGCCACCACCAGCTTGCCGCAGCGCCGGTGCGACACACCGTGCGAGTCGCAGAAGGCATAGAGCTGGGTTCGGCCCTGAACGCACAGCCGCGCCTTCAGCGATCCGGCCGGGTAGTAGATGCCTGCGTGGATGACCTCGCTGTTGCGCGAGCTGGTGCCGGTGCCGATCGCGTTGGCGCGTTCGAGCACGATCGTCTCGAAGCCGCTGCGCGCGAGCGCGCGGCCAACGGCCAGGCCGACCACACCGGCCCCGATCACCACCGCTTCGACGCTGTCCATCGCGAGCCTGCTCCCTGCTCTGCTGCGCAAAAGCAAACGGCCGGGTGGGTGCCCGGCCGTGAACGTTGTGCTTTCTGGATCTGCCTAGTGGATCGTTGGTGGGCGGCGAGGGTTTCGAACCCCCGACCCCCGCAGTGTGAATGCGATGCTCTACCCCTGAGCTAGCCGCCCTCGCGATCCGCAGAGCCTTGGATTATGCCACAGCCGGCTCGGGCAGCTTCCACACCACCTTGCCGCCGCTGGCCTTGTCGAGCTCGGCGATCAGCGCCTCGTGGGCAGCCGCTTCGGTGTCGTCGGCAGCGACCACCTTGAGCTCGAATCGCGACAGGTCGATCGCCTCCAGCGACAGTTCTGTGCCCGAGGCCTCGACCTCGTCGATGACCAGCGAATCCTGCCCGCGCGTCATGCGGATGTAGACCTCGGCCAGCAGCCCGGCGTCGAGCAACGCGCCGTGCAGGCTGCGGCTGGCGTTGTCGACCTCCAGCCGCTTGCACAGCGCGTCCAGCGAGTTGGACTTGCCGGGGAACATCTCGCGCGCCATCAGCAGCGTGTCGGTGATGCCGCTGACCTGCGACTCGAACGCGGGGCGGCCGAGCCGGCGCAGTTCGGCATTCAGGAAGCCGATGTCGAACGCCGCGTTGTGGATGAGGATCTCGGCGCCGGCCAGGTACGCCATGATCTCGTCCGCCACCGACGCGAAGAGCGGCTTGTCGGCGAGGAACTCGTCGGTCAGGCCGTGCACCTTGACCGCATCCTCGTGGCTGGGCCGCTCGGGGTTCAGGTAGAAGTGCAGGTTGCGCCCCGACAGGCGCCGGTTGAGCATCTCCACGCAGCCGATCTCGATGATGCGGTCACCCGATTCGGCATTCAGGCCGGTGGTTTCGGTGTCGAGGAAGATCTGTCGCATCTCAGGCTCCCTGCCTTGCGCCGCGTGCCCAGAGGAAGGCGCCAGCCACCACCATCGGCACGCACAGCCACTGGCCCATGCTCATGTTCAAGGCCAGCAGGCCGAGGAAGGCGTCCGGTTCGCGGAAGAACTCGGCGATGAAGCGGAACAGCCCGTAGCCGATCAGGAACAGCCCCGACACCTGCCCCGGCCCGCGCGGCTTGCGCGCGTAGAGCCACAGGATCACGAAGAGCAGCAGGCCCTCGAGAAGGAACTGGTACAGCGGCGACGGATGGCGCGGGATCATGCTGCCCGATTGCGGGAAGGCCATCGCCCAGGGCAGCGACGCATCGGCCTCGCGCCCCCACAGCTCGCCGTTGATGAAGTTACCGATGCGCCCCGAAGCCAGCCCTGTGGGCACGCAGGGCGCGATGAGGTCCATCACCTGCAGGAACGGTCGTTGTTTGAGCCGGCCGAACAGCGCCATCGCGGCGATCACGCCGATCAGCCCGCCATGGAAGGCCATGCCGCCCTTCCAGACTGCGAACACTTCCAGCGGGTGGGCGGCGTAATAGCCCGGCTTGTAGAACAGCACGTAGCCCAGGCGCCCGCCGATCACCACCCCGAGTACGCCGTAGAAGAGCAGGTCCTCGACGTCCTTGCGCGTCCAGCCGACGCTGGCGAACTGCGGCATCGCGGCGCGCCGCCCGGCCAGCCACAGGAACAGGCCGAACGCCACGAGGTAGGTGATGCCGTACCAGTGGATCGCCACGGGTCCGAGCTGCAGCGCGATGGGGCTGAATTGAGGATGAACGAGCATGGATGCAGGATCGGGAAGGAGCGTGAACGATAACCCAGTCGCCCACCGGGCGGCGCCCGCCAGCCCCGCGCACCGCAGGCGGCATGACCACACGCCACCCTCCGGGAACAGGGGGGGTGCGCATGTCGCAATGCGCACGAACTTGAGGGTGCCGTGAGAATCCCACCGGCCTCGCTGCGCCAGAATCGGCTCAGGGAGAACAAGGCCCGAAGTGGCCGCCAAGATGCATTCATGACTCCGTTTCGTTTCGGTCCGGCGGCAAGGCAGCTGTACGGCGTCTTTCACCCGGCAGCGCCTGCGCAGCAACGCGGAGTCGCCGTGCTGGTGTGCAGCCCTTTCGGCCAGGAATCCATCCGTTTCCATCGCATGCTGCGCGTGCTCAGCGACCGCCTGGCCAGCCGCGGCATTGGCGTGCTGCGCTTCGACTATTTCGGCGTCGGCGAGTCCGCGGGCGACGACGACGAAGGCGATCTCCTCGGCTGGCGCGACGACGTGCTGATCGCCCACAACGAACTCCTGCGCCGCAGCCGCGCCACGCGGATCATCTGGCTCGGCGCACGCCTGGGCGCGACGATCGCGGCAATCGCTTCGAGCCAGCTGCCTTCGCCGGCCGATCGCCTGATCCTCTGGGAGCCGGTGGCGGACGGGCGCAGCTACCTGCGCGAACTGGAGACGGCCCACGCTCGTGCCCTGGCAGACGCAGGGTCACCTTCCTCGAGTACGACACCGACGGCGATCGTCGACGAGGCGCTGGGCTTCGGTGTGAGTGCGGCCTTGCTCGAGCAACTGGGCCGGCTGGTCCAGGCCGACCTCGAAACCGCGAAGGCGAAGCAAGTCATCCTGGTGCTGCCGCCCCACCAGACTGCCGGCGCAGCGCTTGCCCAAGGCCTGGCCCGGTCGGGGCTGCAGACCCGCGTCGACGAGTTCTCCCATGTGTTCGACTGGTCTTCGGAAGAAGCCATGAGCACCGCCCTGGTCCCGGCACCGGTGCTGGAGATGCTCGCGACACACATCGAGGCAGCCAGCGATGAATGAGATCGCCGTCAGCTTCGGCCCGGGCAAGCACCTGTCGGGCACCCTGGCCTTGCCCGATGAACTCGGCCAGCGGGACGTCGGCTTCCTGATGCTCAATGCCGGCGTGATCAACCGCATCGGCCCGCACCGCTTCAACGTCAAGCTGGCGCGTCGTCTCGCGTCACAGGGCTGGCCGAGCCTGCGCTTCGACCTCGCCGGCCAGGGCGACAGCGACAACGCGCCGCAGGCGCAGCCCTTCGATCGGCAGATCGTCGCCGATCTGCGCGCGGCGATGGACCACCTCGAGCGCACGACCGGCCTGAAGCGCTTCGTGATCGCGGGCATCTGCTCGGGCGCCCACCGTGGCCTGGCCGTGGCTCAGGAAGACGAGCGCGTCATGGGGCTCTGGATGCTCGACGGCTACGCCTATCCGAGCAGCCGATCGCGCCTGCAACGCTATCTGCTGCAGTGGCGGCGCGATCCCGCAGCCACCTTGCGTGCGTGGGCGGCCTGGCCGCTGCGATTTCTGGCGACGCGTCTGTCGCGGCCGGCACCGGCCGCCGATGGCGGCGAACCGCTGGAGATCGACTACGGCCACAGCACCCCTGCACCCGACGACTTCGCCGCGATGCTCGACAAGCTGGATCGGCGTGGTGGCCGAGTCTTCCTCATGCACACCGGCGGCATGCTCTGGCGCTACAGCTACGCCCAGCAGTTCCACGACGTGTTCGGCGATCGGCCGTTTGCCGCACGCGTGCGCTGCGACTTCCTGCCCGACATCGACCACACGCTGACCACGCTGTCCGCCCAGCGCCGTGTCATCGACGCCATCGCCGGCTGGGCCGGCGAAGTCTTCGGCGCTCAGGACGCCGCGTCGAAACAGAAGCCCGCGTAGTCCTCAAGGCTGTGGCCGGGCTCGAAGGGCAGGCGCAGCGGCTTGCCGATGTTGCGCCACTCGTGGCGCAGCGTGTAGCCCTGGGCGACGACGGCAGCGACGAATTCATCGCGCGACTGCACGCGGTAGGCGCAGAACGCCGTGCCGATGCTGTTGAGTGTGAAGAAGCTCTTGCTCGGATGGATCGCCGCGGTGTTCACGATGATGCGACGCGGCCTGCGCTTCAGCCCCGCGACGATCTCCGCGAGTGTCTGCGGGAGGTACTGCAGCACGCCCGAGGCGTAGATGATGTCCACCCCGTCGGCGTCGGCGATGTCACCGGAGAACTGCAGCGCCGCAGGCGCGCCGCGGCTCGCGGCGAACTCCCGCCCGCGCTCGGCCACCGCGGGCATGTCGATGACGCGCCAGAGCAGGTTCGATGGATAGCTCATGAACTCGCCAAAGGCGAAGTACTTGATGCCGATGCTGCCGCCGACATCCACCAGGCTCGTCATGCCCTCGTCGAACGACTGCTTCAACCAGAACATCGACGGGTAGTCGTAGTCGTCGATCTGCAGGCGCTCGAGGTAGAGGTTGGCCGAGCCTTCGTTGTCGTAGCTCAGCGGCCGCGTCGGCGGCGCACTGGCCAGCGCAGCCTGCGCCGTGGCGAAAACACCGCGGAACAGGTTCGAGCGCACGTTGCTCGCGAAATTGCGTTCGGCCGAGGCTCGGCGCAGATGCAGCACGCCGGGCGCCACCTTGAGCGCATCCACCAGTCCGTGCATCAATCCAAAGGGTCCCATTCCAGCTCCGTTCAACGATTCGAGGCGAGCAGCGAGTCGACGAGGCGCGAGGCCTCGGCGTCGCCGATCGGGGTGATCTTCAGGCCCAGGCGCTGGTTCAGCAACTCGACCAAGGACTGGGCCCACAGCACATTCCACACCAGCCCGGCATGACCGTCGGCAATGACGGCATGATGCGGTTCGTCGCCGATCGTGTTGTGCACTGTCAGGCCCGAGGCCAGCACGACAGGGCGGTATGCCGGCCGGCCCTGTGCGTCACGCGTGCCCCAGCGTTTGGCGAACCAGGCGCGATCATCGAAGAACGCAATGCGCGGGTCCGCGTCGGCCATGCGTTGCAGGGCCTGGTCGTAGACATCCAGGCCGCGCGCCACGTTGGCCAGTGCAGCGGATGATTGCCAGCGGTCGAAGTAGCGCGGCCAGTTGCTGTTGTCGTAGATGCCCACCAGCACGAAGCGCGTTTGCTCGTGCTTCGCGTGCACGAGCGCGATCGCCGCTCGCACCTGCGACAGGCATTGCGCCACCTCGCCCTGGATGCCGGCGCCCATCGGGTCGCGTGCGAACTGATCAAGACCGTCGTCCATGCCGAAGCTGTTGACGCCGATGCGAAGCACCACCACGCCTTCGCGCCAGCGCGCCGGCTCGCGATCCATCAGTGCCAGCAGCCTCTGGACCTGTCGGCCACCGCCCGTGGTCAACGTCTCGCAACCGGCACCGGAGATTGCGAAGTTGTACTGGTAGTCCTCCTTGCGCGGCGCCCGGTTCTGCAGACCCACCCACTCCTGCACTCGCGCCACGATGCGATGCACTCCCCAGACGCCCCATTCACCCTGGTCGAGTTCCTGCGCTCGCAGGCGCGCGAGCACCTCGGTCCATTGCAGCGTGGTGGCCCGGTAAGCGCCACCGCGCTTTCCGCTGCCCGCAGGGAAGGAGACCTTGTCCTGGTACGAGTGGCTGTCCGAGTCGCCGAGCACGGCCAGCGGCACTGCTGAAGCCGGGCGGGTCTCGGCGCCGTCGGCCCCGGCCAACTGGAATCCGTCCGAGAAGAACACCAAGGCGGCCACGCCGAACGCCGTCGCTGCCCAACCGGCCGTCGAGGCCCCTTTGAGGAATGTCGAAATTTGCACACTCGCAGTATGCGCATCGCTTTGCGGGGCTTGATCCACCCGTCTTAGGGGTCCGCAGCTAGCACTCGCCCACCATAATGACCCTCAACCTCAGAAGGTCGGGCCACCGGTACCGGCACACAGGTCGTGCGGGTTTCGCACCCTCGTCCAGAAACCCGTTTGCGAGCGCACCAAACCGCTGCGCGGTCCTCCTGGACGAACTGGACCATGACTGGCGAATCCCGCATGCAGACGAAGCCCCTCTCCGCCGCGGAGCTCGACGTGCCGTCGCTGTCCGAGGCCGACCTGTTCGTCCCGCCGCAACATGCCCAGCAGGGGGCCCCCCGCGATCGAGTGTCTGTTGCGATGGAGCCTCGCCTTCTCGCTCAGCTGAACGAAATGACGCGGCAGGCCGGCTGGACACCGAATGCCCTGGTCGACGCCGCATGGTGCCTGCTCTCGGTCCGCTGGCTCGGATCGGTAGCGTCGGCGCAGGAGACTTCGCTGGACGTGACGCAATGGATCGCCCGCATCAACGTGCAGCAGCGCCACGCGGGCGCGGCCGAGGCGCCGATCGAGATCCTCCGTGTCACCACCGACGGCGACGAAATCCAGCTCGATTTCGATGCCCGTCGACTCGACCGCGCGCAGGCCGCGGCGGTGCTCGCCTGCGTCGTGCATGTGGCTCGCCAGTTCGTCGAGCGGCCGCAGGCACGGCTCGCCGAGATCGACAACCTGCTGGCCGATGAACGGCAGCGCCAGTTCGTCGACTGGAACCCGCCGCTGCAGCAGCGCGATCCCGCGCTCACCGTGCATGGGCTGTTCGCCCAGGTGGTGCAAGCGCACGGCAACGCCGCCGCGCTTCAGCTCGGCGCGCAGCGGCTGAGCTATCACGCGCTCGATGCCGCGTCGACGCGCCTGGGGGCGCAGTTGCAAGCTGCCGGCGTGCAGGCCGGCGAGCGCGTCGGTGTGGCGCTGGAGCGTTCATTCGACGGCATCGTCGCCCTGCTCGCGATCCTGAAGGTCGGCGCCGCCTACGTGCCGCTGGACACCCACCACCCCGCCGAGCGTCTGGCCTTCACGGTCGCCGACGCCGACGTGCGCGTGGCGATCGCCTCGAGCGCGCATCGCGCATTGCTGCCTGCGGGCCTGTCGGTGCTGGCCATTGAAGAATTGCAGTCGGGTGCGGCGGAGACACTTCGCCCGACGCATGCCGATGGCGACAGCGTGGCCTATGTGATGTACACGTCCGGTTCCACGGGCACGCCCAAGGGCATCGAGATCCGGCACCGCTCGATCCTGCGACTGGTCGTCGACGCGCACTACGTCGACCTGCCGGGCCGCGCCATGCTGCACGCCGCGCCGCTGGGCTTCGACGCATCGACACTGGAAGTGTGGGGGCCGCTGCTCAACGGCGGCCGCTGCGTTCTGCACGACGAGGCGCTGCCCACCGCCGCCGGCCTGGCGCGCAGCATCCGCGACGGCGAGGTAACGACCGCCTGGCTGACCGCCGCACTGTTCAACGCCGTGGTCGACGACGATCCGACCCAGCTCGCCGGCCTGCGCCAGTTGCTCATCGGCGGCGAGGCGCTGTCGGTCGCGCACGTGCGACGCGCCTTGCAGGCCCTGCCCGGCCTCACGCTGATCAACGGCTACGGCCCGACCGAGTGCACGACCTTCACCACGACCTGCACGATCCCGCACGACCTGCCCGCGGACGCGCGCTCGGTGCCGATCGGCCGGCCGATCAACGACACGCTCGCCTATGTGCTGAGCCCGAGCCTGCAGCCGTTGCCGAGCGGGCTGGTCGGTGAGCTGTTCGTTGGCGGGCCGGGCCTGGCCAAGGGTTACCTCAAGCGCGAAGCGCTGACCGCCGAGCGGTTCGTCCCCGATCCCTTCGGTGCCGCGGGCGATCGCCTGTACCGCACCGGCGACCGCGTGCGCTTTCTGCCCGACGGCCGCATCGAGTTCGTCGGCCGCGCCGACGCACAGGTCAAGATCCGCGGTTTCCGTATCGAGCTGGGCGAGATCGAGGCCGCGCTGGCCAGCCACCCGCAGGTGAAATCCTGCGCCGTGGCCGCGCCGGCCGAGAACGGCAACGCGGTGCGGCTGGTCGGCTACGTTGTGCCGGCCGGCAGCGCGCCGACGGCCGCCGAACTTCGTGCCCACCTCGGCGCGAGCCTGCCCGAGTTCATGGTGCCCAACACCTGGGTGTGGCTGGACGCGCTCCCGGTCACGCTCAACGGCAAGCTGGACCGGCGCGCCCTGCCCGCCGCCCCTGCCGGCCGCCCGGACCTGGGCACACCCTTCGAGGCGCCGCAAGGCGCCGTCGAGCAGGCGATCTGCGCCGCCTTCAGCGCGGTGCTGAAGATCGACAGCGTCGGCCGCGACGACAACTTCTTCGAGCTCGGCGGCAATTCTTTGCTGGTGCTGAAGGTGCTCGCCGGGCTCAAGCGCAACGGCACGGGCGCGTTGTCGACCACCGCCTTCCTGCGCCTGCCGACGCCGGCGGCGCTGGCCCGCGAGATCGCCGGCACGGCTGACGACGCCGCGGTCGAAGCGCGCCGCGTCGCACGCCGCGTCGACCCGTCCCGCGTGGACGAGCCGATCGCCGTCATCGGCATGGCCGGCCGCTTCCCCGGCGCATCCGACGTGGAGCAGTTCTGGGACAACCTGTGCCACGGCCGCGACAGCATTCGCCACTTCAGCGTCGAGGAACTCGACCCCAGCCTGCCCGCCTCGCTGACGTTCGACCCCTTGTACGTGAAGGCGCGCGGCGTCGTCGACGGCGTGGAGATGTTCGACGCTGCCTTCTTCGGCATACCGCCTCGCGAAGCCGAGCTGATGGATCCGCAGCAGCGCGTCTTCCTCGAGCTGTGCTGGCACGCGCTGGAGCACGCCGGCCACACACCCGACGGCGGCAGCGTGCCGGTCGGTGTGTTCGCCGGCATGCACAACGCCACCTACTTCCAGCAGCACGTGTCGCGCCATCCGCAGCGCGTGGAGGCCTTCGGCGAGTTCCAGGCGATGCTGGCCAACGAGAAGGATTACATCGCCACGCGCGTGGCCAACCGGCTCGACCTGACCGGCCCGGCGATCAGCATGAACACCGCCTGCTCGACCTCGCTGGTGGCCATCGCGCAGGCGGTGCTCAGCCTGCGCGCCGGGCAATGCGGCATGGCGCTGGCCGGCGGCAGCTCCATCCACTGCCCGCCGAGGAGCGGCTACCTGCACCAGGAAGGCTCGATCCTGTCGCCCGACGCGCGCACTCGCAGCTTCGACGCGCAGGCCGCCGGCACGGTGTTCAGCGACGGTTCAGCCGTCGTGGTGCTCAAGCGGCTGAGCGATGCGCAGGCCGACGGCGACACCGTCTACGCGCTGATCCGCGGCGTGGCCGTCAACAACGACGGCCGCGACAAGGCCAGCTTCACGGCGGTGAGTTCGGTCGGCCAGGCTGCCGTGATCGCCGCCGCGCAGCAGGATGCCGGCATCGACGCGCGCAGCGTTTCCTACGTCGAGACACACGGTACCGCCACGCCGATGGGCGACCCGATCGAGATCGAGGGCCTGACCCGAGCCTTCCGCCGCAGCACGGCCGACACCGGCTTCTGCCGCGTCGGCTCGCTCAAGAGCAATGTCGGCCACATGGTCATCGCGGCGGGTGCCGCCGGCGTCATCAAGACGGCACTGTCGCTCGCACGCGAACAGCTGCCGCCGAGCATCCACTACGACACGCCTCACCCGTCGATCGATTTCGCGTCCAGCCCCTTCGTCGTCAATGCGAGCCTGGCCGCCTGGCCGCGCGCGCACGAGCCGCGCCGCGCCGGCGTGAGCGCCTTCGGCATCGGCGGTACCAACGCCCACGTGGTGATGGAAGAGGCGCCGCTGCCGGTGCCGCTGCCGCCCGGCGACGGGCCGCAGCTGCTGCAACTCTCGGCCCGCACGCGCAGCGCGCTGGACACGATGGCGGCACAGCTCGCCGCGCACCTCGAAGCCCATCCGCAGCTCGATCTGGCCGACGTGGCGCACACGCTGCGCGCCGGCCGCAGCCGCTTTGCGGAGCGCGTGGTCGTTCGCGCCGAATCCATCGCCGAAGCCGTGACCGCACTGCGCGGTGCCGATGGAGCACAGCGTGTCACGGGCAAATCGCTCGGCGCCAGCCCGGCGCTGGTGTGGATGTTCACCGGCCAGGGCTCGCAGTACGCCGGCATGGGCCGCCAGCTGCATGCGCAGGACCCCGCCTTCCGCGAGGCCTTCGACGCCTGCGCCGCCGCGCTGCAGCCCTGGCTGGGCTTCGACATCCGCTCGCGCATGTTCGACGGCCATGACGATCTGTCGCACACCGGCACCACCCAGCCTGCGCTGTTCTGCCTGGAATATGCGCTCGCGCAAGCCTGGCTGGCGCGCGGCGCGCAGCCCTCTGCCTTGCTCGGCCACAGCATCGGCGAGTTCGCCGCGGCGGTGGTCTCCGGCGTGATGTCGCTGGCCGACGGCGCCCGCCTCGTGGCGCGCCGCGGTGCGCTGATGCAGGCATTGCCGGCAGGCCGCATGCTGTCGGTGCGGCTCGGGGCGGAGGCGCTCGCGCCGCTGATTCCGCCGCAGATCTCGCTGGCCGCCGAGAACGGCCCCAACGCATGCGTGCTGGCCGGCCCGGCCGAGGCGATCGATGCCTGCGCTGCCAAACTCGAAGCGCAGGGCCACGCGGTGCGCGTGCTGCACACCTCGCACGCCTTCCATTCCGCCCAGATGGAGCCGGCGGTGGAGCCCTTCGAGCGCGAGGTGCGCCAGGCGCGCCTGAACGCGCCGACGATCCCGATCGTCTCCACCATGACCGGCACCTGGTTGACCGACGCACAGGCCCGCGACCCGCAGTACTGGGCACGCCATCTGCGCGAGCCGGTGCGCTTTGCGCCGGCGCTGCGCACGGCGAAAGAGCGCCATCCGGCGATCTTCATCGAGCTCGGCCCGCGCGGCGCGCTGACCGCGCTCGCTCGCCAGCAAACCATCGCCGCCGTGCCCAGCCTGGCCGATGCGCCGGAGGCCGAAGCCGCGCGTTTCGCGCTCGCCCAGGGCGAGCTGTGGACGCTGGGCCGCGAGCTGCCCTTCGCCGCAACTTCCGCCACGCGGCGCCAGCGCGTGCCGCTGCCCGGCTATCCCTTCGAGCGCAAGCGCCACTGGCTTGACGCCACCCCCGTTTCGAATCCTGCTGCTCCCGTAGCCACTGCCACCATGACTGCACCCACCACTGCCCCGGCTTCCGCTCCCGTTGCTGCACCGTCGGCTTCGCGCCGACCGCAACTCGTGGCGCGCCTGCGAACGGTGTTCGAGGACGTCGCCGGCGTCGACCTCGCCCAGGCCGACACGTCGATGGACTTCCTGCAGCTCGGCCTGGACTCGCTCACGCTGACGCAGGCCGCGCTGCAGGTGAAGCGCCAGTTCGGCGTGGCGGTCACCTTCCGCCAGCTGATGGAGAAACTGCGCAGCCTCGACGCCCTCGCGCAGTACCTCGACGAGACGCTGCCCGCCGAAGCGGCGCCGGCCGTGGCCCCGGTGGCCGCGGCACCCGTGTCCGCGCAGCCTGCGTCGGCGATGCCATCGACCGTCGCCGCCGCGGTCTTCCAGCCGATGGCGATGCAGCCGGTGAACGCCTCCAGCCCGATGCTGCAACAACTGATCCAGCAGCAGATGCAGCTGATGTCGCAGCAGCTCGCGCTGCTCGGCGCTGCAGGCCAGGCGGTGCTGACCGCGCCAGCGCCCGCGCCGGTGGCGCCCGCCGTCGCTGCGCCGGTGCAAGCCGCCGCGCCGGAGGCCGCCGCACCCGCAGGCGACGAGCCGGTCAAGCCGATCACCTACGACGTCAAGAAGGCCTTTGGCGCCATTGCCCGCATTCACACGCAGCCGGGCAGCATCACCGACCGGCAGCGCGCCCGGCTCGGTGCCTTCATGCGCCGCTACATCGAGCGCACGGCCAAGAGCAAGGCCTACACCGTCGCGCACCGGCCGCATCTGGCCGACCCGCGCGTCGTCAACGGCTTCCGCCCGACGATCAAGGAGATCGTCTACCAGATCGTCATCGAGCGCAGCAAGGGCTCGCGCATGTGGGACCTCGACGGCAACGAATACGTCGACGTGCTCAACGGCTTCGGCATGAACCTGTTCGGCTGGCAGCCCGACTTCATCAACGACGCAGTGCGCAAGCAGCTCGACGACGGCTACGACATCGGCCCGCAGCATCCGCTGGCCGGAGAGGTGGCGCAGCTGATCTGCGAGTTCACCGGCTTCGACCGCGCCGGCCTGTGCAACACCGGTTCCGAGGCAGTGATGGCCGCCATCCGCATGGCGCGCACCGTTACCGGCCGCAATACGGTGGTGCTGTTCACCGGCTCGTACCACGGCACCTTCGATGAGGTGCTGGTGCGCGCCGGCCGCGGCGGCAAGGGCATCCCGGCCGCACCGGGCATCATGCCCGGCGTGTTCGGCGACGTGCGCGTGCTCGAGTACGGCACGCCCGAGGCGCTGGAGTTCATCCGCAGCAACGCCGACGATCTGGCCGCCGTGCTGGTCGAGGTGGTGCAGAGCCGCCGCCCCGACTTCCGCCCGATCCCCTTCCTCAAGGAACTGCGCGAGATCACCACGAAGGCCGGCAGCTGCCTGATCTTCGACGAGGTCATCACCGGCTTCCGCTCGCACCCGGGCGGCGTGCAGGCGCTGTTCGACATCCGCGCCGATCTGGCCTGCTACGGCAAGGTGGTGGGCGGCGGCTTCCCGATCGGCGTGGTGGCCGGCAAGCGCGAGTTCATGGACGCGCTGGACGGCGGTGCCTGGCAGTTCGGCGACGACTCCGTGCCCACCGTGGGGGTGACCTACTTCGCCGGCACCTTCGTGCGGCATCCGCTGGCACTGGCCGCGGCCAAGGCCTCGCTGCTGCACCTCAAGCAGGCCGGCCCGTCGCTGCAGTCCGGGCTGAACGACCTGACCGGCGCCTTTGCGGACGAGCTCAACGCCTATTGCCGCGAGGTCGGCGCACCGCTGGAGATCCGCCACTTCGCCTCGCTGTGGCGCGTCAGCTGGCAGGAAGACCACCCGCTGCAGGACTTGCTGTTCGCGATGATGCGCAGCCGCGGCGTGCACATCCTCGACAACTTCCCCTGCTTCATGACCACGGCGCACAGCGCGGCCGACATCGCCGTCATCAAGTCGGCCTTCCGCGAGTCCATCGCCGAGCTGCAGCAGGCCGAATTCCTGCCTCGGCGCGCCGACATGCCGGCCGCCGTCGACGCGTCCAAGCCGCCGGTGCCCGGTGCGCGCCTGGGGCGAGGGCCGGACGGCAAGCCGCAATGGTTCGTGCCGCATCCGCAGCAACCCGGCAAGTTCGTGGCGGTGTCATGAACGATCGTTGCAGCCCCGTGATCAGCAGCCTGCAGGACAACGGCAGCCCGTCCGCCGACCCTGACGACTTCGACCCGTTCGCCGGTGGCGAGATCGAGCGCGTCGTTCCCACGACAGAAGCGCAGCGCGAGATCTGGCATGCCGACCAGCTCGGCACCGAGGCCTCGCTGGCCTACAACGAATCGGCCTCGCTGCGGATGGCGGGCCCTGTCGATGCGCAGGCACTGCAGGCGGCGCTGCTCGCGCTGTGCGAGCGCCACGAGGCGCTGCGCAGCACCATCGGCCCCGAGGGCACCGAACTCGTCATCGGCGGCGAGCCGCGGCTGGCCTTGAACCGGCTCGACCTGCGCGCACTCGGTGCCCAAGCAGCGGAACAGCGACTCGCCGACGAGCGGCGCCTCGCGGTCGAGACGCCCTTCGACCTGGGCAACGGCCCGCTGGTGCGCGCCACGCTGGCCTCGACCAGCGACACGTCGCACGAACTGATCCTTACCGCGCACCACATCGTCTGCGACGGCTGGTCGCTCGGCGTGATGTCGCACGACCTGATGCGCCTGTACCGCGCGCAGCGCAGCGGCCAGGCCGCTGCGCTGGCGCCGGCCTACCCATTCGGCGACCATGCGCTCGCGCTGGCCGCCCCGGAGGCGCAAGCGGAACGCGAGCGCGACGAGCGCTACTGGATCGGCGTGCACGACGGCGGCGGCATGCCGCTGGAGCTGCCGTGCGACCGTCCGCGGCCGGCCTACCGCAGCTTCGCGTCGCGGCGCGAAGACCTTGTCATCGACGCTGGCCTGGCGCAGGCCGCACGCAAGCTGGCTGCACGCCACGGCAGCAGCCTGTTCAGCACCCTGTTCGGCCTGTTCGGCGCACTCGTCGGCCGGCTGAGCGGTACTTCGGATGTGGTCGTCGGCGTTCCCGCCGCCGGGCAAGCTGCCGCCGGTCACGACGATCTGGTCGGTCACTGCCTGAACCTGCTGCCGGTGCGTCTGTCGTTCGACATCGACCAGGGTGCGAAGGCGCTCCTGGAGGCCTCGCGCACGGCCACACTGGACGCCTACGACCACCAGCAATGCACGCTCGGCGGCCTGCTGCAGAAGTTGCAGCTGCCGCGCGACCCCAGCCGGTTGCCGCTGGTGTCGGTCCTGTTCAACCTCGACACGGCCATCGCCGAGAGCGAGCTGTCGGACGAATCGCTGCGCGTTTCGGTGCGCGGCAACCCGCGCAGCTTCGAGAATTTCGAGCTGTTCCTGAACGTCAGCCAGATCGACGACACGCTGGTGCTCGAGTGCCAGTACAACACCGATCTCTTCGATGCCGCCACGGTGCAGCGCTGGCTGGAGCTGTATGCCGCTGCCCTGCAGCGACTGGCCGCTGACGATACGTGTGCGCTGGCCGCTGCGTTGGCGCCGACAGATGCCGAACGTGGCTTGCTGGCCCGCTTCAACGCGAGCACCGCAGATCATGATCGCATCCAGGCCGTCGACGACCTGATTGCCGCGCAAGCCAGTGCCACGCCGGATGCGGTGGCCGTGGTCAGCGGTGAGCGATCGATGCGTTACGGCGAATTGCAGGCGCGCGCCGATGCACTGGCGCAGGCACTGCAGAGTCGCGGCATCGGCCCGGGCGAACGGGTCGGCATTTCATGTTCACGCAACGAGCACATGCTTGTCGCAATGCTCGGCGTGCTGCGCTGCGGCGCGGGCTACGTGCCGCTGGACCCGTCGTTCCCGGCCGATCGCCTGGCCTTCATGGCCAGCGACGCGAAGTTGCGCATCGTCGCCACCGATGCCGGGGTCGACGGCCCTTGGCACTTCCCCGGCGCCGAACCGCTGGCCGTGGACACACTGGCCCCGCTTCAGGGATTCCAGGGTCCTGCGCGAAGCGTGGACGACGTCGCCTACGTCATTTACACATCTGGCTCGACCGGACGCCCCAAGGGCGTGCTGGTACCGCACCGCGCCGTCGTCAACTTCCTGCACAGCATGAAGCGCGAGCCGGGGCTGACCGCCGCGGACCGCCTCGTCGCCGTCACGACGCTGTCGTTCGATATCGCGGTGCTGGAACTGCTATTGCCGCTGTCTGTCGGTGCCACGGTGGTGCTCGCCAGCCGCGACGAGGTTGCCGACGGCCAGGCGCTGCGCAGCCTGGTCGAGGGCAGCAAGGCCACGGTGATGCAGGCCACGCCCTCGAGCTGGCGCCTGCTGATCGACGCCGGATGGCAGGGCGGAAGCGCGTTCAAGGCCCTGGTCGGCGGTGAGCCCCTGCCGGCCGACCTGGCCCGGCAGCTCCTCGTCCGCACTGGCGAGCTCTGGAACATGTACGGCCCCACCGAAACCACCGTGTGGTCGAGCTGCTGGCGCGTTCACGATCCGGAGCGTGGCATTCCGATCGGTGCACCGATCGCCAACACGCGCTTCGATGTGGTCGACGACAAGCTGCGCCTGCTGCCGATGGGTGCGATCGGCGAGTTGGTCATTGCCGGCGAAGGCGTCACACTCGGGTATCACGAACGGCCCGACCTCAATGCAGACCGGTTCGTTCCCGATCCGCTGGGCTTGCCCGGTGCAACCCGCTACCGCACCGGAGACCTCGGCCGCTGGCGCAACGACGGCCTGCTGGAATGCCTGGGCCGCATCGACCACCAGATCAAGCTGCGCGGCTACCGCATCGAGCTGGGCGACATCGAATCCAATCTCGCAGCGCATCCGAAGGTGCAACGCGCACTGGCGGTGACGCGCGAGATGCGCCCCGGTGACGTGCGCATCGTCGCCTACGTGGTGCCCCAGAGCGCCGCGCCCGACTCGGCCGAACTTCGCCAGCACCTGTCGACCCTGCTGCCGGACTACATGATCCCGCAGCATTTTGTGGTGCTCGACTCGATCCCTTTGCTGCCCAACGGCAAGACCGATCGCCGTGCCTTGCCCGCACCAGTGCTGGCCGCCTCCGAGGCGGTGCGCCGTACGACGCCTCGCACGCCGACCGAGCAGATCGTCGCTTCGGCCATGGAGTCGGTTCTGGCCCTCCCCGGCCTCGGCGACGACGACAACTTCTTCCAACTCGGCGGGCACTCGCTGCTCGCCACGCAGCTGGCCAATTCGCTGGGCCGCAGCACCGGCGCACGCGTGCCGTTGCGCGCGATCTTCGAGGCGCCCACCGTGACGCAGCTGGCCGCCTGGCTGGATGCGCGCTCGGCGTCCGCGATGCCGGCCACGGCCGCAACAGCGACGCCGGCCGCGGCCCCGGCTCGCGCCGAGGCCGACCGCGCGCCGTTGTCGTTGATGCAGCAGCGCCTGTGGTTCCTCGAGCAGTTGGAGCCCGGCCGCGTCACCTACAACACGCCGTCGGCGCACCGCCTCACCGGGCCGCTGGACGTCGCGGCGCTGGAGCGTGCTCTCAACGAGATGGTGCGCCGCCAGCCCATCCTGCGCACCGCTCTGGTCGCCGATGCCGACGGCGAGCCAATGCAGCGCATCACGCCCGAGCTCGTGCTCTCGCTCGGGCCGATCGAGGACCTCTCCGACCTGACCGCTGCCGAGCGCGAGGCCGAGCTGCTCGCGCGCATGAAGGCGCGGGTTGCCGTGCCCATCGACATCGGCACCGCCCCGATGTTCCGCCACGGCCTGTACCGACTCGGCCCGCAGGAGCACGTGCTGTTCTTCATGCCGCACCATGCGATCTGGGACGGCTGGTCGTTCGACCTGTTCTACGAGGAGATGGCGGCGATCTACGGCGCGTTCGTGGCGGGCCAGCCGCACTCGCTCCCGCCGCTGCCGATCACCTACGCCGACTTCGCCGCCGGCCAGCAGCAGTGGCTGGCCAGCGACGAACTGCGCGAGCAGGTGCAGCACTGGAAGCAGCGCCTGGCGGACTTGCCCGAGCCGCTGGCCCTGCCGACAGACCGCAGCCGCCCGCCGCGCGCTTCTGGCGAGGGCAGCACGCAATGGCTGAATTGCTCGAAGGAACTGGTCGACGCGGCCCGGCAGTTCGGGCGGAATTTCGACGCCACGCTGTTCATGACGCTGCTGGCGGCCTACGCGCTGCTGCTGAGCCGCCTGAGCGGCCAGCACGACATCGTCATCGGCACGCCGGTGCGCGGGCGCAACGACAGCGCGCTCGAGAAGGTGATGGGCTTCTTCGTCAATGCGCTGCCGCTGCGGCTCACCGTGAAGCCCGAGGGCAGCTTCCGCGAGCTGGTACACCATGTTCGCGCTGCCGTGCTGGACGCCTTCGGCGCGCCGGATGTCCCCTTCGAGCATCTGGTGCGCGAGTTGCGCGTGGCACGCGACGAGAGCCGCTCGCCGATCTACCAGGCCTTCTTCTCCTTCCAGGACGCACGCCAGCGCCTGCGCCAGTGGGGCGGCCTGCAGCAGGAACAGGTGCTGCTGTTCCAGCCCGGGTCGGCGGAAGACCTGGGCCTGTGGTTCCTCGAGCACGAGGGCGGCCTGACCGGCGGCCTGACCTACAACACCGACATCTTCACCGGCGCCACGGCTCAGCGGCTCGGCGAGCGCTTCTCCGGCGTGCTGAGCGCCGCGCTGCAGGCGCCGGACATGCGCGTCGACCAGATCGACGTGGCCACGCCGGCCGAGCGCGATGCCATCGCTTCGTGGAGCCTGGGCCGCACCATGGACTTGCCGCCCGTCACCGTGGTCGAGCTGATCGCCGCGCAGATGCAGCGCACGCCGCAGAACGAAGCCATTGTCTCCAGCGAAGAGACGCTCGACTATGCCGAGCTCGACCGGCGCGCCAACCGGCTGGCCCGGCTGCTGCGCTCTCGCGGCATCGGGCGCGGTGCGCTCGTCGGCCTGTGCCTGGAGCGTTCGCCGGCGATGCTGGTCGCGCAGCAGGCCATCATGCGGGCCGGAGCAGCCTACGTGCCGCTGGACCCGGCCTACCCCGCCGAGCGCCTGCAGTACATGGCCACCGACGCGAAACTGGCGATGCTGGTGGCCGACTCGTCGACCATTCAGGCCATCGACTGGCCGCGTCAGAGCGCGGTGCTGCTCGACATCGACGCCGCGGCCATCGACCGCCAGGACGACGATGCGCTGCCAGCCGATGCCGAGCGCGACGCGCGAGCCGAGGACCCGGCCTACGTGATCTACACCTCCGGCTCCACCGGCCGGCCAAAGGGCGTGGTGCTGCCGCACCGCGCGGTCGTCAACTTCCTGCTCAGCATGCAGCGCGAGCCCGGTCTGAAAGCCGCCGATCGCATCGTGGCGGTGACCACTCTGTCGTTCGACATCGCCGTGCTCGAGCTGCTGCTGCCCCTGACCGTCGGCGCCACGGTGGTGCTGGCCAGCCGCGACGACGTGGGTGATGGCCGCGCGCTGCGTGCGCTCGTCGAGAGCAGTGCGGCCACCGTCATGCAGGCCACGCCTTCGACCTGGCGCATGCTGATCGACTCCGGCTGGGAAGGCGGCACGCATTTCAGCTCACTGGTCGGCGGCGAAGCCTTGCCGCTGGACCTGGCCACGCAGCTGATGCAGCGCACCGGCGCTCTGTGGAACATGTACGGCCCGACAGAAACCACGGTGTGGTCGAGTTGCTGGCGTGTGCATTCCCCGGAGCAAGGCATCAGCATCGGCACGCCGATCGCCAACACCACGTTGCGCGTACTCGATGTGCGCGGCGCGCCCTGCCCGATCGGTGTGGCCGGCGAGATCTTCATCGGCGGGGCGGGCCTGGCCAGCGGCTACCTGCACCGACCCGAGCTCACGGCCGAGCGATTCATCGCCGATCCGCTGGCCCCAGGCGCTGGCCTGTACCGCACGGGCGACCAGGGTCGTTGGCGGGCCGACGGCCAGCTCGAGCACCTTGGCCGGCTGGACTCGCAGGTCAAGCTGCGCGGCCACCGCATCGAACTCGGCGAGATCGAGGCGCAACTGGCCTCGCACCCCGCGGTAGCACGGGTCGTGGCCGCGGTGCGAGAAGTGCAGCCCGGCGACGCACGCCTGGTCGCCTACGTCGTCGCCCGTGGCGCGCTGCCACCGCCTGCGGAACTGCGCGAACACCTGCGCACCAACCTGCCCGAGTACATGCTGCCGCAGCACTATGTGGCGATCGACGCGGTGCCGCTGCTGCCCAACGGCAAGGTGGCCATGCAGGCGCTGCCGGGCATCGGCGGGGCCGCCGACGACGGGCGGCGCGGCGCCTTCGCTGCGCCGGCCACGCCCGCCGAGATCGCCATCGCCGAGATCTGGCAGAAGCTGCTGGGCCTGGAGCGCGTCGGCCTGGCCGACAACTTCTTCGACCTCGGCGGCCACTCGCTGCTGGCGATGCGCGCGGTGGTCGAGATCGAGAAGCGCCTCGGCCTGCGGCTGGGCGTGCGCCGGCTGATCTTCGAAACGCTGGCGCAGATCGCAGCGCAGCCCGACGCAGCGGCCTCGGCCGCGCCCGACGCCGCAGCGGCGCCCGCCTCCGGCTGGATCGGCCGCATCGTCAAGGGCCTGCGCGGCTGAGGCATGACGGGTGCCGCGGCTCGGGCAGGTGCCACCGACCTGAGCGCGCTGGCCGGCTGGCCCGGCGTGCGGCTGTGGCTGTTCGACCTGGCGGGCGAACCCTCGGCCGCACAGCTCGGCTGGCTGTCGGCCGACGAACGGGCTCGCGCCGCGCGTTTCGCCTTCGAGCGTGACCGGCGGCGCTACCTTGCCGCCCACACGCAGCTGCGAGGCCTGCTCGCCCAAGCCATGGGACGCACGCCGGCCTCGCTGCGCTTTCTCGAATCGGTGCAGGGCAAGCCCCGCCTGGATGCGGAAGATGCCCCGACCTTCAATCTCAGCCACAGTGCCGAGATCGGTGCGCTCGCGCTGGCCGCGCAAGGTGAGATCGGCGTGGACATCGAGGTGCTGCACCGCGTCGACGACCTGGAGGCGCTGGCCCAGCGTTGCTTCACAACCGACGAGCAGCGCGAGCTGGCGGAGTGCGACGAGGAGCCGACCGCGCGCGAACTGCTCTTCCTTCAGGGCTGGACCCGCAAGGAGGCCTGCCTGAAGGCGGTGGGCAGCGGCCTGTCTCTGGAGCCCGCCAGCTTCGAGGCCGGCCTGTCACCGGCCGCGCGCGATGTGCGGCTGGAGTGGGACGGCCGGGCTTTCCACCTGGCCGTGCACTCCTTCAGGCACGGCGACACGATCGGCGCGATCGCCGTGCAACGCTCGCGGGACTGAGCCCGCAGGCGCGAGGTTCAGGCGCTTTCTCGAACGAAGTTCACGAAGCGCAGCACGGCCGGCGGCGCATCGGGCCGCCACAGCAGGCTCGTCTCGCAGCGCGGTGCGCCCTCGGAGAGGGCGGCCGGCAGGTTGCGATAGACCACTCCCGGCCGCTGCAGGAGCCGCATCGATTCCGGCACCAGAGAGAGCCCGAGACCCGCCGACACGAGGTTGACGATGGTCTGCATCTGGATGGCCTCCTGCGCGATCACCGGTGTCGCGCCGTGGCGGTGGTAGAAGGCCAGCACCGCGTCGTACAGGGAGGGTGCGATGGCGCGCGGGAAGATCACCAGCGGTTCGCTCAGCAGTTGCGCCGCACTCGGCCGCTTCGGCGACGATTCGGGCAGCACCAGCACCAGTGGCTCGATGCCCAGCGACAGCCGCTGCAGCAGCGGCGGCGGTGCGATGCCCGGCGCATGCAGCACGAAGCCGGCATCGAGCTCGCGCTGCGCAAAGGCCTCGAACTGCACATCGCCGGTGGCCTCGCGCAGTTCCATCGCGATGCCTGGGTGAGCCTCGCGAAAGGCGCGCAGCCACGTGGGCAGAGGCCCGAATCCGACGGTGGAGACGAAACCGAGCCGGATGCGGCCGACCTCGCCGCCGGCGGCGTCGCGTGCGCGAACACCCAGTGCCGCGGCCTGCAGCAGCAACTGCCTCGCCGGCTCCACCAGCGCCGCGCCGGCCGGCGTCAGTGCGACGCTGCGGCGCGTGCGCTCGAACAAGGCCATGCCCAGCCGCCGCTCGAGCTGCTGGATCGCCTGGGTCAGCGGCGGCTGCGTCATGTGCAGACGCTGCGCCGCGCGGCCGAAATGCAATGCCTCGGCCACGGCGAGAAACTGCCGCCACAGGCGCAACTCGATCTCCGGCGGCGCATCGTCGAGGGCTTTCATATGCACAGCATATCAATAGGGCAGCTCAGATCGATTGGACGCATGGCTGCGCCGGGCCGATACTTCGGCTCCCAGCCGAAGGAGTGCGTCCATGAAGATCAACCGCCGTTCCGCCAACATCACCGAGGGCACGGCCCGCGCGCCCAACCGCTCCATGTACTACGCGCTGGGCTACGAGGAAGGCGACTTCAAGAAGCCGATGATCGGCGTGGCCAACGGCCACTCGACGATCACGCCCTGCAACTCCGGCCTGCAGAAGCTGGCCGACGCGGCGGTCGAAGGCATCGAGGCGGCCGGCGGCAACGCGCAGATCTTCGGCACGCCGACCATCAGCGACGGCATGGCCATGGGCACCGAGGGCATGAAATACAGCCTGGTGTCGCGCGAGGTGATCGCCGACTGCATCGAGACCTGCGTGGGCGGCCAGTGGATGGACGGCGTGGTCGTCGTCGGCGGCTGCGACAAGAACATGCCCGGCGGCATGATGGGCATGCTGCGCGCCAACGTGCCGGCGATCTATGTCTACGGCGGCACCATCCTGCCCGGCCACTACAAGGGCCAGGACCTGAACATCGTCAGCGTGTTCGAGGCCGTCGGCCAGTTCAGCGCCGGCAAGATGAGCGAAGAGGACTTCTGCCAGATCGAGCGCCGCGCCATCCCCGGCCCCGGCTCCTGCGGCGGCATGTACACCGCCAACACGATGAGCTCGGCCTTCGAGGCGCTGGGCCTGTCGCTGCCGTACTCGTCGACCATGGCCAACCCGCACGACGAGAAGATGAACTCGGCGCGCGAGTCGGCACGCGTGCTGGTCGAGGCCATCAAGAAGGACCTGAAGCCGCGCGACATCGTCACCAAGAAGGCGATCGAGAACGCCGTGGCGGTGATCATGGCCACCGGTGGCTCCACCAACGCGGTGCTGCACTTCCTGGCCATCGCCCACGCGGCCGGCGTCGAGTGGACGATCGACGACTTCGAGCGCGTACGCCAGCGCACCCCGGTGATCTGCGACCTCAAGCCGAGCGGCAAGTACCTGGCGGTGGACCTGCACCTCGCGGGTGGCATCCCGCAGGTCATGAAGGTGTTGCTCAAGGCCGGGCTGCTGCACGGCGACTGCATGACGATCACCGGAAAGACGATCGCCGAGTCGCTGGCCGACGTGCCCGACGTGCCGCGTGCCGACCAGGACGTGATCCGCACCATCGACAAGCCGATGTACGCGCAGGGCCACCTGGCCATCCTGCGCGGCAACCTGTCGCCCGAAGGCTGCGTGGCCAAGATCACCGGCCTGAAGAACCCGACCATCACCGGCCCGGCGCGCGTGTTCGACGACGAGCAGTCGGCGCTGGCGGCCATCATGGCCAACAAGATCGTCGCGGGCGACGTGATGGTGCTGCGCTACCTGGGCCCGAAGGGCGGCCCGGGCATGCCGGAAATGCTCGCACCCACCGGGGCGCTGATCGGCCAGGGCCTGGGCGAGTCGGTCGGCCTGGTCACCGACGGGCGCTTCTCCGGTGGCACCTGGGGCATGGTGGTCGGCCACGTGGCCCCCGAAGCCTATGAAGGCGGCAACATCGCTCTGGTCAACGAAGGCGACTCGATCACCATCGATGCCCGCACCCTGACGCTGCAGCTCAACGTGAGCGACGAAGAACTGGCTCGACGCCGGCAGTCATGGAAGCGTCCTTCGCCGCGTTACACACGCGGCGTGCTGGCCAAGTTCGCGATGAACGCTTCGAGCGCAAGCTCGGGCGCGGTGCTGGACAAGTTCGACTGAGTTGCTCGGGCCAAGGCGGCCCGGCGGCCGCTTTCAGCGCTTGGCGGCCTTCTTGGCGCGGCGGGCGGTCTTGTCCATGCCCAGCGCCACGAGGTTCTGCTCACGCCGATTGCGGCGACGCTCGTCCATCTTTTCCATTTCACGGCGCTTGTTGTAGCCGGTGGCGTCAGCCCAGGCCCACCAGACTGCGGCCAGGCCGAACGGCACGCAGAACTTCCACAGGTCGCCGGAGATGTTCCAGTTCCAGTTGGCCATCGGGCCGATACCGAGCAGGTTGGCCACGATGATCAGCACACCGATGATCACGAAAAACATGTATGAAACTCCAGGGTGCGGGAAATCGCTGCAAGATGCGCGTCAACCGCGGCCCCTACAATCCGTTAGAGCCAATGTAGCCGACCGCTCGGTTGGGCGGGTGCCGAAACATCCGCAGAATTTCCCGTTTGACCCCGAAAGGAAATCATGAAGCTGTTCCCCGTTCTCGCCCTCGTGGCCGCTGCCGCCACCGTTTCCGCTCCCGCCGTGGCCGACGAAGCCCTGGCCAAGGCCAAGAACTGCCTGGCCTGCCACGCCACGGACAAGAAGGTCCTCGGCCCGTCCTACAAGGAAGTGGCTGCCAAGTATGCCGGCCAGAAGGATGCGGCCGACAAGCTGGCTGCCAAGGTCATCAAGGGCGGCGTGGGCGTCTGGGGCCAGATCCCGATGCCCGCCAACGCGCAGGTCAACGAGGCCGAGTCGAAGAAGCTCGTTGCCTGGATCCTGAGCCTGAAGTGATCACTTCTCGCTCTTGAAAGAGGCCCCGCTTGCGGGGCCTTTTCATTTCCGGCCGCCGCCGGATCAGGCCAGCGCCCGGCGCAACGTCTCCTGCACCGCCGGCGACAGGGCGAACCGTTCGCCATGGCGGGCGGCCAAGGCCGCGGCGTTGCGCAGGAAGCTGTCGATCCCTTCGGAGGCGACGAACTGCAGTGCCCCGCCCGTCCAGGCCGGAAAACCGATGCCGAAGATCGAGCCGACGTTGGCCTCGTGCACGCTCGTCAACACGTTCTCGGCCAGACAGCGCGCCGTCTCGATGGACTGCCGATACAGCAGCCTCTGCTTCAGCTCCGCCACGTCGGCTGCGGATGCAGCGCGTTCGAAGTGCTCTTTCAGCCCCGGCCACAGGTGCTTGGGCTGGCCCGCCGGGTAGTCGTAGAAGCCGCCGCCGCCGGCCCGGCCGGGACGCTTGAACTCCTTGACCATGCGTTCGATCAGCAGTTCGCCGGCCCCCGGCTGGTAAGCCTGCCCGGCCGCAGCCAGGTCGGCGCGGGTCTGCTCCATCACGTGGACCGACAGCGACAGCGAGGTCTCGTCGATCACCGCCAGCGGGCCGACCGGCATGCCCGCGGCCACCGCCGCATGCTCGATCAGCGGCGCGGCAATGCCCTCGGCAAGCATCGCGGCACCTTCCATCACGTAGGTGCCGAACACCCGGCTGGTGAAGAAGCCGCGCGAATCGTTGACGACGATCGGCGTCTTGCCCAGCGCCAGCACGTAGTCGTAGGCACGCGCCACGGTCTCGTCATCGGTGGCCGGGCCGCGGATGATCTCGACCAGCTTCATCTTGTGCACCGGCGAGAAGAAGTGCAGCCCGACGAAGCGCTGCGGCGCGGCGCTGGCCTGGGCGAGGCCGCCGATCGGCAGCGTGGAGGTGTTGGAAGCGAACACGCCGCCGGCAGCGAGCATCGGCTCGGCCTCATGCGTCACCTGCGCCTTCAGCTGGCGCTGCTCGAACACTGCCTCGATGATCAGGTCGCAGCCTTTCAGGTCGGCTGCATCCGCAGTGGGCGTGATCAGGTTGAGCAGCGCCGCCTGCTTGACCTCGTCGATGCGGCCCTTGGCCAACAGCGGCGCCGTGATCTTGCGCACGGCCTCGTGGCCGGCGCGTGCTTTCTCGATCGAAACGTCCTTGAGCACACAGGGGATGCCGCGCGCCGCGTTCGCGTGCGCAATGCCCGAACCCATCATGCCGGCGCCGAGCACGCCGACCCTGGCGGGTTTCCATGGCGCATGGCCTTGCGGCCGCGACTTGCCCGACTTGATGGCATTCAGGTTGAAGAAGAACGCCGTGATCATGTTCTTGGCGTTCTGCCCGACCATGATCTTGGCGAGCTTGCGGCTCTCGATGCGCGTGGCGGTGTCGTAGTCGACCATCGCACCTTCGACCATGGTCTCGAGGATGGCCTGCGCAGCGGGGTACAGGCCGTGCGTCTTCGCTGCCAGCATGGCCGGCGCCACCGTCAACCCCATGGCGATCTTCGGGCTGCTCGGCGAGCCGCCGGGCATGCGGTAGTCCTTGCGGTCCCAGGGCTGCACCGCATGCGGGTGCTCGGCGATCCAGGCCAGCGCCATCGTGCGCAGTTCGTCCATCGTCGCGCCCAGGCCATCGACGAGGCCGAGTTCCAGCGCTTCGCGCGGGCCGAACAGCTTGCCCTCCATCAGGTAAGGCTGCGCCGCCATCAGGCCGAGCAGTCGCACGGTCTTGGTGATGCCGGTCGCGCCGGGGATCAGACCGAGCGACACCTCCGGCGTGCCGAACTGGATCTTGCGGTCGTCCAGCGCAAAGCGTGCGTGCGCCGCCAGCGCCACCTCCCAGCCGCCGCCGAGCGCGGCGCCGCCCAGCAAGGCGACCACCGGGCGGCCCATCGTCTCCAGACGGCGGAAGCAGGCCTTCATCGCCTCGATGCCTTTGAAGCCCGCGGCGGCATCCTCGGTCTTCAGCTTGAGGACGTTGTCGAGTTGCGCGCCGGCGAAGAAGGTCTTCTTGGCCGACGTGACGAGCACACCCTGGATGCGCTCCTTGTCGGCCTCGATGCGCGACACGGCATCGGCCAGGTCGGCCTGCCACTGCTCGGTCATGGTGTTGACCGGTGCGCCGGGCGCGTCGTGGGTGATCGTGGCGATGCCGTCGGCGCCGAGTTCGTAGCGGATGGTCTGCACGCTCACACCCTCTCGATGATTGTCGCGATGCCCATGCCGCCACCCACGCACAGCGTGATCAGGCCGCGCTTGAGCTGGCGCCGCTCCAGCTCGTCGAGCAGCGTGCCCAGCAGCATGGCGCCGGTGGCGCCCAGCGGGTGGCCCAGAGCGATGGCCCCGCCGTTGACATTGACCTTTTCGTGCGGCACGCCCATCTCGGCCATGAAACGCATCGGCACGGCGGCGAAGGCCTCGTTGACCTCGAACAGGTCGATGTCGTCGATGGTCAAGCCGGCCTTGGCGAGCACCTTGCGCGATGCCGGCATCGGCCCTGTGAGCATGATGGTCGGGTCGGCGCCCGACAGCGCGGTGGCGACGATGCGCCCGCGCGGTGCGAGGCCGAGCGCGCGGCCCTTGGCCTCGCTGCCGATCAGCACCGCCGCGGCGCCATCGACGATGCCCGAGGAGTTGCCTGCCGTGTGCACGTGCTCGATGCGCTCGACCTGCGGGTAGCGCGCCAGCGCCACCGCATCGAAGCCCATCGCCCCGAGCTCGCCGAAGGCCAGCTTGAGCTGCGACAGGCCTTCGAGCGTGGTGCGCGGCTTGATGAACTCGTCGCGGTCGAGCACCGGCAGGCCGATCTCGTCTTCGACGGCAATGACGGAACGATCGAAGCGCCCCGCCGCCTGCGCCGCGCTGGCGCGCTGCTGCGAGGCGAGCGCGAAGCGATCGACGTCTTCGCGGCTCCAGCCACCGAGCGTGGCGATCAGGTCGGCACCGATGCCCTGCGGCACGAAGCCGGTGGCGAAGTTGGTGGCCGGATCCTGCGCCCAGGCACCGCCGTCGCTGCCGATGGGCACGCGCGACATGCTTTCGACGCCGCCGGCGACGACCAGGTCCTCCCAGCCGCTGGCGACCTTCTGCGCGGCGAGGTTGACCGCCTCCAGGCCCGAGGCGCAGAAGCGGTTGATCTGCATGCCGGCCACGCGGAAGTCCCAGCCGGCCTTCAGCGCTGCCGTCTTGGCGATCACCGAGCCCTGCTCGCCGATCGGCGAGACGACGCCCATCACCACGTCGTCGAGCTGCGTCGGATCGAAGTCCAGCCGCTTCTGCAGCTTGACGAGCAGCCCGGCGAGCAGGTCGACCGGCTTGACCTCGTGCAGGCTGCCGTCCTTCTTGCCCTTGCCGCGCGGCGTGCGCACGGCCTCGAAGATCATCGCGTGGGTCACCGTCGTCTCCTCAGTGCGTTCGGCTCTGTCTTGTCCGAATTGACAGTGCATTATCGAGGCCGACACACTGTCGGGCAATCACCAAGCATTTGCTTGGTGAACCCTTCGCGCATGCCCTTCGCCCCCGATCACGAGACCTTTCGCGACAGCGTGCGCACGTTCGTCGAGCGCGAGATCGCGCCGCACGTCAATGCCTGGGACGAGGCCGGGAGTTTCCCGCGCTCGCTGTACCGGCGCGCTGCCGAGATGGGCCTGCTCGGCCTGGGCTATCCCGAATCGCTGGGCGGCACACCAGCCGATGGGTGGTACCGGCTGGTCGCCACAGAGGAGATCGCGCGCGCCGGCAGCGGCGGCCTGATGGCCAGCCTGTTCTCGCACAGCATCGGCCTGCCGCCGATCGTGGCGCACGGCAGCCAGGCGCTGCAGCGGCGCATCGTTCCGGAGGTCCTCGCCGGCGAGAAGATCGCCGCGCTGGCCATCACCGAACCTGGCGGCGGCTCCGACGTGGCGCGCCTGTGCACGAAGGCGCGGCGCGACGGCCAGGAATGGGTCATCGATGGCGAAAAGACATTCATCACCTCCGGCATGCGTGCCGACTGGATCACGCTGGCCGTGCGCACCGGCGGCCCGGGTGCGGCCGGCATCTCGCTGGTCGTGGTGCCGGGCGACACGCCGGGGCTGACCCGATCACCCCTGGCCAAGATGGGCTGGTGGTGCAGCGACACCGCGCAGTTGCGCTTCGACGGCGTGCGTGTGCCGCTGGATCACCTGCTCGGCGACGAAGGCGCGGGCTTTCACATGATCATGCAGAACTTCAACGGCGAGAGATTGCTGATGTCCGCCGGCGCCGTCGCGTTCGCGCAGGTTTGCCTGGACGAAGCGCTCGACTGGGCACGGCAGCGCAAGACCTTCGGCGCCTCGCTGGTCGAGCACCAGGTGATCCGCCACAAGCTGATGGACATGCGCATGCGCATCGCCAGCGCCCGCGCCTGGCTGCATGCGCTGGTCGAGCGCCAGGAGGCCGGCGACACCGGGCCCGAGTGGGTGGCCGACCTGTGCCTGCTGAAGAACCACGCCACCCAGACCATGCAGCACGCCGCCGACCAGGCCGTGCAGATCCTCGGCGGCATGGGCTTCATGCGCGGCACGAAGTGCGAGCGTATCTACCGCGAAGCCAAGGTGATGATGATCGGCGGTGGCGCCGAAGAGATCATGAAGGAACTGGCCGCGCGACAGCTCGGCCTCTGAGGAGACAGCATGCCCGGCACGCCAGGTTTCGAGCCCGACTTCGTGAGTGGCCTGAAGGAGATCTTCGAGCAGCGCATCGTCTTCAATCGCCTGCTCGGGCTGCGCATCGGCACGGTGTCGGCCGAGGGCGTGACCGGCCACATCGAGATGCGCAACGACCTGATCGGGCACTACACGCACCAGCGGCTGCACGGCGGCGTGGTCAGCGCCGGGCTCGACGCGATGGGCGGCCTGGCCGTGATGGCCGCCATCGGCGCACGCCACATGGACGAGCCTGCGCTGCAGCGGCTGCACCGTTTTGGGAAGCTCGGCACCATCGACCTGCGCATCGACTACCTGCGGCCGGCCATTGGCGAGCGATTCGAGCTGCGGGCGCAGGTGCTGCGCCTGGGTTCGCGCGTGGCGTCAACGCGCATGGAGTTTTTCGATGCCGACGGCAAGCTGCTGTCCACCGGGGCCGCGGCTTACATCGTCTCCTGAGCCGCGCGAGCTCGGCGCGGCGGCTTTGTATACATACAAGTCCCTATAGGGTCATCAAGTGACGTTCCTACACTCGAATGATCCCTTTCGAGGGATGGCTGTCGGTTTGCACTTCGAGGCAGACGACTGACGGCATGCCCTATGTCTCGAAGTTCTCAACGACAGTATTGGAGGAGACAGATGAGTGCAATGAAGTACCTGGCGGCCGCGGCCGCCTCTGCCGTCATGGCCTTGTCGAGCACCACGGTGTTCGCGCAGGCCAAGATCAAGCTCGAGAAGGTGATCACCGGCATCAACACGCCGCTGGCCATGGTTCAGCCGCCCGGCGACAGCCGCATGTTCATCGTCGAGCAGAACGGCCGGATCCGGATTCTGGACAACGGCAAGCTCGCGCCGAACCCGTTCCTCGACATTCGCAGCAAGATCAAGCCGCTGTTCCACGACTTCGACGAGCGCGGCCTGCTCGGCCTCGCGTTCCACCCGAAGTTCAAGGAGAACGGCAAGTTCTACGTGGCCTACAGCGCGCACCTCGACTACCAGAGCGACCTCGGCCAGATGCTCTGGTACGACCACAGCAACGTGGTCGAGGAATACACCGTATCGGCGTCCGACCGCAACGCGGCCGACCCGAGCAGCGCGCGCCGGATCATGTCGAACTCCTGGCCGCAGTTCAACCACAACGGCCACTGGATCGGCTTCGGCCCGGACGGCAAGCTCTACGTCTCCACGGGTGACGGCGGCTACGCGAACGACTGGGGCATCGGCCATAACCCGATGACCGGCAATGGCCAGGACCTGACCATCAACCTGGGCAAGATCCTGCGCATCGATGTCGACACACGTTCGCCGGGCAAGCCGTACGGCATCCCGCCGGACAACCCTTTCGCCGGCAAGAAGGACGTGAACCCGGAGATCTGGGCCTACGGCGTGCGCAATCCGTGGCGCTGCTCGTTCGACATGGGCAGCACCGCGGCCGAGCTCTACTGCGGCGACGTGCAGCAGAACAGCTACGAGACGATCAAGCTGATCGGCAAGGGCCAGAACATGGGCTGGCGTCGGATCGAAGGCAACATGCGCTGCTTCGACTACCTGAAGCCCGATGACCACCCGGCCAGCTGCGACAAGTCAGGCATCACGCCGGCGATCATCGAATACAACAACTGCACCGCCAAGCCGAACGGCTGCAAGGGCATCTCGGTGACCGGCGGCTACGTGTACCGCGGCGCCAACGCGGCGATGAAGGGCAAGTACATCTTCGGCGACTGGAGCAAGTCGTTCGCCGAGATGGACGGCCAGATCTTCATCGGCACGAAGGGCGGCGACGGCAAGTGGTCGATGGAAGTCGCCGAAGTCACCAACATGCCGGGCAAGCTGCCCTACGTGCTGGCCTTCGCGCAGGACGCCAATGGCGAGGTCTACGTGCTGACCTCCATCACCACCGGCCCGAACGGCTCGCTGGACACGATCTACAAGATCGTTCCGTAGGCCGCGGCCCGGCGCCACCGCGACCTTCGGGACGCGGTGGCCTTTCCGTTCTAGAGCTGCATGGGAAGCTGAAGCGATGAACGTTCGACACCGGTATGCGACCTTCGCCCTGTTGACGGGGCTGCTGGCCCCGCTAGCCACCGGCCTGGCGCCGGTGCGTGCCCAGGAAGCCGGCAAGCCGGCCGCCGACGAACCGGTGCCGACCTTCGACGTCGCCTACATGAACGACGCCGCGAACATCAAGCTCGGCGAACAGGTCTGGCAGGAGCAGTGCCGCCACTGTCACGGCAACAGCGCCTACCCCGGCAAGGCGCCGAAGCTCAACCCGGGTGCGATGGATGCCGACCACATCTTCGACCGCGTGACCAACGGCTTCCGCAAGATGCCGTCGTGGAAGCAGGTCTTCTCGTACCAGCAACGCATGGGCGTCGTCGCCTACATCAAGAGCGACAGTTTCTCGCCCTGATCTCGACGCCGAACCCCGCATCCCGGGAGACAAGGTCGACTGTGCGCATCCTGAACATCTTCCTCGCCCTCGTCATGCTCGCCTTCGTCGGGGTGCAGTACAACGACCCCGACGGCCTGCTGTGGGCGGTCTACTACGCCGTGCCGGCGGTGTGGTGCCTGCTCGTCGCGCTGCGGCCGCAGGCATTGCGCGCCCCGGCGGCGATGCCGCTTCTGTGGGCGAGCGTGGCCGTGTGGTTCGGCCTGATGGTCTTCTACTGGCCTGCGATGCCCAACTTCTGGCGCCGCGACGTCTGGTGGGAAGAAGAAACCGCCCGCGAAGGCATGGGCATGATGATCGCGTGGGTGGTCGTGCTGGTGGCCGCGCTGGCGGCGCGCCGCCAGCGGGCCCGAGCGGCCTAGAACTCGGCGCGCAGTTCGACTCGCAGCCGGCGCTCGCGCGCCGGGAATCCGACGAACTGTTCGTAGTTCTTGTCGAAAAGGTTGTCCAGCGCGAACTTCGCCTGCAGCGGGCCGAAGCGCCGCGAGTAGGCCAGATCGACGGTCGAGTAGCCGGGCATGATGATGTCGCCCGTCGGGTTGGACCGATCGAGGTAGCTGCCCGTGTAGGACAAGCCCGCGAACAGCGAGGCCCGGTCGTCGATGTCGTACACGAGGCTGGCCGCGGCACGCTTCTCCGGCCGGTTGCGCAAGGTCGCCAGGCCGTCTTTCTCGTCGATGTTGAGCAGCGTCACACCGAGTTGCGTGCGCAGCTGCCTGCCCAACTGCAGCTTGAGCGTCGGCTCGATGCCCTTGACGACGATCGCACCGCGGTTGACGTTCTGGAAGGTGTTGCCGTCGAAGTCGACCAGGTCCTTGTAGTCGATGCGGAAGACGCTGACGTGCAGCGAGTTCGCCTCGCCGTCGAAACGGTGCGCCACGGTCAGCTCGGCATTGCGGCTGCGTTCCGGCCGCAATGCCGGGTTGCCGCCGATCGGGAAGCCCAACGCGAAGAAGCTCGGCGGCTTGAAGCCCTTGCTGTAGGTGGCCTTCAGCGTGGTGGCTCCGCCGGGAAGGTCCCACACCGCGCCGAGGTGGGGCGTGGTCTCGGCGTCCAGCCCTTCGACCTTGTCGCGTCGCACACCGATCTGCAGCGACACCGGGTCGGCAACACGAAAGCGCCCCTCGACGAAGACCGAGCTGGTGCTGCGCTTCAGGCCGAACTGCAGCGTGTCGGGCAGGCCGTCGAAGTCGAAGTCGCCGACGCTGCTGAGCTCGCCGTCCTCGGTCTGGCGCTCCAGGCCGGCAACGACGCTGGCGCGCTCGTTGTACTCGTGCGTGGCCGTGATCGTCGCGGTCGTGCGCTTGAAATGGGTGTCGCTGGCGAAGGCCGGCACCGGGAAGCGCACGCCGCCGTCGATGAAGGCATTGTTCGCCTCTTCGTCGCGTTCATAGACCGACACGGCCGCCTGCACGCGCAGCGTCGCGGCATCGCCGCCGCCCAGGCTGGCGCCGTAGATCGTGTCGGTGGCATCCCGAGTGGTCTTCTCGCGGTTGACGGCCAGGCGCGGGCCGCCACTGTCGTCGGGGAAGGCGCTGCTCTTGCGGTCGCTGCGGTGGAAATGGAGCTCGCCGCTGATCGTGCCACCGGGCACGAAGCGCAGCGATCCGGACAGGTTGTTCTGCTCGAGCTCGCCATCGCTGGAGGCGCTGCCTTCGCGGCTGCTGCCGACCCCGAGCTGCGCACGCAGCGTCTCGTTGCCTGCCGCCACCGAGCCGCCGGCCTTGCCGAAGCGGCCCTGGCCGGCCGCGAGGTAGCCGCTGCCGCTCACGCCGTCCTGGACCGGCCGGCGCGTGATGATGTTGATCACACCCGCGAGCGCCTCGCCGCCATGGATGGCCGACGCCGGACCGCGCAGCACCTCGATACGCTCGATCTGGTTCACGTCGATCGACGACAGGTCGTAGGCGCTGCCGCGCGTCGTGGTCGGGTCGTTGACCTTCACGCCGTCGACCATGATCAACAGGTGGCTCTGCTCCGCGCCGCGCATGTACAGCGACGAGAACCCGCCCGCCTGCCCTGCCTGGTCGACATAGACGCCGGTGATGCGGCCGAGCACGTCCTCGATGCGCCCGGGATGGGACTCCTGGATCTGCTTCTGGTCGATCACGGTCACGTTCTGCGCCAGGCCGCTGGGCGTGCTGGGCAGGCGCGAGCCGGTGATCAGCACCGGCGCGAGTTCGGTGGTGGACGGCTGCGCGTGCACGCCGGCCGGCACGACGAACAGTGCCGCGACCAGCGCGGCAACGGGATTCCTGCGGGCGCGGCCCGCGGTGGTACGTGCGTTCATGTCGGTCCCCTCGGTACGCCGAGCAACCGTGCGCTTCACGTCACTCGTGGTGAGTTTGCGCATCTGTGTGCGCGATGATCACACTCTAAGCGCATTGGCGGGCCAACGTCGCTAGGGGTTGCCACCCCGTGGTACCGCCGCCGCACCTGCGCGCGGCGGCGGCCCCGAAGACTCACTGCGGCTTGACGTACTCGGTCACCGGCTTCCAGCGCTCGTCCTGCAGTTGCGACATGCGCGTCATGTTGCTGCCCGCGCGCTTGGCCGGCCCGAAGGTGAGTTCGGCCGAGCCGAACATGTCGGGCGGGAAGGTCAGCGACTCCATCGCCTTGATGAAGCTGTCCGTGCTCAGGTTCGGGCCGGCCTTCTGCGCGGCCTGGATGAAGGTGTCGATGGCCGAATAGCCGTACACCGAGAACACCGTCGGGTCGTCGCCGAACTTGGTCTGGTACTTCTTGGCCCAGAAGGCGATCTTCGGCGACACCTCGTCCATGTACGGGTGCTGCACGGTGTGCGTGGCGTACAGGCCGTCCATCGCCTTCTTGCCCAGCTTGTGGATCAGGTCGGTGTAGGTGGCGCTGGAGCCCAGGTAGGCCGGGTTGAAGCCCGTCTTGCGGCCCTCGGCGATGGTGCCGATGGTCTCGCGGATGATCGTGCCCAGCACCACCAGATCGCAGTTGGCCGCCTTCATGCGCGCCACCTGCGACGAGAAGTCGGTCGCACCGCGCTTGTAGGTAGTCTTCTCGGTGAAGTCCATGCCCACGGCCTTCAGCCCGGCCTCGGCACCGCGGAACACCTCCAGGCCGAACTCGTCGTCCTGGTAGATCGTGCAGATCTTCTTCGCGCCCTTGTCCTTGATCAGGCGCGGCAAGGCGACGCGCATCTGGTCGTAGTAGCTCGATCCGCCGGCGAACTTGAGCTTGTGCACCGGCTCGGTCATCTCGCGCGCCGCGGTCACCGGGAAGAAGTTGATCACGTTCTTCTCGAACTGCACCGGCATCGCCGCGTTGTTCGTCGGCGTGCCGATGTGAGCGACCATCGCGAAGATCTTGTCCTGGTTGACGAGCTTCTGCGCCGCCAGCACGGCCTTCTTGGGGTCGTAGGCCGAGTCCTCGATCAGCAGCCTGATCTTGCGGCCGTTGATGCCGCCCTGCTCGTTGAGCTCGTCCACGCGCAGCAGCATGCCCTGGCGCACCTGCTTGCCGAAGCCCGCGATCGGCCCCGACAGGTCCTGGATCGAGCCGAGCACGATCTCGTTCTTGCTGACGCCCTGCGACGTCTGCGCCTGGCTCGATGCGCCGACCAGCGCGAGCAGCGCGGCGGCGAAACTGAGAACTGGTTTCATGGTCTGTCTCCTTGGGTGGACGGGTCAGCGGTACAACGCCTCGATACGCTCGGCGTACTTCTTCTCGACGAACTTGCGCTTGAGCTTCATCGTCGGCGTGAGTTCCTCGTCCTCGGCGCCGAGTTGCGTCTCGAGCAGGAAGAACTTCTTGATCTGCTCCACGCGCGCGAACTTGCGGTTGACGCGCTCGATCTCGTCCCAGATCAACTGCTGCACCTCGGCCGCACGCGTCAGGCTGGTGTAGTTGCTGAACGGGATGTCGCGGTCCTGGGCGAACTTCTCGACGTTCTCCTGGTCGATCATCACGATCACCGTCAGGTAGGGCCGCTTGTCGCCGATCACCACCGCGTCGGTGATGTAGGGCGAGAACTTCAGGTCGTTCTCGATCTCGCTGGGCGTGACGTTCTTGCCGCCGGCCGTGATGATGATGTCCTTCATGCGGTCGGTGATGCGGTAGTAGCCGTCCTCGTCGACCTGGCCGACGTCGCCGGTGCGCAGCCAGCCGTCGGGCGTGAAGGTCTCGGCGGTCTTCTCGGGCAGGTTCAGGTAGCCCATGAAGACGTTCGGGCCGCGCACCTGGATCTCGTTGGTGATCGGGTCGAGCCGAACTTCGTTGAACGGGCAGGCCGGCCCCACCATGCCGGGCTTGATGCCGCCGGCCGGCGTCGATGTGGCCGCGCCGCAGGTCTCGGTCATGCCCCAGACCTCGGCCATCGGCACGCCCAGCGCCAGGTACCACTTGACGAGATCGGGCGAGATCGGCGCCGCGCCGGTGACGCAGAAGCGCGCGCGGTGCACACCGATCAGCTTGCGCACGTTGTTCAGCGCGATCAGCCGCGCGACGTGGAACTGCAGCTTCAGCCACGCGCTCACCGGCTGGCGGGCCAGAATGCGGTCGGCGATGCGCATGCCCACGCCGATGCCCCAGGCGTAGGCCAGCTGCTGCAGCCGGCTCGATTCGCGCAGCGCGATCGTCACCGCGGAGTAGAACTTCTCCCACACGCGCGGCACGGCGGTGAACACCGTCGGCGAGATCTCGCGCACGTTCTCCGGCACCGTCTCGGGCCGCTCGACGAAGTTGAGCACCGAGCCGGTGTAGACGGCGAAGAAGGCACCGCCGATGCGCTCGGCGATGTGGCACAGCGGCAGGAAGCACATGCGCTCGTCACGCTCGTCCTGCGCGACGATGCGGTTGTAGCCGCGCACCGTGTAGATCAGCCCGGCGTGCGAATGCATCGCCCCCTTGGGCTTGCCGGTGGTGCCCGAGGTGTAGACGAGGATCGCCAGGTCCGCCGGCTGGCAGGCCGCCACGCGCGCCTGCATGGCGCCGGGGTGGTCCTTCGCGTGGATGCGCCCGAGCTCGCGCAGCGCGGCCAGGTCGATCACGCCCACGTCGCGGAAATCGCGCAGGCCCTTGGTGTCGAACACGACGATCTTGCGCAGCAGCGGCAGGCGCTCGCGCACCTCGAGCGCCTTGTCGAGCTGCTCCTCGTCCTCGACGAACAGCACCGTCGTGCGCGAGTCTTCGCACAGATACTGCGCCTGCTCCGCGGAATCGGTCGGGTAGATGCCGTTGCTCACGCCGGCGCACGACAGGATCGCCATGTCGGCCAGCATCCACTCGACGACGGTGTTGGACAAGATCGAGGCGCACTCGCCGCGCTGGAAGCCCAGGCTCAACAGGCCGTTGGCGATCTCGCGCACCGCCTCGCCGGTCTGCGCCCAGGTCCACTCGCGCCACAGGCCGAGTTCCTTCTGGCGCATGAAGACCTGCTCGCCGCGCTGCGCCACCGCGTTCCAGAACAGCGCGGGCATGGTCTCGCCCGCCACGACGACGTCGGTGCGCGGCTGCAGGTGGTTCAGGTCCCAGATGTTCGCCACGGGCTCATCTCCACGTCTTCTTCTTCTTCCAGCGCCTGTCGCCGCGAGCGCCGGCTTCCTTCATGCCGAGGTAGAACTCCTTGATGTCGTCCTTCTCGCGCAGGCGCTCGCATGTGTCTTCCATGACGATGCGACCGTTCTCCAGCACGTAGCCTTGGTCGGCCACATTCAATGCCATGTTGGCGTTCTGCTCCACCAGCAGCAGCGTGGTGCCGCGCTCGCGGTTGATGCGGATGACGATCTCGAAGATCTCGCGCGTCAGCCGGGGCGAGAGGCCGAGGCTGGGCTCGTCGAGCAGCATCAGCTCGGGCGCGGCCATCAGCGCGCGAGAGATCGCCAGCATCTGCTGCTGCCCGCCCGAGAGCAACCCGGCGTCCTGTGCGCGCCGCTCGCGCAGGATCGGGAAGTAGCCGTACACCGTCTCGATGTCGCGCGCCACGCCGTCGCGGTCGCGGCGCGTGTAGGCGCCCATCAGCAGGTTGTCGTGCACCGACAGCAGCGGGAACACCTCGCGTCCCTCGGGCACGTGGCTGAGGCCGCGCTGCACGATCAGCGCCGGGTCGCGCGCGGTGATGTCCTCGCCCTTGAACAGCACCGAGCCCTTGGTCGGGTCGAGGATGCCGGAGATGGTCTTGAGGATGGTCGTCTTGCCGGCGCCGTTGGAGCCGAGCACGGTGGCGATCTGCCCCTTCACGACCTGCAGGCTGACACCGCGGATGGCGCGGATCGGCCCGTAGCTGCTTTCCACGTTGGCGAGCTTGAGGATCGATGTCATGACTGCCCCTCGCTCGCCGGGTACAGCGAGCGATCCCCCGAGGGGATGCTCGCTTGCTTGGGGCGGCCCGGCGCAGCGCTCGCTCTCATGCCGCCTTCCTCCGCAGGCTTTCCACGTCGCCGGCCGCGCCGAGGTAAGCCTCGATCACGCCGGGATGGCGCTGCACCTCGGCCGGCGTGCCCAGCGCCAGCACCTCGCCCTGGTTCATCGCCAGCACGCGGTCCGACACCTTGGAGACGAGCGACATGTCGTGCTCGACCATCAGCACCGTCACGCCGAGCTCGTCGCGGATGTCGCCGATCCAGAAGGCCATGTCGTCGGTCTCCTCGACGTTCAGGCCCGACGAAGGTTCGTCCAGCAGCAGCAGCTTGGGCTCGGTGCACAGCGCCCGCGCCAGCTCGACCACCTTGCGCACGCCGTAGGGCAGCCCGGCGACGAGCGACTCGCGGTGGTGCTGCAGGTCGAGCAGCTCGATCACCTCTTCGGCCTTGTGGCGCGTGCGGACCTCGGCGGCGCGCGTGGCCGGCGTGAAGAACAGCTGGCTCCAGAAGCCCGTCTCGCGGTGCACATGGCGGCCAATCAGCAGGTTCTGCAGCACCGTGGCGTGCTCGAACAGCTCGATGTTCTGGAAGGTGCGCGCGATGCCGAGCTGGGCGATCTCGTGCGGCGCGTGGGCGAGCAGCGGCGTGCCGTCGAAGTCGATCGAGCCGGAGGTCGGCGTGTAGATGCGGCTGATCAGGTTGAACACCGTCGTCTTGCCGGCACCGTTGGGCCCGATCAGCGTGAATACCTCGCCGCGGTGGACGTCGAAGCCGACCTTGTTGACCGCGAGCACGCCGCCGAAGCGCACGCTCAGGTCCTTGGCGGAGAGCAGCACGCCGGTGCTCATTTCAGGCGCTCCGATTTCTGGAAGCTCTTCTGCCGCTTGAACATGCCGCGCCGGTAGAACGGGAAGATCTGGAACCAGGTGCGGAACTTCAGCCAGCGGCCATACAGGCCGAGCGGCTCGAACAGCACGAAGGCGATCAGCACCACGCCGTAGACCAGGCCCTGAAGGCCCGGCGCCATGCCGATGGCCTCGGGCAGGTAGTCCTTGGCCAATGAGATGACCTGCGGCATGGTGATCAGGAAGATCGCGCCGAGGAAGGCGCCGTGCACCGAGCCCAGGCCGCCGATGACGATCATCAGGATCAGGTCGATCGACTGCAGCACGCCGAACTGATCCGGCGAGATGAACATCAGCTTGTGCGCGTACAGCGCGCCGCCCACGCCGGCCAGCGCCGCCGAGATCGCGAACGACAGCGTCTTGAAGCGCGCCAGGTGGATGCCCATGCTCTGCGCAGAGATCTCCGAGTCGCGGATGGCGACGAAGGCGCGCCCGGTCGGCGAGCGCAGCAGGTTCAGGATCGCCAGCGTGGCCAGCACCGCGAGCACGAGACACAGGTAGTAGAACGATTCGCCCGAGTCGAGCTTCCAGCCGAACAGGTCGGGCGCCTTCACGTGCTTGCCGGCATTGCCGCCGGTCACGCTCTCCCAGCGCGCGAACACCTCCTCGACGATGAAGCCGAAGGCGAGCGTGGCGATGCCCAAGTAGATGCCCTTCAGGCGCAGCGCCGGCAGGCCGACGATCACGCCCACGAAGGCCGACACCGCGGCCGCGACGACCAGCGCGAGCGGGAACGGCATGCCCATGCCGGTAAGCGCGGCCTGCGTGTAGGCGCCGACACCCAGGAAGGCGGCGTGGCCGAGCGAGAACTGCCCGGTGAAGCCCGACAGCAGCATCAGCCCGAGGCCGACGATGCCGTAGATCAGAACGAAGGTGACCTGCGCGAGCCAGTACTCCGGGAAGATCCAGGGCGCGGCGAGCAGCACGAGCATCAGCGCGCCGTACCAGAACAGGTAGCCGCCGTGCTTGGCGATGCGGATGTCCTGCTCGTAGCGGGTCTTGAAGATGAAGCGCATCGGGATGCTCAGACTTTCTTGCGCAGCTTCTCGCCGAACAGGCCGTTCGGCCGCACGACCAGCATCACCAGCACGACCACGTAGGCAGCGATGTCCTTGAAGCCCTCGGGCAGGTAGAAGCCCGACAGCGACTCGACCAGCCCGATGACCAGGCCGCCGACGATGGCGCCCGGCAGGCTGCCGAAACCGCCGACCACCGCCGCCGGGAAGGCCTTCAAACCGATGAAGCCCATGTTCGCGTGCACGAAGGTGATCGGCGCGAGCAGCAGTCCGGCGACCGCGGCCACCGCTGCGGCGAGGCCCCACACGAGGCCGTTCAGGCGCTTCACGGGGATGCCCATGTAGTAGGCCGCCAGCTGGTTCTGCGAGGCGGCCTGCATCGCGATGCCCAGCTTGCTGTAGCGGAACATCAGGTACAGCAGCGCGCTGAGCACGGCTGTGGCGGCGATCACCACCAGCTGCTCGACATTGAGCACCAGCGAGCCGAGCTTCCAGGCCTGGTCCTTGTAGGGCACGGGAAGCGTGTGCGTCTCGGTGCCGATGGTCGGGATCATGGTGATCAGGCCGCGCGCCACGTAGCCGATGCCGATGGTCAGCATGACGATCGAGAACGCCGGCTGGCCGAGGATGGGCCGGATCACGACGCGCTCGACCGCCAGGCCGAGCAGCGCCATCGCGCCGATCGCGCTGGGCACGGCGAGCCAGTACGGAAAGCCCAGCACGGTCATCAGCGCCAGCGCCGCGAAGGCACCGAGCATCATCAGCTCGCCTTGGGCGAAGCTGACCGTCTCGGTCGCCTTGTAGATCAGCAC